>Ga0066903_100003243_pt1 | contig 13196 bp, 10 predicted proteins | sample PanSoiMetaGPlot1_FD_67491 | JGI IMG/M metagenome (GOLD analysis project Ga0066903, IMG submission 67491) | Tropical forest soil microbial communities from Panama analyzed to predict greenhouse gas emissions - Panama Soil - Plot 1 (version 2) | ecosystem: Environmental > Terrestrial > Soil >... | reverse complement strand
CATCATCAACACGCATGACGTCGTCGGCACCCACGCCGTCTACAACTTCAAGCCCGGCGAAACGTTCGGCGTCGACGAGCGCGCGCGGGTGATGGTCAAGCTCGCCAACGCGAAGTGGACGCTGCTGCCGTAAGTTTTCGGCGAGGACGGCTCGTGCCTGGCTGCGTTGTTTTCTCGGGAGTATCGGATTCGCGGATCTTGCTCCGGTCCTGCTTGGGCGTGTCCCTCCCTCGCAAGGGGGGAGGGAACGCCAAATCAGCGTTCGCGATTGCATCATGACTCCCGAGATCGCGATCATCCTGGCGCAGGACGGCGTCACCACCGGCGCGGTCTACGTTCTCCTCGCGCTCGGGATCGTGCTGGTTTTCCTAGTCACCCGCGTGATCTTCGTGCCGTTCGGCGACGTCGTCGGCTATTCCGCGCTGACGCTCGCGGCGCTGCAGATCGGCAAGCTGCCGGGCACGGTATGGCTGGTCGCAACGCTCGCCGCGATTGCGACGCTGATGGAAACCATCGACCTCGTCCGCCGTGGTGACATCCATCGCCTGCCGCGCGCGCTGCTGCTCTATGCCGTGGTGCCGCTTGCCAGCATCGTGCCCGTTGTGCTGCTGGCGGGACGCGAGCTTCCCAGCTTTTTGTCGGTCGGCCTCACGATCGGCCTGGTCCTGCCGATCTCGCCACTGCTCTACCGGATCGCGTTCCGGCCGCTGGCGGGCGCCTCCGTTCTCATCCTGCTGATGGTCGCGGTCGCGCTGCACTACGCCATGTCCGGATTGGCGCTGCTTTACTTCGGGCCGGAAGGATTCCGCACGCGCGCAATGACGAATGCCGCCTTCGATCTTGGTCCGCTCAACGTATCCGGGCAATCGCTGCTGATCGTCCTCGCCTCGGTCGTGTTCAGCGCGCTGCTGTTCCTGTTCTTCGAGCGCACGCTGACCGGCAAGGCGCTACGCGCGACGTCGGTCAATCGGACCGGCGCGAGGCTCATGGGTATTCAGCCCGGCACGACCGGCGCGATCGCGTTCTTGCTGGCGTCGGGGCTTGCCAGCATCTCCGGGATCCTGATCGGGCCGGTGACGACGTTCTATTACGATTCCGGTTTTCTGATCGGGCTCAAGGCTTTCGTCGGCGCAATCATCGGCGGCCTGGTCAGCTATCCGCTCGCCGCCATCGGAGCCATTTTCGTCGGCCTGCTCGAAGCCTATGCTTCCTTCTTCAGCAGCACGCTCAAGGAAGTCATCGTCTTCGGCGCACTCATTCCCATTCTCGTCTGGCGCTCGATTATCGCCGCCGGCGACGTCGAGGAAGAGATCGACGAGGAAGAACGGGAAGCGGCATGAGCAGAAACTGGCCTGCCTTTCTCGTCGGCTGCGCCGCTCTGTTCGTCGTCGCGGCGCCGTTCCTGTTCGGCGAATTTGCCGTCACCTTGATGAATTACATCGGCATTTACGCGCTCGCCGCGCTCGGGCTCGTGCTCTTGACCGGCGTTGGCGGCTTGACGTCATTCGGTCAGGCCGCCTTTGTCGGTCTCGGTGCCTACGCGACGGCCTGGTACACCACGGCGTTAGGCGGCTCGCCTTGGATCGGGCTGGTTCTCGCGCTGGTGCTGAGCGGAGCCGTCGCGACCATCCTGGGCGCCGCAACGCTGCGGCTCGGCGGCCATTTCCTGCCGCTGAGCACCATTGCCTGGGGCATCGCGATCTATTTTCTGTTTGGCAATTTCGACGCGCTCGGCCGCTACAGCGGGCTTGCGGACATTCCGCCGATCACGCTCGGACCTCTCTCGCTCGCCGGCACAAGGGCCATGTACTATTTCATCTGGGCCGTGCTCGGCTTGATGATGCTGCTGTGCGCCAATCTCTTGGATTCGCGCGAGGGTCGGGCCATCCGCAGCCTGCGTGGCGGGATCGACATGGTCGAGAGCCTCGGCGTCGGGTTTTTCCGCACGCGTCTGGCTGTCTTCATCATTGCCGGTCTGCTCGCTGGTCTCTCCGGCTGGCTCTATGCTCACCTGCAGCGCTTTGTCAGCCCGACCCCGTTCGACATCAAGCCGGGCATCGAGCTGCTGTTGATGGCAATTGTGGGCGGTGCCGGCAACATCACCGGCGCTGTCGTCGGTGCGGCCTTCGTCACGCTGCTCAAGAACGCGCTGCAGGACGTTCTTCCCTCGCTCACGCGCAACAGCGGCCAGCTCGAGATCGTCGTCTTCGGCACGCTGTTCATCGCGTTGTTGCAGACCAACCGCGCCGGTATCGTGCCGCTGATCAAGCGCTTTTGTCCGCGTTCACTGCCGGAGCTGCCGGGGCCGGGCGAAGCGCTGGCGGCGCGAACATATGCGCAGCCGATCGCCGATCGTGGTCAATTGCTGCTGCGGGTCGAGGCGATCGCCAAGCGCTTCGGTGGGCTTGTCGCGGTGAACGATATCACCTTCGAGGTCAAAGCGGGTGAGATCCTCGCGCTCATCGGCCCCAATGGCGCCGGCAAGACCACGCTGTTCAATCTGATCACCGGGGTGCTGAAGCCGGCGGACGGTCGGATCTTTCTGCAGGGAGAAGACATCACCGCGCTGCCGGTGCGGCGAATCGCCGAGAAAGGCATCGCGCGCACGTTCCAGCACGTCAAGCTGCGGCCGAACATGTCGCTGATCGACAATGTCGTTCTCGGCGCGTACGTGCGCACGAGGTCTGGATTCCTGTCTGGCGCATTGCGGCTTGATCGTCGCGAGGAGCAGGCCGCGCGGCGCGATGCAGTGCAAAAGCTCAAACGCGTGGGGCTCGGCGACAAGGCAAACGCGCTGGCCGGCGATCTACCGCTCGGGCAGCAGCGCCTGCTCGAGATCGCGCGGGCGCTCGCGGCCGACCCCAAGCTGCTCATTCTCGACGAGCCCGCGGCTGGGCTGCGCCGCCTGGAGAAGCAGGCGCTGGCGACATTGCTGCGCGAGCTTCGCGAGGTCGGGCTGACGATCGTGCTGGTCGAGCATGATATGGATTTCGTGATGAATCTCGTCGACCGGATCGTGGTGATGGATTTCGGCGTCAAGCTCGCCGAAGGTCTTCCGCCCGCCATCCGCGCCGATGCGCGCGTGCAGGAAGCCTACTTGGGTGGCGTTGCATGAGCTGTCTTCTGTCGCTGAGCAATGTCAGCGTGTCCTACGGCAAGATGGAAGCCGTCCGCGGCGTCTCGCTCTCGCTCGATCGCGGTCAGATCGTCACCGTCATCGGGCCGAACGGCGCCGGCAAGACGACGTTGCTTGCGGCGATCATGGGGCTATTGCCGGTGGACGGATCGATCCATTTCGACAGCGCCGACCTCGCGCGGCTGAGCACCGAGGAGCGTGTCGCTAGCGGCATCAGCCTGGTTCCGGAAAAGCGCGAACTTTTCGCCGAGATGACGGTCGCAGACAATCTGATCCTTGGTGCCTATACGCGCTGGGGCAATCGGGCCGACGTCGAAAGTGACCTTGCGGTCGTCTATAGCCGGTTCGGCCGGCTTGCCGAGCGGCAGCAGCAGCTCGCTGGCACGCTCTCCGGCGGCGAGCGGCAAATGCTGGCCTTGGGGCGTGCGTTCATGGCGAAGCCGCGGGTCCTGCTGCTCGACGAGCCGAGTCTCGGTTTGGCTCCGCTGATCGTGCGTGACGTCTTTCGCATCATCGTCGAGCTGCGGACACTGGGCGTCTCGATATTGCTGGTCGAGCAAAATGCGCGCGCGGCGCTGGAAACGGCGGATTATGGCTACGTGCTGGAAACCGGCGAAATCGTGCATAGTGGGCGGGCGCAAGACCTGATTCACGACCCTCGCGTGGTCGACAGCTATCTTGGCGGACAGTCCGACTGAGCGATGAGCGCACAGCGAAAATCGTACGATGGAGTCGCCATAGCGGCACCCTTTACCGTGCCGTATGAGCGCTATTCCACGCGATCCGCCCATTGGTTTCTTGGTCGCGCGCTCGCCGGCGTGCTCGGCGCTGCCGGCATCAAGAAAGACGATATTGACGGGCTTTGCGTTTCGAGCTTCACGCTTGCACCCGACACCGCGGTCGGTCTGACCCAGCACCTTGGCGTCTCCCCGCGCTGGCTCGATCATATTCCGATGGGCGGCGCGAGCGGCGTCGTGGCGCTGCGCCGCGCTGCGCGTGCGGTGCAATGCGGCGACGCCGACATCGTTGCCTGCCTCGCCGGTGACACCAATCACACGGATTCGTTTCGTTTGAACGTTTCCACGTTCAGCCAATTTGCCAGGGATGCCGTGTATCCCTATGGCACCGGTGGCCCCAACGGTAGTTTTGCGCTGCTCACCGACTATTACATGCGGACCTATGGCGCCAAGCCCGAAGACTTCGGCAAGATCTGCGTGGCGCAGCGCGCGAACGCGCTGAAGTTTCCGCTGGCTCTGTTCAAGAAGCCACTCACCATAGCTGACTATTTGAACGCGCGGCCGATTGCCGAGCCGCTGCGCCTGTTTGACTGCGTCATGCCCTGCGCGGGCGCCGAAGGCTTTCTGGTCACGCGCCGCGACATCGCGGAGGAATTGGGGCTCGCCTACGCGGGGGTGCTCGGCACCATTGAACGGCACAATGCGTTTCCCGACGATCCCATTCAGTTTCGCGGCGGCTGGGCGCTCGATCGCGAAGACCTCTATGACCAGGCCGGCGTCAAGCCGGCGGACATCGATTTCGTCCAGGCCTATGATGATTATCCCGTCATCGAGATCATGCAGCTGGAGGATCTCGGTTTCTGCGCCAAGGGCGAGGGGCCCGCGTTCGTTCGATCCCATGACTTCACCGTCGGCGGCTCGTTTCCGCTCAATACCTCCGGCGGCCAGCTGTCGGTCGGCCAGGCCGGCGCCGCTGGAGGATTCCTGGGTGTCGTCGAGGCCATTCGGCAACTGACGGGTTCGCCGCTCGGTGGCGCCGTTGCGGATGCCGAGATCGGACTCGTCAGCGGATTCGGCATGATCAATTTCGATCGCGGATTGTGTTCGGGCGCTGCAATCCTGGCGGCGAAGGCACGGCTGCAATGACGACGCCGATCACACGTCCCACGCGCAAGAACCCGGTGCTGCGAACGCGGCTGCCGACGCTGCCGCCGAATGCTCGCAGCCGTATCGCCTTGGGCCTGACCGCAGGTGCGGCGCGCGGCGTGTTCGAGCTGCAGGTCTGCGAGGATTGCGGCACGGTTCAATACCCGCCGCGCGAAGCCTGCCGCGCCTGTCTGTCCGCGCGGCTGCGCTGGCGTCCACAGGACGGGGCAGGGGAGTTGATTGCGGAAACGCGCCTGCATCACAGTCAGGAGCTCTATTTTCGCGAGCGGGTGCCCTGGCGGGTCGGATTGGTGCGGCTCGATGTCGGGCCGAGTGTTGTCGTCCATCTGCATGGCGATGTCGCGCGTGCCCCCGCGCGCGTGCGGGTGACAAGCCAGCTCGACCGGTCGAACCAAGCGGCATTGGTCGCCCTTCCCGAACACGCAACACCGCACATGGCCGATGACCCGGAGCTCAGAGAAATGACTTGCGACCCGAAATTCCGAAAAATCCTGGTCACCGACGGCAAGACCGCCATCGGTCAGGCGCTCTGCCAGCAACTGGCGGCGGCGGGCGCCGACCTCATCTGGGCGGGGCTCGCAGAGCCTTGGAAGAAGCTGCCGGGCTCGGACACGCTCGCGAGCATTCCGCAAGTTACGCAGGTGCCGCTCGACGTCACCAACGAACGCTCTGTGCAAGACCTTGCCGGCGAGATCGCCGGCAAGGTCGACATCGTCATCAACAACGCGGAGCATCACCGCACCACGAGCATCAGTTCGCGGCCGGGAACCGACGTCGCGCGCGCGGAGATGGATGTCAATTATTTCGGCCTGTTGCGGCTCGCCCAGGCCTTCGGCCCGGCGCTGCAGGCGCGCGGCGCCGACGGACAGTCGAGCGCAGTGGCATGGGTCAACATGCTCTCGGTCTATGCGCTCAGCAATTTTCCCGCGCACGGAACGTTTTCGGCGTCGAAGGCCGCCGCCTATTCGCTGGCGCAATGCCTGCGTGCGGAGATGCAGAAATCAGCCATTCGCGTGATCAACGTATTTCCCGGACCGATCGATGACGAGTGGAGCCAATTGATCCTGCCGCCAAAGGTTGCGCCCGCTGCGCTCGCCAAATCGATCATCGATGCCCTGCGTTCAGGTGTGGAGGACGTTTATCCCGGCGACGTCGCGCAGGAATGGTTCACACGCTGGCGCGAGAATCCGAAGGCTCTCGAACGCGAGCTCGCGCAATGACGGAAACCATGACCAGGCCATCGGTTCTCGCCGCCTTGATCGCCGAGCTCGCGAGCGGCGGCGTGCGCATCATCGACCTGACCCAGACGCTTTCGCCCGACTTTCCGCAGATCAGTCTGCCGCCGGAGATGGGGCAGTGCGCCCCCTTCCGCATCGAAGAGATTTCGAAATACGACCCGCGCGGTCCGTCATGGTATTGGAACAATATCAGCTGCGGCGAGCATACCGGAACGCATTTCGACGCACCGATCCATTGGATCTCGGGGCGCAATTTGCCGAACAACAGCACCGATACGATCCCGCCCGAGCACTTCCTCGCTCCAGCATGCGTGGTCGATTGCTCCAGGGAGGCGGCGGAAGACGCGGACTTCTTGTTGACCGCCGAATTTCTTCGCGCGTGGGAAGCTCGCCACGGCCGGATTCCTCCACGCGCTTGGCTGTTGATGCGCACCGACTGGTCGAAGCGGACCGACGCCGTTGCCTACCAGAACTACGACGAGACCGGGCAGCATACGCCCGGACCCGACACCGACGCGGTGCGCTTTCTGGTCGAAGAGCGCGACGTCGTGGGCTTTGGTTCGGAGGCGATCGGTACCGATGCGGGCCAGGGATTTCATCTGCGCCCCCCGTATCCCTGTCATTATTTCATGCATGGCTCCGGCCGTTACGGTCTGCAGTGCCTGACCAATCTGGACCTGCTGCCGCCGACCGGTGCAATCATCTTTGCGGCGCCGCTGAAGATTCAGCGCGGCAGCGGCTCGCCATTGCGGGTTCTGGCGCTTGTGCCGACGTAGGGTGGGAGGATGCGGACGTGAGGATTGTGTATTTCTCCACGCGTCGTGCCGGCGATTTCGTAGGGTGGGCAAAGGCGCATCGCTCCGACCGTCCGCGTGGGCAAAATCGTGCATGCGCCGTGCCCACGCGGCGACGACACGGCCAGCGATTTTGCCCACCCTACGACCGCGCCAGCGCCTGCAGCTTTTGACCATGGAACCCCTGAACGCATCGCGCGTGTTCGCTCCCTCCGATCGGACGCTGCCGATCATGCTCGCCCGTCGGGCCGAGGAATTTGGCGAGCGTCCGCTCGTCACCGCGGGCGAGGAAACGTGGACCTACGCGCAGGCACGCGATGCGGCGGCGAGATTTGCCGGTGACTTGGCTTCCGCGGGTGTGGCCGCCGGTGACCGCGTCGCGCTCATTTGCTCGAACCGCATAGAGTTCGTGCAGGTCCTTCTCGGCTGCGCGTGGCTCGGAGCGGTGCTGGTTCCTGTCAATGTCGCCTCGCGCGGGGCCCAGCTACAGCACATTCTGTCGAACTCGGGTGCGCGCCTGCTGATCGTCGAACGGGACTTCATCGGCAATCTGGCTCACGTCGATCTTTCGATCGTGGCGTTGGAGAAGATTTGGGCGATCGGCGGATCGACGGACGTGAGGAGCGGCGGTCTGACGACGCAGCCATTGCCGCCGCTCGGCAAAGCGCGCCAAGCCGCGTCGGTTCGATCGGGCGATCTGCTCGCAATTCTCTATACCTCGGGCACCACCGGACCGTCGAAAGGCGTCTGCTGCCCGCATGCGCAATATTTCTGGTGGGGGCTCAATACCTCGCATCTGCTGGGGCTGCGCCCGGGCGACGTTCTTCACACCACGCTGCCGCTGTTTCACACCAACGCGCTCAACACGTTCTTCCAGGCCCTTTTGCTCGGCATCCACGTCGTCTACGGCAAGCGATTTTCCGCCTCGAATTTCTTCCGCGCGCTCTGCGAGCACAGGGCAACGGTGACGTATCTCCTGGGCGCGATGGTGCCGATCCTGCTGGCGCAAAAGCTCAGCGCCGAAGAGCGCGCACACACCACCCGCATCGCGCTGGCGCCCGGCGTGCCGGCGAAATTCCACGAAGAATTCACCGCGCGGACAGGCATCCGTCTGCTCGACGGCTACGGCTCGACGGAGACGAATTTCACCATCGGCACGACGATCGAGCGCCAGCGGGCCGGCACCATGGGGCCCGTATTCGAAGGCTTCCAAGCGCGCGTGGTCGACGAGGAGGACAATGACGTCGCGGATGGACATCCCGGTGAGCTGATCCTGAGGGCCGACGCGCCCTTCGCGTTTGCATCGGGCTATTTCGGCATGCCCGAGAAGACGGTCGAGGCCTGGCGGAACCTGTGGTTCCACTCGGGCGATCGCGTCGTGCGCGAGCCCGACGGGCATTTTCGCTTCATCGATCGTCTCAAGGATGCGATCCGCCGCCGTGGCGAGAATATCTCCGCCTTCGAAGTGGAGCAGGTGCTGCTTGCGCACACGGCGGTTGCCAACGCCGCTGTCTTTGCGGTGACGTCCGAACTCGCAGAGGACGAAGTCATGGCGGCGATCGTATTGTCCGGCGGCCAGCAGGTCTCCGAGCTTGATCTGGTCAAATTCTGCGAACCGCGGCTGCCGTATTTCGCGGTGCCGCGCTACATCGAGTTCGTCGGCGATCTGCCGACCACCGAGAATGGCAAGGTGCAGAAATACAAGCTACGCGCGCAGGGGCTCTCGCCGCGGACATGGGACCGGGACGCGGTCGGCTACAAGCTGGCGCGGTGAGACTAGTGCCGCCGATTTGTGGTCCCTGCATCGGTTGCCGCGAATGCGCTCGGGGACCTCAAATCGAAAAGCGGCGCTAGCGGCAGGAGGATCAGGTATAGTCCTTGCATAAGGGACGCAAACGCAAGTGATCAAGCTCAAGGAGTCCAAGTCATGACCCGCATGCTGGCGCGAAGAACAGTTCTGCAAATGGTCGCGACTGCGGCGGGTGTCGGCGCGTTGGGCCGGATGGCCGATGCCGCCGGCAATGACGCGGTGACCATTGGTTGGCCGAACGACATTCCCTCCTGGGACCCCAACCAGCGCTTCACGCCCGACGCCCAACCCATTTTCAAGGCTGTTTTCGATCAGCCGATCGATCAGGATCCGCAGCTGAAGCTCATTCCGCATCTCATCAAGGCTTGGGACTTGAAGCCCGACGGCCTGAGCATGGCGGTCGAGTTGCGCGACGACGTCGTGTTTCACAACGGCGACAAGATGAGCGCCGATGACTTCCGCTACACCTTCCTCGATCGCATCAAATCCGGCGTCAAGCTCGACACCGCCAATTCCTGGAAAAAGGTCGAGGACATCGTCATCGAATCGCCGACCAAAGTGACGATGAAATTCAACGCTCCGGCGCCGACCGCGCCGCAATGGATGGCGTTTCTCGGCAGCTACGTCGTTCCCAAGAAATATATCGAGACCGAGGGCCTCGACAATTTTCTTCGCAAGCCCATTGGCTCCGGGCCCTACAAGCTCGTCGAGTACGAGCTGAATTCCCGCATCGTCCTCGAACGCAACGACCAATATTGGGGACCCAAGCCGAAGATCGCGCGCGTGACCATCCAAATCATCAAGGATCCCTCCGCGCGGGTCGCCGCAATCCAATCCGGACAGGTCGATTGCACGGTCAACGTTCCGGTGCGCGAGGTCGAGCGATTTGGCCACGATGCGAATTTTGCCGCCGAGCTCAATCCGATCACCCGCGTGATCCTGCTGCAGGTGCGCAACGATCTCGCCTTCGCCGACGAAAACGTGCGTCTCGCAGCCCACCATGCGATCGACAAGAATGCGCTCTCCAAGGCCTTCTACGGCGGCGCCGCGGTGCCGCTGTCGGTGGTGGCAACACCCGGCACCCCGGCCTATCTCGCCGATTTCCAGTTCGCCTACGATCCGAAACTTGCCGAGCAATATCTTGCCAAGTCGAACTACAGCCCCGGCAGTCCGGTGAAGGTTGGGTTCGCCGCGAGCAACGGCCAGTTTCCGAGCGACTACGACATCGCGCGCGCGATCGTGCAGATGTGGAAGAAGGTCGGGATCGAGGCAAACCTCGAAGTCATCGAATACGCAAAATATTTCGAGCTGAACCGGGCGCAGAAATTGCCGGAAGCGACGCTCTACAGCTGGGACAATGCGACCGGCGATCCGGAGATTTTCGGCGGCTATCTGCTCAATCCGAAAATGCCGTTCTCCGCCTGGAAGGGCATGGACGTCGGGCAGAAGGTGCTCGATCTCTTTGCCGTGGCTGATTATGAGAAGCGGATCGCCGGCTACCGCGACCTCAACCGCTTCGCGGTCGAAAGCGGCGCAAGCATTCCGCTGCTGCAGAGCGTGCTCACGATGGTGCGCAAGAAGAATCTCGCGTACACGAAGTATGCGAACGGCTGGGTGTTGCCGCAATCCATGCAATGGAGCGCATGATCACGACGGTCTTCACCCTGCTCGGGCGACGTCTGCTCGCGGCGGTTCCGATCCTGTTGATCGTCTCGGCCTTGTTGTTCTGCGCGCTGCGCGTGCTTCCCGTGGATCCCGCGGCGATGTCGCTGCCGCCGACGGCGACGATCGCGGAAGTCGAAGCCAAGCGGCGGGAGATGGGTCTCGATCGCCCGTTGCCACAGCAATACCTGATTTGGCTCAAAGACGCGGTGCACGGCGACTTCGGCACCTCGATCGTGTTTCGTCGTCAGGCCGGATCGCTGGTGGCGGAGACCTTGCCGGCGACCATCGAGCTCGCTGGGCTGGCGATGGCGATCGCGACGGTCCTCGGCATAGGCGGCGGACTCCTGCTCTTTTATCTTCGCGGCAGGATTTTCGAGCTGGTTGCCGATATGGGCTCGATCCTGCTGCTTTCGATCCCCGAATTTCTGTGGGGGTTGATCCTTCTGTTTCTGTTCGGCGTGGTGCTGCAGCTCCTGCCGTTCACCGGCCGGCTTTCTCCAGGCCTCTCGCAGCCGCATATCACCGGCTTTCTGCTGCTCGACGCGCTGCTGGCGCGGCGTTTCGATATATTCTGGAGTGCGGGGCAGCATTTGATCCTGCCCGCGGCAGCGCTCGGCCTCGCATTCTCGCCCGCCATCATGCGCGTGCTGCGGTCGAGTCTTTTCGATGTCTATCAGGAGGACTACATCGAGCAGGCGCGGCTGCGCGGTGTCTCCGAGCGCCGCATCCTGCTTGGTCACGCGTTCAAGAATGCCGCGCTCCCGACGATGACCCTGGCCGGCGTCCAGTTCGGCTTCCTCTTCAGCGGCACATTGCTGGTGGAGGTGATCTACTCCTATCCCGGAATGGGCAACCTGATGGTCGACGCCGTCCGCAATGCCGACCTGCCGCTGATCCAGACCGTCGGTCTCACCTATTGCGTCGTGGTGTTGTTGATCAACACCGCGGTCGACAGTCTCTATGTTCTACTCAATCCGAAATTGCGGGTGCGCTGATGCGGGAGGCAGTCTCGCGGTCGCTACGCTCACCCCGCGTCCTCGTTGCGCTCGGGTTGATCCTCGGCATTGCCGGTTGCGCGGTCTTCGCGCCGCTGCTGGCACCACACGATCCCGGCGAGCAAAATCTCGTCTCCATTCTGCTGCCGCCGGCGTGGGCGAGCGGCGGGGACCCGGCCTTTCCGCTCGGCACAGATAGTCTCGGCCGCTGCGTGGCCTCGCGCTTGATCCACGGCGCCCGCACAGCGATGACAGTCGCCGTTCTTGCGTCGCTCGGCGCCATGCTGATCGGATCGATCCTGGCCCATGTCTCCGGCTATTTCGGCGGTGCCGTCGATTGGATCATCGGCCGTGCCGTCGACATCTGGATGTCGTTTCCTCCGGTCATACTCTCGCTCATCCTCATGTTTGGTCTCGGCGTTGGATTGGACCGGGTCATCCTCGCCATCATTCTCGTCGATTGGACCCGGTTCTGCCGGGTGTTGCGCGCCGAAGTCCTGGTTGTCACGAGACGCGATTACGTCGCCGCCGCGCGCTTGCTCGGCTTTTCCCATTGGCGGACCATCACGCGCGAGGTCTTGCCGGCGACGTTGCCGCTGCTGATCACGCTGGTGAGCCTTGAAATGGCGATCGCGGTCGTGGTCGAGGCGATCCTATCATTCGTCGGCTTCGGGGTGAGGGCAGATCAGCCGGCGTGGGGACAGATGATCGCGGATGCCCGGCAATATGTCTATCAATCGCCGTCGAATCTGTTGCTGCCGATTTTCGCAATTTTCCTGACGGTGGCGGCGTTCAATTTGTTGGGCGACGGGTTGCGACGCACGCTCGACGTCCGTCTCACCGAGATCGGGCGCTGACAGCAATGGCCGTCCTGAGCGCACGCGATCTTACCGTTACCGCAAGTCCCGACGCCGCCGAAGTGCCGGTGATCCGTGCGTTGTCGTTTGAGCTGGCGCCGGGAAAAATCCTCGGCCTGGTCGGCGAGTCCGGCGCGGGCAAATCCATGATCGGACGCGCGATCGCGCAACAGCTGCCGCCGGGGTTCACGATCACCGGCGGCTCGCTGTGGTTCGAGAGCGAAGATTTTCTGCGCATGGCTCCCGCGCGACGTCGTGCCTTGCTCGGCCGCGCCATCGCCTTCATTCCGCAGGCCCCGCTCACCGCGCTCAATCCGGTGCTGACCGTCGGCCAACAATTCGATGAGCACCTCGTGCGTGCGGGCCTGCGGGGCCGAACGCAACGGCGTGACAAGGCGCTTGCGATGCTCGCGGCCGCACGCCTTGCCAATGGGACTGCCCTGCTCGCGCAGTATCCGCATCAACTCTCCGGCGGGATGTGCCAACGCGTGCTCATCGCCATGGCGTTTGCGACCGATCCGCGACTGGTCGTCGCCGACGAGCCGACGACAGCGCTCGACGTGACCCTGCATCCGCAGATCATCCGCTTGATCGCGGACATGCAGAAGGATCACGGCACTGCCGTCATCTTCATCACCCATGACCTGCGCCTGGCCGCCCAGGTCTGCGACGACATCATCGTGATGTATGCCGGGCGCGCCGTCGAAAGTGGCCCGGCGCGTTCGGTCCTCACCGCGCCGGCGCATCCCTATACGCGCTGTCTCAAACTGGCCAATCCCTCGATGACGGAAAGGCGT
>Ga0066903_100003242_pt1 | contig 13198 bp, 12 predicted proteins | sample PanSoiMetaGPlot1_FD_67491 | JGI IMG/M metagenome (GOLD analysis project Ga0066903, IMG submission 67491) | Tropical forest soil microbial communities from Panama analyzed to predict greenhouse gas emissions - Panama Soil - Plot 1 (version 2) | ecosystem: Environmental > Terrestrial > Soil >... | reverse complement strand
AATCCCAGCGACGGCGTCCTCCCCACGATCCGTGCGGTCGCTACGACGACGGTCGTGAATCCCGACCCGGACCGCGCCCGTAACCCGTACGGAAGCGTTGCGGTCACGATTCGCGTCGACGGTCCGATTGCCAATCTGCGCTTCGGCCTGGAGTCGAGTCCCCCCGGATATAGCCGAGCGCAGATTCTCAGCCTCATCGCGCCGTTTGGCGGATTCGTTGGGGGCATCGGCTACACGCGGGAGGGAATGCTCGCGCAGCAGCGCCCAAGCGGGATCACGCCGTTCGGCACGGTCTCGCCGATCCCCAGCGGCGGCGGCTTGCAGCAACGAAGCACGATCACGGTTGGGCAAGAGGCGTTCAATCTGCTCAACGCCCAGTTCACCGCAGGCTTGTTATCGCCGCTCGAGACGACGCTTGGTCAAGGGCTCGGACTGACGAGCATCAATCTCACCCTCGGCTACTTTGGAAACGTGGGCGTTACCGCGAGCAGGCTACTCGGCAGGTACGTGACGATCGCCTACGCCGTCACGTTCGGCATTCCGCAGACGCAGTCGTTTGGGCTCACGCTCGCACCGAATCCCTACGAGTCCGCAACGCTCAGCTTTTTCATCCAGAACGGCCCGACCAAGCTTTTCCAAACACCGAGCGGTCCGACGGGATTCGGCGCGAGTTATCTCCAAACCGAACCGCTAATCGGAAACAGCGGATTCAGTCTTACGTATCAACGTCATTTCTGGTGAGCGCGATTTTCGGCGGTCGCTTCATTAAACGCACGTTCAGGCTTGCGCAACGCGCAAGGACACGGGGTAAGCCGGGCGGAACAGGGCGTCCCGGGTCGGCGGCACCCTCGCGCGCGCGGGCTGCGCTGAGGCCGCCACGGGACCTCCTGAATAAATTGAGGACGACTTTTTTTTACATGATCTTCGATCCGGGGCGGCGCGGGGGGCCGTTACAAAGGTACGTCGCAACGCTCGCGCTGCTCGCGATGAGCCTCTTGAGCTTGACCCCGGCGTCCGCCGTTTGGGCCGAGGGGGCAAAGATCGTCTCGGTGGACGTGACGGGTAATCTCCACGTACCGACGCAGGTCATCATGTCGGTCGTGGCGTCGCGGCCCGGGCAGACGTACGATCCGAAGGTCGTTCAGGAAGATCTCGCGCGCATCAACGCGCTGGGATACTTCGCGGATATCGCGCCGCCGTTGATTCGGCAGCGGCCGAACGGAATCGCGATCACCTATCGCGTCGTCGAAAATCCGGTGCTCACGAAAATCGACTTTACCGGAAATCAAAAGGTTCCAAGCGACACGCTGCTTGCGTTGATGGATCTTTCGGTCGGCCAAGTCTTCAACACCAACACGTTCAAGCAAGACGTGCTGAAGATCAATAACTATTACGAGCGCATCGGTTTCGGCGGTCAAGTGCCGACGCACGTGAAGGATATCAACCTCGACTCGAAGACCGGCGCGCTGACCCTGACGATTCAGGAAGGCTTAGTCGTTCGGCAGATCATCATCGGCGGCGATCCGCTCCTGCCGCCGCCGTTCTTGCTTCCGCATCTGACGCTCAAGCCCGGAGGAATTTACTCCGATGCCGTGCGCGACGCCGACTACAAGGCGCTGCAGAAGCTGTACGAAGACCACTTTCACCTGGAGATCGGCAATTTCGAAGGCGGCATCGTCCCCTCGTCGATCGACCTGACGAAAGGCACGGCCGACGTCAAATACGACATCTACGTGGCCCGGATTGCGGTCGTCGAGATTACCGGAAACACTCGAACGAAGGACCAAGTCATTCGCCGCGAACTGCGAGAGCGTCCGGGGATGGTCCTCAACACCGACAACATCAAGCGCGATTACGAGCGGCTTCAGGCCCTCAACTTCTTCTCGAAGGTCGAGCCCGACGTCAAGCCCGGTCCCGATCCGAAGAAGCCGCAAGACGTTACGCTCGTATGGCACGTCACCGAACAGCGCACCGCGACGGCATCGGTCGGCTTCGGTTACTCGGGCGGCTTAACCGGTCTCGGTCTCTATGCGACCCTCGGCTTTTCCGACAACAACTTGCACGGCACCGGCAACTCCGGGTCGCTGCAATTCGAGGAAGGGGCCCGCGCGGGAATCGCGCAGCTCTCGCTCTCGGTTCCATATCTCGGTAACTCGCCACAGGGCCAGCGATACTCTGCCGGCGGACAAATCTTCGCCAACCACACGACCTACTATTATCCGGTCTACGCAATCTCCGGCTCGGGGACGGCCGTGAAGGCAAGCTCGCAGATCCCGATTCCGGTAACGCTCTATTCCAGCACGAACACCGCATTGGTTTCCGGGGTCAACGCGACGAGCATCTCGAGCGCCAACGGCGCATCCGGAAACGTCGGACGGCGCCTCAGCGATTACACGATTCTTTCGCTTGCGGTGACCGGCGAGCGCATACGGTACAACACCACGGTGCCGTCACCGTACTACTTCCAAGGAAATCAGCCGAACATCTTCGTGGGGCCGACGCCGGGGCCGATCAGCTCGTCGCCGCAAAACTACGGCGGCTCGTTCGGCATTTCGGCATCGTCCATCGCAAACGTGAATACCGGGAATCCGTACAATCTCGTGACGACCGGCCTGAGCTTACAGACCATCACGCTCGACGATCCATTCAACCCTCGCAGCGGCGTCCATGCTCTTTTGAACGCGGTCGTTTCGGCGCCCACGATCGGTTCGAACTTCTCATTCACGCAAACCACACTCGACCTAGCGAAGTTCTTCCCAGTGCTCAAGGATGCCACGTTGGGAGTTCACGGCGCCGCGTACAACTCCAGCGGAGTAATTCCGCCGAGCTCGCTCTTTACGTTCTCCGATCAGCAGATGCGCGGCTATAATCAGGTGTTCTACGCTACCAACGCGTATCTCGGGCAGATCGAGCTGCGGCAGCCGGTCGCGCTCGACCGGCGGATAACGCTGGCCGTTTTCGTCGACGAGCTCCGCTACCATATCCGCGGCGCATACCCGCTGCTCGATCCGTACACGAACCGGATCACCGGCTATCCGTCCGATTGGGCGCTTTACGGCGATTACGGAGCCGGAATTCGCTTCGACGTGCCGCAACTGGGCTTACGTACGGTTCGCATCGACTTTGCCAAAGGAGTGAATGGAACCCACACGAGTTTTGGAATCGGCCAGAGTTTTTAACTGGCCGCTCGTCCTGGAGACCTAGAAAACGAAATGAATATTCGGTCAGCGATATTTTTCGCCGCCGCCGTTGCGCTTGCCACGTGGGCGGGGCGCGGCGCTATTGCGGCGGACCTGACGGACGTCGGATTCATCGACCAATCGGATCTGGCAAACCTGCCGGTCTTTCTCGCGGCGAACCGTCAGCTGGCGACGTATAAGTCGCGACTCGACTCTCAGTACAACGTGCAGGTCAAGCGCGCCCGCAGCGACGCCGAACGTCAGCAGCTCACGCTGCAGTTTCAGCAACAGCTCACCGACAAACAGCGCGAGATCGTCGGACCGCTCTTCCAACGGGCGCAGCTCGCGATTGCGGCGGTCAGCACCTCGCGGAATCTTTCCATCGTGGTAGACAAGCGCATCGTGATTTACGGCGGTCAAGACATTACGAAGGACGTAGAAGCCGTCTTTACCAGCCCGCAGGCGATTCAGCCACCCGCGGCCACGCCGCCTCCGTCGGAGATCGGTTACGTCGATCAAAACGTACTCGACGGCGTTCCGAAGGTTCAAACGGCCAACTCGACCATGCAGCAATTCGAGACGACGCAGCGGCAAGTCTATTCGGCGCGAATCGCCCAGGCTCGCACGCCGTCGGAGAAGCAGCAGATTCTCACCGAGTTTAACAAGACCATCAACGACAAGCAGAACCAGCTCCTCAAACCGCTGGTCGACCAAACGCGATCGGCGACCTCAGACGTCGCGCGAAAGAAAAACCTGCTTCTCGTCGTCGACAAAGCCGACGTGATCTACGGAGGGACGGACATCACGCCCGATGTCCAAAATGCGCTTACGAAGTAAGATAGTGGCGTGTGCCGCGCTTGCGGTCGTGGCGGGCTGCGCGCCGAACGTCCACTCCTCGAGCGTGCGCGGTACCGGCTACGTGCGCGTCGACGAGATCGTGAAGCATCATCCGCTCTATCCTCAGCTTGCTCAGCTCGACGATGCGATTGCGGCGATCAATCTCGCCTCAGTCGCCCCGCACGTCCCGTTGAGCGCTTCGCAGATCGCAGCCCAGACGGGGCAACTCAATCGTGAGCTGCGCGACGCGCAGATCCGGGCAAATAAGATTCTCGCGCAGAAGCAGCGCGATTACGCCCAGCGCGAGTCGAAGGCGGTTTCGGCCGCTCTGGCCGCCGCAGGCATTCACGGTTCGGGCGCGCTTGCCGGCCAGCAGATGAGCGGCGCTTCCGCGCAACAGCTGCAGCAGGCGACACAGGCCGCCAACTCCGATCTGATGGCGTACCAGCAAAACGTCATCGCACAGAACAATGCGGCGACGAGCTCGATCGAGCGAAATCTGCAAACACAAGCGGACCAGAAATATCGCGCCAAGGCCGAACAGCTCCAGCAGAGCGAGACGGATCTGTCACTGCGGCTCACGCAGCAAGATGCGGCCCAGCGGCTCGCCATCAAGATGCGCCTCTCCAATTTGGCGCTGGATCCGACGCAGCGCAAACAGGCCCAGGAACAGCTCGCGGCGATCAACGCCAGAGAATCGGCGGCAGTCGAAGCACAGCGAAACACCGACGCGGCGACGCTGCGCGCGCTGCGCGCGCAGCTCGACCGGCAGACGGGCGACGCGATTCGCAGCCAAGTTGGCGCGATTTCCGCCCAGACACGTCAAAAACTCGAGGAACGGCGTAACGAGGTCGGATCGCAGCTGCGCAGCTTGGGACCGCCGTCGGTGCCCACCAACATTCCGTCAAACGTCCAGTCCCGCATCGCGCAGATCCACCGCCAGTTCGTCGGTCAGTTCCAAAGCGACGCGGCAAGGACCGTGGCGGACTACAACGCGACGAAAGCGGACCTGGACCGCCAGTTCGCGGCGCTGCACGGCGCCGACGTCGGCGCGACGGGCGCCGCGGCAAAGGAGCTGGACTCCCTGACGAAGCGGCGCGGCGAGCTCTACAAGCAGATCGTTGCGCAGATCCAGAACGACGCATCGCGAATCGGCAAGGAGCGAGGATTTACCATCGTCTTCGCCGACATATGGTCGGCGGCGGGCGGTTACGATCTCACTAACGAAGTCATCAAGGACGTCGAAAGTCAACACGAGTGAAAAAGCAGAGACTGATTCTCCTTTTCTGTGCTGCAGCGGCGCTCGCCGGCTGCGGAACGCATAGCTCCATCGGCCTCGTCGACGTGCAGCGCATCGTCGCAAACTGGCCGGAGTATCAAGGTTATCAGAACCAGCTGTACGCCGACGAGCGGTCGATTCAATCGCGGCGCGAAAGCGCCGGGCGTAAACAGCAAGCGACGCTGGCGCTCCAGCGCAAGTACTCGAAAGTAACCGATCAGCTCTCCGCGCAAATTCGCGACGCAGCCGGAAAAATCGCTTCACAACGGCAGCTCAAGCTCGTGTTGACGCGCGAGGGCATCGGATACGGCGGCGTCGACATCACGGCGGACGTGGAGAAAGCTCTCAACATCACGGAGAAGGCGACGCCGACGCCAGGTACGTAGGCGCGCAAGGTGATGCTGGGCACGCTCGAGGAACTCGCTGCGCGGCTCGGAGGTCGCGTCGTGGGCGACGGTGCCGTTCGCGTCGAGCGGGTCTCCACGATTGAGGATGCCACCGGTGACGCCTTGACCTTTGCGACCACCGAAGCGTATTTTGCCGCCGCTCTTAAGAGCGCCGCCGCAGCGATTCTGGTTGAAGATACCTTGGCGACGGGTGCACCGGCGAAGCCGCTGCTCGTCGTCCCCAACGCGCGCCAGGCGCTCGCGCAGCTTCTAGCGTCGCTGGAGACCCCTCGGCCCCGCGGTCCGTTTCGGCATTCCACCGCCATCGTCGAAGCCGACGCACGACTCGACGACGACGCTTACGTCGGCGCATACGTTTACATCGGGCGCGGAGTCGCGATCGGGCGTGAGGCCGTCATCGGCTCCGGCAGCTACATCGGTGACAGCGTTACGATCGGCGATTCGGTCTGGATCCATCCGCACGTGAGCGTCATGGCCGGCACGCGCATCGGAAACCGAGTCGTATTGCACGCGGGCTGCGTGATCGGAAGCTCGGGTTTCGGTTGGGCCTTTGCGGAAGGCCGCTCGCAGCGCATCCCGCAGATCGGCAACGTCGTACTCGAAGACGACGTCGAAATCGGCGCGAATAGCTGCGTCGACCGCGCGCAGACGGGGAGCACGCTGATCGGTACGGGTACTAAGATCGACAATCTCGTGCAGATCGGACACAATTGCCGCATCGGCAAGCATTGTGTGATTGCAGCACTAACCGGCTTGGCCGGATCCACGATCGTTGGGGATCACGTCAAAGTCGCCGGACAAGTTGGTTTCAGAGGGCACATCACGGTCGGATCGCACGTCACCATCGCCGGTCAATCGGGCGTTTGGACCGACGTGTCCGACGGTGCAACGCTGTCGGGGAATCCGGCGCACGATCATCGCGAGGAACTTCGGCAAAAGGTCATGATTCGCAGGCTGCCAAAGCTGTTTGACCGTGTCGATGCTCTCGAGCGTTCTCGCTCACCCGAGTAACGCCGCATGATGCAGGCAACGCTTCGCGAGACGCTCCGCTTTGAAGGAATCGGTCTCCACACGGGAGCGCGCGCCGCCGTCGAAGTGCGGCCGGCGGGCGCCGGAGAGGGCATCGTGCTCGTACTCGGAGCGACTCGTTTCCCCGCAACCGTCGAGCACGTCGTCGACACGTCGCGCGCGACGGTGCTTGGCTTCAACGGTGCAACCGTTTCGACAACGGAACATCTGCTCTCGGCGCTCTTTGCGATGGGCGTCAGCAATGCCGAAGTCGTCGTGGATGGCCCCGAAATACCGGCTCGCGATGGAAGTGCCGCCGAATTCGTCGCGGCCATCGCGCAGCGCGGGATCGAGACGCAATCCGAGCCGCGTGCCGTTCTCGAGCTGCAAGCGCCGTGTTGGGTTCGTGGAGATGGTCGTATGATCGCGGCCTTTCCGTCGACGGAGTTCCGCGTGCGGTTCGTCGCCGACTTTCCTTCGCCGATCGGAACGCAATACTTCGACGGGACCATCGATGCGCAGCGGTATCGTGGGGAACTCGCGGGAGCGCGCACGTTTGCTTACCTGCACGAAGTCGAAGCGTTGTGGGCGCGCGGGCTCGGACGCGGGGGCAGCTTGGAGAACGCACTGGTCTTTACGCCGGAAGGACCGATGCAGCCGCTACGCTGGCCCAACGAACCGGTCCGCCATAAAGTACTCGATCTCGTCGGAGATCTCGCGCTGCTCGGCGCGTGGCCGCACTGCGAGGTCGTCGCGGTCAAGTCCGGACACCAGCTGCATGCCGAGATCGCACGCGCGTTGCGCGCCCAGCTGCACGTACCGTCTGCATAGGAGTCAACGTGGCCGAACTAGATATTCGCATGATCTTCGAGCGCTTGCCGCATCGTTACCCAATGCTTCTCGTCGACCGAATCCTCGAGTTCGAGCCGATGAAGCGGGTGCGCGGATACAAGAACATTACGTATAACGAGCAGATCTTCGCGGGACACTTTCCAGGCAATCCCGTCTTGCCCGGCGTCTACATGATCGAGGCGCTCGCTCAGCTGGGCGGAGCAATGATTCTCGAGCCCGGCGAGTTCTCGCGAAAAACGCCGTATCTTGCGGGCATCGACAAGGCGAAGTTCCGCCGCCCCGTCATTCCGGGAGACCGGCTCGACATGGAGTGTACGATGCTGCGGCACAAACGCAACATCGGCTGGGTGGGCGCCGAGGCGACGGTCGACGGCCAGTTCGCGTGTTCGGCCGAGCTTATGTTCTCGATCGCGTCGGACCCGCGAATGTTCGCATCCGACGCGAAGGTTCTTCACGACTAGCTGCGATGCTGCACAAGACCGCGATCGTTCATCCGGGCGCCGAGCTCGGCGAGAACGTCGATATCGGCCCCTATTGCATCGTCGGCGAACACGTCTCGATCGGCGATCGGACCGTCTTGCAGGCACACGTGATCGTGAACGGCTGGACGACGATCGGCGAAGATTGCGTGGTGTATCCATTTGCTACGGTCGGCGGCGCCTCGCAAGATCGCAAGTACAGCGGCGAACGCGCGTACACCCGGGTTGGAAGTCGAACGGTGCTGCGCGAGTACGTCAGCATTCAACGGGCAACCGGACAGGACGAACTCACGGCGGTCGGCGACGACTGCCACCTTTTGGCATACGTGCACATCGCGCACAACTGCATCTTGGGAAACGGCATAACGATGAGCAATCTCGCCCAGCTCGCAGGGCATGTGCTCGTGGGCGACTCGGTTACCATCGGCGGCCAGACCGGCGTCCATCAGTTCACCCGCATCGGGAGGCACGCGATGGTCGGCGGAATGAGCAAGTGCATCAAAGACGTTCCGCCGTTCTTTCTCGTCGAAGGCAATCCGTGCGAGCCGTACGGACTCAACAGCGTCGGACTTCGTCGTGCCGGTTTCACGATCGAAGAGCGTAACGAAATCAAACGCTTTTACAAGCTGCTCTACAATCCTAAGCTCAACGTCTCGCAAGCCATCGAAGCAATGAAAGAGCAAGTCACGACCGCTCCAGGACGAGAGGTCATCGCTTTTCTCGAGGCTCCCTCGCAGAGGGGAGTGCTGAAGTAGCCGTCGCCGCGTCGGAGTGAAGTACTTCTTTTCTACCGGGGAGCCGTCGGCGGAGGCGGTGGCTATTTTGTTGGCGGATGAGATTCGCAAGCTCGATCCCGAGGCCGAGTTTGAGGGCATTGGCGGGCGGAGGATGCGCGAGGCGGGATTCACGATGTGGCGCGATCATCGGGGCTGGGCGAGCATGGGGCCGTTGGCGGCGATTCCGAAGATTCCGAAGCTGTTGAATGCGATGCTGAGGACGGCGTTCCACATACGAGCGACGAAGCCGGACTTGGTCGTGTTGGTAGATTTCGGCGTGTTTAATTTGAGGCTGGCGAATACGCTGCGGCGGCGGTTGCAGTACGCCGGGCCGATTTTGAATTTGTTTCCGCCGGCTACGTGGCTCGACAATCCGGAGAAAGCGCGCAACGTGAGTGAGGTGTCAATGCCCGTCACGGCATTCCGGCATCAATACGATTTCTATCGTGGTCTCGGTTTGCACATCGAGTTTTTTGGCCATCCGCTTGCGGGACAGTATCGCACACGCGAGCTACGGCCGGCGCCGCCCGCCAGCGGCGGCTTGGTTGCGATGCTGCCCGGCAGCCGCAGCGGCGAGCTTCGGCGCCATTTACCGGTGATGGCGGCAGCGTACCGGACGCTGCAAGCACGCCGGCCGAAGCTGCGCGGCATTTTTGGAGCGGCCGACGATCGCGGCGAGCGAATGATCCGCGCTGCCGTTCTGCGGGAACAGTTGAGCGGCGTCGAGATTGTGCGCGGCGTCGAGCCGGCGGTTCGCGAGGCGGATGGAGCCTGGGTCGCTTCGGGGACGGCAACACTCGAGTGCGCGCTGCTCGGCGTGCCGTTTGTGGGAATCTATGTGGTTCCGCGCGTCTTGGTTAGGTATGGGCATCGGATGATTCGCCATCGCTATATCACGCCTCCGAATTTGGTGCTCGAGCGCGAAGTCGTTCCGGAGCTGCTCCAAGAGCGAGCGACACCGCAGGCATTGGCGGATGCGCTTGAGGCGGAGATCGCAAATCCGTCTCGGCAGTACGCTGAGTTCTTGAAACTTCGCGAAGCTTTGGGGCCGCCCGACGCACTGCAACGATGCGCGAGCTACGCGGTCGAGCTCGCGCGCGCGACGTGATCCGTATCTATCACACTTCGGACCTCCACGATCGGCGCGGAATCGCCGCTCCCTTGCGGGAGCTACGCACGCGGGATCCAGGGCTGCTCTTTGATTGCGGCGATGCGCTGCGCGGAAGCCAAAGCGTCTATTACCGTAACGAGCCGATCGTCGCGGAGATGGATTGCGCGGGGTACGACGCGCAAGCGATCGGAAATCGGGAGTTCCATTACATCTTCGCGTTCTTGCGGGCGCGCGCGGCGCGCATGCATCATCCGCTGGTCTGCACAAACCTGCGCGACGTTAAGGCCCGACCGTTGCCGTTCGTGCCGGCACTCACGCTCGAATGGTCTGCGAACGGGACTTCCCCGGTGCGCGTTCACGTGCTGGGACTCTTGATCATGCAGTATCCCGTCGGCAGTCCCTGGGAGCGGTTCTTCGGCTGGCGCTTTTTGGAGCCGTGGACGGCCGTGGAGCCGTACGCGCGCAACTTGCCCGACGGCGAGCTGCTGGTCGTTCTTTCGCACATCGGCCTCGCGCTCGACCGGCGGCTCGCGGCGCGCATTCCGCGCATCGACTTGATCCTGGGCGGCCACAGTCACGACACGCTGGAAGCGCCGGAGTATGTCGGCGACGTTCCGATCGTGCATGCCGGGCCCTACGGGCGATTCGTCTCGCGCAGCGAGCTCGAGTACGATCCGGCCGGACGCCGATTTTCGTTGCGTGACTTTGCGCTCGTGCCGCTGCTGCGCGCATCGTGATTCGCCCTTCGACTCCGCTCAGGACAAGTGTGCTCTTCGTCACCAACGGTCACGGAGAGGCCGCTATCGCCGACCGCATTGCGCTCGAGCTCCGTGCGCTGCGCGCCGACGCGGTGCTCGACCATCTCGCCCTCGTAGGCGATCGAACCGTCGAAGTCATGCGAGACGTCGGACCGCGGCGCGCGATGCCGAGCGGCGGTTTGATCGCGATGGGAAACGCACGCAAGCTGGCCACCGACCTTCGCGCCGGGCTTCTGGCATTGACGTACGAACAACTGAAGTTTCTTCGCGGCGCGCGCGGCGAGTACGATATCGTCGTTGCGGTCGGCGATGCCTACGCTTTGATCATGGCGTTCTTCGCGAGTGCGCCGACCGTGTTCGTCGGGAGCGCAAAGAGCGTCGAAGTCGCGCCCTACGGCGCATTTGAGGCGCGTTTGCTCGCGCGTGCGGCAGCGCGGTTCGTACGCGATGACGCGACGGCTGCGGCGTTGCGACGCCGAGGCGTTCAAGCCGAGGCCGCCAACGCGATCGTCGATTTGTTTTCGACGCCGACGCATTCTCCGGTCGAGCCGGCAATCGCACGATTCGAACCCTGTTTGGCGCTCTTTCCGGGAAGCCGCGAGAGTGCGTATGAGGATGCGGCGTTCTTGCTGCGCATCGCCGCCGCACTTATTGCACGCCGTTCGACGCTCGGCGCGGTGCTCTCCGTTGCTCCGGGGCTTGACGGCGAGCGTTTCGCGCAAGAGGCTCGCCGCGGCGGATGGCAGACCGAAGGCACGTCGCATGACGCCATTCCGTTCGTCTTGCTTCGCGACGGGCGAGAGGTCGTGCGCGCGTGGCGCGGTCCGATCGGCCCGCTGCTCGAGCACGCGGCGCTCGTCCTTGGTCAGGCGGGAACGGCCAACGAGGCTGCAGCCGCCGCCGGCGTGCCGGTGGTCGCGTTTGCGCGCGAACGCGATCGGAAGTCGCGCTGGTATCGTGAGCGGCAACGTGGTTTGCTCGGCGGTGCGCTTGCGGTCGTCAGCGGCGGCTTCGATGACGCCGTGGCGGAGGTGGCAGCTCTTCTCGACGACGACGAACGCCGCCGCCGCATGGGCGAAATCGGAAAAACACGGATGGGTGCGCCAGGCGGAGCGCGGCGCATCGCAGAGCGCGTCGCGGCGCTCGCAGCGGCGTCGTAATGCGTCGTGCCATGCCGTACGCCCTCGGGTTGATCTTTGCGATGATTCCGCTCTTCCCAAGCTTCATCGCCCTCGCCGACGTTCAATTTCCCGGCGTTTCGCTGCTGCCGCGCAGCGCGACGCTCGCCGTTCTGGGCGTCTGCGTGGTGCTGGCGGTGTACGCGACCGTTATGCTCGTCCGATATCCACGCGCCGGATCCGTGCCGTTGCTCTTGCCGTTGGTCAGCGTCTTCGGCGCCGGCGTCTTAGCCGGCGCCGTTGGATTCAATCCGGCTGCCGGAGTGGTCTTCACCGGCATCGGCGGTCTTTCGATCGTGTGGCACTCTTCGGTGATGCGATTCTATGCCGATCGCAACGCCGCCCAAGCGATCTTTGTCGCCATCCTTGTATCGGGCGCGACTGCATCGCTCGCGGCGATCATCATGGTCGTCACGAAGTTTCCAGCCTCGCAATACGCGATTGCGCACGGCCGAGCAACGGGCGGCTTCATCCTTCCGGGCGAGTTAGCCGGCTACCTCATCGTGCTTCTTCCGATCGCGTATGCGTGCGCGCGCGTAATGCAGCATCCGGCAATCCGCCTCGCCGCGTGGGTTGCGATCGCCGTGGGTGCCGTGGCGCTGGCGCTGACCTTTTCGCGTGCGGGATGGATGGGGTTCGCGGCCGCTGCGGCGTTCCTGATCGCGGTGCAAACGCGCCGCACTGCTGCGGCCGCACTCGTCGTCGTCGCCGGTATGCTCGCCGTGCTGTTGCTCTTTAACGCGCATCACGATCCCAGCGAAGACTATACGCGGCTTTCGATTTGGGGTACCGCATTGCAAATCGTGGACCGTTTTACACTGACCGGGGTCGGGCCGTTCAACTTCTCGCGTCTCTACGGTGCGCTGCGGGCGCCGGACGGCGATCCGACGGCCTTCCACGCGCACAGTCTCTACCTCACCTTTTTTGCCGAGTTCGGAATCATCGGCTTGCTGACGGTAGCATGGACGATGTGGCGTTTCGGCGCCGAGTTACGGCGGCGCTTACGCGCGTCACGGGCGCCGGACGCCTTTCTCTCCTTAAGCGTAACGGCGGGACTGCTCGGTGTTGCCGTGCAAGGCCTCATCGATACCGTGAGCTTGGTGATTTTCGGATTGTGGATGCCGATCATGGCGCTTGCGCTCGCCTCGGCGCAAGGCGGCGATCCCGAACTCATATAAGTGGGCTGCCGACCTGCAATTCTGGCGGTCTTGCTGGCCGCGGCCGCCGGCTGCAATCCGCAGCCTCCGAAAGCCACGCCCTCTCCCTCGGCTACCCGGCCCAAGCCTCGTGCTACGAGCTCGCCGCTGGTGCTCAAGATCTCCGGCCACGGCACC
>Ga0066903_100003240_pt1 | contig 13200 bp, 13 predicted proteins | sample PanSoiMetaGPlot1_FD_67491 | JGI IMG/M metagenome (GOLD analysis project Ga0066903, IMG submission 67491) | Tropical forest soil microbial communities from Panama analyzed to predict greenhouse gas emissions - Panama Soil - Plot 1 (version 2) | ecosystem: Environmental > Terrestrial > Soil >... | reverse complement strand
CAACAGGCCCAACATCTGGGTATCCCAGAACTGGCCCCGGCGCTTCATTCCGTCTCGCATCGTGCCTTCATGCACAAAGCCAAGGCGCCGGGCAAGCTTCTGCGCCATCGGGTTATCGTCAGGAAGAAACGCAGTCACCCGCCTGAGTTTGTAGTTAACCATGAAGTCACCCAGGCACATAAGGAAGATGAGTTCACGTCCTTTGAGACGCCTGTCAAACATAGCAATGTGAATGACAGCGTCAACACCAGGACGTATACCCATACCGCTAGCAAGGCCGACCGTCCGACCGCCCTCAGTAAACTCGTAAAACGCATTGTACGGGCTCATCAACGTGGCCTTGAAGACCTCGAAGGTCTTCGGCAGCACATCGTCAAAGACTTGCCAGAATTGGCTGAAGTCAGTCCACAACGATTGGATCTTTTCGTTCGTTAGAACTAGCGGCTTGAACGTCAAGTCCGTTGCCTTCGGCTGCTTGGATGAGTTCATTGCAAAAGGCTAGAGCCCCTCGTACTTGTTCGAGTTGGATGGCCGTGTTTCGTAGCAATTCCTGTAGCTCTTCTCGCCGCCTTCTCAATCGTTCAATCATGGGATCGGCTCCGGCACGGGTAGGCCCGCACGAGTAAACCACCCCTGCACGTGTTGTGGCTCACAGTACACGACCGTCACCTTGCTACTATCCCCGCCTAATGCTAAGGGATCTAGCGACAATATGGGGGCCGTGGACACCTGGATATAGGTCCAGCCCTCGCCCGTGTCGCTGGTCTTGCCGCAGAGAGCGCACGTCATGCCAGCTCCAACAAGAAAAAGTGTGAATTGGCGAGGCCGCCCATCCCTGTCAGGGAACTACTCGCCCCTGACTGTTGGTAGACTTGATAGGTGTACGTGTGCGCCCCGGAGGACGCTTGATCGACCGCGACATACGTAGGGAGGGGCGTGACTCCCGCCACGCCAATTCGGTTGCCAGGCTGTATACTACCGAGCGAAATCGTCGCGCCGTCACGGAGGACTCGCTGATGGACATTCACCGCCGTCGAACCCAGCGCGTTGTATGACATAGAACCGTGAATGACGATCAGCACGAGTCCCCCACGCGTGGTGATCGAGTCCGTCACGACCGTGACCCACTGATCGTACAGGGTCGTGGAGAACGAGGTCGGGATGTTCCCCAATGGGATGGTGGGGGCCGTGGCAGCGCCGACCGCAAGCATCGCTCGCGTGACGATCGTGTCCGCGAGCGTACACGTCAGCTTCCCGTTCGCCCCGTTGATCCACAGATCGAGCCGGGTCGCCCCCGCCGCATCCAGGTGATCGATCCGCCACTGGTCAATGTCGGCGTACATCGAAGTGACCCAAGAAACTTTGCCTGTATCATCACGGGCATTGCTACCGTTATTGTTAATGGTCCATTGACACACCTCACCACTCCCCGCCGTTAGCCGATGCTTGATCGCGCGGCTCCCCCAAGTAATGACTGGATTTGTACCAGACGCTGGACCGGGAACAGTTAAGCCACGCGTAGTCGTAATCGGGGTCAGAGCCGAGCCGGTGTCGGTCCACAAAGTGGCGCGGGCATCAACGTACTGCTTGGTCGCGAGGTCCAAAGCAGCAACGGGGTCAACCGTGGCTCGAATGGTGCCGTTTCCGTTGATAGTAAGGATGGTCGAGCCGCCACCCGCCGCGGCACCTGGCGCCCGACGATTGAACAGAATACGGTCGGCTGCGGCCAAGGATTGCATAATCATCGACCAGGACGCGTCCGCTGTACTATCAGGCGCGAACGAGTAGTTAGTCGAGAAATATGCGTAGCCATTTGTGCTATCGTTCTGGATCGAAGCCCGCTTGCCCGTGGCACTGATGTACAGCGCACCAGTCGACGTGAACGCACCCGCTGCCTTTACAACGGTAGGGCTTGGGTACGTACCCGTCAAATCACCACCAGCCGCGCCCGTAGGCGGACCGCCCGGCGCTGCCCCCCAAATCGTGTCATAATCCGTCGCACTGTTCTTCAACAAAACCTGGCCAACCGCACCGCCCGCCGCCACCCCCGGCCCCGGCGCCCCTTGCGCGCCAGTCGCACCCTGTGGGCCCTGCGAGCCAGTCGCGCCTGTATCGCCCTTTGGTCCCTGGGGACCAGGCACCGTAGAATCAGCGCCTGCTGGTCCAGTTGGCCCTGTAGGCCCCGGTACGCCTTGTGGACCCGGTGAGCCCGTAGCGCCCGTGTCACCTTTAGCGCCTTGTGGACCTTGAGGGCCTTGAGCTCCAGTGGTGCCAGGCGGTCCCTGGCTACCTGTTGCACCCGTATCACCCTTGACACCCTGCGAACCTTGTGGCCCCTGCGGCCCCGTTGCTCCTTGCGGACCCGTAGGCCCAGGTGGCCCCGGTGGGCCTTTGTGTATGATGCTTAGGAAGATATCAGCTTGCCCGCTTCCCGGCAGCGTCACACCATTCTTCCACGTTACCCCTAGCTCGGTATACGTGCCCTTATCAACCGCTGCAACGGTGACCTGATAAAGCTGGTGCTTTGTGGAGTCGATTTTGTTCTCGAGATAAATCTGGGCATCCGGGGTAATCAGGTTGAGCGGAGTCTTCATGTCCGCGTTGGTGTTCGTGGTGTGGTCAATCCACATCAACGTGGCAAGTGTCTGATCGGCGTTGTTCAACCGAACCTGCGACTTCGCCGGCGGCACAGTCGTAGTCGAGTTGAACGTCATGTCCAGCACGCTGGTCGAGCCGCCCGGCGCGCCTTGGGGGCCTGTTGGTCCCGTAGCGCCCTGAGGACCCGTGGCGCCCGTTGGACCTTGAGAACCCGTCGCACCCGTGGGGCCAGCCGGCCCCATCGGACCAGTCGGCCCGGCCGGGCCTTGCGGACCCGTGGGCGTGATCCAGTTGGGATTGCGGGGTTTCATCTGGCGGCCAACTACGATCCACAGGTCGAAGTACCGCAGGCGATCCACGACCTGGTCTGCCCAGAGCAGCAGATCTTCCTTCTTCGAGAGCCTTGGCCAGCTCGCTAGGTTGGTTTCGTCACCCATTTCCGCTCCGCAGTCACAACAGTCACACCTTCCTCAGGTGGAAGTTGGTCCAGACCACTGTACGGGCCAGCCGGGATTACTTCGTGCGTTAGATGAACCCAACGAAAGGTGGGCCGAGCGCCGATAGACCTCAACCGAGTTCGCATCACGTTGCTCGTGAACTTCCAACTGATGGCCCCATACCCACGAGGATGCGGTATATGGTACTGCGTAACCCAGGTCTTGCCCCGGTCACCACTCAAGCTGACCTCGAACAGATCTACATCGTTGTTGAACTCGTACGTTAGCAGCGTTTGTAGTATCGTACCTTGGGCGAACGGTCCCTGGCTTTGATCGAAGTATGTATCCGGAGTGTGAATCTCGCACGAAAAATTGCGGCCGTCCTCGAGTCCCGTTATACCTTCACCCACACTTAGGGTCGAGAAATCAGTCATGCCAACGACCATCCGTAGATCGTAGCTGCGCCGCATCTCGGCCCACGTCGGGTACTTGTTCCAGGGATCAGTTGCCTGGCCCCACGTTAGTTGAGCTTGGGCCAACTGGGCGTCACCCATGGCCGCCAGATTCACGAACTCGTCGTACATCCAACGGCCCTGGAGGAAATCAAAGATAACCAACTGGTTATTGCCTAACCATAGCCAGTACTCGTTCTTGAACGGAAATATCACACCCACATATTCTTGATACTTAGCGACGTCTACGACCTGTTCGAGGGTCCGATAGATCGAGTTGCCTATAGGCGTCAACGTTGAGCCATTCCAGGCCCACACGTTCGCGTCGTTTCCCAGAAAGAATAAGGCGAGGCCGTTGCTCGCAACCGTCGACGGGTACAGGGTACCCACGTTGACCGTTCGTTGCTCCGACATGAACACCGGCTCTAGCGTGCCTGTTGCTACGAGATCAGTCAGGCTGTGCTCTCGTAGCACCACGCACCGATTCCCGAGTACCTTCAAGCCTTGCAACGGCTCCTGTTCAGGTTCGTAGAAGTCGAGGTACCCGGAGCCGTCGCCCGCCCAGTCATTGTGGTTACCGTTGACTGGCCACCGAACGCGATTGCTCCAACGCTCGCCATTATCCACAACGCTCCCAACAAGAAGTCGATTGTTGAAATACTCCACAAACCGAGCTTGTTCAACATAGCTCGCACCCGCCCCAGCGTTTGTCGGTACCTTCGTGATTGGATTGATGCCGTCCCATTTCCACACGCCGCCCGCGCCGTCCCGAGTGAAGAAGAAGCAATCCTCGCCCGTGGTCCAATCCCAGCGGCCCACGCCCCCAAGTACGGGTCCAGATACCTTTGTCCAAGCCGGTGGCGTGCCGGGTACAAGGTCGCCCCATTTCCACAGGGCGTTATCCGTGATCATCACGAGCCACTTCGTTTGATCGTCCACAGAAAACCGAGCGATGGTCTTGGGCAGGGCGTCCACAGGCGAGCTCAACGTCTCCCGCCCGGGCATTGGATACACCGCCCCAAACCGAAATCGTACGTTCCGTACCATCGGTGATTGGTTCAGGTCGAGCTGGTCCGATGGCACAGACGTAACCATGCCGCCGGTCGGAACGGGCTGTCTAACGAATGGCATCAGGCCCACTCTGCGAGAAAGGAGAAGCCACTACAAATCTCGACGTACCCGGCGATTTGGTTCTGGACATATGCAGATATCTTGATCCTGTGGGTACCCGCTCCCACCGTAACCTTTGACGCTGTTATCAACGTAGCTGGGGCTATGATTACGCTAGAACCGCCAGCCATGTTGTTCACATCCTGGTACGTAAGAAGCGTGCCGTCGACTCCCCCCGCGGTACCATCCAATCTCATATTTGATACGAGCCCCGGCGCTCCTCCTGTAATCGGGATACCAACTACACAATGCAACACGCCAACGCAGAGAGCATTACCGCCCCGCGAGGTGTACGTATATTCGAGGTAGATTATCTCTTGATTTATCTGGGTGAAGCGATAGGTGGTTGTCTTCGATGTTCCGCCCCATCCACCTAGGGTACTACCTGGGAATATATCAGCAATCGTGATGCTGTTGTCCTGAATCTTCGTCCCAGGAATGCTGTTGTCCGCGATCTGGGCAGCCGTAATGGATAGACTCTTGATCTTCGCAGCGCCATCAATCGAGCCGTTCGCAATATACGAGCCGTCGATGGCCCCTGGCGCTAGCTTCGCAGATGTAATCGTGCCGTTTGCAATATCTGCCGCGGTGATCGTACCGTCCACGATCTTGGCACTTGTCACCGAATTATCCGCCAGTTTGACGGTGCTAACAGCCCCGTTGGCCAGCTCGTTTGGACCCACGCTACCCGAAACCAGCGTGGCTCCGGTCGCAATCCACGCGCTCCCATTATCGTATTCGATGGTATTGTTCGACGAGTTGATGAACAACCGACCGACCTTGCCTGCCGAGGGCCTGGCGGCAGCGGCACCCACGATGTACTTGTGCTCGCCGCTTAGCCAGTGCTCGAGGCCGAAGGATTCCTTAGTTGCCGCCCGGGTTTTTCGGATCTCGTCGTCCCCAAACGACACGGGGTCTGTATCGAGTGGTTTAGTCTCATCAAGGCTGTCCAAACCCATCTCACCACCTCTGCTTGGCCGGCCAAATGGTCGTCTCGCTGTCCGCATCCTCGAGACTGTGCGGTTCTTCCCGCGTCGCAAGCTGGGTCTCAACGATCTGTTTTTGCGCCGTCGCTTTTTCCCATTGCTCGAGGGCTTCCCAGCCCTTTTGGACCGCCATTGTGATGATCACCTCGTCCCACTCACGTGTTAGGAGGTGTGTTGTGCCCTGTTGGAGCTCTGGCGGCCGCAAACGGTACCGCATCGTGATATCGTAGGCTTTATCGGGGGTCGGATCGAACTCAATCGTGCGAGCGAACCTAGCATAACGGACAGGAATCGCGAAAACTCTCCACTTTCGATCAAATTCGCTCCAGTGGTAGCGAGCAATCTTCTGCTGCATGGTCTCGTTACGCAAATCCAGGATGATCCAAAGCGTCGGGACCATCGTGATGATATCATAGACACGCTGTTGCGGTACTGTAGCGAACGCAAACTGGCGGTCTAGCTCGAAATACGTGAATCGGGGGCTCAACAGCAATTCAAAGTAGGCATCGTTCAGCCATACCAGCGACCGGCTGCCCAGGTCTGTTCGGTTGCCCAGCCGCCACACAAGCTCTTGTTGCATCTGGTTGACGTTCATGCTAGAGCCCGTAGAGATGCAACCATCCCTGGTCCGACGATGGAGTCAACAAGTTGCCCGCGGTCGTGTCGACCTTGGCGTTGCAAGTGTAGAAATAGTTGCCGTCCGTTGGGATAGTGTCAATGTAGGTCATATTCCCAAGCCCTGACGGAATCTGCATGAGCGAAGGAAGCTGATACGGCATCACCAAGTTAAGAACGACTGTGGCCGCGTTTCGGGTGAGTTGAATACGCCCGTTGTTTGTCGTGCCAGCGTACAGCAGCATCGTGTTCAAGAAGATGAGGATTCGCTGGCCGGCCTTCAATGCAACTGTACCGGAGCGCACAAACTCAACCCAGTTGGTTCCATTGGTGTTGAAACTAGTCGTCGGATTACCGGTGGTAAGCACCCGCATGGACGCGTTCAACGCCAACATCGCGCTCGTCACCGCACTCGTCGCAATAGTCGGAGCCGGATACGCACCTGCCAAGCTACCACTTGCCGTGCCACTTGGGGCCATCGTAGTTGGTGCGCCAGTAAGTTTCGAGTACGCGAGGCTCGCGATCTTCACATCAGTGACGGCGCCATCATTGATGTTGTTCGTAGCCAAGCCGCCCGGGGCTACCGGAAAGCGAGCCTGGGGGATCGTGCCCGTGAGCTTGGTCGACGCGACATCGTTGATAGCAACATCCGTGACCTTGAGCGGGCCAATCGTAGGGTTCGGATAGGTGCCCGTGAGGTCGCCGCCCGCCACGCCCGCAGGTGGCATCGAAGTCGGGGCACCCGTCACCTTTGCCCACGCTACACTCGTGATCTTGGCATCCGTAACGCCATTCGGGCTGTCTGCGATGTAGACCGTAGATACCTGCCCAGGCGTCAATGTCGCGGGGGGCGCGGTAGCATACAGCAAACCAGTTCCCGAAGCGTTCACCACCAGCGACTTGTTGGCGTCAGCAGCAACATACGCCGGCACCAAACCCACGGTTACATCGGCTCCCAGCTTAGTCTTTGTTACCGCCGCGGCCTTTATCGTGGGATTCGGGTATGTGCCAGTAAGATCGCCACCGGCGGCGCCCGATGGAGGCAACGTGGTCGGTGCCCCGGTTACCTTCGCCCACGCAACGTCCGAGATCTTGACATCATTAACCGCGCCGTCCGCGATCTTTTGGTTCGTGACGCTACCGTCGGGCAATGGGTTGCCCTGCAGCGCCGGCGGGACGTCATTGTTCCATGCGTTGTAGATGGTATCTATGTCGGCATCCAGCTCGGTGTCCTGTGCGAACTGGTTGCCGAGCGAATACTCGTCGGCATACTTCCGGGTTCCCCCGGCCTTCAGTGGTCGCTGTAGATCAGCCATGCTTCCACTTCCCCGTTCGCCATTTTGTTGGTCCGCCCCACGCTATCAACTCGTTGATCCCAGGTGCTGCGCCCTGGTTCTGAACGGGCTGTTCGCTGACCCGCCGGTACTCGGTATCGTACGGGTTCCACTCGCTCAGGTAATCGTGGTGAGTAGGCTCATCCATGCACCGGCTATCGACCAGCAAGCCAGTCTTGTAGTGACGCATTCGCTCGGCGTACGGAAAGTCGAACCCGCAGACCGAGCATTGAAACCAGGGCTCATAGGTGAGCTTTAGATTGATGCCGCTCTTGCCCATTTCATTCCATGAAATAGCCAAGAACCATTCGACGATTGAACATCAGTCGGCGTCGTCCTTGGGAGGCGTGTGCTGCTTCTCGAGGTCTTCCAGCATCTCCTTGTCCTCTTCGGTCAGAGGCGACTCTTCGCTCGGGACATCATCTTCTGGACGCTTCATGACTTTCTCCTAGCTCGCGTTCCACGTCCTCCAAACGTTGTACGTGGAAGTAGTGAGTGACACCCCATCACTGGTGTAGAACGCCACCGCGGAATCTTGGTCCCCAGACGACAACACGAAAGCCGCCCCACGCCCGGCCGACACAACAGCCGCAGCTCGCATCGCTATTGGTCTGTCGTTTCCACCGATGACCCCACGGCCCGAACGACGCGGGTCCGCCTTGCCCGACGGGGCCTTTGTCGCCAGCAACGTTCCTGTCCCAGCTTGCCACTCGGCTTCTGAACCTATCCGCAGCTCGCCTACCGAGCCTTTCACGAATAGGTACGAAACGTTGGCCCCGCTGCCCCACATCAGCCCTAGCGCCGGCTTGTCATCACTAATGACGTTTGCAGATGCCGACACCCGTCGAGAACCAAAGATAGAGACAGCGTCACCCCGCCCCAATATGAGCGGGGTTTTCGCTACCGCAGTCCCCAACGCTACACCCCCACCGGGGTTGGTCATGATCTCGGCGTAGCCCCCAAACATGGGTGTCTTGGGATCCGTGCCGTCCAAGTAGATCCAGAAATCCCCGGCGTCCGTTACGAAAGACACGACTCCGCACGTCGCAAACTGGCTGACGATGCCCAGCGCATGTGGGAACCGCGTACTCCCGTAAGTTGTTATCTGCCTCGGGTAGCTGTTCCCTAGACCAGCCATGCTAGGCTCCTATCGAACCCCAAACCCCACGCCACTCGCCGGCTCCCACCGAGAAGCGCTGGAAGGCCTTGAACTTGGCATCCCCGGTATCGAAGTCGTCGCCGTTCTGGAACCGAACCGGCTGGCGGGTGAAGAAGTTGAGGTCGTGGTCGCCCTTCCCGGCCACCAAGAACCAAGAATCGGGGTCGGTCAGGTAGTGGCAAACCATGTAATCGAGGCCTTCCTCGATCAGGGCGTTGATCTCGTTGTTCGCGGTGTAGGGCTTGAACTGCGACCCGAGCAGCTCCCGGGCAGTCATCTTCAGATCCGGCGGCACAATCAGCCACTTGGGTTTGATCATGCACGGGATCCCGTTCTCGTCGAGCAGGTTCTCGAACGAGATGACCGCGGCCTCGAGGCTGGCCACGCCGAGATCGGCATCTGTCGTCGCCCGGTTCGACCCGGTCGGCCCGCCCGCAACGATGCTCGAGTGGGTTGTCGAAATGAGCGGCTCGTTGTTCCCATTCTTCGGGAAGCCGTACTCACTCGTGAACGCATTGTTGAACACGTTCCACGCATTGACCTCGCGCGCATTCCGAGCGGCCTTGCCCAGCTCCTTCGTCATCTTCTTCATGACGTTGTACAGGTCGTCTTCCATCATCTCAGGCGTGACCCTGTACCCCAGGCCATACGTCTTGTGAGTGTATCGCTTCTTGGCACCCTGCGTCGCGTCGGTGTAGATGATCGCGCTCTGTTCCGGTTTCACCGGCATGGTGCCCATCCCTGCCACCTCGAGGTCTTCCTCGTAGGCGCGGGAGCTAGTAACCATGTTGAACACTTGCCCGAATTCCTCCGGGCGCTCTGTCAGGTGTTGGAAGAAGACCTTCCGAAGACCTGGCACCAACAGAGAGCTAAATGCTCCACGTACCATCGGCATGACTATCTACCCCCTCAGCCCGTCAGACGCCCAGTGTCCACGATCTTGCAGATGTACGTCGCACCGTTCGCACCCGTCAGCCCCGTGCGGGTCTTCTGGCCATACTTCACGATCGCGAACGTACCGCTCGCTCCCGCCGGGTCGAGACGCCAATCGCCGCTCACCAGCGTCAGCAGGCCCTTCTTTCCGATATCCGTAAGCGCCGCGGCTGTCGCCGCTAGGAGAGGAACCTCCCACAGCGTATCGTCGTTGGCCTGTGCGACCATGCACACCTTGGCCACCGGCGCCACGTCCTGGCCGCCTGTGAAGTCAGCCTGGGCATCATGTTGGGCTACTCCCAACAGAACGTCCGTCCCGGCTGCTGCTGTGATCACGTTTCCGCTGCCATCCAGCTTGACCGGCGCACCGCGCTTGAAGGTCTGGCCAGCCGCAGTCGGGTACGTGTTCGACTCCGGGGTGTTCCCGGAAACCGTCCCCGCAATTTGGATCATCGCTCCTCCTTCCCGTCCGCCATGTCGGTCGCGTCTCGATTCTCCTCGTACGCCACTTGCTCGCCCGCCGCGCTATTCACCGCGTTCTTGTACGAGGAAACCACGCCCTTGGTCCGGGCCTTGATCCGGTCCCGATTCACCTGCCGGAACTGCTCGTGCATTTCCTTGGGAATCTTCGCTAGCACCAAATCCCCAACCTCGATTGACCCGTCGTCGGTGCCCTTCTTGATCGGCGTGCTTTCGGAGAGAACAGACTTCTCCTCGCCGGCCTTGCACACCTCATAGCCCATGTAGTCGATCTTGCGGGCCATGTTGAGTTTGTCTTTGCGAATCCACCGATAGTGGAAATTGGGATCCTTGTTCTTGACCGCCAGCGGATCCCACTGGGCGGCTCGCATCTTCTTGTCCGCCTCGTCCAGAGTTACACTAACGCCCATTGTCATCCTTCCCTGCAAACGGGCTCCGCCGATTCCTGCTCGGGGGCACCCGTTCTATATCGTCCGAACCGTATTCCCGCCAATCCTTCTCGTTCATGCCGAACGCCTTCATGAGCTCACGCTCGATCGGATCCAGGGGCGCATCCCGCCTAGGCGAGCTTCGCGACGTCGCCGCCTCCGCTGCCTGCTTGCGTTCTTTCGCCACCTTATCCCGGCGCTCCAGCTCCTCGTCGAGGTGGCCCGCTAGAATATAGCGGTACGCCGATTCCCACGCGCCCGGCTTCGCCTGGACGTCGAGGGGCATCGTGCTCATGAACTCATCAATCTCGCGTTCATACCTAGTCCAATTTTCACCCAGATCCTTAGCGGCACGCACCCGGTTGTCCCGGGCCGTATTTGTCAGATATTCACCGACGATGGGAGCCACTCGTTCGTTGAACATCTGATTGACGGCAGCCTCTGGGTCTTCGTCGAACTGGTCTTGCCGAGTCCGACCCTGGTCGGCTTGCTGTCGCTTCGCCGCTACATCTTGGATCTTCTGTAGCAACGCGCCCACGTACTGCCGGGCCTCGCCCGCAGCTTGCGTCGACGTCGCTACTTGTCCGCGCAGATGTTGATTCTCCGCACGGATATCCTCAAGCAGCTTCCGAACCTCGTCGCCGTCAGCCTTGGATGGTTTTTCCTCAGCTTCTTGCGGCTGCTGCTCTTCCTGCTCCTGGTCCTCGATCTCCTCGTCTACCATCTCGCTCCCTCTCTACCTCAACCAGCCGTTCGAGTAAGTCGTCTCCAAACTCGAACCACCGGTTAAGGGCATTAAGCTCTCCACGTTTCTCTAGATACTCATCCCAGCTATTGCATTGGAGGAGGCCCTCCAGGCATTGGTCCCGGACCTGCTCCAGGTGGCGCCATAGCTCCGGCCATGCCTCCCCCGTTTTGATTTCCTGGAGGAGCGTTCGGAGGTGGCTGAGCTCCGACATCTTGGTGCTCCATCATCGCTGTTAGCGGCAGCACCGTATCAAGATCCTTGATATCGAATGCTTGCACGATTCGCTTCATGAAGTAGTTACTGCCCTTCAACATACCCATCATCAGCATTTGCATGGGCGGCGGGGCCTGCATGGCCATCTGCGCCATACTCATAACCTGCTGATAATGCTGCGTTACCAAACCCATAACCGTAATCAACGACTGCTTCTCGATTTCCCGATTGATAGTAGCGGTAGAGGCAGTTAGCTCGATCCCGATACCATCCGCTATAAAATCGTCGGGAAGATTCAGGGCTCGTTCCACCCATTTCCCATCCTCGCCCTCAACGAAATACGCCATCTCCCGAGGCCGGTACTGGGCGTTGAGCAACAACACCATCTGCCCGACCTTGCCAAGCGTCTCTCGGATGTCACGAACGTTCAAATCGAATCGTCGATTGCCTTCTTGGATGATTGCGAGTGTGCCAGTGGCCGTCGCTCTACCTCCAAGTATGGAACTTTCGCGTCCGAGCTGATAGTCCGTGACACCCGAGCGCCGCTCGGCGTAGCTCAATGCACTTGTCTCAAGCGCTTGCAACGAGTTCCCGATATCGCCCATCGACATCGGAATAAGGTCTTTCGAAGGATCTGGCACGGTCAAGAACCGGCCCGGCCAGATACGAGTTGTGTTTCGCACAGCTCCCCGGCGCCCCACAAAGAACTTCGTGTTCGCGATCGTACTGTTGTCCACCTCCTGCCGGTGGATGGTCGACAGCTCCTCTTGCAACTGCCAAAGCTGCTGTGCGATTCCCACGCCGGATCGACGGCCCTCCTGATCGAGGAACTTGCCCTTGAAAAATGGGCGCTTGTTGTCGGCATGCGGATTGTAGATCGCTCGCATCACCGTCCGCGACCCTGGGTGGTACGTGATTACGAGCGGATCGGGCAGGCCACCCTTCTTGAGTGGAAAGTCTATCCACGTTTCGTAGAACGTGTTCAGCTTCGTGCGCGTTGGGACTTCCTGTCCGGGTCCAGCTAGCATCTCCGTGATGGTAGTTATATCTTCCTTTCGCTCGATGACCTTATCCACATCTTCGTAGACGCCATCGTACTCGCGCCACTTCAGCTGACCATCGGTTAGCCGTACACGATGCGCAAGCCACTCAGCTTGGTTGATGTCGTCTTCAATGCCCACCTGACACAGGATGTCGATGAGCAACACGTGCTGGGGGCGGGGCCGGCGAACAATCCGATCGACGGGCTCGGGCTTGTCGCCGGCCCCTACTCGAAACGTCCGAACTGTAGCTACCTCCCACGGAACCTTGATATATCCCCATCCGTATTTCACCACCTCCAATACCCACGATCGAATCGTGTTGTACGCATCATACTCCTGACGTCGTGACCAATCTAAGAAATCTTCGAGAGGCTTGGCAACGTCGTCCAGCGACTTTATCAGCGGCCTCGCCGTCCACAACGGCTCGACGCTGAATATGGTATTGACGATCCTGGCCACGATGCTGTCGGTGTGTATCCCAATCAAGGGTATAACGACGTTGCAGGCGTTCTCCCATGGAAAGTCTTTCCGCCTGGCCAACGGCTCGCCAAGATAGGCCTTGTTCCACTCGTCCACTTGGTCCTCGAGGGACTGGTGATCCATC
>Ga0066903_100003239_pt1 | contig 13203 bp, 14 predicted proteins | sample PanSoiMetaGPlot1_FD_67491 | JGI IMG/M metagenome (GOLD analysis project Ga0066903, IMG submission 67491) | Tropical forest soil microbial communities from Panama analyzed to predict greenhouse gas emissions - Panama Soil - Plot 1 (version 2) | ecosystem: Environmental > Terrestrial > Soil >... | reverse complement strand
CGCGAACGGCGCGCTCTTGCCGGTGCTCACATGCTCGGCGGTGACCACGTGCACGAGCGGCAGGCCGAGGATGTCCTCGTAGAAGTGGCGCGTCTCCTCGGCGTCGCGGCAGCGGTAGGCGGAATGATGCAGGCCGAGAACGGGCGGCGCCGCCGGAACGGGCTTGCTGGTCATGAAATCCTCCTGGGCGTTGTTGCGATCATATTAGAGCATGATTCCGAAAAGTGGATACCGGTTTCACCCCGCAAAAGCCGATGGCTCCGCCGCGTCTAGATCAAGCCGACGTAGCGGCCTGCGGAGGACCGGGCGTGGCCAGCTTGAAGTAGAGGTCATGCAGCTCCCGACGTTGCAGCAGGTCTTGTGTGGTGCTTTCGAGCACCAGTCGCCCTTTCAGCATCACATAGGCGCGGCTGGTGCAAGTGAGCGCGATATCGAGCTTCTGCTCGACCAGCAGGATGGTCAGGCCGTCGCGCTGCAGCTTGCGCAGCGCGGCGATGATCTCCTCGACGATCATCGGCGCAAGGCCGAGAAACGGCTCGTCGAGCAGCAGGAGGACAGGCTTGCACATCAGCGCGCGGCCGATCGCCAGCATCTGCGGCTCGCCGCCGGACATCGTGCCGGCGCGCTGGCCGGTGCGCTCCGCAAGCCGCGGGAACAGGCGCAGGACATAGTCGAAGCGCTCCGCCAGGCTGCTGCGGCCGGCCAGCGCGATCGCGCCGAGACGCAGGTTCTCTTGCACCGTGAACGGCGCGAATATCTGGCGGCCTTCCGGCACCAACGCCATCCCGGCCGCGACCAGATCGTGGCTGGCCGCAGCGCTGAGATCGCGGCCGGCCAGTCGGAGCGTCCCGCCGCGACGCGGCAGCGTCGCGGTCAGCGCCGCCATCAAGGTCGATTTGCCCGCGCCGTTCGGGCCGAGCAGCGCCGCCGCCTCGCCCGCGGCGACGCGGAGCGACACATGGTCGAGCACGTCGGCACGACCGTAGCCGCCGGTCATGTCGACGATCTCAAGCATGGCCGGGCCTCCCGGCCGCGCTGCCGACCGCACCGCCGAGATAGGCCTCGATCACCTCCGCGTTGCACGCGATCTGCTCCGGCGTACCTTCGGCGATCTTGCGACCGAAGTTCAGCACCACGACCCGATGCGCGAGCGGCAGCAGGAAATGCATGTCGTGCTCGATCAGCAACACCGCGATGCCGCGCGCCGCGATGTCACGGATGGTTGCGGCGAGGCGCGCCATCTCCGGCTGGGTCAGGCCGGCGGCCGGCTCGTCGAGAAGAACAATGCGCGGCTCACCGGCAAGCGCTCGCGCGAGCTCAAGCAGCCTGCCCTCGCCGAACGGCAGTGCCGACACGTCGCGATCGACCTCCTCGCGCAAGCCGACGAGCGCGACGAGCTCGGCGGCGCGGCGGCGGGCCGCCGCCTCCTCCTCGCGGAACCGGCGCCGCCCGAGCAGGATGTCGAGCAGGCTTGCGCGCAAGCGCGTATGGCGACCGACGAGAATATTGTCGGTGAGCGACATGCCCGCAAAGGGCATGTTGTGCTGAAAGGTCCGCATCAGGCCGAGCGCGGCGATCTGGTGCACCGGCATGCCGTCAATGCGCACGCCGCCGAGCGTGATCGATCCCGCACTGGGCGAAAATACTCCGGCGATCAGGTTGAATGTCGTGGTCTTGCCGGCGCCGTTCGGCCCGATCAGCGCGAGGATCTCCCCCGGGAGCAGCTCGAGCTCCAGTCCTTCGACCGCGGTCAGCCCGCCGAAGCGCTTGGTCAACCCGCTGACCGCCATGAGCGCGCCGCCGATCATGTCGCTTGTCTCGCGGCGCGCCATGTGAGGAGACCGGCAAGCCCAGCGGGCTGAAACAGGATGGTCAACACCACCAGCACGCCGAACACCACCAGGAAGCCATGCCCGACGATCGGCTCGAGCAGGAACGGCGCCAGATAGACGACGATCGCGCCGATGATTGCGCCGAGATGGCTGCCGCTGCCGCCGATGATGATCATGAACAGCAGCAGGAAGATGTTCTCGAGTCCGAACACTGAAGGGTTGATGACATTATCGACATAGGCGTAGGCGATGCCTGCCAGGCCCGCGAGCGTGCTGGTCAGCGTGAACGCCAGGACCTTGACGCGCCGCACGTCGACGCCCATCGCGGCGGCGGCCACGGCATTGTCGCGGATCGCTCGACAGGCGCGGCCGAAGGCCGAATGATCAAGCCGCACGAGCGTCCACAATGTCAGCGCAACCAGCAGCACCAGCAGCACGGTGTACCAGGGGCCGCGGATGGCGAAGCCGAGCACGGGCGGCAACCGATAGTTGGCGATGCCGCCGGTGCCGCCGGTGAGGCTGCCGCCTTCGTCAATGACCACCAGGACGAGCTGCGAGAATGCCAGCGTCGCCAGCGCCAGGTAGAAGCCTTCGAGGCGGGTCGCCGGCAGCGCCACAATGTAGGCCAGCAAGGCGCACAGCGCGAGGGCGCCGATGAAGGCTATGCCGAACGGCAGTCCGATCTTGTGGGCGAGAATGACGACCGCATAGGCGCCGACGCCGGCAAATGCGAAGTGCGAGAACGCGACCTGTCCCGCGATGCCGAACAGGAAGTTGTAGCTCAGCGCCAGCGCGATCCAGATCAGCATCTTGCGGTAGACGTCGGTGGCATAGCCGCCGAGCCAGAACGCGAGCGCCGATGCCGCGACGATTGCGGCGAGCCACGCGAGCACCCTCGACGCACCGGGCATCAGCATGCCTCGCGCGGCGCGATCAGTCCGCCCGGGCGAAGGAACAGGAAGACGATCAACAGCACGAACGGAAATCCCAGCGTCAAGCCGGACGGAATCGGCAGGTAGCGTGCGCCCAGTTGCTCGACGAAGGCGAGCAAGAGCCCGCCGAGCAGCGCGCCTTCGACGCGCCCGACGCCGCCGATCACCAGGGCCGTGAAGCCCTGGATCGCAAGCGGCAGGCCCATCATGTAGTGCGCCGAGGTCAGCGGGGTCATCAGCAGGCCCGCCAGTCCCGCGACCATCGCACCGGCCGCGAAAGCAAGCGCCGTGACGCGGCGCAGGTTGATCCCGATCAGCGCGGCGGCACGGCGATTGAGCGCGACCGCCTCGAACGCGCGCCCCCAGACCGTCCGCTCGAAGAACAGCCAGACCGCGACGAACACCGCGAAGGTCGCACCGATGATGAGAAATTGCTGCGAGGCGCCGGCGAACGGACCCAATGCCACGCGCTTGAAGCCGAACGGCGGCGGCGACGGCAGCGGGTCGGCGCCGAACAGCATGGTCAAGCTCTCGCGGAAGATCACCAGCACCCCGAGCAGCGCGAGGATCGGGCTGGTGATGCCGGCGCCTCGCCGTATCAGCGGCCGCACGGTCACCACCTCCACCAGCCAGCCCAGCAGGCCGAGGATCACCAGCACCGCGACGAGCGCAAGCCAATACGGTCCCTCGAGCCGCGGCCAGGCGAGCGGCGTGAGCACGGCCACGCCGATGAATGCGCCGGTCGCCGCCCATTCGCCGATCGCAAAGTTGATCACCGAGGTCGGCCGCAGGATCAGGAGATAGGCCAGCGCCACCAGCGCATAGATGCAGCCCGACGCGGTTGCGCTGACGATCAGCTCCGGCAGGTCTTCCATCGGCTTGTCCGCGCCGAACGAGGCGACGGCTGCTACTTCTGACCGGCGTAGACGACGGGGCCGTGCTTGTTGTCCTTGATCACGCGCACGACGGCGCCCTGCGGGTCGAAGCCCGTGCGCTTGCCGTCGCGGAATCCCCAGGACGCACCTTTGGCACCGATGGCGCCGACGAAGCTCGTCGTCGACTGCATCGCGGCGCGCAGCTTCTCCTTGTCGAGCGAGCCGGCCTTCTCCATCGCCAGCGCCAGCAACCGGATGCCGTCCCAACCGTAGGCCGGCAGGCTGCTCGGCGGCTCGCCGTACTCCTTGACATAGACGTCGGCGAACAGCTTCGCCTCGGGCTTGTCGAGGTCGAAGGCATCGACGAACACCACGCCCTCCATCAGGTCCTTCGCCATCGTGAGATAGGCGGGGATGCTGAGGTTGTACGAGCCGAGGATCGGCTCCTTCATCCCGAGCTGCTGATAGGCGCGGAAGAACTGCAGCATCTCCGGCCCCAGCACGCCGGCTTGCAGGATCGCATCGACCTTCTCGGCCCGGACCTTCTGCAGATTGGCGACGGCGGAGGTCGCTCCTTGCGGGATCACCTCCTCGAGCGCGACCTTGATGCCGACCTTGTCGAGACCCTGCCGGAACGAATCGGCGAACGACTGGGACAGCGCACTGTTGTCGCGCACGATCGCGACCGCCTTGAAGCCGCGCGACTTGGTATACGCCATCAGTGTAGCAAGCTGGATCGACGCGAGCGGGCCGGTCTGGAAGAAATAGGGGTTGTCGAGCAGCGTCGTCAGCGTGTCGGCGCTGTTGGCCGGCGTCAGGTGCAGCGTCCGGGTCTCGAGCGAGACGGTCTGCGCCTGCTGGGTGGCGGGCGACCCGGTGTTCGAGACGATCGCCGCCACGCCGTCATCCACCAGCTTGCGCGCCTTCGCCGCGGAGACGTCAGGCTTGTTCTGATCGTCCTCGATGATCAACTGAAGTTTCTTGCCAAGCGCGCCGCCCTTGTCGTTGAGCACCTTGGCGCCGAGCTCGACGCCGCGCGTCACCGGCTCGGCATAGAATTTCGCGCTGGCGACCCGGTCCGTAATCACGCCGATCTTGATCGTGTCCTGCGCCGACGCGCTCGCTGTTTGCACGGCCAGAAGGGCGGCAACGGCCCAGCACGATAAGCGGCATGACGACATCATTCCCTCCCTGGCATTCTCTTTTTTGGATTGTGCGAATGCTAGCCATTCGCATAATTTTAGCAACTGATCAAAACCGGCCTTATCGGCGGGCCCGAGCAGGAGGAAAACCATGCAGAAATCGCTGGAGGCGCGCGCGTCCGCGCATACATCGTCATTCGCTCGCGGCGTGCATCATCTTGCGTTGTGCACCGATGACATCAAGAGGACCACCGAGTTCTACACCCGAGTGCTCGGCATGCCGCTGGTCCACGCCCTCAAGGTCCCGCCGGGGCTCGGCACCGGCAAGGGTAATCGCGGCAACCCGCCTTACGAGGAGATTCGTCACTATTTCTTCGACATGGGCAACGACAGCACGATCGCCTTCTTCGAGATTCCGGCCGGCAAGGAGCCGCCGACCAACCGCAACGCGATCGGCAGCATGCAGCATTGCTCCTTCGTCGTGACGCCGGAACGATTCCGCGAGATCGAGCAACGACTCATGCGCAACAATGTCCCCTATATCGGTCCGATCCCGCAGATGCCCGGGCTCGACGGCATCTATTTCATCGACCCGAACGGCATCCGGCTGGAGTTCGCGTGCCAGGCGGCGGATGGCAACGACCCGCGCGTCATCGACTGCTGCACGCAGACCAAGCAGGAAGCCTTGCGCGAGCTGAGGACCTTGCCGGGGGTCGACGACGCATGGCTCATGGAAATGACCGCGAGCCTTCCGGACTGATCGCTCGATGAGCAAGCGCGTGCAATGTCCCGACACCCGGGAGAAGCTGGTCCAGACCGCGGGCGCCGGAAGCTCTTAATGCATCAGCCAGGCGGAAATGCCGAGAACGGCTGCCACCAAGATGAGTGCACTTAGATGTCGGAAGAGCCACTTCACGATGTCAATCGTGATGCTGGTGAGGATAAGAAGCGCAAAGCCCTTTAGCGCGCTCTCAATCATGGCGACCTCCAGCCATGGAGCTTTGCACAATCGCGCGTATCACTGACAGTCTCCGGCGAGGCGGCGGATGCGCGTATCTTTAGTCAGAGTTAACCCGGTCAGGTGGTATGCTTCCCCTCTCACGCAGACGAAACCGCCGCGGAACGCCGCAGGGTACCTCCAATCCTGCGAGCCAAACTTGGCCTCAAGCCGATCCGTGCTGCGCCAACCTGAGGCCCTTCAGCATCGCCACCGCCTGCTCCAGCCCCTTCGCCACCCGGCACCCCGCCGCGGCGAGCGCCGCGAGCTTGGCGTCGGCGCTCTCGCGCTCGCTGCCGATCAGCGCGCCGGCATGGCCCATGCGCTTCTCCGCCGGCGCGTGGCGGCCGACCAGCATCGCCACGATGGGCTTGGGGAATGAGCGCGCGGCCTCGGCCAGGGCATATTCCTTGTCGCCGCCGATCTCGCCGCAATAGAGCACCGCGTCGGTGCCGTCGTGTTGCGCGAGCGCTGCGAGATATTCGTGCGGATTGCGGCCGGCGATGGTGTCGCCGCCGATGTGGATGGCCATGCTCTGGCCGATGCCCGCTGCGGTCAGCTGCCGCGCCGTGGCGAGCGTGAGCGTGCCGCTGCGCGCGATCACCGCGAGGCGGCCCGGCGTGCAGAAACTTGGAGCGATGGAGCCGAGCAGGCCGCGGCCCGGCACATACATGCCGAGCGTGTTGGGGCCGATCAGCCAGGAGCCCGCGGCGCGCGCAGCGGCCGCCGCCGCGAGCGCGTCGTGCACCGGCACATATTCGGCGATCGCCATGATGGTCGGGATGCGCGCGGCGGCACATTGCAGCACCGCGTCGCGCACGCCTTCGGCCGGGGTGTAGAGCACAGCGACGTTGGGCCGCTCCCGCAGATCAGCGACGCGGTCGTAGAGCGGCAGGCCGTCCATGCTTTCCCCGCCGCGGCCGAGCGCAACCCCGGCGACGAGCGGCGTGCCGGCGGCCATGAGCCCCGCCACCTGGTTGCGGGCATAGCGCCCGGTCGGGTTGATCACGACCACGCGCCAGGGTTCGACGTCGAGAAACGGCAGGGGCGCGACAACGGACTCCGGCATGCTAACGTCCGAGATAACGCGCGGGACCGCGCGGGGGAAGGACCACAATACTATGCGCCTGGCGGAGATCGACGGAAAAGCGTTGTTGCGGCGTCATGGCGTGGCGGTGCCCCGCGGCGCGCTGCTGCGGGGCGACCAGGCCGCGCCCGCGGAGGCAGCGGGATGGCCCGGACACATCCTCAAGGCGCAAATATTGGAGGGCGGGCGCGGCAAGCGCGGGCTGGTGCGGAAGGTTGCCGATCTCGGAACGCTCGCGGACACCCGGCGCGCGATCACGGCGGCGCTCGGTGATCCAGACGCTCCGCTGCTGCTGGAAGCGACCGTGGAGATCGCGCGCGAGATCTATCTCGCGGTCCGCATCGACGGCACGCGGCAGGCGCTCGAGCTGCTGGTCGCGCCGCAGGGCGGCGAGGAGGTCGAGGCAAGCGGCGCGGTGACGCGCGTTCCGATCGATCCCGTCGCGCCGGTCACCGCGGAGACGTTCTTTCCGGCGCTCGTAAAGCTGTTTCCAGCCGACTTGGCCGCGCGCCTCGCGCGCTTTGCCGCGCGGCTGCCGGAGGTCGCGCGCAGCGAGGACCTGGAGCTGCTGGAGATCAATCCGCTCGCGGTCACCGCGAAAGGCGCGCTCATCGCCTGCGATGCCAAGATCATTCGCGACGACAACGCAGCCTTCCGCCACGATCCGAGCGAGTTTGCGACGAGCCGTGCGCTCGAGGAGCGCGCCATGACCCCGCTCGAGCGGCGGGCGCGCGACCTCGGCTTCCATCTGGTCGAGATGGACGGCGACGTCGCGCTGGTCACCGCCGGCGCCGGCCTCGGCATGATGATGATGGACCTGCTCGCCGACCATGGTCTGCGCGCGGCGTGCTTTATGGATAACATGCGCGGCGCGCCCGACGAGACCATGAACGAGCGGCTCGAGATCGCCCGCGCCATCGCGCAGCGACCGCAGGTGAAGGCGATCGTATTCCAGACCGTGCTCGCCTCGCGCTCGCTCGCCGAGCGAGTCGAGGCGCTGCTCAAGTGGATCGCAGGCGAGCCGCTGCCGAAGCCGCTGTTCCTCGGCATCGCGGCGGGTCACGCCGCCACGCGCAAGATGAGCGCCGAGGAGGCAATCGCCAAGCTCGGCGCCGCGGGGATCGCGGCGTTCACCGATCCGATTGCACTGGTGCGCGCGGCAGCGCAGGCACTGGGCGCGAACGCCGTCCAGCCGAGGGCCGCGCCTTGACTGCGTCCTTGCTCACACGGCGCAGGCTCACCGCGCTCGCCGGCGGCCTCGCGGCCGGGCTGCTTGCGCCGCGCATCGCGGCCGCGAAGTTCCCCGAGCACCCCATCCGCATCATGGTCGGCTTTGCCGCCGGCGGCACGGTCGACACGATCGCGCGCATCCTGGCGCAGGCGCTCTCGCCGATCCTCGGCCAGCAGGTGGTGGTCGAGAACCGGCCGGGCGCGAGCGCGAGCCTGGCGGCAAGCGCGGTGGTGCGCAGCGAGGCCGACGGCCACACGCTGCTGTTCGCCGTGTTCTCCCATGCGGTCGCGCCGGCCGTCGCGCACCTGACCTACGACACGCTCGCCGACCTCACCGCCGTATCGCAGGTCGCGAGCGTGCCGCTGTTCATGTTTGCGGCCGGCAACGCGCCGTTCCGCAGCGTCGCCGATGTGGTGACTGCCGCGAAGGCCAATCCCGGCACCATCACCTATGCCTCGGGCGGCGTCGGCTCCTCGGCCCATCTCGCGGGCGAGCTGTTCGCGCGTCGCGCCGGCGTGCGCCTCGTGCATGTGCCCTATCGCGGCGGCGGGCCGGCGGTGCAGTCGCTGCTGTCGGGCGACGTGCAGATCCTGTGGGACACCCCGCAGCCGGCGACGCGCACGCACATCGACCAGGGCCAGCTGCGCGCGCTCGCGGAGATGAGCCGCACGCGGCTTGCGTCCTATCCGGAGATCGCGGCGATCGCCGAGGCTGGCCTGGGCGACGATCTCGAGGTGCAGGCGTGGCAGGGCGTGCTGGTGCGCAGCGGCACGGCGCCTGAGATAATCGAGCTGCTGCACCGCGCGATCGTGCAGGCGATGACCCTGCCCGAGACGCGCGCACGGATCGAGGGGCTGGCGGTCGAGCCGATGGCGACCGATCCGGCTGACTTCGGCGCCTTCTTCCGGTCCGAGGTGACGCGCTGGACCGAGGTGGCGCGCCGCGCCGGCATCACGGCGCAATAGAGCTCACCGATCCGATTGCGCCGGTGCGCGCGGCAACTGTGCCGGACGAGCGAAAGCCTTGAGTCGATCGTAGGCGTTGTGCAGCAGCGGCCAGAACAGCAGGATCAGCGCCAGCGTGGTGATCGAGCCGACCAGCCAATTCGACCAGAATACCCGCAGGTCGCCCTCGGCGCCGATCATCGACAAACGAAACGCCGACTCCGCGCGATTGCCCAGCACCAGCGCAAGCGTGAACGGTGCGAGCGGGATGTCGATCTTCTTGAACACGTAGCCGACCACGCCGAACAGCAGCATCAGCCAGACGTCGAACATGGCGTTCTGGATCGCGAAGGCGCCGATCGCGCAGGACACCACGATCATCGGCGCGATGGCGGAGAATGGCACCCGCAAAATGGCAGCGAAGACAGGCACGGTGGTGAGCACCATCACGAGCCCGACCACGTTGCCGAGATACATCGATGCGATCAGCCCCCAGACGAAGTCCTTGTGCTCGACGAAGAGGAGCGGTCCGGGATTAAGGCCCCAGATCAGCAGCCCGCCGAGCAGGATCGCGGCGGTGCCGGAGCCGGGGATGCCGAGCGCGAGCATCGGGAGCAGCGCCGAGGTGCCCGAGGCATGCGCCGCGGTCTCGGGGGCGAACACACCCTCGATGCGCCCCTGGCCGAAGCTGTCCTTGTCCTTGGAGAAACGTTTGGCGAGGTTGTAGCCCATGAACGAGGCGGCTATGGCGCCACCCGGCGTGATGCCGAGCCAGCAGCCGATCGCGGAGGAGCGCAGCAAGGTCATCCAGTAGCGCGGCATGTCCTTCCAGACATTGAGCACCACACGCAGGCTGATGCTGGCAGCATGGCCGCGCAGCGCCAGTCGCTCCTCCATGGTGAGCAGGATCTCGCTGATGCCGAACAGCCCGATGACCGCGACCAGGAAGTTGATGCCGCGCAGCAGCTCGCTGGTTCCGAAGGTCATGCGCAACTGGCCCGACACCGTGTCGAGCCCGATGCCGGCGAGCAGCAACCCGAGCGTCATCGAGATGATGGTCTTGTGCTTGTCCTCGCGGCCGAGCCCGACGAACGAGCAGAAGGTGAGCAGATAGACAGCGAAGAACTCGGGCGGGCCGAATTTCAGCGCGAAATTGGCAATGCCGGGCGCGAGGAAGGTGATCAGCAGCACCGCGACCAGCGAGCCGATGAAGGAGGAGGTGAAGGCCGCGGTCAGCGCCTCGGCGGCGCGGCCCTGCTGCGCCATCGGATAGCCGTCGAAGGTGGTGGCGACCGACCAGGCCTCGCCCGGGATGTTGAACAGGATCGAGGTGATGGCGCCGCCGAACAGCGCGCCCCAGTAGATGCAGGAGAGCATCACGATGGCTGTCGTGGGGTCCATCGTGAAGGTGAGCGGCAGCAGGATGGCGACGCCGTTCGGGCCTCCCAGTCCGGGCAACACGCCGACGAAGATGCCGAGCACCAGCCCGATGATCATAAAGACGAGCGTCTTGAACGTCAGCAGGACGCTGAAGCCATGGAGCAGGAGGCCGAACGCTTCCATCGCGCTAGTAACCGAAGAATGCTTCGAGCGGCCCCTTCGGCATGATCACGTCGAAGGCGATGTCGAAGGTGACGAACATGATGAGCGAGAACAGCAAGCCCGCGAGCAGCGACTTCCACAGCGCCATGCGGCCGATGATCCACATGAAGCCGGCGATCAACAGGAAGCTCGCGACGTAGAGGCCGAGCCATTGCATGGCCAGGCAGTACAGCACGGTCGGGACGAGCACCTGCAGCACACGGCGGAGCTGGTCGCGGTTGACGAAGCCGCCCTCCGCCGCGGTCTGCGGGCGCAGCTGGAAGAACAGACCGAACAGGCAGGCGGCGCCGAGGATCAGCGACAGATAGAACGGGAAGTAGCCGGCCTGCGGGCCGTCCGCCTCCCAGGCCATGCCGGTGCGCCAGTTGTCCCAGGCGAGCAGCGCGGCGAGCGCGAGGAGGATGAGATAGACGGCGATGTTGACGCTGCGGGCGCCGACGACGGGACGGGAGTCGGATGGAGCGAGGTCGGTTTGATCGGACATTCTATTTCGCCACAAACCCCGCTTCGGTCATCAGCTGGGTGTTGAGCTTGTCGTCCTCCTCGAGGAACTTCACCATCTCGGCGCCGGAGAGGAAGATCGGCTTGAGCGCCTGCTTCTCCATGTACTCCTTGAACTCCGCGGTCTGCGACACCTTCTTGAACAAGTCGACGTAGAACGCGGTCTGGTCGGCGGTGGCCTTGGCGGGCAGGAACATGGCGCGCAGCATCAGATACTGCACGTCGAGGCCTTCCTCCTTGCAGGTGGGCACGTCGTTCCATGACATCGTGGCAGTGACCTTGGTCTTGTACTCGATGCGCTCCTTGTCGAATACGCAGAGTGCGCGCACTTGGTCGGCGCGCCAGACCTCGAGATTCTCCGATGGATTGTTCACGTTGGCGGCGGTGTGGTTGCCGACCAGCTGGGTCGCCGCCTCGCCGCCCGACGTGTACGGCAGATAGGAGAACTTGGCGCCGGTGCGCTTCTCGATGAACGCGGTGAGCACCTGGTCCTCGCGCTTGGAGCCGGTGCCGCCCATCTTGAACGGCGGGCTCGCGCCCTTGGCCGCCTCGACGAACTCCTTCACGTTCTTGTAGGGCAGCGTGACGTTGTCCCACAGCACGAACTGGTCGAGCGCCAGCACCGAGACGGGTGTGAGCTCACGCCAGTTGAATGGCAGCTTGGCGGAGAGCGGCAGCATATAAATCAGCGAATAGGCGATGAGCACGCGGTTGGCGTCGCCCTGCCCGGCTTTCATATACATCAGCGCCTCGGCGCCCGAGGCCCCGCCCTTGAGCGAGACCACCATCGGCGCCTTCATCAGGCCGTTCTTCTGGATCGCGGCCTGCATCATGCGCGCCATCTGGTCGGAGGCGCCGCCCGCGCCGGCGGCCACCACGATCTCGACCGGCTTGGTCGGCTCCCAGGCCGCGGCGGGCGACACGATAAACATCGGCAGCAGCGCCATCACGGGCGCAGCAGACAGCATGGCGGAACGGGTTCGATTCATTGGGCGTCTCCCGAAGGTTATTGAGTCGGGGCTCTTTGACGAACCCCGTTATACTGCCGCTCGTCCGGGATCAATGATCCGAACGATCAACAGCAAGATGCCCCGCTCCGGGCGCTGCCACAAGGCAGCGGGGCAGCGGCAGCTCAGCGCAGCGCCGGCTCCATGCCGCTCTTCTTGATCAGCGGCACCGCCTCGACCGAGGAGATGAACCGGGTGAACGCCTTCGCCGCCTCCGGCTCCTTGGAGACGGTCAGTACGCCGGCGGCGAACTCGACGTAGTCCTGCAGGTCGCCCGGCAAGGGGCCGACATAGTCGACGCCGGCGATCGGCAAGAGGACGTTGATCTGCTGCATCCCGAGCTCGGCCTCGCCCTTGGCCACGATCTCGGCCACCGGAACACCGTCGACCAGCCTGGTCTTGGGCCGCATCGCGTCGGCGATGCCGAGCCGCTCCATCAGCTTCGCCATGTAGAGGCCACTGGCGCCGGCGCGGGAATAGGCCACCGATTTGGCGGCGAGCATCGCGCGCTTGAACGCCTCGGGCGTGCCGATATCGGGCTTGGGCGCACCGGATTTCACGGCCAGGCCGACGCCGCCGCGGGCAAAATCGGTGCGGGTGCCGGCGAGCACCTTGCCCTGCTTGATCAGGTCGTCGACGGCGCTCGGATAATGCGTCACCAAGTCCGCCGGCGCATTGGCGTTGACCTTGTTCATCAGCGAGGGCCCGGCCTCGAAGCTGACCATGACCTTGTGACCGCTCGCCTTCTCGAAGGCGGGCGCAAGGTCGCGCACCGCCGACACCACGCCCTGGCTGGTGAGCACCGTCAGCTCGGCTGCCTGCGCGGTTCCCAGACTTGCCATGCCCAGAGCTCCCAGCACCAACACATTATATACTGCACATACGGCCCTCATGATGTCCTCCCGTTCAGCCTCATTTATCAATGGCGCAGCAGCGGGCTGAGGCCACTGCGGGTCACCCGTCCATGCAGCTCGCGGCCGAGCGTCTGCTCGCAGAGCTGCGCGGTCTCGATCAACGCCGACAGGTCGATGCCGGTTGCAATGCCCAGCGACT
>Ga0066903_100003237_pt1 | contig 13209 bp, 14 predicted proteins | sample PanSoiMetaGPlot1_FD_67491 | JGI IMG/M metagenome (GOLD analysis project Ga0066903, IMG submission 67491) | Tropical forest soil microbial communities from Panama analyzed to predict greenhouse gas emissions - Panama Soil - Plot 1 (version 2) | ecosystem: Environmental > Terrestrial > Soil >... | reverse complement strand
TCTCCACGCGATCGGGGACGGCCCGGCCCGTGAGCAGCGCCAGGTACTCGACCCGGTTGCGCGACGACGCGAACAGTGCCTTGAACAGCAGGTGCATCAGCAGGTTGTCGCGGCGGATGTCGACGATGAAGGCCAGCGACGGACGGATGCGGGCGATGTAGGAGAAGTTCTGATCGGGTCCGACGCCGACATAGACGCCACCCGTGACGCCGCCCTGTTCGAGCGCCGGCATCACGTGCAGGTACGACTTCTCGTTGGAGATCAGGTTGTCGGTGTCGAACTCGCCGCCGGGTTCTGACAGCTCGTCGACCAGCCGCGCGAACGGCGTGGTAGAGGTCGTCTGGTTGGAGACGGGCGCGATCCAGACGGCGAGCGCGACGGCGCACACGACGCCGAGGATCGTTCGCTTGCGGACCGGCCGGCCGGCGATGAGCTCTCGCATGGTGCCATTCTGCAATACTATGGGTGACTCGTGGAACAGCCGAAACGCGCCCCCCTCGAACGGTTCTGGCCGTACGCCGATCTGCCCGAGCAGCCGTCGGACGAGGAGCTCGCCGCGCTCGATCCCGAACTGCACGACGCGCTGTTCGGCGTTCAGCCTCGGCCTTTCTCGATCACGCTCGTGTTCCCGGACCTGACGGGCCCTGGCTTTCCGCGCGCCCTCGAACTGGCGCGCAATTCCGCCGAATTCCGCGAAACGGGTGCCGGCGCCGCCCGCCGCTACCGCGCCCGGTTCTGGTCGCGTGACATCGCCCGGCTGCGGGATCTGTTCGAGATTGTCGGCGTGTCCGAGCAGACCGAAGTGCTCATCGACGACAGGCCGGTGCCTTACGCGCGCGAGCTGTGGCTACCGCTGGCCTATTTCCTGATCCAGCCCTGACGCCCGTGGCTGAAGTCTCAGAAATCGAGCGTGGGCTCCAACTGCTCGAAGTCGAGCTGAAACGGCTCGAGGCGGAATACAACATGTTCTTCGCCGGCCGGCTGCCCAAGCCGCCCTGGGAAACGCGCAGCCGCGTCGAGTCGATGGTCAAGCACTACGATCGCGCGCACATCCAGAACACCGGCGAGCGCTTCCGGTTCAACACGCTGCAGTCGCGGTACGCCGCCTTCGTGGATCTCTGGGATCGCGGCATGCGCGCCCGCGAAGAAGGGCGGTCTGGCCCCTTCACCGCCGCCAAGCGTCGCGAGGAGCCGGCGGCGGCCAGGGGTCTGGAGAACCGCATCCTGAAAGTGTCGGCGTTCCGCGATCCGGCGCACGAACCGGACAAGCTGCGCGAGCTGTACGACTCGCTCGTCGAAGCGCGCCGCGAAATCGGGGAAGACGCGGTGCCGTTCCCCAAGTTCGCCGAGCTGGTCAAGACGCAGGTCAAGAAGTTGCGCGCCGGCGGCAGCGCCGAAGTGGCGTTCCGTGTGGCGGTGAAGGATGGAAAGGTGAGCTTGACGGCGCGGGCGATGAAGGGCGTGAAGGAGTAGCGCGATGCGAGCTCGCGGGCTACAGGTGGACGGCCTGTAGCCCGAGCTCGGACTGTCTAGATTTTCGTGACGTTGCCGGCCTGCGGGCCTTTGGGGCCGTCAACGATTTCGAACTCGACCGCCTGGCCTTCCTCGAGCGACCGGAATCCATCCCCCTGAATCGCGGAGTAATGGACGAACACGTCGCTCCCACCGTCGCGCTCGATGAAACCGTAGCCCTTGGCGTTGTTGAACCACTTGACCTTGCCTGTGATACGCATCGTTCTTCTTCCTGCTTGCTGCGACGCGTCCCTGAGGCCGCGTCATTGAACCGAGCCCCGGTCACGCCCTGTGCCGGAGCAAAAAAAAAGGCCGCGTCTGCGGCCCTTTCCCTTTCGGCGCCAGGCCCGCCCGGCGTCGGCTTCATAATACTGGACTTCGGTCACCATGCCAAGAGCTCTGCTGAGCGTATCAGACAAGACACAGATTGTAGATTTGGCACACGCGCTCGTGTCGCGCGGGTTCGATCTGGTGTCGACCGGCGGCACGGCACGAGTGCTGGTCGATGCGGGTCTCCCGACGATCGCCGTCTCCGATCTCACGCGATTCCCCGAGATGATGGACGGCCGCGTGAAGACACTGCACCCGGCCGTGCACGGCGCCATTCTCGCGCGCCGCGACCACGCCGCCGATCTGGCCTCGGCCGCCGCGCACGGGATTGAGCTCATCGATCTCGTCGTCGTCAACCTGTATCCGTTCCGCGCGACCGCCGAGCGGACCGACGCGAGCGTCGACGAGCTCGTCGAGCAGATCGACATCGGGGGCCCGAGCCTCATTCGCGCGGCCGCGAAGAACTTCCGCGACGTCCTGGTCGTGGTGCAGCCGGCCGATTACGCCCGGGTGATCGAGGAACTGGATCGCACGCCGAGCCTTGCCTTCAGGCACGAGTTGATGGTGAAGGCGTTTGCCCACACGGCCGATTACGACGCCGCCATCGCACGCGAGTTTCAGAACGTGCAGGTGCAGGACGGCAGCCTCGGCCGGGGCGGCGGGCAGACGTTGTCCGGATGGTGCGCCGAGCCCCGGCTCGAGATGGCGTTCGAGAAGATTCGCGATCTCCGGTACGGGGAGAATCCACATCAGCCGGCCGCCTGGTACAGGCCGGCGACGGCCGCGGGGAAGGCGACTGGCGGCTGGTTCGGGCAGGCTGACGTCCTGCAGGGCGCCGAGCTCTCCTACACGAACCTGCTCGATCTCGACGCGGCGGTCCGTTTCGTTCTCGAGTTCGACGAGCCGGCCGCCGCGGTCATCAAGCACACCAACCCGTGTGGCGTCGCCATCGGCGACGCGGGCGTCGACGCCTACGTGCGTGCTCGCGAGGCCGATCGCATGGCCTCGTTTGGCGGCATCGTCGCGATCAACCGCACGATCGACGTCGCGGCCGCCGAAGCGATTGTGTCAACGAAAATCGACGCGGTGATTGCGCCGGCCGTCGATGACGATGCACGGCCGATCCTCGCGCGCAAAGGATCCATGCGCGTGGTCGTGACGCCGATCGACGCCGCGCTCGATGGGCCGGGCGGCTCGGTCGAGTGGCGATCGATCAAAGGCGCGCTGCTCGTGCAGGCCACGGATCGCGTCGAAGAGGCACGACACCCGTGGCGGTCGCCGCTGCCCGACGGTGTTCGCGTGGTGACGAAGCGGCAGCCGATGCCCAACGAGTGGGAAGCGCTCAGGTTCGCGTGGCGCATCGCTGCCCACGTCAAATCCAACGCCATCGTCTTCACCGACGATCGGCAGACGCTGGCGATCGGCGCGGGTCAGATGAGCCGTGTCGACGCCGCCAACGTCGCGGTCATGAAGGCGCGGTCGGCCGGCGTGCTCCTGGCGGGATCAGCGGCCGCGTCCGACGCGTTCATTCCCTTCCGCGATGGCCTCGATGCGATAGCCGCCGCAGGGGCGACGGCCGTCGTGCAGCCTGGAGGGTCGGTCAAGGACGCCGACGTGATCGCCGCCGCCGACGAGCACGGGCTCGCCATGGTCTTCACTGGGAGAAGGCACTTCAGGCATTGAGCGAGCGGGCTTCTCGTTCCGCCGCGAACGGCAGCGTCACGAGAATCAGGAAGAGCATCAGGAACTCGGAATCGCCGAAGTTGTATTCGAACAGTCCGGCGGTCAGCATCGCGGTGACCGCGGCGAGGCCGGCGGCCGCCAGGTAACGGAGATCCGGCGATCGCAACCGCCTCGCGAGGCCGACCACGATCGCGACGACGAAGGCCAGCCAGGCGGCCAGGGCCGGAATGCCGCGTTCGGCGGCGATCTGCAGCGGCACGTTGTGCAAGTGCGGATTGGTCTCGTTGACCGCGCCCGGAACGCGGTACTGCCCGTACAGCTCCTTGACCATGTTCGGGCCGATGCCGACGAACGGATGATCCGCGATCATGTGAACGCCTTCGCGCATCATCGCGAACCGGTCGCGGATGGTCGCATCCTTCATGTCGGTAATCGACGCAAACCGCATCGCAATCGTGGTGGGCTCGAGTCGTGGCGCGACAAGGAGAAACAGGGCGGCCAGGATCGGGATGAGCGCCGCCAGACGGAAATCCTTGAGCGCCAGAAGCAGTGTCGCGGCGGCGCAGACGCCGACCGCCGCGGTGCGCGCGAGGCTCATCACCATCGCAACGGCCAGCGCCGGCACGACCAGCGCCGTCCAAAGTCTTTCCCGGCCGCCGAAGATCACGCGCGCCAGGGCGGCGCCAATCACCAGCATCAGCAGGCCAGAATAGGTCATGTAGTGGCCGAGCGTGCCCTGGACGCGCTGATGCAGATTGTCGTACCGAAACACGCCGAACTGGACGAGACCGACCGCTGCGCTGGCCGCCGCGCACGTCACGATGACCGTCAGCATCCATGACGCGCGCGGACCGGTCGTGAAGCGGTATGCGACCGGGATGATGAGGAACAGCACCATCTGCTTGACCGCCCCGAGGCTGGCGCGGGGATCGGGCGAGAACGCGGTCGAGACGAGGGTCAGCGCGACGTAGGCGGCAAGCGGCCAGCTGAATGCGGGAAACTCCGGCGCTTCGCGATCGACGAGGAGTATCGCCACCCAGCAGAGGCAGGCGACCGTGAGCAGCACCTGCGCCGCCGCAATCGAAAACTGAAGGGCGCCGGCCACGCCGCACAGCGCGACGAACCCGCCCTGTTCGAGCAGGGCGCGCCGGCGGAGGAGCGAGGCCTCGATCGCGACAGGCACGGGGCCCATGTTAACGCAGCCCTTGTTGGAGAATCCGCTCGGCGGTTTCGAGCACCAGCTCGGGCCGCAGCGTCGTGAGGCAGCGGAAATCGCCGGGGATGCATCGGCGCTGATCACACGGCCGGCACGGCAGCCCTTCCACTCCCACGGCTTCGGAGATCAACTCGCGGCTGCGCCAGGGCTGCGATCGGACCGGCAGCGTCGGTCCGTAGAGCCCGACGATGGGTACGGTGCTCGTCGCGGCGACATGGAGCGGTCCGCTGTCGCCCCCGATGAACAGCGCCGCGCGATCCATCAACGCGCGCAGTTCCGCCAGCGACAACTCGTCCATCGACACGAGACGTCCGGCCTCCGCCGGCTCGAGGAGCGCGCGAGCCTGGGCCATGGCATTTGACGCGGCCGTTCGATCCGATGGCCCGGCTGTGATGATCACCCTCCGCCGCGCGTCGCGAAGGACGAGCATGGCCATGACCGTCGCAAACGCCTCGATCGGCCATCGCCTGAACGGATTGCCGGCGCTCAGATGGATGACAACGAGAGGAGCGTCCGGTGTGATACCCGCCGCCGACAGGCGCAGGTCGACGGCGCTGAGCGCTTCAGTGTCAGTCGCCATTTCGACCGGCTGAGTGGCCGGGTCGGCCGCATCGAATCCCAGCGGCGCCAGCAGGTCCCATTGGTTCTCCACGGCATGCCGCGGCCGAATGCCGCGCGGCCGCGGCACGCGAGTCGTGTACATCCAGCCGCGTCCGGGGGTGTCGTATCCGATGCGAACCGGCGACCCGCTCAGCCACGTGAGGAGCGCGGCATGGGGACCGCCGTGAAAATCGATCGTCAGGTCGAACCGGGCCCGGCGCAGCCGGCGGCCGAGCGCCACGTCCGCGACGAGCCCGCTGATCCCTCGGCTTCGCGATACGACGATGACCTCGTCCAGATGCGGGTTCCCGGTCACGACCGGGGCGGCATGCGGTTCGACGACGTAGGTGAGATACGCGTCAGCGAAGCGCTCGCGAATCGCGCGAACGGCCGGCGTGGTGAAGACCACGTCGCCGATCTCGCGAAGGCGAATCAACAGAATGCGAGAAGGCGATTTGGTAATTGCGTGAGTTGGGAATTTGGGAACTGGGGAGTGTGGAATTGGGGCGTTGGGCGTCACTCTTCGATCGTGGCTTCATCGATGAGCATGACCGGGATGTCGTCCTTGATCGGGTATACACGTTTGCACGTCGCGCACTTGAGCGCAGTACCGCTTTTGACGAGTGCGACGGGCGTTTTGCACTGCGGACAGGCGAGAATTTCGAGCAGTTCCGGGTCAACCGGCATGACTCGAACTATATGACACCTCCGCGCTTTTTGTGGAACAATTCAGGTATGAAGGTAGCGCCTGCGTCGTGGCCCGCGCGCGTCGGTACGGTGATCGTTGCCATCGCGCTCATCGCGCTCGCCGCCGCGTCGGTCGAGGCACAACAGTCCAGTCGCGCGACGCCGACGACCGACTACGTTGGTCAGGCATACGAGCAGTTCCTGCTGGGCCGTCGCCTCGAAGCGGCCAACGACGTCGATGGTGCGATCGTGGCGTTCAAGAAAGCCGCGCAGCTCGACCCGGGCGCCGCTGATGTCGTGGCCGAGCTCGCCGGCCTCTACATGCGCCAGAGCCGGTTGACCGACGCGATCGCGGCGGGCGAACAGGCGCTGAAGATCGCCCCCACCAATCGTGAGGCGCATCGCGTCCTCGGCATCATCTACGCGACGCTGGCCGAGGGCGGGCGGCGCGGCGCGCAGCGCGGCTCCACTGCGGCCAGGCCGAACGAGAACATCGCCAAGGCGATCGATCACCTCGAACAGGCGCTCGAACGGCCCAACGGCGACTCGGATCCGAACGTGCGCGCGACGCTCGCGCGTCTGTACATCGCGGCGGGTACCTTCGACAAGGCCATTCCGATCCTGGCCGACCTCGTCGAGCAGGAGCCTGGCTGGAACGACGGTCCGGCGCTGCTTGCCGAAGCCTACGCGGGCGCCGGGCGCGACGACGAAGCGGTGCAGTGGCTCGAGCAGGCCGCAACGAACGATCCCGATTTGTATCCGACGCTCGGCGAGTTCTACGAGCGGCAGCGCAAGTGGAAAGACGCCGCTCGCGCCTTCGCCGAAGCGGTGAAGCGCACGCCGCGCAACGCCGACCTGAAGTACCGCTACGCGTCGGCGCTTCTGCAGAGCGGCGGCGGGCGCGACGCGGTCACGCAGGCCCGCGACGTCCTGAACGAGATCGTGACGGCCCGCGCCAACGACACGCGCGCCCTGTATCTGCTGTCGCAGGCCGAGCGCCGCCTCGGCGACTACCCGGCCGCGGAAGCCGCCGCTCGGAAGGTGATTGCCCAGAACGGCCGGAGTCCGATGGGCTATTACGCGCTCGCGACCACGCTCGAGGAGCGGCGTCAGTATCAGGCCGTCGTCGACACGCTCGCGCCCGTCGTCGCAGAGTTCCGCACGAGGACGGGGCAGAATCAGGCATCCGATCTCGCGCTGCTGCTGCCGCACCTGGCGTTTGCGTATCAGGAGCTCGGCGATCACGACAAGGCGATCGCGGCCTTCGACGAAGCCCACAAGGCGGCGCCCGACGATGCGACGATCTTCGCCTATCTCATTCAGGCCAACGTCACGGGCAAACGGTATCCGGCGGCGATCGAGCTCGCGCGCAAGGCGATGGAGGATCATCCGGACGATCTGCGGTTCGCGCGCCTCGAGGCGCAGGCCCTGCGGCAGACCGGCAAGCCGGACGAAGGGGCCGCCGTGCTGCAGCAGATGCTGCGGAAGCAGCCCGACAAGCCTGACGCCTACGTGGCGCTGGCGCAGCTGTACTCGGAGGCCAAGCGAGGCGCCGACGCCGTGAAAGTGCTGCAGGAAGCGCAGTCGAAATTCCCCGACGACACGTCCATTCCGTTCGAGCTCGGCGCCGTGCTCGAGAAGCAGAAGCGCTATGCCGACGCTGAATCGGCGTTCCGGCAGGTGCTGGCGAAGGAGCCCGAGCATGCGCCGGCTCTCAACTATCTGGGCTACATGCTCGCCGACCGCGGCGAGCGACTCGACGAATCGATCGGGCTGCTGAAAAAGGCGCTCGCGCTCGAGCCTGAAAACGGATCGTTCCTCGATTCGATCGGCTGGGCCTACTACAAGTCCGACAAGCTCGATCTCGCGCTCGACAACCTGCAGCGCGCGGCCGATCAGCTGCCCACCAACTCCGTCATTCAGGATCATTTCGGCGATGCGTTGTTCAAGGCGGGCCGCTACGACGACGCGGTGTCGGCGTGGACGCGGGCGCTGGCGGGCGACGGCGACTCGATCGATCGGGGCAGCGTCGACAAGAAGATCAAGTCAGCCAGGCAGAAGCTCGGCAAGAAATGACCCGCCGGCGGGCCGTCGCGGCTGTGGCGCTGGCGTGCGCATGCGCGTCGTGCGCCCCGCCACGTGTGAAGCTGCCGGCTTCCGCAGGCGCTCCCGCCTCTGATGGCGCCGCGGTGCTCGCGGAAGCGACCGCCGCGTGCCGCGACCTCCGATCGATCACCGCCGAAATCGGCGTCGCCGGTTCGCTGCAGGGCCGCAAGGTCCGGGGACGGCTCATCGCCGGTTTTGCGCAGCCCGCTTCGGCCCGCATCGAAGCGGCCGCGCCGTTTGGACCGCCCCTCTTCATCTTCGTCGCCAGCGGCGGCGACGGCACGCTGCTGCTGCCTCGGGACGATCGGTTCGTCGACAAGGCGCCGCCGGCGGCGCTGCTTGACGCCGTGGCCGGTGTGCCCTTCGCCCCGGCCGACCTGATGGCGATTGTCAACGGCTGTGCGACGCCCGCACGCGACGTGATCGCCGCGACCGAACCCGATCCCGACTGGCGCCGCGTACGCGTCGCGCAGGATCGCGAGCTGTTTCTTCGTCGCGCCGCGGGGGTATGGCAGCTCGTGGCGATGACGGCCGGCGGACGCGAGCCCGTGCAGGTCGAGTACACAGACGTCGTGGCCGGGCGCCCGCAGTCGATCCGTCTGATCGGGCCGTCCTCGTCCGGGGCGCCGGCGCGCTACGATCTGCGGCTGTCGCTTTCGCAGATCGAGGTCAACGTGGCCCTCGAGGCCGACGCGTTCCGTGTGCAGATTCCGAGGTCGGCCACTCCAATCAGCGTCGACGAGCTGCGGCGGAGCGGGCCGCTCGGCGCGGGCGACCAGGCCAACCGTGCCCGTTAGCCGTGCCGTCCGCGCGCACGCCTTCGCGAAAATCAATCTCGGCCTGCGCGTCCTCGGTACGCGTCCCGACGGTTATCACGAGCTTCGGACCACCTTTCAGTCGATTGCGCTGCACGACACGCTCGTTTTCACGCGGGTGTCCGGTCCGTTCCGGATCGAGTGCGCGGACCCCGCGTGCCCGACCGACAGGACGAACCTCGTCTGGCGTGCCGCCGAAACGATGTGGAGGCTCGCGCGCCGCCGAGGGCCGATCCGCGATCTCGTCGTCACGATTCAGAAGCGCATCCCGGTCCAGGGCGGACTCGGCGGCGGAAGCAGCGACGCGGCGACGACCCTGCGCGCGCTGTCGGTCATGTGGCGGTTGAGCCTCGATGAACCGACGTTGCAGCGGCTCGCGCTCCGCCTCGGGGCTGACGTGCCCTACTTTCTCGAAGGCGGCACGGTACTCGGGCTGGAGCGGGGCGATCTGCTGTTTCCGTTGATCGACATCCCGCCGTCATGGGTTGTGATCGTCGTGTCCGATTTCGGCGTGAGCACGAAAGAGGCGTTCGGGTGGTTCGACCGGATGCGGCGAACGCCAGGCGTACGGCGACCGGTGCAAGGGATCCTCGGCCTGCGATTTCGCGATCTGGGCAACGATCTCGAGGCGCCCGTCAGCGTCCACCACCCCGAGATTGGGATGAGCGTGCGACGGCTTCGTCGCGCCGGCGCGGTGCACGCGGCGATGACAGGCAGCGGCTCGACCGTGTTCGGCGTGTTCGAGAGCCGTGAATCGGCGGTCAGGGCGGCCGAGATCCTTGGCGGACGGCGGTGCCGGACGATCGTCACGCGGACGCTGACGCGCCGGGAATGCCAGGCTCTTGCCGCCAAGTAAGGCCATCGTTTAGACTTAACGTTCGCGCCACGTCGTGCAGGCCACGCCTGGGGTCAGTCCTCTCTCACAGTCGATGCGAAGGACGGGAATGAAACGGCGGGAGACTCCCCCCGAGGCAGGCCAGCTGTCGGCGCCAACGAACATTGGGGCGTGGCCAAGCGGTAAGGCGCGGGACTTTGGATCCCGTATTCGAAGGTTCGAATCCTTCCGCCCCAGCCACCAACGCGTGGGCTCGCCGGAGTCATGACAATGCGAATGGGTGATCCCTTCATGCCGATCGGATTTGGTGAGCTGAAGGTGTTTTCCGGCAGCGCGCACGTCGAGCTGACGCGGGAGATCGCTGCGTTCCTGGGCGTGACGCCGGGCCAGGCCCGCCTGAAGCGGTTTGCCGACACGGAGGTCTCGTTTCAGATTGACGAGAACATCCGCGGCACCGACGTGTTCGTCGTGCAGCCGACCTGCGCGAACGGCGTCGGCTCGGTCGATCAGCACATCATGGAACTGCTGATCATGATCGACGCGTTCCGGCGGTCGTCGGCCGCGCGCATCACGGCCGTGCTGCCGTACTTCGGCTATGCGCGCCAGGATCGGAAGGACAAGCCGCGGGTGCCCATTTCGGCGAAGCTCGTGGCGAACATCTTGAGCGCCGCCGGGACCAACCGCGTCCTGACGATGGATCTGCACAAGGCGCAGATTCAGGGCTTCTTCGACATTCCGGTGGACCATCTGTTTGCCGCGCCGGTCATCATCGATTACCTGCAGCGGATGAACAATCCGAACCTGACCATCGTCTCGCCCGACGCGGGCGGCGCCGAGCGCGCGCGGGCGTATGCGAAGCGGCTCGACGCCGAACTGGCCGTCATCGACAAACGCCGCACTGACGATGGAACGGCCGAGGTGATGAACGTGATCGGCGACGTGGCCGGCCGCACCTGCATCATCCAGGACGACATCATCGACACCGCCGGCACGATCACGAAGGCGGCGTCGGCGCTCAAGGAGAACGGCGCGGCGCAGGTGTTCGCGTGCGCGGTGCACGGCGTGCTGTCGGGGCAGGCGATCGACCGCATCGAACGGTCGCCGATCGATCGGCTGATTGTCACCAACACGATCCCGCTGAGCGGCGCAGGCGCCAAGTGCGAGAAGATCAAAGTGCTGTCGGTGGCGCGCCTGCTCGGCCAGGCGATCAAGAGCATCCACGAAGAGACGTCGGTTTCGAGCCTGTTTGTGTAGTGGGTTTTGCATAGAGGACGACATGGAAGCAGTACTTGAAGCAGTCGCGCGCGATACGTTCGGCAAGAACGAAGCGCGTCGCACCAGACGTGAAGGCCGCGTGCCGGCCGTTTTATACGGCGCCACCGACGATGGCGGCAGCAAGGATGCGCAGCCGATTGCGGTCGATCCGAAGGCGCTCCTCCGCATCCTGCATTCGGAGTCGGGCGCGAACACGCTCATCTCGCTCAAGCTGACAGGCGGCGGCGACACGCGCGTGCTCGTGAAGGAATACCAGCTCGACCCGGTCACGCACCATCTGCTGCACGCGGATTTCTACCGCGTGGCGATGGATCGCGTCCTCCAAGTGACGATTCCGGTTGTCGTGAAGGGCGAGCCCAAGGGTGTCAAGCAGCAGAGCGGTATCCTCGAATTCGTGCGCCGCGAAATCGAGATCGAGTGCCTGCCGGGCGACATCCCCGAGCACGTCGAAATCGACGTGAGCGAGCTGATGCTGCACCAGGGCGTCCGCGTGCGCGACGTGGCGACCAATCCGAAGTGGAAGCCGGTGAGCGACGCTGACATGATGCTCGTGCACGTGATCATGCCGAAGGCCGAGGAGGCGCCGGCTGTCGACGCTGCCGCTGCTGCGGCACCTGCTGCGCCGGCCGAACCCGAGGTCATCAAGAAGGGCAAGAAGGAAGAGGTCGAGGAAGAGAAGTAATTGGCGATTGTTGATTGGCGATTGTCGATTGGCAATTGACAGTTGGCAATCGACAATGAAGCTGATTGTCGGGTTAGGCAATCCGGGAGCGAAGTTCCGGGGCACGCGCCACAACGTGGGCTTTGCCGTCGTCGATCGGCTCGCCGATCGGTGGCGGGTCGGGTCGTTCGATCAGCCGCCCGTGGACGCGCTGGTGGCGAAGTACCGGCCGGCATCCGGCGATCCGGTGATGCTGGCCAAGCCGCTCACGTATATGAACGCGAGCGGCGAGGCGGTCGGCGGCCTGCTGCGATACTTCAAGATTGATCAGCCGGATCTGCTGATCGTCGTCGACGAAGTGCAGCTGCCGCTCGGACGGTTGCGCACGCGCGCGAGCGGATCGGCGGGCGGCCACAACGGGCTGAAGTCGATTGTCGCCCACATCGGCTCCGAGTTCGCCCGGCTGCGAATCGGCGTGGGCCGGGGCGACGACCGGCGCGACCTCGCGGATCACGTGCTGGCGCGGTTCGACGGGGAAGAAGAGGCAGAGGCGGCGCGCATGATCGATCGCGCCGCCGACGCGGCGGAAGCGTTCGTCACCGACGGGATCGTCGCGGTGATGAACCGGTTCAACGGCGGCGATCCGGCGACAACTGAATAGGGGCTCGAAACCCGAGCCTTCATCCTTGCCACCAGATGGTGGCCGCGTCGCAGGACGCGTCCAGAAGGAGTCTTCATGGCAGATCGACAGTACGAGCTCGTCTACATTCTCCCGCCCGACACGACCGAACAGCAGATCGCCGAGGTGCATGCGCAGCTCGAGCAGATCGTCGTGCGGCTACACGGTCAGATCGAGAAGCACGACACCACCTGGGGCCGGCGGAAGCTGGCGTACGAAATCGCGCACCACAAGGAAGGCACCTACGTGCTCGACGTCATCAACGGCTCCGGCGAGCTGATGAAGGAGCTCGATCGCCGGCTGCGCGTGATGGATCAGGTCATCCGGCACATGATCGTCCGCGTCGACGAAGAGAAGAAGGTCATCGATCGGACGCGCAACAAGCGGCAGTCCGAATCGGAGCGGCGCCGCGTGAAGCGCGGCCTGCCGCCGCAGCGACAGCCCGGCGAGGGGCGTCCGGCTGACACCGACGATCTGGAAGACGATCGTTTTGACGGAATCGAGGCTTAACCATGCCATTCGGATCAGGCCGCGGCGGCGGACGCGGCAAGAAGAGCGACAAGAAAGCCGGCGACAAGGGTCAGCAGCAGCGGCGACCGATGTTCCGCCGCCGGAAGGTGTGCAAGTTCTGCGCGGACAAGATCGACGACATCAACTACAAGGACGTCAAGCTCCTGATGCCGTTCGTGCCCGAGCGCGGGAAGATCCTGCCGCGGCGCATCTCGGGCACCTGCGCCATGCACCAGCGCAAGCTGCAAACGGCCATCAAGCGTGCCCGTCAGATCGCGCTGGTGCCGTACGTGACGGACT
>Ga0066903_100003236_pt1 | contig 13210 bp, 28 predicted proteins | sample PanSoiMetaGPlot1_FD_67491 | JGI IMG/M metagenome (GOLD analysis project Ga0066903, IMG submission 67491) | Tropical forest soil microbial communities from Panama analyzed to predict greenhouse gas emissions - Panama Soil - Plot 1 (version 2) | ecosystem: Environmental > Terrestrial > Soil >... | reverse complement strand
ACCACCTGGAGAGGAGGCACGCGATGAACTTCCCGACCTACTACGACGAGGACGTGCCGGTCGAGCCTGAGGGTGAGACCATGCACAGCGTGCGGGCCACGCCCGTCACGGCGCTCGAAGGCGAGGCGCTGAAGCGCTTCGACTGGGCGCTGACGCTCGGTCTCGATCCCGTCCTGGCCCAGCTCGTGGCCGAGGACTGGACGATCGACCTGCACGAGGCGAACGAGCTGATCCTGCGCTCCTGCCCGCCCGCTCAGGCGATCGAGCTGGCCACCCCCGTCCGCGGGTGACAGCCGATGGCCCCATCACAATGGGGCTGTCGGGTGTGCAATCCCGCGCACCTACTGGAGAGGAGGGCATTCATGCCTGCGTACTACGAAACCGGCTTCGCTGTCCGCGAAGCATCCTGGCATCAGCTGGAGACGCTGATCCAGAAAGAGCTGACGCTTCCCGCCGATCGGGAAGAGGCCTACCAGCTCGCAGGTCACGACTTCGAGGTCGTCGATGTCCCGGCTGGCACCGTTGGCCGCAAGATCGACAACCCGAACGAGGCGACCGGCAACGTCGTCCGCATCAACGGTGAGTGGCACACCTTCCGGCTGGAAGACAGCAAGAAGGGCAGCTACATCACCCAGCGGCGGCAGGACGGCTCCAACGGGCCGTTGCACGGCAACTTCATCGAGATCCACAACACCTCGTTCGAGAACATCCCGAACGGGGTCGGCTGGGACCTGATGACGGCACTGTTCGACCAGGGCCTGAAGCTGGACACCGGCTTCGTGCTCAAGGGCGGCGCGATCTGCGTCGTCACGGCGTTCCTGCCCGAGGCGGTGTACCTGCCTGGAGACCCGAGCAAGATCTTCCCGTTCGTGTCGGCCAGCTGGGGCCACGACGGCTCGAAGGGCCTCAACGTGCGCTCGACGAACGTGCGCGAGGTCTGCTGGAACACCTACTCCACGTCGGAGCTGATCGCTGGCGCGGCAGGCACGCAGTTCACCTTCCGCCACACGAAGAACTGGCGGGAGCGGGTGAGCGAGGCCAAGAAGGTCATCTCAGGCCTGGCCACCCAGAACGAGGCCTACGTCGAGCTGCTCCAGCGCTACGCGGAGACGCCCGTCGATCACGCGACTCGGGAGCGGTTCGCCATGGCGGTCGCGCTCGACCAGCGGGCCAAGTCCACGCTGCAGTTCCGCGAGGACGTGGCCAAGGGCGTGTACTCGCCGAAGGTGCAGCGCAACGCTGAGGCTGCACGCGACAGCGTGCTCGCCCTGTTCAACGGCCCCACGATCCCCGAGGCTCACAAGCTGACGGCGTACGGGCTGATCCTGGCCGGGGGCGAGTACCTCGACCACGTCCGCAAGTACCAGTCCCAGGACTCGTACGTCGGACGCACGCTCCTGCGGGACGAGCCGTGCAAGGCCCGCCTGCCGAAGCTGATCGACGACCTCGTCGAGGTCGCTGCCTGAGCAGCCGCTGGGAGCCTCACAGAGGCTCCTGGCGGGTACTCAGCCGAGTACCTGGACACCTACCCTGGAGGAGAAGATGATCATCGGCATCATCCTGGCCGCACTGCTCGTGCTGTACATCGCCGGAATCGAACCGCGTGACCCAAGCGACCTGCGCGACCGGAGGGACTGAATGAACACCGTCGTCTGGACGGGCCTGGTCTTCCTGGCCTTCGTGGCCGTGGTCGGCATCGGTCTCGCCCTGCACGAGAGCGCCGTGCGCAAGCGCGAGCACGACGCCTGGCTCGACGGCTTCGCCTACGGCTTCGAGACCGCCAAGCGGCTGACCGAGTTCGAGCAGGTCTGACCAGCAGCTCGTGCTCACCGAGCACGGGCTGGTAGTCAGCCGACTGCCACCTGGAGAGGAGGAACATGACACCTGACGAAGTGATCGCGCTGCGTCAGCTCTGGGCCAAGCACAACTACGGCCCCACGCTGCCGCAGGCGACCGTGCTCGCCGAGCACGACTGGGTGTCCTACGTCCTGGCCATGGCGGACGCCGTGCCCGCGGAGGAGAACCTCGCGTTCCCGACCGAGCAGGACTGCCGCTGGGCCTGGCCGAAGGGCGTCTGCGTCGTCTTCGACGAGCCGCTCGATCTGCATCACACGATCGTCTCGATGCAGACCGAGGACAAGCTGGTCAAGGTGCCAGCTCACGGCGAGGTTGACCGGACGGCTGGCCTGGCGATCATGCGCCTGCAGCCGATCCCGTCCCAGCTGCCGGACGGCACGCCGGTCGAGGACATCCTGGCCCGCCCGATCATGTGGATCGGGACGGATCCGACGGACATCATCACGACGCACTGGATCCCCGGCCACGGGATGATGCCCTCGGCCACGGGCAAGCTCAGCCAGTCGTCCCGGCTACTGCTCTCGATCGTGATCGCTCTCGGCCACCGCCTGACCAGGCTCGCCGAGCCTGCGGGCGCGAGGCCCGAGCGTCGCCGCGTCGAGCGGGAGCTGCCGGAGCTGCGCGTGCTCAAGCTGAGCACGGGAGCCTCGGTCTCGCGGGCCGAGGGCACCGGCACGGTCGAGTGGTCGCACCGCTGGATGGTGCGCGGCCACTGGCACACGGTGGCCCACGGGCCGAAGAAGGCCCTGCGCCGCGTCCAGTGGTACGACCCCTACGTCAAGGGGCCGGAGGACAAGCCGCTCGACGTGCGCACGACGATCTGGCGCACGGGCCAACCTGACTGACCAGCCGCTGGGATCCCTCGGACGAGGGATTCCGGCGGGTGCTCAGACCGAGTACCAACCCAACCCTGGAGGAGGAAGCGATGAAGATCCCCGAGAAGATCCACGTCGAACCCGGCTGGACGGTCAAGGCCTTCGACCCGCGCACGGTCGGCGTGATCAAGACCGGCGTCGTGACCAAGGTCGCCCGCACCTATGCCTGGATCGACTTCGGCCTGAGCGGCAAGAGGAACGTCTCGCTACACGACATCGTCGAGGTGGTGGACACCCGTGCACGGGACTGAGTGCGAGGGCTGCCGCCGCCTCGGCAGCGACCTGGCCTTCGCCCAGTCGATCATCGTCGAGCTGCAGCACATCGTGCGCGAGCTGCGCGACGAGCTGGAGAACGAGCGGGCGGCAGCCGCCGCCTGGCCCACCGGAGAGGAGGCAGCATGAACGAGGAGCGCTGCGAGTGCGGTGCAGAGCGCCAGCTCGCCAACGACCCCTCGATGCGCAAGCGCTGGGGTGCCCTGCTACACGCCCCCTGGTGCCCGATCGGCAAGCGCGAGCGTGACGACGCCGTCGAGCGCGAGGTCGCAGAGCGGGAGAAGGAGGCGGGCTAGGCCCGCCGCGTTTGTCTCCGCCAATGCCTCGCGTGCCTGCGTGCGCGGTCTGCCTGCGTCTCCGTCAGCTCGCGCTCCTCCTGGGCGCGGGCGGCGTCGAGATCGGCCAGCGCGTTCTCTTCCTCGACCGAGCCGGGCGGGGTGAGCGGCTGCAGGAGCTGCGGGTTCCAGCCCAGCTCGCGCATGTAGCGCGGGCGCTCGTCCATCAGGGCCGGTCGTGGGATGCCGTCGGGTACTTTCGACCGGGTCGCCCCGTGGGGCGCCTGGGAGTCGAACCCAGATAACCGAGCAGCTTCGGCCCGGCCCTGAGGGAACAGCAGGCGGTCATGTTGTCACGATGGGATTCAACCGGGGTGTTCCCCGGGCCTTGACTAGGTAACCCATCGCGTCCGGCCCGCCTGCTGAATTTGGGCGCAGCAAGACCACTTCCGCCCAGGACTCTAACCGACCGGTAGCGGCTCCGTCAACGAGCGCCAGAGCGGCTTCGGCAGGTAGGGAATGCCCTCGAACTCGTCCGCCAGGAACAGCTCGCCCTGCTCGACGCGCTCGGGCTGGACCCAGTCGGGCACGAGCGGCTCGCGCTCGCGCACCCACAGCTTCTCCTTCTTGCCCGACGGCAGCTTGAAGGTGCGCTGCACGCGGGCGATCCGCCACTCGACGGAGACGACGCCCGCACGCAGGTGCCGGTAGTTGACAGGCTCGACAACGAAGAGCACGCCGAGGCATCTGTCCAGCTCCCGCACGGTCGGGTGCTTTGCCACCTCTGGCAACATGGGCACGCTGTCGTCGGAGCCGCCGTAGCCGGGACCCTGCAGTGGTGATTCCCAGATGTCCCGCCAGTGGGAGAGCAAGAATCTGATCTTGGCCAGATCATCCATCTGCTCGGAAGGCGGCAGCTCCACGCTTCAGGAGAGTAGCTCAGTCGAAGAGCGTGGCCTGCCTGGGAGGCCGCACGGGGATCGGCCTACCCTCTTCCAGCGCCCTGCGCCAACCCCGCGGTGGTGGCCAAGGCACACCCCACTCCGCCAGCTGCGCTCTTGTCCAGCTGCCACGAGGAGTGGCTGCTGCAATGATCTCTTCCCGACTAACTTGCATGCGCTGCTGCCTCCCAGGGCCGTCTCCCGCGGCGAGCTAAAGGCGAGCCGCTCGGCGGCTGCTGCGCCGCGCCCCAGAGCCTAACGTGCTTGTCAAGGACCGGAGAATGGATCTAATCGACGGTCCTTCGTCCGTCCGCCTGCTGGTGTAGGGTCTCCTGACGTATACCCGAAGCCCCAGGAGGGCAGCATGCCACAGGTAATGGGAGTGATCGAGCTGGCAGCTCCGCGCCAGACGAGCGGCGGTCGCACGATCTACGACGTGACGATCGCAGGCCAGAAGTACTCGACCTTCGACCCCGGCGCGTACCGTGTCGCAGCCGAGCGCATCGGCCAGCAGGTCGTGGCCGAGGTCACCGTCAAGCCGTCCCAGGACGGCCAGTTCATGAACTACTTCTTCGAGGGGATCCCCGGCGTCGAGGCGGCTGCGCCTCAGGCCATCAACCAAATCCCCGGCCAGCAGGCGATGGTGCCGCAGCTGCCGGTGCAGCCGGGCCTGCCGATGGCCGCAGCGCCCAACCCGCAGCAGCAGTACCAGCGGGCAATGGACCCGGCCCGCGAGGCCAAGATCGTCAAGCAGTCCTGCATGGCCACCGCCTTCAACTTCGTCGGCCAGTTCTGGCAGGGCGCAGGCCCGGAGGGCCTGGACGAGGCCGAGCGCCAGGCGCTCGACCTGGCCAAGCGGCTCTACGTACAGGTGCTCGGTGCACCGCAGACGCTCGACGACGAGATCGTCGAGAACCTGATCCAGCAGGCACCCGAGCCTCAGCAGCCAGAGCACGAGGACTGGTGATCGGCGGCAGCATCGGGGAGGGCGTGGTCGAGATCACGCCCTCCGGCACGCCGATCTACTTCCAGCACGATCCCCGCCAGTACCGGGTGGGGCCGAACATCGGCACGCTCGATCCCCTGACGGCCTTCGAGCTGCTGGCCGAGGTGCCCGACTCGGTGCACCAGTGGGGCCAGGTGCCGTCCGTCTCCGAGGTGCTCGACGTGCTGCACAAGCCGGGCCTGCCCTGGTGGGGGATGACGACCGGCGTCGAGGGCATCCAGACGCTGCTCTCGCTCAACCTCGCCCGCGAGATCGTGGTCGCCCAGCGGCCCACGCTGGCGGTCATGGGCCAGGAGGGCGAGCCTGCGCCCGCCTCGACCGAGCAGCTGGTCGAGCTGCTGACCCGCAACCAGCTGACCGTGAACCACGTCCGCGACAGGGCCGGGGATCGCGGCATCGCAGTGCACGACGCCATGCAGGGCTGGGCCGAGACGGGACGCCTGCCCGACCCGACGATCTACGCGGCAGCCGAGGCGGGCTACGTGCGCGGGCTGGTGCGCTTCCTGCGCGATGTCGAGCCGGAGCCGATCGCCTCCGAGGTCATGGTCGCCTCCGAGCACGGCTACGCCGGACGCTACGACCTGCGCCTGCGGGTCACGAGGCCACGGGACGTGGTCGCCCACATCTACCCGAAGAAGGCCCCGGTGATCAAGACACTGCGGCCCGGCGAGATCCTGACCGACCTCAAGTCCTCCAAGGGCGTCTACGAGTCGCACCCACGCCAGCTGGAGGCCTACGAGAAGGCCTCTGTCGAGTCGGGCTGGCCGGAGACCGTGGCCCGCGGGATCATCCACGTCGTCGAGGACGGGCGCTACGAGTTCGTCCGCTCCTGGGCGACCTTCGACGACTTCCTGGCGGTGCTCGGCGTCTGGCAGTCCGACCAGGCGATGAAGAAGCGCAAGAAGCAGGCGGCGTGACGGAGCGCCGCTTCCCGCGACGGCGCTACCGGCCCAACGACGAGCCGGAGCAGCTTGACATGCTTGACGATTCCCAGCCGCCTGCCTGGGGTACGCCGTCGCCGCTCTCAGCGCCGCGCTCGGCGGTCTCCCGGCTGGCGGAGTTCGACGGCAAGACCTACGTTTCGGTGCTCGACCACGAGCGTCTCGGCGAGCAGCTGCTGCGCGTCGGCCACGTCATGGCCGACGGCCAGTGGCACACGCTGCGCGAGATCGCCAGCAGGACCAAGGACCCGGAGGCCTCGATCTCGGCCCGCCTGCGCGACCTGCGCAAGCACAAATTCGGCGGCTACACCGTCGAGCACGAGCGGGTCGGCCAGGGCCTCTGGCGCTACCAGCTACGACGGGAGGACACATGAAGACGATCGAGATCACGGCCAGCGCACAGATGGCGCAGATCAAGACCCCGAGAGGCTCGGCTGTCGGCAGGACGATCGAGGCGGCGCTGGAGAAGATCGACCCCGGCGGCGACCCTGCCGAGACGCACATCACCGCCATGCGCCTGGAAGGCCTGCTCGGGCTGCTCGACCACCCGCAGGTGCACGAGGGAATCGCGGACACCCAGACGTGACTGCGCTGAAGCCGCTGGAGACGAGCAAGGTCCTCGGCCAGGTGGCCGAGCGCTACCCGCTGAACATGTTCTGCGCTCACCCCGAGTGCCCGGAGCCTGCGGTGGACGGCCATCACATCTTCTCCCGCTCCTCGATCGGCAGCTCGCTCTGGTTCGTCCAGGCCTGGGGCAGTGACGGCAAGGAGATGTTCACCTCTCCGCTGCCCCATGTGACCGGCCTCTGCCGTCCTCACCACGACGCCGTCGAGAACCACGCCGCCTGGATCAAGCTGGACGAGAGCGGCCTGGAGTTCGTCTGGTACGACCGCGACGGAGACGACTGGCAGCGGATCGGCCCGCTCGATCCGCAGCCCGGCGGCAGGGAGAAGAACAACCGGCCCAAGCGCCGCCGCTTCACCTCCGACGAGCAGATCGCCAAGCGGGCCTCGACCTCGCTCAAGTTCCCGGTCGGCTTCAACGGTCTCGACTGGAAGAGGCTGCTGGAGGAGGCCGAGGCCGTCGAGCTGGAGCAGGAGGACACGCCCTTCGATCCCGACCTGGGCAAGGTGGCCACGGGCAAGCTGGTGGTCACGATCCTCGAACGCTTCGTAGGCCGAGCGCCAGCATGACCTGAATCGTGCGCACTTTGCGAGGACTTCGGTAGCCACACCCTGGCGCTCACCAGAGCGTCTCGATACGTTCACGGTTCGGCTTCAGACTGGAGGGGTGCGGAGTGAGGAAAGACCGCGAGCGTGGCAAGGCGCTTGAGCGCACGGTCGGTGCCATGCTCGGCGGCAGGCGGCGCAGGAACGGCGAGGGGGTCGGCTTCGACGACTGCGTCAAGGACGACTCCTCGGAGCTTGACATCAGCGTGGAGTGCAAGGCGCACGAGGTCCTGCAGCTCCGCTCCGCCTGGGTCGAGCAGGCCCGCAAGAACGCCTCAGGACGGCCCTGGCTGCTCGCCCAGCGCCCCAAGAACTCGAAGACGATCTACGTCACCCTCGACCTCGACTTCCTGGCACAGCTGCTCTCAGAGGCTGGCTACCTGGCGACGGATGACACTCATGGCGAAAGCAGCTCTGAATCCCCAGCCGAGCCGGGGGCTGCCTCTTCTCGGGGTGCGCTCGGGCCGTCGTCCAGGTAGCCATGTGCGAGCGCTGCGGGCATCCCTGCGAGCGGCGCTATTGCTCGCAGGCCTGCCGCGCTCGTGCCAACCAGTCGCGCTACCGGGCGAGCCTCAAGGGCAAGGCCGTCCAGGCCCGCTACCAGGCGAGCCGCCTCGGCAGGGCGGCACAGCGGCGCTACCAGCGATCGGAGAAGGGCAAGGTGGCCCACGAGCGCTACCTGAGGAAGACCTACCCCGACCGCAAGCCCCGCAAGCCGAACATCCTGCTGGAACGGGACTGGCTGCTGCGCAAGCTGCAGACCGACCCGGCCTACCGCGAGCTGATCCGGCAACGGATCTCCGACGAACAGCGCCGCCGCTACCGGCGTGAGCGTCAGCTGAAGGTGGCCGCGTGAGCATCGTGCCCAAGGACCCGTACGTCCCCATGACCGAGCTGCGCTGGCGCATCCTGCGCGAGCTGTACCCCGACGGCTACATGCGCGAGGTCGAGAAGGCCATGACCGTCGCCACCGACATCGAGGCCTGTGAGGCGTTGCTGCGCGGCGAGTCCGTCCCGCCCGAGCGCATCGACTGGGAACAGGCCCGTCTCTACGGAAGGAAGCCATGAACGCCCAGCGCGTCACGCTCGACCAGTTCGAAGGCCTACGGGCCGTGCCGACGAGCCGTCACTACCAGCCCATGAACCTGTTCGCGCCCACGCCCGAGGTGGACTGGGTGGTACGCAACGTGGTGGTCGGCGGCGAGGCAACGCTGCTCGTGGCCGAGGGTGGGATCGGCAAGAGCTTCTTCGCCCTGGCCCTCAGCCTCTCGGTGGCCGGAGGCGAGGCGTTCCTCGACGAGCCAGTCCAGCAGAGCCGGGTGCTGTACGTCGATGAGGAGGGATCTCCGGCGCTCGCCCTGCAACGCCTGCAGCAGCTTGGGGCCACGACCGCGCAGCGCGAGAACATCGACTACCTCAACTTCCAGAACGTGGACATGGTGCGCAGGCCGGGCGAGCTGATCGAGGACGTGCAGTCGAGCGGTGCCCGCCTGGTCGTGCTCGATTCCTTCAGCAAAATCGCTAGAGCAGCCGACGAGAATTCCAACGACGCCATGTCACGGGTCTGGGACGAGGGCGTGCTCAAGCTTGCCCGTTCGACCAACGCCGCCGTGCTCGTGATCCACCACACGAACGGCTACGGCGGCTCCCGCGGTGCCAGCCAGATCCGCAACTCAGCCGATCAGGTGCTGACCATGCGCAAGCAGGAAGACCGGAGCCAGATCATCTACCCCTCGAAGCCACGTCGCAAGACGCACCGGATCCACTTCAACTTCCGCAAGAGTCCACTCGGTCTGGTCTACCTCGCGCCGGTCTACGACTACGAGGAGTGGAAGTGAGGGCCGGGGGCAGCGACTCCTCCGGCCCTCGACGATCCTAGAGCAGCCCGCAGATACGGGCCGTGTTGGGCCAGGGCGCGTAGCCGCGCACGCGCACCGCACGTACTCCGGCATTGAGCTGCGCCCAGCGCGGCCAGTGGTCTGCCGTCCCCCAGCGGCGATAGAAGCGAGGCCCGTAGGCCCGCATGAAGTTCCTGTCCATCTGCAACCCGCCCCAGTACGGCCAGCCTGGGTCGTCCCAGCGGCCTTCGTAACGGTGGATGCAGAGGAGGTTGTGGACGATGCGCCCGTAGGTGCTCGCTCGGGCCTGCGAGGTCGCCAGAGTCAGAGCCGCGGCGACGACGGCGGTCAGGTGAATCAATAAGCGCACACACGCCTCCAGATCGTAGGTCCGCCTCGCGTCGATCGAGCGGGCGGTCTTGCGGTCTGGTTCCGTCTGGCCACCACCTCCTCTCCGGGGTATACTGCGCGGCACCCTACACGACCTGGAGAGGAGTGAGTAATGAGACTGGAGATCACGCGGGTACTCGACCCCGAGACCAACGAGGTGCACGCCTGCTGGCTCTGGGGCCGCGAGACGCTCTGCGGCCTGCAGAAGACGTACTGGGAGCGCACCGAGTGGCGTGCCCCGATCGAATGTGACGACTGCACCGCCGTCTTCATGGGGGCCGCAGTGATGGAGGCTGCGTCCTACCTCGGACGCCGAATGAAGGACCCGAAGAAGGTCAAGACGTGAACGCCCGCGAGCGGCTCGACGCCCTCGTCGCCCCGCTGGAGGAGCTGGTGGGCGAGCTGGATGCCGACGTGCTCCGGCTGGAGCGCGAGCTGTCAGAGGCCCGCGAACTGCGCCGCAACGTCAAGCAGGTCCTGCGCACGCTCGATCCCAAGCCGAAGGCCCCGGCGAAGCCGAAGACCTCGATCGACCTCGACAAGAAGAACCGGGTGCTCGGCCACATCCTGAACTACCCGACCACGCAGGACATCACCGCGCCAGGCCTGAAGGACAACGGCCTGGGCGACCCGCCGATCTCGCTCGGCATGCTGTACGGGATCCTGCAGGAGCTGCGTGACGACGGCTTCCTGCGCCAGGACCGTGTCGGTAAGGGCGGGCAGGCGATCTACCGGAGGGTGGCCGTGTGAACAGGCAGAACGGACGCGGTGCCAGCCTGTACGCCTTCCGCGACCTCGACCTGATGCACAAGATCTCGGCAGAGGGCACGCTCCGCACCGAGGAGCTGGCCGACTCGCTCGGGCTGGGTGGGGGCCACAACGGCCACGTCGGCTCCCGCCTGGCCTGGATGCGCCGCTACGGCATGGTGCGACGAGATCCGAGGAGTGGCCTGTGGGGACTCTCTCCCGGCGGTGAGAGGGTCGTCGAGGCGCGTCTGAGGGCCGCAGCGCTCGACGAGCTACAGGCCCTGCCCGAGGAGGCAATGGTGGCGACGATGGCCTCGGTCGTCAGTCGCTACCGCCTCCTCGACGCGATGACCGCGGCCATGCTGCGACGGGAATTCATGTTCGGCACCCAGCGATAGCTAGACTGCCGCCAGATTTCCTCTCCAGGGAAGCGAAAAGGCCCCCGCCGCAACGGGGGCCTTTCTCGTTCCAGCCGACTGGAGTCAGCTTGCCACGACGGGAGTGAAGCGCCGCAGATGCGGCGACCCTATCAGTTCGTCACACGCACGAAAACGACGCCGCCCCAGGAATGGTTGACCCGCGCCACCCTGCTCGACCAGTTGCCCTCGATCGACGAGTAACCGCCCGTGGTGCGGCCCTCGAAGATGCCGACGTGCCGGTCACCCCAGCAGACGAGGTCGCCCGGCTTCGGATCACGCACCACCGTCAGGCCGCGCCCACCGGCACGAGCCGCGGCAACGATCGCGCCGACGTAGGAGTAGCGGCTGCCACGCACAAAGGCCTTGCTGCCCGAGTTGACGTAGGCCCAGGTGACGAAGATCGCGCACCAGGGAACGCCGTTGAAGCCGTACCACTGGCCGAACTCCTGGCGGTTGGAGCCGGGCGGCGACTCCGCCGTGCCCAGCTTGCCCTTGGCCCGCGCCAGCGCCTTGCTCCCGAGCGAGACGACCGTGGCCGCTGCCTTCTTGCGATCGGCCCGGCGCTGCTTGTAGGCGGCGGGCAACGGCGTGGTGCCCTTGAGGTAGGCGTGGAGCGTGGGGCCGTAGGTGCGCTGCAGCTTGTCCTTCGGGTAGCCGAGCGCCCACTTGGCCCGGTAGCAGGCCGAGGCGGTCTGGGTGCCGAAGATCCCATCGACCGTGCCGGGCCGGTAGTTCTCCTTGAACGTGTTGGCACCGCCGAGCGTGCGCTGCACCGTCTTGACCTCGTCGCCGCGCATCAAGGGCGAGGTCAGCTTGTAGGTCCTCATCCCTCGTCGCCCTCCTCGTCCTCCGACCAGTCCTCGGTCGGCTCGGGGCCGTCCTCCACGCCAGGCTCGTTCTCCGGCTCGGGCTGCGGGTCGAGCAGCGGCTCGCCGTCCTCGGTTCCCTCGGTTGTCGTCTGGCCCTCCTGCTCGTTCGCGCTCATCGCGCCCTCCTTCCATGTCCCATTGTCCTCGACCCAGAGACCGTGATCTGGGAACAGATCCGTGGCGATCTTCATAACGTCGGCCCGGTTCTGATGTCCCTCCGAGTGTCCCTCCGGCTCGTTGTTGGCCCCGACCACCCGCCAATACCAAAGCCTGTCCTTGCCGCGGAAGACCTCGACTCGTTCAGTCCCGCCTCTCGTCATCGCTCTCCTCTCCGTTGCGGAGCTTCTCGACGAAGACTCCGACCGAGAATCTACGCCAGCGGATCGTGCTCGGTCCTCTCAGCAGCACCAGTACGAACCAGAGCAGGGCACAGAGGTAGAGCAGCCCGAAGATCGTCCAGGCGATGATCTCAGTCTGGGTTACGGCGGCGAGCACGACCCCTCCTCAGGTACCAGGCCAGCAGTGAGATGCCCGCCAGGGCGACCGCGGGCGGCACGGCGATGATCAGCTCGTCGGTCGTCGTCATGTTCTCCCCCTGGGCAACGGAAACCGTGTCAAGAAAAAATTTCGTGCTGCTCAACCATGCGGTGCCGAAACACAAAACCCCTGGAAGCAAGCGGGTTCCCGATTTGACGCTTGGTAAAATGGTGCTACCGACATGCCGAGGGGCCGTCGGAAGCGGCCCCTCAGAAAGGAACGGTTGAACACCGAGAAGGGTACCACCACCAGCCTCGTCGCCGTCTACTGCACGAACGGGCACGAGATCCGCATCTACGGCAACCCGATGGTCGCCAAGCCGGGCCAGCAGGTTCGCTACTACGGCAACCCGTTCGTGTGCGGCAAGTGCGGGGCCGAGTGCTACGGCGGCAAGAACTGATGTCTGCCATCATCCGCTGCCCGCGCTGCGGGCGCGTTCACATCGTCGGCATCCCCTCCGGGGGGTGCCGCGAGTGAGCACGCTGGAGCAGATGGTTCGCACCGCCTGGATCGGCTGGGGCAGCTACGCAGGCTTCCATGTCTGCTCCAGCTGTGGCCAGTTTGAGTACTGCCGGGCCAAGTCCTACGGAACGAAGTGGCTCTGCCTCGACTGCTTCGATCAGCGGTAGCGGCGGGCACCGACGTAACCGGGGTAGCCGTTGAGGTTCGAGATCCTCACGGTTGCCCCGGTGTGCGGGGCCTCGATGAACTTGCCGCCGCCGATGTACATTCCGACGTGGCCGGGCGCAGCGCGAGTGCCGTCGCTTCCCACGAAGAAGACGGCGTCGCCGGGTCGCAACTGACCCCTGCCGACCCGGCGTCCGGCCTCGAACTGCTGCTGCGAGGTGCGCGGGATCCTGATCCCCATCTTGGCCCAGACGTACTGGAGCAGGCCCGAGCAGTCGAAGCCGCCGGGCGACTCGCCGCCCCAGACGTAGGGCGTGCCCAGGTAATGCTCGGCCAGCGCGATGGCACCGCGGGCCTGCGGCGCTGCCGGTCCGCCCTTCGGCAG
>Ga0066903_100003235_pt1 | contig 13210 bp, 12 predicted proteins | sample PanSoiMetaGPlot1_FD_67491 | JGI IMG/M metagenome (GOLD analysis project Ga0066903, IMG submission 67491) | Tropical forest soil microbial communities from Panama analyzed to predict greenhouse gas emissions - Panama Soil - Plot 1 (version 2) | ecosystem: Environmental > Terrestrial > Soil >... | reverse complement strand
AAGCCGGTTTGCCGCGCTGAGCCCACGGGCGCGGCTTCTTCGGCTGGTGGTTGTGTGTTGGCTGCTGCCGGGGTCATCGCGCCTCTCTAGATGTGTGTCGCTGGCGATTCGAGCACAGTGCGAGGCTCATACGCGCAGAGCGGATCGGATGCCATCACGTCTCCGGTCGCGGCATAGGCGCGCGACCGGGAACCGCCACAGATCTCGCGAAACGGGCAGTGTCCGCATTTGCCCGACAACGCGTTGGCATCACGAAGCCGGACGAACATTTCATCGGTTCGATACACAGTTGCCAGATCGCTCGAGCGGACGTTCCCTCGTGGAGCAGGGAGGAAGCCACTCGGGCAGATGTTGCCGAGATGATCGATGAAGACGAAGCCGTTTCCATCATTGACGCTGCGCGGCGACCGAAGCTGATGTCGGCGAGCGATGGATTGCGGCTGGAGGCCGCGTTCGATCCGGTCGTGTTCACGCTGCCAGACCACGCGGTGATAATGCGGCGCCTCAGTGGTCTTGATGCCGAAGGATGACCTCAACGACAGGTCGTACAAGTCATTCAGCACGCGCTCGCACTCGTCCGCCGAGATCTGATCCAGCGAAACCCCACGACCGGTTTGAATGAGAAAGAAGACGGCCCAGAGCGTCACCGGCAGTTCGCTCACGCGCTGCGCCATGGCCTCCAGGTAAGGCAGGGTCATGCGACTGATGGTCGAATTGATCTGAAGGGGAAGTCCCAGATCGATTGCTGTTTCGATGATGCGCATCGTCCACCAATACGATCCGCGAACGCGTCGAAACGCGTCGTGGGTCTCGGGCGTGGGACCATCAAGGCTGACCGCGATGCGGGACAGGCCGGCGTCCCTGAGCTCGGTCAGGCGCGCCTTCGTGACTGCGGCCGTGCCGCTCGGAGTCAACGCGACGGCCAGACCCACATCCGCGGCGTATCGGACCAGTTCAACCAGATCGCGCCGTCGCATCGGATCGCCGCCGGTCAGGACGAACAGCGGTGGGCGGGGCCCGAATGCGCGCACTTGATTGATCAGGCCTCGTCCTTCGGCTGTGGTCAGCTCACGAGGATCGCGCCGGGCAATGGCGTTAGCGCGGCAATGCATGCACGCCAGGGCGCAGGCACGGGTGACTTCCCAGATAACGATGAACGGCGAGTCGTTGAAGTCCAGGCGATCGAAGGACGGCGTCATGCCCTCAGCCTGACGCAGACGGCCGGCGTCGCCTATGACGCCCGTCATACGCGCTCAGGAAAGCGCGATTGTCTCGAGCGCGGAGCGATCGACGACTACAAACCCGTCCTTTTCGGTGCGAACCACGTCGTCTCTGCCCCACCGGCTCATGATGCGGATGGACGTTTCGATCGTAGTGCCAATCATGTCGGCAATTTCCTGACGTGAAAGGACGAGCGGGATGAACGTCCCGTCTGCTCGCGCCTGGCCCATTTCACTCGACAACTTGAGAAAGAAGCGGGCGAGCCGACCCTCCACGCGTCCGCCAGATAGCTCGGCAAGACGACTCGTCAGCTCGACCAGGCGGTGCGTCAGACCAGTCAAGAGCCCTCGCACCATGCTCGGATGCGCTTCGAGCAGCGCGAAGAATGTCTGTCGCGGAATCAGTACGCACCTGGTTGGTTCGAGCGTCACGGCGGTTGCTGGATAGGCGCGCGATTCGTAAACCGCGACGGCACCGACAGGATCGCCCGGACCGAAAATTTCAAGGATCACGTCGGTGCCGCGCGGCGTTGCCTTGAACACCTTCACCCGGCCTTCGACGAGTGTGTAGAGAACATCGGACGGATCGCCTTCGGCGAACAGCACCGCTCCCTTGTCGTAGGACTTGATCGTGGCAACGCTGGCGAGGCGCTGTCGATCGTCGGCGCTGAGCCGGCGAAAGATCGTCGTGCGCCGCAGGACGTCGTCGAGGGATACGGTCATATCGGCCAATATTTTCGTCGATATGACGGGTGTCATACCGTTTCACTTTCGTTCCCTCTACCCTGAAAAGGTCCGGCTAAAGCCGGACGCTACGACTGACGAGGGAACATCATGAACACATCATTCGAACGAGCCACGGTCGGCGAAATCGTCGCCGCCGACTTCCGAACCGCGCGCGTCTTCGAAGAGTTTGGCATCGACTTCTGCTGCGGCGGACGACAGTCGATCGCCGAGGCGTGCGAGAATGCCGCGATCGATCAGCAAACCGTCGAATGCGCCCTGCGCGCGTTGCCGCCGGTCGCCGAACAGGCCGACCACGACGTCACGCGCTGGTCTCCTGACCGCTTGATCGAGCACATTCTCACGAACCATCACGCCTATATCCGCGCCACGCTGCCGTCCATCGGACGCCAGCTGGCGAAGCTGGTCGAGGTCCACGGCCGGTCCCATCCCGAGCTCACATGCATCGCAGCATCATTCGATCTGGTGAGCCGCGATCTGCTGCAGCACATGATGAAAGAGGAACGAGTGCTGTTCCCGTACATACGCGAGCTGGCGTTGACCAACAGACGCGAATTCGCGCATAGCCCCTTTGGTACCGTCGCGAACCCGATCCGCATGATGGAGCGTGAGCATCGCGATGCGGGAGACGCGCTGCGGCTCATTCGCGAACTGACGAATGGGTATGTGCCGCCAGCGGATGGATGCGCGACCTATCGCGTATGTCTGGCGCAGCTGGCAGAGTTCGAGCGCGACCTTCATCGCCACGTGCACCTCGAAAACAACGTGCTGTTTCCCAAGGCCGTCGAGCTGGAGCGCGCCTAGGTGGCGCGCGAGATGGGATCGGAGGGGTTTATGCGTATTCACATGCTCCTCGGCGGTTTGGTGCTGAGTACCATGACCGCGGGATGTGCCACACCAGAGGGCGCGACAAGTTCCAGCAACCGCGGGCCGTTCGTCGCGCCGGACGTGCCAGTACTGGCGGGACAGACCGCCACCTGCGCGGGCCCTCGGGAAAAGTCATTCACGCTCGAAACGCGGGAAGTGACGGTCGAACTCGGGATGGGCGTGAAGTTCAGCGCGTGGACGTACAACGGCAAGCTCCCGGGTCCAACGCTCGAAGCGTGCGAGGGCGACCGCGTCAAGATCACCATTACCAATCACGCGGGCACCTCGCACGGATTGGATTCGCACGCGCTGCGGACGGACACGATGCACTTCGGTCCAGTGGGCCCGAACGGATCGATGACCATTGAGAAGACGGTCGATACGCCCGGAGCCTTCATGTATCACTGCGCATCCGGACCCGTGACCGATCTGCACATCAAGAGCGGTCTGAGCGGTGCCATGATCGTGTACCCGCGGAATCAGCCGCTTCGACCCGCCCGCGAGCTCGTCGTGGTCGAGAGCGGTGTTTACGGCGATCGTGATGCCACCGGCCTGATTCCCGGAACCGATCCGGTTCGCGTCCAAAAGAACGATCCGTCCTTGATGATGTTCAACGGGCGACTGGAGCACAGCACCTTCACGGTGGCTCCGGGCGACCTGGTACGGGCGTACGTCGTCAACGTCGGCCCGGGCGTGTCGGCGATTCACGTGATGGGCACGATCCTGGATACGGTTCACGACGGCGCGAGTCAACTTCATGACGTGCAGACCTTCGGCGTGCCACCGGGCAGCGGCGCGATCGTCGAGTTCAAGATCCCTGAACCAGGGATGTACGGGCTGGTCGACCACGATCGGTTGTCGTACCTGCCGTTCGGCATGGTGCTCTCGTTCGACGCGACCGGCGGCCATCCGCACGGCACGATGTGACCATGACTGAACACGATGCCCGTGAGGCTCTGCGCGAAGTCATCGATCCCGAGATCGGCGTCAACATCGTCGATCTCGGACTCGTGTACGGCATCGCCCTTGATAACGGCGACGTGTTCGTCACAATGACGATGACCAGCCCCGCGTGTCCGTTGCGCGATTACCTGCAGAATCTCGTCGAATCCACGGTCAGGTCCCGCCTCCCCTCGGCACGTCGGGTCGCGGTCGAGATCGTCTCCGAGCCGCCATGGACCGAGGCCATGATGTCCGACACGGCCCGCCGCCAACTCCAGTGACCGGTCGCGTCAGCCGCAGTCTGCTGCTGGCCGGAGCCGTTGCGTCAATGGCGTACGGCATCTGGCTCGGGCTCCTTCGCCTTGGCTGGATTCTTCCGTTGCCCTGGCCTGACCAGTTGATCCTTCATGGTCCGCTGATGGTCGGCGGTTTTGTCGGAACGCTGATCGGTCTCGAACGGGCGATTGGCACCGCGAGACGCTGGGCGTATTTCGCTCCTGTCTGCACAGTCGCTGGAGTGCTCGTGCTCGTGTTTGGTCCGGCAACGTCTGCGGGGCCGCTCCTGATGACTGCCGGGAGCGTTCTCGTGGTCCTCCTGTTTCTCCACCTTCTCCGCCAACAGTTTTCAATGTCCACCTTCGCCTTGCTCGCAGGCGCCACCTCCTGGTGTGCTGGCAATCTTGGATGGATGGGCGGCGCCGGAATCTATCGCGTCGTGTTCTGGTGGATCGCGTTCGTCGTGCTCACCATTGGCGGCGAGCGCCTTGAACTGAATCGTGTGCGACGGCCGTCACCACGCATCCGCGCCGCGTTTGGCGGAGCTGCGGCAGTGACGATCGCGGGCGTGGTGGCAATCGCCCTCGAGGTCGGCGCCGGGAAGGATTTGCTGGGCGCTGGCCTGATCGGCACCGCCGCGTGGCTCTTGATGTTCGACGTTGCCCGGCGGACGGTGCGTCAACCGGGGTTGACGCGGTATATCGCCACCTGTCTTCTTGCTGGATATGTGTGGCTCGCCGTTGCCGGACTGCTGTTGTTCACGAGCGGCGCCACCACGCCGGGCGTGAAGTACGACGCGGTCCTGCACTCGATTTTCGTCGGGTTCGTCGTGTCGATGATCTTCGGCCACGCGCCAATCGTGCTTCCGGCGGTGCTCCATCGCGCGTTGCCATATCGGCGAATCGTCTATCTGCCTCTCGTCGTGCTGCATGTGTCGGTCGCCATGCGCCTGGCCGGTGATCTCGTCGAGGACCTCGGGCGGTTCCGTGCGTGGGGAGGGTTGTGTAACGCGGCAGCAATCGGGTTGTTCCTCGCAACCACGGCAGAGTCGCTAGCGTTCCGTTCGTAAAGGCCATCAAATGCGGCGTGCACGCGAGCCTCGGTTGGCATGGAGGAGAACGAGCGAGCAACTTACATGCCTCGCCGAGCGACACGTTTTCAGACATTTCGTGAGACCGCCGCGAACGCTTGGTCAGACGTCGATCAAGAAATCGGCAGTCCTCAGCGGCTGAGGTCTCGTGAGTGACGACCTCCGGCAGCGCGTGTCCGCGCGCGTGATTCCGTAGTTCGCGGTTGCACCTGTAGAGACCCCGCGGATTCCTTCGTCATTCGCATCATTCACGAGCCGCGGCGGTCGTTGCGCCGGAACGCCACTTGAATGAAACGAGCGCGTAAGGAGAGTCCATGGCAAACAGGACTTCCGCAGGCAGGCCGAGCAATTTCATCAGGCTAGTACAGCGTGAGACCGTCCAAATGCAGGGTGGCCGGAAGAGGGCGAGCGCGGCCGGATCGCGTTCGCAGGGTAGGCGCGCGGCATCATCGAGCCGGGAGCGGCGGCGCTCCACGATTTCAGAACGTCGGCACACCATCGCAGACCGCGCCCGGCGATCGGGTCGATCCGCGAGGCACTCGAGCCGCTCGAAAAAACGTTGAGCGTTCGACCCTCCACGAACACGCCATCAGTTATCGTCCAGCCAGAACTCCGATGGGCCGCGCTCACCGCGCGCGCGTTGTTCCGCCTCGCGTTTACGGAGCTCGATACGGCGAATCTTGCCGGAAATTGTTTTGGGCAAGACGGCGAATTCCAGGCGGCGTACTCGCTTGTATGGAGCGAGCGTGGTTCTGCAGAACTCGAGAATGCTTTGCGCAGTGACGGCGTTCTCCTCAACGCCCGGCTTCAGGACTACGAACGCCTTCGGTACCGACATGCGGAGTGGATCGGGACTTGGGACGACCGCGGCCTCAGCCACCGCCTCGTGCTCGAGCAACGCGCTTTCGATCTCGAACGGACTGATTCGATAATCGCTGCTCTTGAATACATCATCTCCGCGACCGATGAAATGCACGTACCCGTCCCTGTCGCGTCGTGCTTCGTCGCCTGTCCGGTAGAATCCTGAGGCCATCGCCTGACTGGTCCGCTCGGAATCGTCAGCGTATCCGTGCATGAGGCCGAGCGGTCGCGGCGTTAGTCGCAGCGCGACTTCGCCTTCGTCGCACTCGCGACCCTGGCTGTCGAGCAGCACCACGTCGTATCCCGGAAGCGGCTTGCCCATGGAGCCGGCCTTCACCGTGAGCCCTGGAGCATTGCCGATCAGCGCCGTCGTTTCAGTCTGCCCGTATCCGTCGCGAATGGTGATGCCCCATGCCTTCTGCACGGTCTCGATGACTTCCGGGTTCAACGGTTCGCCGGCACTTGCAAGCTCGCGCAACTGTGATGGACGGTCGCCGAGCCGTTCGAGAGCGACCATCCGCCACACGGTAGGCGGTGCGCACAACGTGTTGACGTTCTCCGCGCGAAGTACCTCGATGGTGTGACGCGCTGAAAAACGGGACTCGTGAACGAGTACCGTTGCCCCTGCATTCCACGGCGCAAAAAAGCACGACCAGGCGTGTTTGGCCCAGCCAGGTGAACTGATGTTCTGGTGCACGTCGCCCTCACGCAGGCCCAGCCAGTACATCGTCGAGAGATGACCGACCGGGTAACTTGCGTGCGTGTGGAGCACCAATTTCGGCTTCGCCGTGGTTCCCGACGTGAAGTACAGAAGCAAGGGATCATCGGCATGCGTTTCCGCATTGTCGATGTGAGCCGCGCTGGCGCGTGCGGTGTCGAACGGCGTAAATCCCGGCGCCCCGCCGACCGCGAGCTTGACCTGCAGCCGTTCGGGGCGGACGAGTTTCGCGGCACCCTGGGGATCCGTGATCATGTGTCGTGCACCGCCGCGTTCGATGCGGTCGTCGACATCGGTGCCCGTGAGCTGCGGCGTCGCCGGGATCACGACGGCTCCGAGGCGGATCGCTGCGAGCATCGACTCCCAGAGCGCTACGACATTCGTGAGCATCACCAGAATTCGATCGCCCCGATTGACGCCCGCATCGCGCAGATAGCGCGCGACGCGACGCGAGCGATCGAGCAACTCGGCGAACGACACGCTCTCCGTACCATCGTCGGTGACAACACGTAGCGCGGGACGGTGATTGCCGTCCGCCAGTTCGTCGAACCAGTGCGTCGCCCAATTGAACGCGGTGAGCCTGGGCCAGCGAAACGATGAACATGCGCGGTCTGGATCTCCATGCGCATCGATTAACTGCCCGCGCGCCTGGCGGAATGCTTCAGAGGAAGTCATAAGGGTCGATGTGCATGTTGTCTCGCGCGAGGTTCGAGCTGCAATCCATAGAATCTTTTAACGAATCGATACTGCAGCGGCATGCGATCCGCGTCGGCGAACCGGATTCTGTAGAAAGTGCGTAAAAACGACTTCGCGCTCGACGATCACACGTTTCGAGTGATCGATAATCGGCGCGAGTGAACGAGCCAGAGACCACTGCAACACGCTGGAGGTTTGTCGCTGTGGGCGGCGCCGTCATTCTGGTCGTTGCGCTGGCGTCTATCTTTGGGAGTAGGCACAACCCGCCAGCGATTCAGCCATCGACCAGCTCCGTGCCGCCCTCGGCGCAACGAGAAGTCGCGCATGCTCAACATGTCTCGTACGGCGACGTCATCAAGGGTCGAATTGAGACGGCTGGGGCACACGTCGTGTACAGCTTTTCCGCCAATCCTGGTGACGTCATACATGTATCCGGGGAAGGTTGTGACCTTGGCAATTTCGTCCTCGACCTCGTCGAGACGGATGGCCGCGAGGTTAGTGGGCCGTCGTGCCGCCCCGGAACCGATACCCGGCTGCCGGATGGTGGCACGTACGAGCTGGTGATCAACGCAGCTGACGGAGGAGCAGGGTCCTACCGATTCGTGTTGCAGGACGGGGCGAGCTCTACGAAATAAGTGACCGACTGACCCCGTGAGTTAGCCGCTGAGCTCGCAGAGATCGCAGAAACCAATAGGAATTTCCGCGTTCTCCGCGTCCAGACTCGCCCGTCGACGGCAAGGGGATGAGGTTAACGCGAGAATCGGTACACTGATTGCCAAACCGATTCGCATGTCCGAGACCCTCAATCACCTGATTCTCGCCCACGGGTACTGGATCGTCGCCGCGATCGTTGGCCTCGAGAGCATGGGTATTCCGCTCCCGGGTGAGACGACGCTCGTCACTGCCGGGATCTACGCCGGGACAACTCACCATCTCAACATTGCGTTCGTGATCGCTGCCGCCGCGGTCGGCGCCATTGCCGGCGACAACCTCGGGTTCTGGGTGGGTCGCCGTTTCGGATACGACTTTGCGGTGCGCCATTCGCGCGTGCTCCGGCTTACCAGTACACGTCTCGAGATCGGACGTTATTTGTTTCAACGCCATGGCGGGAAAGTGGTGTTCTTCGGCCGCTTTTTTTCGGGGCTTCGAACCTTCGCCGCATTCCTGGCCGGCGTGAACTGGATGCCGTGGGCGCGATTTCTGTGGTTCAACGTCGCCGGCGGGGCGGTGTGGGCCACCGTTTTCGGCTCTGCGGCGTACGTCTTTGGGCGGCAATTCGAAGATGTCAACGGTTCGATCTCGATGGTTGGCCTGATCGTGGCGGTGGTCGCGGTTAGTTTTGGATTCTGGTTCGCGCGCCGGTACGAGGCGCAGCTCGAGTCGATGGTAAGGAAAGAAGAAAAGAGTCCGGCTGAAGGTCCGGCTAAAGCCGGACATTACGTCTGACCCGTGCGTCTGAGGCGGGCGCCTGCCGCGAACATGATGGCGGTCGACAAACTGACCGTGAAGACCGGAATAAGCAGCAACCCGAAACCCCAGTCGAGCGTGATGCGCCCACTCCGCGCGTCGTACTGAAAGCAACGGAAGCGAGCTCGGCCTGGAAGCGGGTAGCTCGGGATGAATTCTCCGATCGCTTCGCGCACGAGTTCGTCGAGGCGTCCCGACGTCACCGTCCCTGTAATCAACAGACGCACCAGACGCCCATCGCGCACGGCCGCCAGCATCGCTGGATGATCGAATTGCTGGCGCGACTCGTCCCAGTCGTACCAGAACCCAACCGTTTGTGTCAGCCGGCGAATGTCCTCTGGCGCGGCGACGCCGAACGTCCAGGCCGGGTCGGACTCGACGCCGAGATGACGCGCGACCTCCGCCATATCTGCAGGCTTGTCGCGGGGATCAAAGCTCAAGACAAGGCGGGCGACTCCGGCGCGGCGGGACATCTGCTGATCGGCCGTGCGCCAGGACATCAGGAAAGGTGAGCAAACTCCGGTGCAGCGAGTGAACACGAACGCGAGAAGGAGCGGCCGACTGTTTGCGACGCGCTGCAAGTCTGTTGCGGTACCGGTGGACGTTGTGAGCGCAATGTTCGGCAGTTGGGCGGAGACATAGCGCTCCTGATCAGGCGGAATGGATCGATCCTGCCGGCCGCCAGCAGACGCGACCTGCGTTGCCAGGAGCAGCCCTGCGGCGCTGACGATCAGACGGCGAGCGCGCGTACACATCTTCGTCCCGTCTCCCAGATGTAGATGAGCGCACCCGCCAGCAGCACCGCGATGAAGATGAGGGAGAGCTTCGCGTAGAAGATGCCCTGGGCGGCTTCGACCGGATAGTTCGCGTAGCGGCGCGGCACACCGGCGACGCCGGCCAGGTAGAACATCAGCAGGAATCCGTATCCTCCGATGCCGACGGTCGTGACGATGGCACGCGTGGATGCGAGCGATTCGGATACACGGGAGAGCTCAGTGGCAAGGTGGAATACCGCGCCCAGGATCATCAGCACGACGCCCATCACGTAGTACGTGTGGAAATGCGCCGGCACCCACAGCGTGTTGTGGAATCGGCTGTTCACCGCCACCGTCGAATCAATGACCGCGGCGACGCCGCCAATCGCCCACCCCATGACGCCGAGATACAGCATCAGCGACGGGAGTTTCCACTTCGTCTCCGACCCGTAGACCAGGACCAGCGTGCTGAAGATCGTGACGACCGCCGCTGGTACCGAGATGAGATACGAGGCGAGCTGACCGGTGACTTGGAGCCACTCAGGCTGAGCGAAGTCCATGTAGAGGTGATGGAGGTACGCGAACATCACGAGGAACAGCACGAGATTCCAGGAAGCGGCCACCAGCGCGTTCGACTTCCAGGGCTTGGCGGTGTAGGCCGGCATGATTTCGTACACCATCGCGACACCGAAATACATCGTGATGTTGACGAGCATGTGGCCGAAATAGAACGTCAGGTTCTTGATCAGGAGCGCATCGTTGGTGAAGCCGGTGGTGAACTGTTCGAATGCGACGAGCGCGAGCACGACAACCGCTGCGACAAGACCCGCCAGCACGCCAATGAAGCTGACCGTGGCGATGATGATGATGGGCGGCACTTCTGGGGTGCCGGTCCCGCGCAGATATTGCCAGCCGAGCGCCTCTGACAATCCGTAGCGGCGCGCGATGGCCCAGAGCAGATCGCCGGCCCAGAGCGTCCACCCGACGCCCATGATCGCGAGCGCGGCGAAAAGCGACGCGGTCGCCCATCCTGGCCATGTGCCGCCGGAATGAAACGGCAGCGGATACAGGAAGTACCAGCCGACGCCGAGCCGGCCGATGAGCGTGGCGGCGAGCAGCAGCAACACGCCGGCGAGCGTCGCGCCATACGCAATCCACGACACGGCGAGCGTGGGCCGGACGTAACGGGCGAGCAGCACGCTGATGCCAGCCATGCCGGCGACGAACCACAGCCCGACCATGCCGAGGCCGTGCAGCGTCATCACCGCGTAAAACCACTCGGGCGGCACGGATGCGAGAAAGCCGGCTTGCAGCACGCGCATCAGAAAACCGAGCACGGCGAGGACCGGAAACAAGACGAGCGCTGTCAGCACCCACGTGAACGTCAGCCGCACGAGTCGCGGCGTGTAGGTATCAACGGCAACGGGTTCGGCAACCAGTGTCATCGGATCACCTTTCGGGCGAACCTGAAGGTTCGCACTACGCGGAACGCTACCGAACTTCGACCACACCACGCATTCGGTGGTGGCTCATCCCGCAGAACTCCAGACACAACACGGTGTATGTGCCCGGCCGATCGAACGTGACGCGAAGTCGATTCATGTAGCCAGGCATCGCTTGCGTTTGTGCGACGAGATGGCCGTCAGGTGCGTAGAGACTGAATCCGTGATTCACGTCGAGCGTCGTGACGCGAAATTCCACCTGCGTGTTGGCTGGGACCGTGATGCTGGGCGAAAAGGCGGTGTCCCAATTGGCGAGGGTGGGGCCGGTGCCATCAGTGAGGGACCAGGCGTACTGCTTACCGACCGCATGCACAATTCGCCCCGGCGACGTCGCTGCTTCGACCGGGTAGGGAAGCCGTGGCAGCGTGAGTACGAGAAAGACGACAAGGATCGCGGCCAACGAGAGAAAGAAGAGGCCGCGAAGCCGCTGTGCCCTTGCATATTCGACGTGGCGCGGTTGTCGAGTACTGACCGCGACGCCCGCAAACACGCAGATGATGAGCAGCGCCGACACCAGAAACACGAGGAACGGAGTACCAACCATGAGCCCTCCGCTTCCGAACACCGCACGGCCCGGGTTCCGCACCGGTGCGGTCGGATGTGTGCTGAATGTGAGTCGCGATACTTGATCAACCGCACGGGCTGGTCAAGTCAGATGAACCGCGATTTGCACAGCACTTCCGTCTTGCCGACGTCGGTGCTGGCGAACGGAGTATGCTCCTTCAGTCCACAGGAGGACTTATGAAGACCCTGATCTATGCGTTTGCGGCGGTGCTCGCGGCTGTGCCCGCTTCCGCGGCGCATCCCTTCCAGGTCGAAGACATGCAGCGGCTCTCGCGGCTTGGAAGCACGCGGATTTCACCCGACGGGCGCTGGGTCGCGTTTACGGTCACGAAATCCGACGTGCCGAAGAATCGCAGTGTGACGAACCTCTGGATTATTCCAGCCGCTGGCGGGGACGCGCGGCAGTTGACGTTTGCCGATCACGGCTCCAACAACAGTCCGCGATGGTCACCTGACTCGCAGTATCTGTATTTCGTCAGCACACGCGCCGACAGCAAATCGCAGATCTTCCGGCTGGCCATCAGCGGCGGCGAAGCCCAGCAGATCACCAGCGTGCCGACCGGCGTCGGCGAGTATTTCCTCTCACCCGACGGCAAAACGATCGCGCTGGTCGCCGGGGTCTACCCCCAGTGCACGGACATGGCCTGCAACGAAAAGGCGGCGAAGGCACACGATGATGATCCTGTGAAGGTTCGCGTCATCACCGACGTTCCGTTCCGGCGGTGGGACGAGTGGGTGGATGGGAAGCGCAATCACATTTTCGTGATGCCGGCCGATGGTGGCGAAGCGAAGGATCTCACACCGGGCGACGTCGACTCGCCGATCTGGACCGAAGGCGGATCCGAAGAAGTGGCGTTCTCTCCCGACGGCCGCGAACTGGCGTTCTCGCGGTTCTCCGAGAACGAATCGCTCACCGCCAACAGCGATTTGTATGTGATGCCCATCAGCGGGGGGACGGCCAAGGCGATCACGACCAACAAGGCCTCTGACACCACGCCGAGCTACTCGCCAGACGGCCGCTACATCGCCTACAGCGCGTCGCTGCGTCCCATGGCGGAATCCGATCTCACACGGTTGTTCCTCTACGATCGCCGCACCGGTGAACACCGGAACGTCTTTGAAGCCATCGATCGAAGTATCGGGTCGTACACGTGGTCTCCGGACAGTCGGAGCCTGTATGTGACGTTCGAAGATCGCGGCGAGCTTCCGTTAGCGCGGCTGGATGTCGACACGCAGAAGCTCACCAGGCTGGTCACCGCTGGAACCACCGACGACGTCAGCATCTCGAAAGACGGCACGTTCGCCGTGTACTCGACGATGGATCTTTCGCATCCGAAGGAGTTGTTCAGACTCGATCTTCGCAACGGCCTTTCGACTGCCCCGACGGCGCTGACCCATGCGAACGCTGACGTGTTACGCGAGGTCGACTTCGGCGACTTTTCGAGTTTCACGTTCGCCGGATGGAAGAACGAACCGGTTCAGGCGTGGCAGGTGAAGCCGCCGAATTT
>Ga0066903_100003234_pt1 | contig 13212 bp, 12 predicted proteins | sample PanSoiMetaGPlot1_FD_67491 | JGI IMG/M metagenome (GOLD analysis project Ga0066903, IMG submission 67491) | Tropical forest soil microbial communities from Panama analyzed to predict greenhouse gas emissions - Panama Soil - Plot 1 (version 2) | ecosystem: Environmental > Terrestrial > Soil >... | reverse complement strand
ACGCCCCGGTCATCGAGCACCTGGCTGACGTCGTGCGGATGGATGCCGTCCAGCTCGAAGGAGATTGCCCCGCCGCGGTCCACGGCCTCCCGCGGCCCGAGGATCCGCAGCCCGCCGATGTCCGCCAGCGCGGCAAGCGCGTGCCGCAGCAGGTCCTGCTCGTGGGCCCGGACCGCCTCCAGGCCGACCTCGGTGAGGTAGTCGACGGCAGCGCCCAGCCCGACGGCCTGCGCGATCGGCATCGTGCCCGCCTCGAACTTGTGCGGCGGCGGAGCGAACGTCGACCGGTCCATCCAGACCATCTCGATCATCTCGCCGCCACCAAGGAACGGGGGCATCTCGTCCAGCAGGTCGCGCCGCGCCCACAGCACTCCGATTCCCGTCGGGCCGCACATCTTGTGCCCGGTGAAGCCGACGAAGTCGGCGCCGAGCGAGCGGACGTCGGCTAGCCCGTGCGGGGCCGACTGGGCGGCATCAACGAGTACCAGCGCACCGGCCGCGTGCGCCCGGGCCGCGATGTCGGCGACCGGGTTGACGGTGCCCAGCACGTTGGACTGGTGGGCCAGCGCGACGAGCTTGGTGCGCTCGTTGAGGAGCTCGTCGGCCTTCGACTCATCCAGCCTGCCGTCCGGCGTAACCGGGAACCAGCGCAGCGTGGCGCCGGTCCGCTCGCACAGCAGCTGCCACGGCACGATGTTGGAGTGGTGCTCCATCTCGGTGATGACGATCTGGTCACCTGGCCCCAGCCGCAGCCGACTCGCACCGGGTGCGCTGCCAAGGGAGTACGCGACCAGGTTGATTGCCTCGGACACGTTCTTCGTGAACACGACCTCGGTCTCGTCAGCGGCGCCGATGAACTGCCCGACCTTGATCCGGGCGCCCTCGTAGGCCTCAGTCGCCTCCTCGCCGAGCTCGTGGGTGGCCCGGTGAATGTTCGCGTTGTGGCGCTCGTAGAAGTCGGTCAGCGTATCGATCACCTGCCGTGGCTTCTGCGAGGTGTTGGCGCTGTCCAGGTAGACCAGCGGCCGCCCGCCGCGGACGGTCCGGTCCAGGATCGGGAAGTCCTTCCGGATGCGCCCGACCTCGAAGGTCATATCGCACCCGCCTTCACGAACCGCTCGTAGCCGCTCTTCTCCAGCTCCTCGGCCAGCTCCATGCCGCCTTCCTCGACGATCCGGCCGGCCACGAAGACGTGCACGAAGTCCGGTCGTACATAGCGCAGCAGCCGCGGATAGTGAGTGATCAGGAGCAGGGCATGGGACGGATCGGCGCGGAACCGGTTGATGCCGTCCGAGACAACCTTCAGCGCGTCGATGTCGAGCCCGGAGTCGGTCTCGTCGAGGATCGCGATCCGCGGGTTGAGCAATTCGAGCTGGAGGATCTCGTGCCGCTTCTTCTCCCCGCCCGAGAAGCCCTCGTTGAGATTCCGCTGCGCGAACTCCGGATCTATGTGGAGCTGCTCCATTGCCTCCCGCAGATCCTTGCCAAAGGTCCGGATCTTCGGCGCCTCACCACTGACCGCGGTAATAGCGGTGCGCAGGAAGTTGGACACCGAGACGCCCGGCACCTCGACCGGGTACTGCATGGCGAGGAACAGCCCGGTCCGGGCCCGCGCGTCGACGCTCATGCCGAGCACATCCTGGCCGTCCAGCTCCACCGAGCCCTGCGTCACCGTGTACTTCGGGTGTCCGGCAACGGCGTAGGCGAGCGTGGTCTTGCCTGACCCGTTCGGACCCATGATCGCGTGCGTCTGACCGGCTGAGACGGTCAGATCGACGCCGCGCAGGACCTCGCGGCTCTCCCCCGCGGCGTCCGTCACGCTGGCATGCAGGTCACGGATCTCTAGCGTGGACATCAGGTCTCCCCTACTGTGACGGCAGCTCGACGAGAACGTCATCGCCGTCGATCTTCACTGGATATATCGCGACGGGCTTGGTGGCGGGCGGCCCGGTTGGCTTGCCGGTGCGGAGGTCGAAGCAGGATCCGTGCAGCCAGCACTCGACGGTGTGGTCGTACACGTCGCCTTCCGACAGCGGTACCTCCTCGTGCGAGCAGACGTCATGCAGCGCAAATACCTCGCCGCCGGTGCGCACCACCGCTATGGGCACGCCGTCCACCTCGACCCCGACGGCGCCCGTCTCGGGCAGCTCGGACAGGGCGCATGCGCGCGTGAAAGTGCCGCGCAGTGCCGGCTGCGGGGGGCGACCCCCGGTACCCCCGCTCATGCGAGCTCCGCCTCGACCGCGGCGGTGATCCGGTCGCGCAGTTCGGGAACCTCGATCTGGCTGATCAGCTGGCCGAAGAAGCCGCGGATGACCAGCTTCTTCGCCTCGGCGAGCGGGATCCCGCGGGACATCAGGTAGAACAGGTGCTGATCTTCCAGCCGCCCGCTCGCGCTCGCGTGCCCGGCCCCGAGCACCTCGCCGGTGAGGATTTCCAGGTTCGGCACCGAGTCGACCCTGGTGCCGTCGGTCAGCACCAGGTTTCTGTTGTACTCATAGGTGTCGGTGCCGGTGGCCTGGGCCCGGATGATGACGTCGCCAATCCACACCGCGTGGGCGTCTTCGCCTTGCAGCGCCCCCCGGTAGGTGACCCGCGACCGGCAGTTCCGCTCGGCGTGATCGACGAACAGCCGGTGCTCAAGGTGCTGTCCCGCATCGGCGAAGTAGAGCCCGCGCAGCTCGGCATCGCCGCCCGGGGCGGCGTACCGCACTGACGGCGCCAGCCGTACGACGGACCCGCCCACCGTGACGGCCGTGTGAGTCAGCCGCGCGTCCTTCCCGAGCTTCGCGTGGTGATGCGACAGATGCACCGCATCGTCCGCCCACACCTGGAGCGACACCACCATCAGCGCCGCACCCTCACCGACCACAAACTCGACGTTGTCCGCATACGTGGCCGACCCGGCGTACTCCAGCACGACAGTCGCCCGCGCGTTCGGCTGCACGTCAATGACTGTGTGGCCAAACGCCGCGGCGTCCGCGCCCTCACCACGGAGAGTTACATACGTCGGCGTATCAATCTCGGCATTTGCTGGAACGGAGATCACCGTCGCCTCGCGGAATCCAGCAAATGCTCTGGCACTCACCCGGTCGGCCGGGACGTAGGCGCTGCCGAGCCTGGGGTCACCATGTTCGGTCCTCTCAATGGTGACACCAGGTGCGGCATCGGCTACGTCGACCGCAACCTTTCCGTCGCCAGGGGCATCGACGTGCAGCCCGCGAAGCCGACGGAGCGGAGTGAACCTCCAGTCCTCCTCGCGCCCCCCGGGCACCGGAAAATCGGCTGGATCGTAGGACTGCTGTTCGTGCAGCCTGGAAACAGCAGCGGTCTCAACGGCTGGCATCAGCCGACCGCCCCCTCCATCTGCAGCTCGATCAGCCGGTTCAGCTCGAGCGCGTACTCCATGGGCAGTTCGCGCGCGATCGGCTCGACGAACCCGCGGACGATGGTGGCCATCGCCTCGTCCTCGGTCAGGCCGCGGCTCATGAGGTAGAACAGCTGATCCTCGGACACCTTGGACACCGTGGCCTCATGGCCCATCTCCACGTCGTCCTCGCGCACGTCCACGTACGGGTAGGTGTCCGACCGGCTCACGGTGTCGACCAGGAGCGCGTCGCACTTAACAGTCGAGCGGGAATGCTCGGCGCCCTCCCTGACCTCCACCAGGCCGCGGTAGGAAGTCCGGCCGCCGCCCCTCGCCACCGACTTAGAAACGATGGTCGAGGACGTGTTCGGCGCGCAATGCACCATCTTGGCGCCGGCATCCTGGTGCTGCCCGGTGCCCGCGAACGCCACGGACAGTGTCTCGCCCCTGGCGTGCTCACCCATCAGGTACACGGCCGGGTACTTCATCGTGACCTTGGAGCCGATGTTGCCGTCGACCCACTCCATGGTGGCGCCCTCGTGCGCGACCGCTCGCTTGGTCACCAGGTTGTAGACGTTGGCCGACCAGTTCTGGATGGTGGTGTACCGGCAGCGGGCGCCCTTCTTCACGATGATCTCGACCACGGCCGAGTGCAGTGAGTCGGAGGAGTAGATCGGCGCCGTGCAGCCCTCGACGTAGTGCACGTAGGCGTCCTCGTCGACGATGATCAGGGTCCGCTCGAACTGGCCCATGTTCTCGGTGTTGATCCGGAAGTAGGCCTGCAGCGGAATCTCGACGTGCACGCCCTTCGGCACGTAGATGAAGCTGCCGCCGGACCAGACGGCCGTGTTCAGCGCGGCGAACTTGTTGTCGCCAACTGGAATCACCGTGGCGAAATACTCCTGGAACAGCTCCGGGTGCTCCCGGAGCGCGGTGTCGGTGTCCAGGAAGAGGACGCCCTTCTCCTCGAGGTCGTCGCGGATCTTGTGGTAGACCACCTCGGACTCGTACTGGGCGGCCACGCCGGCGATCAGCCGCTGCTTCTCCGCCTCGGGGATGCCCAGCTTGTCATAGGTGTTCTTGATGTCCGCGGGCAGCTCATCCCAGCTGGCGGCCTGCTTCTCCGTCGACCGCACGAAGTACTTGATGTGGTCGAAGTCGATCCCGGACAGGTCAGAGCCCCAGGTCGGCAGCGGCTTGCGGCCGAAGAACTTCAGGCCCTTCAAGCGCAGGTCCAGCATCCATCCGGGCTCGTTCTTCTTCGCCGAGATATCCCGGACGACCTCTTCGGACAGGCCACGGCGCGCGCTGGCGCCGGCCGTGTCCGGGTCGGCCCAGCCGAACTTGTAGCGGTCCAGGCCCTCGAGTTCGGGGCGGGCAACAGTGGTCATGCGGAGCTTCCTCCGGCCTCATTGGTTGGTGTGCGGCTGTGCACTAGTTCGGACGGCGTGACGTGCGTGGTGCAGATCCCGTCGCCATGAGCGATGGTCGCGAGGCGCTGCACGGGGGTGCCGAGCAGGCGGCCGAATGCCTCGGTCTCCGCCTCGCAGAGCTGCGGGTACTTTGCGGCGACATGCGCCACCGGGCAGTGGTGCTGGCAGAGCTGGTCACCCCCGCCGGAACCGGGCCTGCTGCTCGCCGAGGCTGCGTAGCCGTCTGCCGACAGGGCGGCGGCCAGCGCCTTGACTCGCTCCGGTGCCGGGGCCGCTGCAACGACCGGCTGGTACCGGCGCTCCAGTTCGGCGATCTGCCGGCGGGCAAAGGCGGCAACCGCAGCTGGCCCGGCCGTCTCGGCCAGGAACCGCAGTGCGCTGGACGCCAGGTCGTCATAGGCGTGCACGAAGGCGCTGCGGCCAGCGTCGGTGATGGCGAACAGCCTGGCGGGCCTCCCCCGCCCCCGGCTGCCGTACGTGCGGGCGGTTCGCGTCTCGATCATGCCGTCGGCGAGCAGGTTGTCCAGGTGCCGCCGGACCGCTGCCGGGGTAAGTCCCAGCCTGGCCGACAGCCCTGCCGCGGTCACCGGCCCGTTCTCCATGATGAGCCGGGCGATGCGGCCGCGGGTCCCCGGCTCGGATCGTGATACGTCGGACATGGGGGCAGCCGTCACCCCGGTACCCGCACGGGCACCTGGCGCTGCAGCTACTGGTCCCACGTTTTTCACAACATCATTGTGCCGTAATTAGTTCCGGGGTCGCAATCGGGGCCCACCGAGGGCCGCATCACCGCCCGACGGCGATCGCCACCGGCACCATATGGTGATTTGTCTGGGCCGCTGGCATCATGAGGCTATGCCGGAGCGCCTGGGCGGCAGAAGCCGCAGCAACGGCCCGGCTGATGTGGAACCCGTTCGAGCCGGTCCCTGCCGAGCGATGCCGGACGGAGAGCTGGCCACCCACGCCGGCCCGGAGCCCTCCTCGTGATCACATCGCAGCGGCAGGCGCTCGCCGACCTGGCCAACCCGGCGACCCTGCCCGATCCCTATCCGGTCCTTGCAGGGCTGCGAGAGGCGTCACCGTTTGCCGAATTCGACGGCGCGCTGGTCGTCGTCGGACGCCACGCCGACATCGGCGCGGTCCTGCGGCACCCGAACGCGAGCAGCGAGCGGGGAAAATCGCTGCTCGGCCCCGCGGTCTCCCGCCGGGCCAGGGAGCGGCCGTCGTTCCTGTCGCTCGACCCGCCGGACCACACCCGGCTGCGGCGGCTGGTGTCCAAGGCGTTCACACCACGCACCGTCGCCCGGCTGGAGCCGCGCATCAGGGCCATCACCGACGAGCTACTGACCGCGGCGGGCGCGGCCGGGCAGCTCGAGGTCGTCAGCCAGCTGGCCTACCCGCTGCCGGTGCGGATCATCTCCGAGCTGCTTGGCGTGCCGGTTTCCGACCACCCGCGGTTCGCTGGCTGGTCGGCGCGGCTGGCGGACTCGCTGCAGCCAGGCTTCGGGGTGGCCCCGGAGGAAGCCGAAGCCAGGGCCGAGGCGGCCGACGCGGCCAGCGAGGAGTTCGCCGCGTACTTCCGCGAACTCATCGCGCTGCGGCGGGCCCGGCCGGAGGCGGACCTGCTGTCGGCGATGATCGCCGCCGAGGATGCCGGTGACCAGCTCACTGAGGACGAGCTCATCGCGACCTGTGTCCTGCTGCTGGTGGCCGGTCACGAGACCACCGTGGGCCTCATCTCGAACGCGCTGCTGGCGCTGCTTCGGCATCCGGACCAGTTCGCGCTGCTGCGGTCCCGGCCCGAACTGGCGTCAGCTGCGGTCGAGGAAACGCTCCGCTACGACGCGCCGGTGCAGCTCACCGGCCGGGTTGCGCGCGCCGGCCTGCAGATCGGCACCGTGACGGTGCCCGACAGAGCGCTGGTCATGCTGCTGCTGGCCGCGGCCGGGCGGGATCCAGAGGCATACGCGGAACCGGACCGGTTCGACATCGGTCGCGGTGCGTCGAATCACCTGGCGTTCGCTGCCGGCCCGCATTTCTGCCTCGGCGCGCCGCTCGCCCGTCTCGAGGCCGCCATCGCGGTCGGCGAGATAGCCCGGCGGGTGATCGCGCCGACGCTGGCCGAGGACGGACTCAGCTACAAGCCCAATCTGAATCTGCGCGGCCCTGAGCGCATGGTGGTGAACTTCGCCGAGATCACCGGCGGTTAGGCGCCCGCACCTAACCGGTCGGCCGGCGGGCGAGCACCAGGAACTGCTTGCCCAGCAGCCGCCAGAGGAGGGGCGTATGGAGGTACGCACTGGTCAGCCGCGGTGAGGCGGGCAGCTGGCTGCGGAAGGAATAGGGCAGGAACCTCGGGTAGACGGCGGTGACCTCAAGCCCGGCCGCGTAGAGGTGCTCGGCGACAGCAACGTGCGACAGGATCACCGTGTGGTCGGCGCAGTCAAAGTAGGCCCGCGCGCAGTACTTAAAATTCGGGCCGATGACCGCGATCCGGCCACCCGGCGCCAGCGCGTCGTAGAGCTTGCCGAGGAGGGTGGCGACGGCCTCCTGGTCGGGCAGGTGCTCCAGGAAATTGGAGACGAACACGCCATCAAAGTATTCGCCGGGCAGGTCCGCCGACATGATGTCCTCAGTGATCATCTTCACGCCGGAGCCCGACGGCGCGCATTGTCGGACGCGGTCCACGCCCCAGCGCTCGGCCGCCGGAACGGTGGTGATGAATTCCCCGCGACCTGCGGCCGGGTCGAGAACACGGGTCGGCGCACCCATCCGCCCGTATATATACCGGGCGATCTCCCGCCAGACCGCCTGCCGACTCGTCTGGTCGACACGGCGGAACCGCCATGCGTACATCCGCTCGTAATTGATGCCTTCCGGGTGCGGGGCTACCGCCTCCGCCCGCGGTCGCTCCACCTGCGAGCGAGTATCGGGTCGCTGAACCACGGTCATCCGCCCCTTATGACCTTTAATAGCCCGCTTGTCTTGGCTAGCATCAGGCCTCGCGACCGCATCAGCCCCCGCGACGACACGAGCCCCTCATGTTTCTTACCCACATACAGTCGGCCGGCTGCTGGTAGTGACCGATGGCGGCCCGCGGGCGGCCGCTGCCGGCACCGATCAGGCCAGGAAGCCGCGCAGCAGGGCTGCCGTGCCCTCGAGGTGCTCGGCGACCGCGCGCCTGGCGCGGTCCGCATCGCCAGACAGGATCGACTCGACAATGGCGACGTGCTGCCGGGCCGCGTGAGCGATATTGCGCGGCAGCACCGGAATCGCGTTGAGCAGGTCGTTCAGCCGCATCCTGGCATCGGCCGCAGCGCTCGCCAGCAGGCTGGACTCGGTGAGCTCGGCGATGCACAGGTGGAACAGCGTGTCCATGCGCCGGTAGTCCACCGGGCGTGCCGTGTTCACATCAGCCAGCCGGGCGAGCAGCGTGTCCCGCGCAGCGCCCAGCGAAGTCGCGTTCGTCGCGAATCGCACCGCAAGGGCTTCTGCGGCTCCGGCCTCCACTGCTAGCCGGAAGGTCAGCGCGTCGGTGAGCTTGTCGGCGTCCTGCTCGGCCAGCCTGCGCAGCTCCGCCGAGCCGCTCGGGGACGGACGGCTGTAGGTCACGAATGTCCCGCCGAACCGGCCGCGCCGGGAGCTGACGTATCCCGCCTCATGCAGTTCGTGAATCGCGTCGCGCAGCGTCAGCCTGCTGATGCCGAGCTGCGCCGCTAGATCGCGCTCAGCGGGGAAGCGCTCTCCGGGTCCCACCAGGCCGAGCTTGATGACGGTGAGCAGTCGCTCCACTGTCTCCTCAAAGGCGTTGCCCTGCCGCACCGGGCGGAGCACTCCGGTGAGATCGACCGGTGACGCCGTCGTCATCGGCGACCGGCCGCCACACGGGCAAGTGATCGCCAGAAAGCTCTTGACAAAGGTCTGATCCTGCTCATCATTGGTCTGATAACAGACCATTAAAAGTCCCTGCTCACCGGCTTGTAAAGCCGACCATCACCCACCACCCGCGCCGCTTCCGCCACCCCCGCCCGCCCCGCACGTCCCCCCGTACCGAGGAGCATGTTGTGTCAGTCGAGGAAACCGCGCTGACCAGCGATGAGGAGATCCTGCATCGCCTGGGGTACGCGCAAGAGCTGCGCCGGCGGATGTCGGGCTTCTCCAACTTCGCGGTCTCGTTCACCATCATCTCGATCCTGTCCGGCTGTCTGACCCTGTACAGCTTCGGGATGAACACCGGCGGCCCCGCCGAGATCGTCTGGGGCTGGCCGGTTGTTGGCATCATGACGCTGTTTGTCGGGCTCGCCATGGCCGAGGTCTGCTCGTCCTATCCGACCGCTGGCGGCCTGTACTACTTCTCGGCCAAGCTGGCCAAGACGCACGGCCCAGCCTGGTCGTGGTTTACCGGCTGGTTCAACTTCCTCGGCCAGGTGGCCGTCACGGCAGGCATCGACTTCGGCGCCGCGTTCTTCATCAACGCGTTCCTGAACATCCAGTTCGGTCTCGGCCTGGCGCACTGGGAGACCATCCTCATCTTCGCGATCGTGCTGCTCGTGCACGGCCTGCTGAACCAGTTCGGCATCAGGCTCGTCTCACTGCTGAACGACATCAGTGTCTGGTGGCACATCCTCGGCGTGCTCATCATCGTGGGCGTCCTGGTATTCGCTCCGTCTCATCACCCGACGGCCGGCTTTGTCTTCACGCACTTCGTCAACAACACCGGCTGGGGCAGCTCGTTCTACGTCGTCCTGATCGGCCTGCTGCTCGCGCAGTACACCTTCACCGGATACGACGCGTCTGCGCACATGACAGAGGAAACCCACCAGGCCTCGACGGCCGGCCCTCGTGGCATCGTGATGTCGATCGTCGTGTCCTTGTTCGCTGGGTGGATTCTGCTGATCGGTGTCACCTACGCGATTCAGAACTACACCAAGGAAGTCGGCGCGACCGTCGCGCCCGCGCAGATCTTCGTCGACGCGATCGGTAACGCCGGTGGCAAGCTGCTGCTGCTGATCGTGATCTTCGCCCAGCTGTTCTGCGGCATGTCCTCGGTCACCGCGAACTCGAGGATGATCTACGCGTTCTCGCGCGATGGCGCCGTGCCCGGCTCGCGGATCTGGCACCAGGTGAACAAGCGGACGAGGACGCCGACCAATGCCATCTGGCTCGCCGCAGCCGGTGCCCTGATCCTCGGCCTGCCGTACCTCTGGAACGGCACCGCCTACGCAGCCGTGACGTCCATCGCCGTTATCGGCCTGTACATCGCCTACGTGCTGCCGACTTTCCTGCGCCTGCTCCGAGGCCAGGACTTCCAGCGCGGGCCGTGGCACCTCGGCCGGTGGAGCTACGTCGTCGGCTGGATCGCGGTGACCTGGGTGGCCATCATCACGATCCTGTTCATGCTGCCGACCGTCAGCCCGATCCACTTCAGCAACTTCAACTACACGTTCGTGGCCGTCCTCGTCGTCATCGGCTTCGCCGGGATCTACTGGGCTGTCTCCGCGCGTAAGTGGTTCAAGGGCCCGAAGGTCCAGGGCACGGAGGAGGAGCTGGAGGCCATCGAGCGCGAGCTGTCGGTCTGAGGCCGTGACCCATCCGCACGCGAGCGCAGCTCGTCCGGGGATGCTGTCCCTGGACGAGCTGCACCAGCTCGTCGCCACCAGCAAGATCGACACGGTCATCATCGCCCTGACCGACATGCAGGGCCGGCTGCAGGGCAAGCGATTGTCCGCGGAGTTCTTCCTCGAAGAGGTCACCCGCGAGTTCTCCGAGGGCTGCAACTACCTGCTCGCCGTCGACGTGGACATGAACACCGTCGAGGGCTACCAGATCTCCTCTTGGGAGCGGGGCTACGGCGACTTCGTGCTGCAGCCGGACCTGTCGACGCTGCGGCGGATCCCGTGGCACCCGGGGACCGCGCTTGTGCTGGCCGACCTGCGCTGGCTCGATGGCACCCCGGTGCAGGAGTCGCCCCGGCAGATCCTGCAGCAGCAGCTGGCCAGGCTGGCCGAGCGCGACCTCGTCGCGCTCGCCGGAACCGAGCTGGAGTTCATCGTCTTCGCCGACTCCTACGAGCAGGCAGCGGCCAAGAACTACACCGATCTGCAGCCGGCCAACGGCTACAACGTGGACTACTCGATCCTCGGCACGTCCCGCATCGAGCCCCTCCTGCGCCGGCTTCGCACCGGGATGGCGGGCGCGGGCATGTACGTCGAGTCCGCCAAGGGCGAATGCAACCTCGGCCAGCACGAGATCGCCTTCCGCTACGCCGAGGCGGTCACCACGTGCGACAACCACTCGATCTACAAGACCGGAGCCAAGGAAATCGCGGCCCAGGACGGCATGAGCATCACGTTCATGGCCAAGCCGAACGCCCGCGAGGGCAACTCCTGCCACATCCACCTCAGCCTGCGCGGCACCGATGGCACCCGGGTGCTGGCTGGCGACCGCCTGCACGGGCTCTCGAAGCTCGGCGAGCACTTCGTGGCCGGTCAGCTGGCGGCCCTGCGCGAGCTCACGCTGTGCTACGCGCCGAACATCAACTCCTACAAGCGGTACGTGCCCGGCAGTTTCGCGCCCACCTCGGTGCGCTGGGGCGTCGACAACCGAACCTGCGCGATCCGGCTTGTGGGCCATGGTCACTCGCTGCGAGCGGAGAACCGCACGCCGGGCGGTGATGTGAACCCCTACCTGGCGATCGCCGCCATGATCGCCGCGGGCCTGCACGGCATCGACCACGAGCTGCCGCTCGAGCCCGCCTACGTCGGCAATGCCTACGGTGACGAGGGCCCGAAGGTGCCGCACACGCTGCGGGACGCGCTCGATCTGTGGGAGCGCAGCGAGATCGCGATGGATGCGTTCGGCAAGAACGTCGTCGGCCACTACGCGAACTACGCCCGCGTCGAGCTGGCCGCCTACGATGCCGCGGTCACCGACTGGGAGCTGCGACGTGGCTTCGAGCGGCTCTAGAACGTAAGGACACGGCGGCCTGACATGACCACTCATACCATCATCAACCCTGCCACCGAACTGCCGGTCCGGCAGGTAGAGCTGTCCACCGCCGAGCAGACCGACGAGGCAATCGAGCGGGCGGCAACGGCCCAGGAGCGCTGGCGCCAGGTCGCGCCAGGGGACCGGGCCCGGCTCCTGCGCCGCTTCGCCGAACTCGTCGACGCGCACGCCGATGAGCTGTCCGCACTGGAAACGGCGAACTCCGGCCACCCCGTCGGTGCCGCGCGCTGGGAAGCTGGCCACGTCCGCGATGTGCTGATGTACTACTCGGCCGCGCCGGAGCGGATGGCCGGCCGGCAGATCCCCGTTCCCGGCGGCCTGGACGTCACCTTTAAGGAGCCGGTCGGCGTCGTCGGGCTGATCGTGCCGTGGAACTTCCCGATGCCGATCCTGTCCTGGGGCATGGCGCCTGCACTCGCCGCCGGGTGCGCCGTGGTGGCGAAGCCCGCCGAGCTGACCCCGTTGACCGCGATGCGCATCGGCGACCTGGCACTCGACGCCGGGATACCAGAAGGCGTATTCCAGGTGCTGCCCGGCAAGGGCGCCGTTGTCGGCCAGCGCCTGGTCGACCACCCGGCGGTTCGCAAGATCGTGTTCACCGGCTCGACGGAGGTCGGGCGGCAGATCATGGCCGGCTGTGCCAAGCACGTGAAGCGGCTCACGCTTGAGCTCGGCGGCAAGAGCGCCAACATCGTGTTCGCTGACGCCGACATCGAGAAAGCGGCGGCCACCGCGCCGTACGCGGTTTTCGACAATGCCGGCCAGGACTGCTGCGCGAGGTCGCGGATCCTCGTCCAAGCCTCGGTGCTTGATCGCTTCATGGCGCTACTCGAACCCGCCGTGCGGGGCGTCCGAGTCGGGGACCCGGCCGCGGCCGAGACCGAAATGGGCCCGCTGATCTCGGCCGCGCACCGGGAGCACGTGGCCAGCTACGTCCCCGATGGCGCTCCGGTCGCCTTCCGGGGCAGTACGCCGGACGGCGCCGGATTCTGGTACCCGCCGACCGTGCTGGCGCCCGTCCCGGCCGACTCGACCGCCTACACCGAGGAGATCTTCGGTCCCGTCGTCACGGTGACCCCGTTCACCGACGAGGCGGAGGCGATCGCGATGGCGAACGACACGCCTTACGGCCTGTCAGGGTCCATCTGGACGGGCAGCCTGGGACGCGCCATCCGGGTAGCGCGGGGCGTGGAGACGGGCAACCTCTCGGTGAACTCGCACTCGTCGGTGCGGTACTGGACGCCGTTCGGCGGGTTCAAGCAATCAGGCCTCGGCCGGGAGCTGGGACCTGACGCGGTGGACGCGTTTACGGAGGTCAAGAACGTTTTCATCGCTACTGATTAGGGAACGGGGTCGTTTCGATATGCAGCGCTTGCAGGACCGGGTGGTTGTCGTAACAGGGGC
>Ga0066903_100003233_pt1 | contig 13216 bp, 14 predicted proteins | sample PanSoiMetaGPlot1_FD_67491 | JGI IMG/M metagenome (GOLD analysis project Ga0066903, IMG submission 67491) | Tropical forest soil microbial communities from Panama analyzed to predict greenhouse gas emissions - Panama Soil - Plot 1 (version 2) | ecosystem: Environmental > Terrestrial > Soil >... | reverse complement strand
AGAAACTTGTCGTAGATTTTGTCGGCGATGAAAAATCGTTTCGCGGCGATGCACGATTGGCCGGTGTTGATGGTGCGCGCCTTCACGGCGGTCTCCACGGCCAGCGCGAAATCGGCGCTCGGCATAACGATGAAAGGATCGCTTCCTCCGAGCTCGAGCACGCTTTTTTTGATTTCACGCGCAGCCTGACTGCCCACGATGCTTCCGGCTTTTTCGCTGCCGGTCAGCGTTACCGCTTTGATGCGCGGATCGACAATCAACTGCTCCACTTGCTCGGCCTCAATCAGTAGGGTTTGAAAAACGCCTTCGTTGAATCCAGCGCGACAAAAAAGCTGTTCAATCGCAAGGGCGCATTGCGGGACGTTGCCTGCATGTTTGAGAATGCCGACGTTGCCGGCCATCAATGCTGGTGCGGCAAATCGGAAGACCTGCCAGAACGGAAAATTCCACGGCATGATCGCGAGGATCGCGCCCATCGGCTGATAATGAAGATAACTGCGGCGCGCGGTAGTTTGCGACACTTCGTCCTCGAGAAATCGCTCGGCGTTTTCGGCGTAGTATCGGCAACCGGTCGCGCATTTTTCGATCTCGGCGACGCTGTCGCGAAGCAGTTTTCCCATTTCGAGCGTGATTGTGCGTGCGAGCTCCTGTTTCTCCCGTTCCAGCAGCGTTGCCACGCTTATCATCCATTGCGCGCGTTTGCTGAACGGTTCGGCGCGATAGGTTTCAAAAGCCGCCGCCGCCGACCGCAGGGCTTTTTCAATATCGACGTCGTTGTGCGGTGCGAATTCCTTCAGTTTCTCGCCGGTCGCGGGATTAATCGAGGCAATCGCCATCTTATTCACTGTAGCGGCGGTCTGTGACCGTCGCATAATTTTTCTGTTGGAGTTGGGGGGAACGACCTCCGTGTCGTTCCATTAATTCATGGGACGGGACGGAGCCCCTCCAGATCTACAATCTAAGGCCTTTGGGAATCAAAACACGGTCGAGCAGGTCGAACATATATTGCACAAGCAGCGCGAGAATCGCCGCCGGAATTGCGCCTTGGAGAATCGTGGCGTGATCGTTCAAGTTAAGACCGCTCAAAATCGGTTCACCCAGGCCGCCGGCGCCGATCAAGGCCGCGAGTGTTGCGGTCCCAACATTGATCACCGCGCTTGTTTTGATTCCGGCAAGGATCGAACGCGACGCCATTGGCAAATAAATTTGCCAAAGTCGCGCGCGCGGACTCAGTCCAAGCGCAACTGCAGATTCGCGTAAGGCGCGCGGAATATCCTGCAAACCGGTTGCGGTATTGCGAACAATGGGCAGCAAACCGTAAAGAAAGAGCGCGGCGATCGCTGTCCGCACGCTGATTCCAAAAAATGGCAGGGGCACGAGCAAGGCGAGCAACGCGAGCGACGGAATTGTCTGCACGACTCCGGCAAAACCAAGAATCAGCTGTCCGAGCGCGCCGCCGCGACTCGCCCAGATGCCGAGCGGAATTCCGACTATAATCGAGAGGAGCAGGGAAAATCCAGCAAGCTCGAGATGCCGTGCGGTCCACCGTGAGAGTTTCTGGGAAAATGTTTCGCCGTACGAGGATGGTGATTTTGCGTCGACGCCGAAAAAGAGATTTGCGGCCTTTCCGTAATCTTTGGTGCTCTCAGCTTCCGCATTGAGTTGGATCATCCTCTTTTCGTCGATCTTGCCTTCAAGTCCGCGCAACGCGGTGATTGCTTTTTCATTGAGGCCAAGTCGATACAGAAAAACAGCGTCGTAACGCGGGAAAAATTTCTGGTCGTCGTTGAGAATAACTAGATCGTATTGCGCAATCTTGGCGTCGGTGGAATACGCGTCCTTTACGTCGATTTGACGGCTTCGGAGCGCGTCATAGCCGAGCGCGTGATCAATCCCGCTCACGTTTTGCGAAGTAAGTCGGTAGGCGACCGCCATCGATTGCCATCCGTCCTGTCGATCGAGAAACTCGTGAGTTAGTCCGAATTTTAACTCGGGATGTTTCTGCAGATCGCTGATTGTGCCAATCCCAAGCTCGCTGGCGCGGTCACGTCGCATGACGAGCGCATAGGTGTTGTTGAATCCGATCGGATTAGTCATTCCAATCCCTGCCTTGCGCAGCTCCTCAACGATGAAATCGACTTTCATCGGATCGCTTCGCTTGAGAATCTCCTGAACGATCGTCCCAGTGTATTCGGGGTAGAGATCGATCTGGCCGCCGCGAAGCGCTTGCCAAACAATAATGGTCCCGCCCATTCCCTGACGGTGCTCGGCGGAAATTCCGGCGTCGATTAAAGTCCGCCTCGCGATTTCGCCGAGCACGTACGACTCGGTGAATTTCTTGGACCCGATTATGACCGGCCTTTCGTTTGCGAATACTGGGACGCAGAAAAAAAAGATCAAAAGGAATCGGAAGAGCCAGCTCATGACAGCACGAGACCACGCTGCGCGTTGATGAAGTCGGAAACGAAATTGCTCGCGGGTCGTTCGCGGAGATCGCCAATCGAACCTTGCTGAACGATGCGGCCTTCGTTCATGAGCACGATTTTGTCGCCGAGATAAGCGGCTTCGGCGAGGTCGTGAGTGACAAGCAACGTGGTCTGCTCCAAACGCGCGAAAATTTCCTTCAAGTCCTTTTGCAGGGCAGCACGTACGAGCGGGTCAAGCGCGCCGAGCGGTTCGTCGAGTAAGAGCAACTCGGGCCCAAGCATGAGCGCGCGCATCAAGCTGACCCGTTGCCGCTGGCCGCCGGAAAGTTCGAGCGGGTATCGATCGAGAAGGCCTTCAGGAAAGCGAGTCAGCGCGGACAGCTCCGAGAGCCTGGCGTGCATCTCATTCTCATCCCGGCTGAGATGCCGCGCCATCAAGAGGACATTCCCGCACGCGGTCAGATGCGGAAATAATCCACCTTCCTGAATCACGTAACCGACGCGGTGCCGAATGAGATCGACTTTATCGCTCCGCAGTTCGCTCCCATCGAATTGGATTTGGCCGACGTCGGGCGCCAGCAAACCGATGATCAAACGGAGTAACGTTGATTTGCCGCAACCACTTGGTCCGATCAGCACGGTCGTTTCGCCGCGCTTGATTGAAAAATCGATATCATGCACCGCCGCGGCGTCGCCGAAGCTTTTTGAGACCCCGATAAGTTGAACCAGAGCGCTCACCGCCGGCTAGTTTGCCACGGTGAAATAAAAAACGCCAAACCAGCGCTCGTCATCCGTCCAAACCTGTTCGAAATGAAACCCGGCCTGGCGGGCGAGGGTAATGAAGCCGCCGATGGTGTGCTTGTAGGAATATTCGGTCAGAATTTTTTCGCCAGCCCGAAATTGAAAAGAGCGACGGTCAACGCTTGCGGTCTGATCGATTTCGCTAAGAAGATAAAGCTCGATGCGTCCTTCGGCCGGATTGTAAACCGCGTAATGCTGCCAGTGCGCGAGGTCGAAGTCGGCCCCGAGTTCGCGATTGATTCGCGAGAGCAGGTTTTTGTTAAACTGGGCTGTGACGCCGGCGCTGTCGTTGTAGGCCGCTTCAATGACATGCCGGTCTTTCTGGAGGTCGACGCCAATCAGCAATCCGCCGCCGTCTCCGGCGAGATCAACCAGGCGCGTCAAAAATTCGCCGGCGGAATCCGGTTCGAAGTTGCCAATGGTCGACCCCGGAAAATAAATCACGCTGCGTGAGGAAAGCTTTCTTGGTAGAGGCAGTTCGAACGGCCCGAGATAATCGGCCGCAACCGGCAGAATCTGCAGCTTCGGGAACATCTCTCGAAAACGGGCGGCGGAATTCTCGAGCTGCTCCTTCGAAATATCGATTGGCACATAAACCGCCGGATCGCGCAACTCTTCAAGCAGAATTTGCGTTTTACTTCCCGCGCCGGTTCCGAGACCGATCAATTCGATCCCGGGACCGAGCGTCTTTGCCATCTCGGCGCCATGCAACCGCAGGATCTCGATCTCGGTCCGGGTGATATAGTACTCGGGCAACTCACAGATTTGTCGAAATAAGTGCGCGCCGCGTTCGTCATAGAAAAACTTACAAGGCAGCCTTCTCGGCGATTCGGAAAGTCCGTTGAGAACTTCCTCGCGAAAGTTCTCTTTTGCTGCGGCTGCGGCCGCGGGAGTGATTTTTTCGTTCACGAAAGATCGCGCGCCAAACGGATCCCCATGAATTGCCACCGTTTTTCGGGTTGAAAGAAATTGCGATAAGTCCTGCGGATGTGCGTCCGCGAAGTCGCACAAGAGCCGCCACGAAGGACATATTGATTGCACATAAACTTCCCGTTGTACTCGCCGAGCGCACCGGGCTCCGCCCGATAACCGGGGTAAGGCGAGTACGAGCTTCGCGTCCATTCCCAGACGTCACCAAACATTTGTGTCAGCCGTCCCTTCTCCAGCGATCGACTCAGTGGAGCGGGATGAAATCGCTCGCGCTCGACGAAATTGCCCTGTATCTCGATGTTCGTCGCCGCGCGTTCCCATTCGAATTCAGTTGGCAATCGCGCACCCGCCCAATTGGCGTAGGCATCCGCCTCGAAATAACTCAGATGCGTTACCGGTTCGTTCGGATCGACTTTGCGTAAACCGCTCAATGTAAAATTCCACCACTCCCCGTCGCGTTCGGTCCAATAAAGCGGGGCGCGCCAGTTCTGTTCGTTTACAGTGGTCCAGCCCAGCGACAACCAGAACTCGGAGCGCGTGTAAGCATTGTCGCGCATAAACTCGAGATACTCACCGTTTGTCACGAGACGGTCCGCCAGAGCGAATGGCAGAACGAGTGCGCGATGGCGGGGTAACTCGTTGTCGTAACAGAAGCTGTTGCCTTCATGGCCAATATCGAGTGTCACTTCGCTGAAATCGACGAATTTTATCGGCGCGATGTCGGTGTTGGGCTTGTCGGTTTTTGCTTTTTGGAAGACCGGATACAGCGGGTTCTGCGCAAAAACGTGCTTGATGTCGGTAATGAGCAGTTCCTGGTGTTGCTGCTCATGATGAATGCCGAGAATCAGGATCGGCTCGATTTCGCGGAACAATTTCTCCTCGGCGTGGGAAACGACTTCGTCAATGTCCGCATCGACCGAGGCGCGATATTTCTTCGTTTGGTCAACCGTCGGACGGGAGATCAAGCCACGCAGGTCGCGACGATGCATTGTCCCAGCTGCGTTGTAGTAAGAATTGAAGAGGTAAGCGTATTCCGGAACGGCATCGCGATAGCCGGCCTTCCACTTCTTAAGGATAAACGTCTCGAAAAACCAGGTCGTGTGGGCGAGATGCCATTTTGTCGGGCTGACATCCGGGATCGACTGGACGACGCAGTCTTCCTGCGCGAGATTTTCAGCGAGTTTCGCGCTGAAACTTCGAACTTCGTGAAATCGCGCGAGCAGTTCGGTCGCGGGTGAAGAGCTTTCGCGCGAGCGCGGTTGCGCGGTCGCCGTCCGGGTTTTTGAAGCGACCGCAGCCTGGATCAAGTAATTCCGCCCTCCTGCTCGAGCTCTTCCCTGCGCGCTTCGAGCATTTGATCGCGAGCCGCTTCTTCCCTCCCATCGCTCACGAGATTTTCGCCGACAGATTCTTCGTCCTCCTCAGTTCCCGGTCTCGGCACACGACGTCCACGGTTGTCCGGAGTTACTTCCCATTCGTATTCCAGCTTGATGTTCTTGTCGTCTTCTTCCGGTGGCTCATTGTTTTCTACGCCCATCAATTCCTCGCGCGCTAGTCTCAAATCGGCGTCGGTGAATTCTTCCGGATCGCGCTCATCGATCATCGCAATCTCGCGTGCGCGCCTTTCGATGTCTTCGCTTGACGGCACGCCCATTCCGCTACCGTGGAGCTCGATTTTTCCGTTAGCTTTCTTTTCCTTCATCACTTGAATTTCGGAAATGGCTTCAGCCTTACGTGCAAAAAGTTACAGCCCGAATCCTTCTCGGGAAAGAGGATTTTCCTGATGCGGAAATTCGGCAAATAATTGAAGACCGATGGACGATTGCAACTTTGTGCATCTGAAAAAAGGCGGTCGGCTCGCATTCTGCGAGTACGGGATCACGAATGGAACTCCGGTGTTCTTTTTTCATGGCTGGCCAAGCTCCCGAACGATGGCGCAATTGACGGAAAACGCAGCGCGCAAGTTGGGCGTGAGAATCATTTCGCCGGACCGGCCGGGAATTCGCGATTCAAGTTTTCAGCCAAATCGGCGTCTCATTGATTGGCCTGAGATGGTCGAACAGTTGGCCGATCATCTCGAGCTGGATCAATTTCGCGTGATGGCTTTCTCGGGTGGCGCACCTTACGCCTATGCCGCGGCGTGGAAACTTCGCGATCGGGTGCGCGGAGCGGCGATTGCAAGCGGCGCACCACCAATTGCCGATCTAAACGATCATTCGGGTCTGCTTTCGCTCTATCGCAAGATGATCTGGCTCTATCGCAATTCGCCGCGAACATTGCGCGTTTTCTTTTACATCACCGGCGCGTTGGCGAGCATTCGTCCACCGCCGCGATTGCGGCCGTTCATGTTGAAAGTCCTGCGATTGCGACAATGCGATTCGGAATCGCTCGAGGACACAGTTGCGTTTGAAGCATGTTTTGAAAGCCAGCGCCGCGCGTGGCTCTCATCGGTGAAGGGATTAATCCAGGACGCGGAGATTTTTGGAAAACCATGGGAGTTCCGGCTGGAAGATATTCACGTCCCGGTACGGCTTTGGCATGGAATGGAGGACCGCGCGTTTTCGGTCGCCGTCGCCGAGTACGTCGCGGGCCGGTTGCCAAATTGCACGACCCGCTTTGTCGAGGGCGAGGGGCATTATTCGCTCCCCATCCGGCACATGCCCGAAATCCTGTCGGATTTGATCGCGGTCTAGCTGCCTCTACAGTTGCGCGTGAAAGAGGAAGATTTTACCGCAGGAGCGATCCACAATCAGCCGACGCGGCGGCTCTGGAAAGTCGCAGCGCCATTCGACCAGCGGGTGCAGGATTTGGTGCGCGATTGGGGCGCAGAGAAGAACCCGGAGCTGATCGAGGAGATGATCGTAACCGCGCTGAAAATGGCGCGGGACGAAATGAGTGTGGCCGATCTCAAACTCATCAACCGATCGCTCAAGGAAATGCGCTATGCGGCAAAGATTTTCGCGCACTACTCACAATATCGGAAAGTAGTCGTCTTTGGTTCGGCGCGAACCAGCCCGGACGCGCCGGAAGCGAAGGTGGCGGAGGATTTCGCGCGCGCAATGGTGGCGAAGGATTACATGCTCATCACCGGTGGCGGCGACGGAATCATGGGTGCCGCCCAGCGTGGCGCCGGCCGCGAGCACAGTTTTGGTTTAAACATTCGGCTGCCCTTCGAACAGCAGGCGAACGAAATCATTCAGGGCGACTCGAAGCTGATCAACTTCAACTACTTCTTCGATCGCAAACTGAATTTCGTAAAGGAATCGCACGCCTTCGCTCTGTTTCCGGGCGGCTTTGGAACGATGGACGAAACCTTCGAGATCCTGACTCTGATGCAGACCGGCAAGGCGCGAATCATTCCGGTCGTGATGTTGGACCGGCCGGGCGGTGATTACTGGCAAAGGTGGATGAAATTCCAGAGGGAATATCTGTTAAAGCTCGGCCTGGTTTCGCCGGAAGACTTTTTTTTCTTCAAGATCACCAAGGACATCGACGAAGCAGTGCGGGAGATTCTACAGTTCTACAAGATCTACCAATCGGCGCGGTGGGTGGGGGAGCAGCTGGTCTTGCGTTTGAACAAGCCGGTGCCGAAAAAGGCACTCATTGAGCTCAACAAGTCTTTCGCCGATCTGGTCCGCAAAGGCCAGATCGTGCAAGGCAGCGCGTTACGACAGGAAAAGAACGAGCCGGAAATCTGGAATCTGCCGCGACTGATTCTAACGCCTTATCGAAACAACTTCGGCCGCCTTCGTCAACTGATCGACGCGATCAACGCGTCCTCACTTGGGTAGGATTGGTTCGGGAGCGCCGATTGGCGCGATCTCGGTTTCGTTAGCGCATTCAATAGAAGAAACGCGCCGCTTTCGGGTCGCCTCGACGAGAGCAAGATCGACATCTAGCTTGGCGCGCATCATCCGATCGAAGCAGAAATGCTCGCGCGCGTAACGGAGGCCATTTTCGGCGCAACGCGCGGCAAGATTTTCGTCCGAAAGGAAAAGAAGGATGGCGGTCGCAAGTGCATTGCTGTCATTTGGCTGGACGATGAGACCGTTTTCGCCGTGCACGATGATTTCTGGAACGTCGCCCACCCGCGTCGCGACCACCGGCCGGCCACTGGCGAACGCCTCACGTAAAACAATCGGAGATGCTTCGGTGTGGCGTGAGGCGATGACCACCATGTTTGCAGCGGCAAGAATATCCGGAATGTCCCAACGATAACCCATCATAAGGACGTTGCCGTTCAGGCCGGCTCGATCGATCGCTTTGCGTACCCATTTTTCGCGGCTGCGGCCGCCGGTCGCTTCGCCAACAAAAACGAAATGCGCATCGGCCCGTTGATGCCGAACGATTCGCGCTGCTTCGACCAGATTGAATTGTCCTTTGTCGGGTCGAATCATGCCGATGTTGACGATGATCGGCGTTTCCGCGGAAAGTCCGACTTCGCGGCGGAATTTCATCCGATCGCGGTTCGGCGAGAATTTTTCGAGATCGACGGCCGAGCCAATGACTTCGATCTTTTTCGCGGTAATGCCGTATTGCTCGATGAATTCCTTTTTGATGACTTGGGCGTCGGCCACGATTTTGGCGCAGCCATGGCGATAGATGAACGCCCGCTTTTTGTGGCCGAGTGGATCGGTGATGCACCGCGCGCGCGTGACCGGCCAGCCACAAAGATAAAGGGGCAGACAAAGCCAGTGATCTTTCGAGCTGTAACTTTTGATCAGATCAACACGGTTCCGGCGGCAGAAAAGCCAGATCCGAAACGAAACGAGCGGATTGATTCGATGTTTGAGCGACATCGGAACGACGGGCGTGCCGAGCTCGCGGGCTTTGATCATGACTTCGCTCGTGGGGTCGCAAATCAGCCACGCGCGATGGCCATTGGCGTTGAGCCAATTGATTTCCAGGCAGGTGCGATATTCCTGACCGCCCCAGCTGCCGCTACTCTCGAGATGAAGTAAGTTCACGCCGGTTTGTCGACCTTTCCGCCAGTTTGAACACCTTCCCCGCGTTTTTCGAGAATATAATCGTGGATCGTATTAACTGTTTTTAGCGCTCGCCCAGCCACTTCCGAGTTCGGGACCCCCACGCCAAAGGTCTTTTCCAGGCTGACCACCAGCTCGAGGGCGTCGATCGAGTCCAAACCGAGCCCGCCCGGGCCAAACAGGGGCAGATCGTCCCCGATCTGGTCAGCGGTGGTTTGGAGCATCAAATTCTTGACCAGCATCTCCTTGATGCGCCCGCGCAGGTCAGTCTCCGGCATACGTAGTTAAGGCGGCGCGACATTGTCGCAAACTTCAGGCGGGGTCAACCATCATCTCGCGAGGTGGATGCTGATTCGACGGGCCGAAGGCGCCATTAATTCCAACATCGCCCGCGGAGCGGTCGATCTACCTCAAACCTGACCGGCCTTGTCGCCGGGAGTCACCGATTGATTTGGATCAGGACGAGTCGCGTTTCCCGCGTCCGTGCGCGGAACAGTCGATGCTGGCGGGTTTGTTTTTGCCGTTGCGTCGGGCTGGTCGGCCTTATGCAATTCATCGGTGAATTCGTCTTTCGCCTTTTGGAATTCCTTAATGGCCTGTCCCATCCCGCGGGCGAGCTCGGGCAATTTCTTGGCGCCGAACAGGAGAAGAATCAGAAGGAGAATCCAAATCAGGTCCGGCCCCCCGAGGTTGAACAGACTGGCGAAGATGGTCATGGCCTGCAGCAACAATCCGCCCTCAGGCCAAAGTTGCAAGGCAATTTGCCGGCGCACCTTGCGGGGGACCCGACCCCAGCGTCCCTATTGTGATTTCTCGTCGCGAGCGTAACTTTGCAGGTGCAGCGTTCCCGAGGTTTTACGCTTGTCGAGATGGTCATTGCCGTGGGCATTTTGACGGTGGTCCTTATGATGGCCGTCCCGAGCTTGAGCGGCGTGCTCGCGGACCGAAAACTTCGCGCGTCGGTCGATCAATTTAACAATCTGGTACGGCAGGCGCAGGAGCGCAGCGTTAATGAACATCGGCCTTATCTGATTGTCTGGGGCAGGAGTGACGTCTCCGTACAGCCCGAAGCATTTGCGCGCGATGAGGACAAGGGCCCCGTCGCAAGCTTCGCATTGGAACATGGAACGGCTTTGACCCTGACGCTTCCGGCGGCGATTGGGAAAACGGCAGGAGAATGGATTTTTTGGCCGACCGGAACGTGCGAACCGGCAAGCGTTCATTATGAAGGGCGCGCCGGAACGTGGACGGAAACCTATTCGGCGCTAACCGGGCACGGTGAATTGACGAACTATGCGGCGAAGTAGAGTGAATTCGCGCGAAGGTAGGAGCGGTTCATCGAACCGCCCACGGGCGATTGGGGTCAATCGCCCCCCAACATCAACAGTCGGGTTCGCGCTTTACGAAGTATTAATGGGCCTGGCAATCTTTGCCCTTGGCGTGCTCGCTCTTGGGCGCGCGGTGGAAAACTGTCTCAACGCTAACACACTCAATGCCGAGGAAAATAGGGTCCGCCAGATTTTGGCGAACCGAATGGCCGAAGTGCAGGCAACGCCGGGCCCGCCGGATCAAAAGAAAGAGCTCAATGTCGATACCGGTTACGGCATGGTGAAATTAATCCAGAGCAGCGTGCCCGCCGACCTGCAGGAAGACAATGGGGCGCCCCTCGGCGGCCTGAATCGAGTCACATTGACGGCGGCTTGGACGCGCGGCGGCACCGAGCAATCGCAGCAGATCGAATTTTATGTTTACCGTCCGGGCTAATCGACACCGCGCCTTTACGTTGTTGGAAATCATCATGGCGGTGGCGATCCTGGCCACGATGGCGATTGCCATTTATCGCTTTGTTCAATCGAACATGACTGCCATTCGGCTTTCGTCGGAAGCGCTCGCCTCGGACGCGCGTTTTGATGGTTTACTCGCGGTCCTGGCGCACGAGTGGCAGGGGTTGCCCCCTGGAAAAGGCGCCCTGCTCGGAGATGCGTTTAAGTTGAACGACCGCGAGCGCGACGAAGTTCGCTGGCTTGCCAATGCCGGCCCGGGATTGATGACGCGATACGCGGCAGGGGATTACATCGTTTCACTGCGGCTCCAATCGCGAAAGCAAGGCGAAGGATTCGATCTCGGTTTTTTGCGCAGGTCGAAAGACGACACGTCGCTCACGGACGCCAACGAGAGTTGGGTTCCGCTGATCGACAATGTCCGCGCGATGCAGGTGCGTTATTTCGACGCGCGTTTGAACGTGTGGGTGGAAAAGTGGACCGACACCGGAACATTGCCTCGACTTGTGAAGGTAACGATTGATCGGCCGGACAGAGCTGTGCCATGGGAAGCAATCATTCCGCTTGGCCGAACGCCGCTATGAGAAATTGTAGAAGTCAGCGGTCAGAAATCAGCGACCAGAAAAGCAAGGCTGGCGCGGCGATCATGCTTGCACTCTGGGCGCTGTTCTTGTTGAGCGCGCTGATTATTTCTTGGGCGCTCGATATTGATTCACGACTCGCGATTTCCGGCGACAGCAACCGAATGTTGAAAGCCGAAGCCGCCGCCTGTTCGGGCGCGGAAGTCGCGCTCCATCCGGTGGTCAATCCGGGGTCACCGAATCTAAAGGGACAACTGAGTGAGGGCGGAAGTTACGAGGCACGACTCAGTGGCGAGGGCGGCCGGCTGGATGTGAATTGGCTCGTGGCGGGAGAGGATCCGGCTAAGCTGGAGATCTTGCGGAGGTACCTCGAGAACAAAGGGGTGGATCTTAACGAGCGCGATAAAATGATGGACGCGCTGCTCGACTGGGTGAGCCCAAATGTCGGGCTCCATCGCTTGAACGCGCCGCCCGAAACCGACGATTATCAGCCACCGCACGCGTTGCTTACTCAGATCGACGAGCTTAAAAAAGTGGCGGGCTGGGCCGATTTCACAGCGCAACCAGGTTGGGACGACGATCTAACGGTAAACACGCGCCAGCAGATCGACCTAGCTTGGGCTTCGCGCGATGTATTGCTTGCCTTACCCGGGATGACGCCCGAAGTGGTGGACCGCTTTCTACAATTAAGGCAGGGGCCGGATGGGGTCGACGGCACGGAGGATGATGTACAATTTAAATCTGTGAAGGAAGCGTTGGCAGCACTCGGTATCAATGACCCGCAAGCCCAACAAACAATTGGAACCTACGTCACCTTGAAGAGCCCCATATTTCGTGTGAACAGCGTTGGAAGCGCGGGAAAAGCGAAACGTACCGTGCAAGTGGTCTTTCGCCGCGTCGGGGTTACGCCGCAGCTTATTACCTGGAAGGAGTTTTAGTCATCGAGACTGTAGCTTCATCCGTTTTCATAACTCCAACCGCGCACGGCTGGAATTTGGTCCGCGCGCGTGACGGGAACGGAGAGTGGAACGTGCGTTTGTTGCAGTCGCTGGACGAAGCGGCGCCGCTCGTTTCCGCGCAGGACGACGTCGTGCTCGGTTTGCCGGTGGCCGTGATCCTCGCGCAACGCTTCCGCCTTCCAACGGTCGATCCGGCAGAGTTTCCGGAGATGGTCCGGATCCAAATTGAAAAGGCGCTTCCTTTTTCGACCGAGGAAGTCACGAGCGACTTTGAATTGATTGAACAAAACGAAAACGAAAGCGTGATTTCGGCGGTGGCGGTGCGGAATGAGCGATTGGCCGAGATCGCCGCGCCGTTGCTGGATAAAGGAATCATTCCACGTCAGGTGACCGTTTATGCCGCGCAACGCGCGACAACGCACGCTCCCGAAGGTCGCGCTCTTCTGATTTATCCGGAGGGCGAATCGCTGGTTTCCGCAGTGACTGAAAACGGCAAAGTCAGCATGGCCCGCACGCTCGACGGCGTTGAGCCCGAAAAATTGCAGATGGAACTGCCGCAGCTCGCGCTTAGCGCCGAGCTCCAGGGAATCAATGCGTCGTTTCCCAATGTGTTGCTCGACGAAAGCTGTTACGAATTGAAAGACACGATCCAGGGAATTCTGGCCAGCCCGACCGAGCTCGTCGGAATCGAAACTCCGCCCGCGGCGGTGAAGCTGAACCTTTTGCCGGACAGTTGGCGACAACGGCGTGTCC
>Ga0066903_100003232_pt1 | contig 13217 bp, 7 predicted proteins | sample PanSoiMetaGPlot1_FD_67491 | JGI IMG/M metagenome (GOLD analysis project Ga0066903, IMG submission 67491) | Tropical forest soil microbial communities from Panama analyzed to predict greenhouse gas emissions - Panama Soil - Plot 1 (version 2) | ecosystem: Environmental > Terrestrial > Soil >... | reverse complement strand
ATCCTGTCGCTCCTGAAGCAGCGGGAGGATTTCATCCACAAGTCGCTTTCCGACGCGAAGCGCGATCGCGACGACGCCGAGGCGCGTTTGAAGGAATACGCCGCGAGGCTTCAGAGTGCGCAGGCGGAAGCCGTGTCGATCATCGACGAGGCGCGCCGTGACGCCGAACGGCTTCGTCAGGAGCTGCGAGAGAGGGCGCGTGCCGAAGCCGACGGGATGATCAAGAACGCGGAACGCCAGATCGATCAGCAAACGAGCCGGGCGCTGCAACAGATTCGGCAAGAAGCCGTGGATCTCTCAGTGACGATCGCGTCCAAGATCCTCCAGCGGAATATCTCCAAAGAAGACAACGAAAAGCTGATCGCCGACGCTCTCCGGCAGATCGAGTCGACCTCCCGGTCGAATTAGCATCGCGCCCGGACGTCTCCTCACCCCGCAGGGACGTCCGCGCGGCGCTCCAGCACGTGCCGGGGTGAATCCGCACGTCCCCGAGCCCATCCCGACTCGTGTTTTGTGTGTCCCGCTCGTTTCTGCAGCCGTTCCAACCCGTTCCGACCAGGTCCCACTCGTCTCCGACCTGTCCCGACTCGTCTCCGACCTGTCCCGGCTCGTTTCCGACCCGCTCCGACTCGTATTCCGGGTGTCCCGATCGTTTCTACAGCCGTTTCTGACGCTCCCCAGGCACTCCCGGCGGCTCTCCGTCCCCTGCGGGTGACGCCTCAGGACTTTCCCGGCCGATCCGCTTTCTTGGATTCACGTCACACATCACGAAAATCCGGCGTTTCGTAACCTTCTGGACGACACTCGTCACAGCATCGATACATTAGAATCAGCCCTGGCTCTGGGGTTACTTATCGTCTGGTTCTGGAGTCATTACCACGTGTTGTCTGAGTTGCGATGCGGATGTGTCCGGACTGAGACGACCACATAAGGAGCACACCAAATGCGAGTAAGAAGCTTGGTTCTCCTTCTCGCGATGGCGTTGGTTGCAACGCCGCTGTTCGCGCAGGAGACCACAGGGCAAATTGCGGGACGGATTGTCGATTCTCAGGGTCTCGGTGTACCTGGTGCCACGGTGTCAGCCACCGGTCCTCAGGGCGTCAAGTCGACGACCTCTGGTGCCGACGGGCGATTCGCGATTCCTTTTTTGACACCGGGCGCCTACTCAGTTCGCGCTGAGCTGCAAGGCTTCAAGGCCGTCGAGCAGAAAGACGTGACGGTCAGTCTCGGAAAGGCAGCCGACCTCTCGCTCAAGATGGAAGTGGGCGGCGTCAGCGAGGTCGTGCAAGTCACAGGTGCCGTCAAGGCCGTCGACACGACAACGACGACGATCGGAGCGGTGTTGAACACCGAGGAACTCTCGTCGATCCCCGTCGGTCGCCGCGTGGCGGACGTCCTCTATCTGACGCCGGGCGTCAGCAGCTCGGGCACTCTGGGCCGCATGAACCCGTCGATCTCGGGCGCCTCCGGTCTTGAAAACCAGTACGTGGTCGACGGCACGAACGTGACCAACGCCGGCTACGGCGGCCTTGGGTCGTACTCGATCGTCTTCGGCTCGCTCGGCAACGCGACGCCGTACGACTTCATCAAGGAAATTCAGGTGAAGACCGGCGGCTACGAAGCCGAGTTCGGGCAGTCGACGGGCGGCGTCGTGAACGTGGTCACGAAGAGCGGCTCGAACCAGTATCGCGGTTCGCTGTTCGCCTACTCGCAGCCGACCGCGGTGCAGAGCTCGTTCAAGCAGTTCCAGGCGACGAACGGCTCGGTGGAGACGATGGGGACGAGCGTCTCCGATTCGGGTGCGGAAGTCAGTGGCCCGGTCATCAAGAACCGCCTGTTCTTCTTCGGCGCCATCGACCCCTCATGGCAGAAGACCACCTTCAACGCGCCTCCAGGATTCGCGCTCGCGAGCCTCGGCGACATCAACCGCAATCGCCGCACGGTTTCGTACGCGGCGAAGGGCACACTGCAGCTTGGCAGCGCGAACCGCGTTGACGCGTCGTTCTTCGGCGATCCGTCACACGGCGATCTCGGTCCGCAGCGCACCTCCGCGCTTCTCGCGACGAGCACCTCGTCGTACAGCACGCTCGATTACGGCGGCCACCAGCAGACCGTCCGGTACGACGGCGTCGTCAACAGCCACTTCCTCGTCGAAGCGTCGTTCGCCCGCGCGGACAACACGATCGGGGAGCTGCCGTCGGTCGACACGTGGCGCATCACCGATCAGAGCGTCACGCCCACGGTCATCTCGGGCGGCATCGGCCGGTACGAGAAGGGCAACGAGAGCCTGAACCGCATGGGCACGCTCAAGGCCACGAACGTCTTCGGCGGCCATCAGATCAAGTACGGCGTGGAGTACAGCAACGTCGACTATCAGCAGTTCAACAACATCACCGGTCCGACGTTCGTCGGTCCCGACGGCCGGACGACGGCGACGGGCGCCCAGATCACGGTGCTGAAGGACGTGAACTTCGGCAAGATCTATCGCGTCACCCGCGCCAACTACAACAACGGCCACAACACCAAGCAGCGCTATACCGACGTGTTCGTCCAGGATTCGTGGAAGGTCGGCAACCGCCTGACGATCAATCCCGGCATCCGGTACGACTATGAAGTACTGGATGGCGACTACACCACCGGTTGGCAGCTCAAGAACAACTGGGCGCCGCGCATCGGCGCCGCGTACGACTTGACCGGCGACGGCAAGACGAAGCTGTACGGCAACTTCGGCATCTTCTACGCTCGCGTCCCGAACGACCTCGCGGCGCGCGCGCTGTCGAAGGACGACGGCTACACGCGAGCCGACTACTTCGACGCGGGTCTCACGCGCTTCATCCCGAACGGCACGGCCACGCAGGTTCCTGGCAGCGCGGCTGTCACGAACCACTTCATTCTGGCCGGCGTCGCGGTGGACACGCTCGATCCGAACGCGAAGCTGAGCTACAACAACGAAATCGTGTTCGGCATCGAGCGCGAACTCATGCCGGGCACCACGTTCGGCGTGCGTTACGTGTTCCGCAACACGCCGCGCGTGCTCGAAGACGTCGCGAACTGCCCGATGGCGGCGTATGAAATCGCGGCGAGCGCCACGGCGTGCGCCACGGTCGACTACATCCTGACGAACCCGAACGTGTCGACGCCGATCAACGCCGGCGCGATTGCGGCGGTTCCGGCGTTCGCCAACGTGAAGTTCGACGATCCGGTGCACAAGTACAACTCGATCGAGTTCACGCTGACTCGCCGTGGCATGAACTGGACGGGCAACGCGTCGTACCGCTACTCGCGGCTGCGCGGCAACTTCGAAGGGTTCTACCGCGACGACAACGGCCAGTCGGATCCGGCCATCTCGTCGTTGTATGACTTCCCGACGAACGATCCGACCTACGTCCCGAACTTCCCGGGCGCGGGCGACATCCGCTTCCTCGGCGATCCGAACGGCATCCTGCCGCTCGATCGTCCGCATCAGGTGAAGCTGTACGGCAACTACACGTGGTCGAACGGCCTGAACGTCGGTGCGAACTTGTACCTGACCTCGGGCAAGCCGCTGACGCCGATGGCTGCGAACCCGAACTACGACAGCGCGGGCGAAATCCCAGTCGCGGCTCGCGGTTCCGGTATCCAGACGATCGATGGCTTCATGGAGCGCACGCCGTTTGAAAGCCAGCTCGATCTGCAGGCCGCCTGGTCGATGAAAGTCGCCGGCACCCGTCGCCTGACGTTCATGGCCGAAGGGTTCAACCTGTTCAACGAGCGCCGCATCATCGGCTACGACCAGGATACGCAGCTGAACGCCAGCACGCCGAACCCGGATTTCGGCAAGCCGGTGAACTCACTGCTGTCGGGCACGCCACCTCAGTACCAGGCGCCGTTCAACCTCCGCGTCGGCGTCCGGTTCGAGTTCTAGTTCGTCCGCGAATCAACGGGCGAAGATGGGGGCCGCTTCGGCGGCCCCTTTCTTTTTCTGCGGAGGTTGTGATGCGCTGGCCCATCGTCCTCACGGCGCTCGTCCTGGCGTCGCTTGCCGTTCGCGCAGACGCGCAGCTCGCAGACCAAGTCCATCGCACCGAGGCCATTCGCCTCTATCGCGTCGGACAGGAGCTGTTATCCGCTGAGCAGTTCGAGAAAGCGATCGAGGCGTTCTCGCAAGCGGTGGAGAACGATCGCCTGCTGTCGATCGCGCATTACGGCATCGGACAGGCGAACATGAATCTTCGACGGTACGCCAGCGCCGCCAAAGCCTACAAGGACTGCATCGAAGCGATGCGAGTGCTGCACGACGCCGAGCAGACGAACAAGTTCGAAGTCGATCGCCGGCGTGAGGACGAGATCCACGAACTGCGGACCGTACTCAATCAGTCCACGCGCGGTACGCCCGCACCGGCGCGGCTTCAGATGGAACAGCGTCTGCGCGATCTCGAAGAGCAGAAGCGATCGATAGGCGTCGCGTTCCGGCCTCCCGCCGAAGTCCTGCTCGCGCTCGGCAGCGCGTACTTCAGAAACGGCGATCGCGACGCGGCAGAAGCAAACTGGAAGGCCGCTGTCGAAGTGAATCCGAAATACGGCGAAGCGCACAACAACCTGGCAGTGATCTACATGCAGACGGAGCGTCTCGCCGACGCCGACCAGGAATTGAAGCTGGCCGAAAAAAATGGATTCGCCGTGAACCCTCAATTCAAATCCGACCTGAAAGAACGGCAGAGGTCCTCGAAAGCTCAGTAGGTTTTTAGACTACACGCCCTCTTCCGCATACGACTCCTTGGATATTTGTACGCTCGTCCCTGGATTCGTTCGTTCGTCCCTGGTTTTGTGTCGCTCACAGTGCAGCGATAGCGTCCTGCCTCTCGTCAATCCTCTAACATCCGCGTCGGCGAACTCATGGAGGAGAGACTCAGATGAATCGCATTGCTGTTCTCGCTGCTGCGGTCTGGCTCCTGTGCGGCCTGTCCGATGTCTTCGCGCAAGGCGTGCAGACCGGCACCATTCGAGGAGTCGTGAAGGACGCGCAAGACTTGCCAGTGCCAGGCGTGACCGTCACCGCGACGTCGCCTGCGCTCCAGGGCGCGCGCGTGGCGACGACCGACGCGCAGGGACTGTACGCGTTGACGCTGCTCCCCGCCGGCACGTACTCCCTGAAGTTCGACATCCAGGGATTTCAGACGGTGGCTCGAGCGGTCGCGCTTCCACTCGGCCTGACGACGGAGCAGAACGTCACGATTCAGCCGTCCGGCGTCACTGAAGCGGTGACCGTCACCAGCGCCGTTCCGGCGCCGATCGCGTCGGCAGTCGTCGGCCAGAATTTCCTGCACGACGAAGTCGAACAGCTTGCGTCGCTCCGCACTCTGCAGGGGATCGCGCAACTGGCGCCGGCCGTGACCGACAACACCCCGAACGTCGGCCAGATCGTCATCAACGGGGCGTTCGCGTTCGACAACATCTTCATGATCAACGGCGTCGACGTGAACGACAACCTGTTTGCCCAGTCCCGAACGCTGTTCGTCGAAGATGCGATCCAGGAGACGCAGGTGCTGACGTCCGGCATCTCGGCGGAATACGGCCGGTTCAGCGGCGGCGTCGTCAACGCCATCACGAAGAGCGGCGGCAACACGTTCTCTGGCTCGGGTCGCGTCAACTTCCTCAACCCATCGTGGACGACGCAGACGCCGTTCGAGGTGTCGAGGAACACGACGCACGTCGACGCGCTGTCCAAGATCTACGAGGGCACGCTCGGCGGGCCCATTTTCCGCGACAAGTTGTGGTTCTTCAGCGCAGGACGTTATGCCTCCGTCGACAATCAGCGGACGCTGCCACAGACCGGCATCGGCCTGATTTCGAACAGCCTCGACAAGCGCGGCGAAGTCAAGCTCACGGGTTCCGTCAACGCGGGACACACGATTCAGGGAGGATTCCTGAACGATCCGAGCACGACGTCGAACGACTCGGGCCTCCAGACCTTCGTGATCGATCCACACAGCGAGACCAATCGCAGCAACCCCAACTGGTACTACTACGCGAACTACCGCGGGGTGCTGAGGAACAACCTGCTCGTCGAGGCGCAGTACTCTCAGCGCAAGTTCGAGTTCGATCAGGAGGGTCCGAGCGGCAGCAACTTCGTCACCGACACGCCGATCATCTCCGCGACGCAGTGCCTGTGCCTCTACAACGCGCCGTACTTCGCGAACCAGTTCGATCCGGAACAGCGGAACAACCGTCAGTTGACGGGCAACGTCACGAACGACTGGTCGCTCAGGGGCCATCACCAGACCAAGGCCGGCTATGAATGGTTCCGCAGCCAGCGCATCGGCGGCAACTCGCAGTCGCCGACGCAGTATTCGATCAACGCCGACTTCGCGACCAATGGCGCCGGCGCGCCGATTCTCGACTCGACCGGCCGGCCGATTCCAGTGTTCGAGTCGGGCGTGACGTCCATCAGCTACTTCCCCGCGGTCGTCGGCGCCACGCTCAACGTGGACAACCACTCTCTCTTCATCCAGGACCATTGGGCGATCAACAGCCACTGGTCGGCCGATCTCGGCGCGCGCTACGAGCATGCGAAAGTGGCGTCGACTGGCGACATCGTCAGCATCGACAACAATCGCATCGTCCCGCGTCTTGCCGTCGGGTACGACGTCAACGGCGACGGCGACCACATCATTCATGCGACCTACGCGCAGTACTCCGGACGGTACAACGAGGCGCAAGTCGGCAAGAACAGCCCCGTCGGCAATCCGCCGGAGATCGACGCGAACTACACCGGACCGGCCGGACAGGGCTACGCGTTCGCGCCTGGCTTCAGCCTCGCGAACTACCCGATCAACGCCGCGAACGCGTCGGTGTCCGATCCGACGAAGAACGTGTTCATGGCGCCCGGCACGAAGTCGCCGCTGACGCATGAATTCACGCTGTCGTACGGCACGAACCTCAGCAACGGCAGGGGCTACGCGGAACTGAGCTACATCGCGCGGACCACGCACGATCTCATCGAGGATTTCCAGACGCTTGCCGGCGGAACAACGAATGTCGTCGTCAACGGCATCAGCGCGGGCATGTTCACCAACATCGTCTACCAGAACTCCGACCTCGCGCATCGTCAGTATCAGGGCCTCGTATTCCAGTCGCGATACCGCGTGACACCGCGGTGGAGCGTCAACGGCAACTGGACGGTGCAACTGAAGAACGACGGCAACTACGAAGGCGAAGGAACGAGCCTGCCAGGCAACACGTCGTTCATCGGCAACTATCCGGAGGCGTTCAACGCCGCGCGTAACTTCCCCGATGGCCATCTGCAGGATTTCCAGCGCCACCGGCTGAAGCTGTGGTCGATCTACGACCTCGACATGAGGCGTTTTGGCGACGTGTCGATCTCCGGTTTGTGGCGTGTTTATTCCGGCCTGGCGTATAGCCTGGCGGCGCGGAATCAGGGGCTGACCGCTATTCAGCAGTCGCTGATCCGAGCGGCGGGATATCCCGATCTGCCGTCCAACACGCAGAACGGCGGCAACATGGTGTTCTTTGGCGATCGCGGATCGGAGACGTTCCCAGGCTATGCCGTTGTCGACATGTCGATCAACTACAACGTGCCGGTGTTCCGTTCCCTGCGGCCGTGGGTGAAGTTCGATGTCTACAATCTGTTCGACAACCTGAAGGTCATCGCGTACAACACCACCGTCAGCCAGAACCCTGCGTCGCCGAAAGACAACCTCGGCCTCGCGACCGGCTACACGCCGGGCGCCACTTTCGGCACGGCTACCGGAAACACCGTGACGAATCTTTACAACACGGGAATTCAGGCGTATCCGCTCGCGTTTACCGGGGCGACGCCAGGCGGGCGCACGTTCCGAGTCGCGCTCGGGTTCCGCTTCTAGAGCGTACGTAGTGTCCGGCTGAAGCCGGACACTACGTACTACATAGAGATCGAATGCGCGCTAGTGAGCGTTTCGACGAGTAGGGAAGAGCCGCTTCGCGTCAGCGCGAACAGCGGCAGCCTGCTTCTTGTCTCCGAGCGACGTCCACAGCTTCGCGGCCATCGCGTACGACTCGGGCGATGGTGTGACGCGAACGAGATCGGCAGCCGCACGTGCGGCGTCCTCCGTTTGACCCATTGATTGATACAACGTCGCGAGAGCCGCGCGCGCTTTCAGGTTGTGCGGAAAGTCGCGCAGTTCGTCGAGGAGAAACGTCTCCGCCTCCGCGCCGCGGTCGGACTTCATGAGGACGTCCGCGGTGAGGTATTTCAGATTCTGAAGTGGCGGACTCTGCGCCGCGGCCGCGGTGGCATTCGCCTTCTCCAAAATGGGCAGCGCTTCCGTCACCTCGCCATCGTTGGCGCGCATTTGTGCATCGACGAAGAGCGGCAGCACGCTGCTGCGGTCGGATTGTCGCGCCGCGAGGGCCTCGCTGCGGGCCATGTCTCGGTCGTCCTGCGCGAGCGACACCAGCGCGAGCACCATGTGCGCATCGGCCATCACTCGCGCGTCCTTCGATCCAAGATCGAGCGCGGCCATCGCATAGCTCATGGCGTCGTCGAGCTTGTGTGCCGCGAGCGCCACTCGGCCGGCGACCACGAACTGCGAGGCATCGTCCGACGTCAGCTCGACGAGATGCTGCGCCGCTCCCTGAGCGACGTCGTACCGTTCGGCAAGCGCGGCGACGTCCGCGAGCGCGCGCCACGCCGCGACAGCGGATGGCTCGGCCCGTGTGATCTTCTGCAACAGCTCAATGGCCTGCGGCCACTTCCGGTCTGCGACGAGCGCGACGGCTGTGCGGAACTCCTCGACGATCGCCGTTTTCTCTCTGGGATCGGCCGGCGTTTCTCCCTCTCGTAGCGGCTTGGCGGCGCCCGCAATCGACCTCAGCGCGTCGCGTAGTTCGTCGCGCTTCTTCTCCGGGACATCGCCGTCGATGAGATTGTCCCGTTCACGCAAATCGCCGCGCAGGTCGTAGAGCTCCTCATGCGGTGCGCGGATGTACTGGAACTGCCCGTCGGTCACCGCGACCAGATCGCTCCAGCCGAACCTGGTGTGCCCGTACGTCGATTCGGTGTAGACACGCGCCGGCAAGGAGAGCGACCCGCCTTCTGTCAGCGGCTTCAGCGATCGTCCACGAAGATTTCCCGGCTGCGGAGCCTTCACCAGATCCAGGACGGTCGGCGCGATATCCGCGAGCTGCACGACGTCGCCAACGCGCCGGCCCGCGCCGCCGCCAGAGGCCGGCTTCACGATCAGCGGCACGTGAATCGCCTCGTTGTACACAAGCAGCCCGTGCTCCTGTTCGCCGTGATCGCCCAGGCCTTCGCCGTGATCGGACACCAGAAGAATCGTCGACTGATCGTAGAGCTGGTGCGCCTTCAGGTAGCGCACGAAACGTCCGACCACCGCGTCGGCCGCCGTAATCGCGTCGTCGTACGACGGCGCTCGAGGGGCGCGGGGCTCGTCGATGTGCAGGAACAGGAACAGACGCATCGTTCCCAAGCCGCTCAGCCAGCGCTCCGCGATGTCTTCGGAGGCTGCGCCGCTGCGGCGCCGGAATCCGGGCGGCAGATCGCCGTCGCCGGCCGGCACGTCGTCATCGAAGAAATCGAATCCGCGCGCGAGTCCGGTCGTTCGGCGAAGGAGACCCGACGAGACGATTCCGCCGGTCGTATAGCCGCGCTCGCGCAGCATTTGCGCGAGCGGCCGCTCGTCGGCGCCGAGCGTCGCGTCGTCGTCGCGGACGCCGTTTTCGAAGGGCAGACGGCCGGTCATTATCGCGGCGTGCGAGGGCAGCGTTTGCGTGCTGTGCGTATACGCGCGCTCGAAGACCACGCCGTCGTTCGCGAGGGAATCGATAGCGGGCGTCTTGATCGCGCGGTAACCGTAAACCGGCAGGTGATCCGCGCGGAGCGTGTCGATTGAGATCAGAATGACGGGGCCCGGCACGGGAGCGGACGCTCGTGCGTAGCGCCAGCCGCCCACGGCGGCCAGCGCGGTGCCGAGCGCGGCGATACCCAGAATGAATGTGGAACGGAGCGGGCGAGACACAGCTATCGAAGTTGTTCGATCAGGGTCCGCGCCTGCGCCGCTTCAGCCGACGACGGGTCGACGGCGACGACGCGCTGCATCAACGTCGCCGCGTTTGCGCGATCGCCGCGCTGAAGCGCCGACTGTCCAAGCTTGAGCAGCGGCTTGCCCCAGTTCGGGTCGGTCGCCGACGCCTTCTGATACCACGACGTCGCCTGATCGGCCTTGCCGCGCGCCGATTCGATCTCTCCGAGCGAGTACAGTACTTCCTTGCTGGCGCCCTGCGTCTCGGCGGCCGTCGTCAGTGTGCTTTCCGCCGTCGAGAGGTCACCTTTCTCCATGTAGGTGAGCGCCAGACCCACGCGTGCTTTGTCGCTCGTCGGATCGGATTTCAGAAGGTCGTTGTACACCGCGACGGCGTTGTCGTAGTCCTTCTTGTTCCGATACGCGGCGGCAATCTGCAGATCGAGGACGGTCAGCGCCGGCGCTCTGCTGAGGATGCTCTTGTAGGTCGCGATCGCCTGATCCCACTGCTGCATCTCGAACTGCTGGTCGGCGGTTTTCAACTCTGTTTGCAGGTCTTTCGCTCCGACGTTACCGAGGATGCTCGGTGGTGGCTGAGGTGCACGACGCAGTGTGAACGTCGGCGCGACCGGAGTGGTTACGCGTACCAGCACTCGCGTCGCATCCGCCTGGAAGCCGGGCGCCTGCGCGACGATAGACCACTCGCCGGCTTTCAGTCCCAACACGGCAAAGCGTCCGCGTTCGTCGCTCGTCGCCGTGAAATTGCGTGGTATCGCGTCGGGGTTTTCGAGCGAGAGCGTCGCGCCTTTGATCGGCTGCCCGGTCTCGTCCTTGACGATGCCGACGACGCGGCTGCCCTGCGCAAGGGCGGAACCGGCGACCGTCGTAAGAAGAAGTGCGGCGACGCCAACGAGCAGGGATTTCATCGGGCAAGTATATCGAAACGATCTGATGTAGTGTCCGGCTTTAGCCGGACTCTCTCCAGGTCCGCCTGAGGGCGGAGACTACGTACGAGGGAAGACTTAAATCAGCCAGGTTGGCTGATACAGCAGGACGTAGACCAGCACGCCGGTGACCGACACGTACAGCCAGATGGGCAGCGTCCATCGGGCAATCGCACGGTGCTGTTTGAATCGCGCCTTGAGACCGCGTGAGAGCGTGACGATAGCGAGCGGAAGGACCGCGGCGGCCAATGTCACGTGGGTAATCAGGATCGTGAAGTAGAGTGGCCGCACGAAACCCTGGCGCGTGAACCGGACCGATCCCACTTGTGCGTGGTACGCGATGTAGCAGATCAGAAACAAGGATGAGGTGGCGAATGCCGCGATCATCGTTCGGCGGTGCGCGTCGATTCGCCGCTGTCGAATGAGCACGTACGCAACACACAGCAGCACGGCTGCAGTGGCGTTGAGCGTCGCGTTGACGGCAGGGAGATCGTGAACCGTCATCGCTTGTCAGCGATCATGACGATCCAGATGAGCGGCAGGTAGACCAGCGACGCGAAGAACAGCTGCCGCGCAGCGGCGTTGGTGCGTGCGTTCGCAAATCGCACCGACAACACGAGCAGGGCCACACCCAGGACGGCCGCGACGCCGCCGTAGATAGTCCCGCTGAGGCCCACGATGGTCGGCACAAGGCTCGTCGGAAGCAGGGCGGCGGCGTACCCGACCGCCTGACGGCCGGCCCGACCACCTTCAGGATCGATGACCGGAAGCATCGGGAAACCGGCGGCGCCGTAGTCGTCGCGGTACAGCCAGGCGATCGCCATGAAATGTGGAATCTGCCACAGAAACACGATCAGGAAGAGCGCAAGACCGCCAAGCGCGATGCTGCCATGCGACGCCGTCCACCCGATGAGCGGCGGCAGCGCGCCGGGCACGGCGCCGATGACCGTGGCCACTGGAGACACGCGCTTGAGCGGCGTGTAAATGCAGAGATAGATCACCAGCGTGGCGAGCGCGAGGCCCGCGGCCAGCCAGGTCGAAAATGCCGCAAGCAGCGCGAGGCCGGCGACCGATAGCACGCCGCCGAAGACGCGCGCTTCGGAGGACGTCACGCGTCCATTCGGCAACGGCCGCATCCGCGTCCTCTTCATCAACGCGTCGGTGTCGCGCTCGTACACCTGATTGAGCGCGGCGGCGCCGCCCGCGACGAGAGCCGTTCCGACGACGCTGGCGATGAACGAGGTGGCGCCGACTGGCGCTGTCGCGCCGAGGTAGTACCCCGCCGCGCTCGTCGCGACGACGAGCACGTTGAGGCGAGGTTTCGTCAGCGCGACGTAGTCAGAAATCGTCCGCCAGGAGTCCACATGCGGCGCAGAGACAGCGGCGTCTTTCACGCGCTTGCCTTGCCGTACGTAGTGTCCGGCTTTAACCGGACCGGGTCCGGCTGAAACCGGACGCTGCGTACCTGCGTTGCGAATTTCCCTCTCCACGTCCGCAGCGTCAGCACGAGCGACGTCGTGAGGACGAGCGCGCCGCACACGACGTGGACGCTGTTGATCCAGACGTCGCGTTTGCTCAGCACCGTAAAGGCGCCGAGAGTGATCTGAACGCAGACGAGTGCGACGAGCAGAATGGCCGGGCGGCGCAGCTCGCCGACCGTGGTCTGTCGGAAGACCGCGACGACCGTCGCACAGACGCCAACGGCGACCAGCAGCGCTCCGGCTCGATGCGCGAAGTGGACGGCTATCTTCGGATCCCAATGCGTCGGCCACAGATGGCCGAACATCAGCGGGAAATCGGGAATCGCCAGCCCCGCTCCGGTGTGCCGCATCGTCGCGCCGACGAGAATCTGGCAGTAGATGAGGATCGTCGTGGTCGTCGCGAGGCGGCGAAGCGATGAGTCGTTCACGATTTGACCGGGGCCCGCGTCGAGCCAGCCGCGGGACGTGAACAGCGCGATCGCCACCGTCATGCAGAAGAAGATCTCGGCGAGTCCGGCGTGAGCGGTTGAAATCGGCGCCGGCAGAAAGAACATCACGGTCAGCCCGCCCAGGACGCCCTGCGCGATTACCGCCCCGAGCGCGCCGACGCCAAGCCAGCGCATCCAGCGACGCGGCTCGGACATCCACAGCCATATCGCAAGAACGATTGTGAGAAAGCCGACGCTGCTGGCGATCAGCCGATGGCCGTGCTCGTAGAGAATGCCGCCGACCCACTTCGATGGCGGAAACGTGAACATGTTCCAGCCGTACGT
>Ga0066903_100003230_pt1 | contig 13220 bp, 11 predicted proteins | sample PanSoiMetaGPlot1_FD_67491 | JGI IMG/M metagenome (GOLD analysis project Ga0066903, IMG submission 67491) | Tropical forest soil microbial communities from Panama analyzed to predict greenhouse gas emissions - Panama Soil - Plot 1 (version 2) | ecosystem: Environmental > Terrestrial > Soil >... | reverse complement strand
GCAGGAGTGATTTCGAAGACATCGGACGGCGGCGAGATCGATGCGCTCGATCCCGGTGGCTACGGAGCGGTAACGATTACGAAGTCGATCACGATCGACGGGAGCGGAACCTTCGCGTCGATTCTTGCGAGCGGCACCAGTGGCATCGTCATCAACGGCGCGGGCATCGATGTCGTCATCCGCGGTGTGCAGCTGAATGGCGCGGGCGGCGGGCTGACCGGCATCCGCATCGTCGCCGCGGGGCGCGTCTTCATCGAGGACTGCGTGATCTTCGGTTTCACCGGCGCTCCGGGCATCGGCATCAACGACGTGCGGACGACCGGCGGCAAGCTGTTCGTCACGAACACGACGGTCCGTGAAAACAGTGCGAGCGGCATCGTCGTGCTCCCTGCGAGCGGCTCGACGGCGATTCAGGCGTTTCTCTCGAACGTCCGGCTCATTGGCAACGGCAACGCCGGCCTGGCCGCGTCCAATGGCAGCCGGGTCACGATCGGCAACTCCTTCCTCGCGGGGAACACGAATTTCGGGTTGTTTGCCAACGCCAATGCCGGGACCGCCGAACTCAACGCGGAAAGCTGCGTGATCGCCGGCAACGGAACCGGTGTGAACGCCGACCCCGGCGGCACGGTCCGCATCTCGAACCTGCACGTCACTAACAACACGACCGGCCTGGCGGGCACCGGTACGTTCGCTACGTACGGCAACAACCGGATTACCGGCAACGGGGCCGGAAACAGCGTACCTGGGGCGCCCGCGCCAATCGGACCGCAATAACCGGCGCCAAATCGCATGTGGACTATCGTCCGTTGAGGGTGGCGCTCGTGGCGCAGTAGGATCGCCGCGGTCAGATTCCCTTGACAGCCAAGCGCCTACGCCAGATCTTCGCTCTTGCTGTCGCTGTCGCCGGGCTCGGCGCCACTCTCGGCGCGAGACCTCCCGTTTATCCCAGCAAGCTCGATCACGTGCTGCGCGGCGGGGCCACGGGCGAGATCCAGGTGATCGTCCGCGCGCGCCCCGGCATGACGGGGCTGCTGCGCGCGCATCTGCTGGGAAGGGGGACAGTCCTCAAGGACCACGCGCTCATCGGCGCCCTGACGGCGCGCGTTCCGGCGAGCCGCCTCTCCGATCTGGACGGTGACGCTGCGGTCGACAGCGTGTCGCTCGACGCGCCGATGATCGCGACGACGTTTACCAATGCGCAAACGGGGCCTGGCGTCGAACTGGTCCCCTCGCTCGGCCTTCCTGTACCAGGCGTTACCGGACACGGCGTCGGCGTCCTCGTGATCGATTCCGGCCTCGACACGAACGAGGATTTCGGTTCGGTGCGGTTTTTCGACTTCACGCCGGCGGCCGGGCACCACGCGTACGACGATTTCGGACACGGCACGCACGTCAGCGGGCTGATTGCGAGCAAGGGTCACCTGTCGCAAACGCCTTCCGGACCGCTCTATCCCGGCATCGCTCCGAAGGCGCATCTCATCAGCGTGAAGGTGCTCGACGCGCACGGCACGGCGATGACGAGCACCGTCATCGAGGCTCTCGAGTTCGCGATCAAGTACAAGAAGGCGCTCGGCATCGACGTCATCAACCTCTCGCTCGGCCATCCGATCTTCGAGCCGCCGGACACCGATCCGCTCGTTCGCGCCGTCGAAGCGGCGACCGAGGCCGGCATCATCGTCGTCGTCGCCGCGGGGAACGTCGGGCAGAATCCCAAGACCGGCGCGGTCGGGTACGCCGGCATTCTTTCTCCTGCGAACGCCGAGTCGGCGATCACCGTCGGCGCGCTGGACACTAGGAACACGGTAACCCGAGGCGACGATGCGGTTCCGCAGTACAGCTCGCGGGGCCCGACGTGGTTCGACGCGCGGCCGAAGCCGGACTTCGTGGCGCCCGGCCAGAATCTCGTCTCGGACGCCGCACCCGGAAGCACGCTGTATCTCGAGCATCCGGACCATCTCGTCACCCTCAGCTCGAAGCACACGTTCTTCCGTTTGAGTGGCACCAGCATGGCGGCAGCCGTCACGAGCGGTGTCGTCGCGCTCCTCGTCGAAGCGAGCCGCCGAGCCGACGGCACCTCTCCCCCGCCGCGCCTCGTCAAGGACATCCTGTCCTACACGGCGACGCCGCTGGCCGGCTACGACGGGCTCACGCAAGGTCACGGCGCGCTGAACGCCGCCGGCGCGATCGCAGTAGCGAAGGCGCTCAGCGCGGCGGCGTCGACGACGGGCAACTGGTGGACCACGCTGCACCTGCAGCCGTTTACGGTCGTTGCGGGCGAAAGCTGGCCCTGGGCGCAATCGACCGTGTTTCCGCCGAGCCTCACGCGGCGCGACGGCGTGAACATCCCGGCCTGGGCGCAGACGATCGTGTGGGGCTCGAGCCGGGACGGCGACACGATCGTCTGGGGAACGAACGCGGATGGCGACACGATCGTCTGGGGAACCGACGCGGACGGCGACACGATCGTCTGGGGCACTTCCGTCGACTGGACCGACGCAGTTCTTTGGGGAACGGCCCCGCAGGGCCTGTTGCCAGGCGGTTGAAATCCAACGCTGAGCCCCGTCCGGAGGATCCTCGTCCGACGGACTGGCGCGATGGCCTGCCGACGCTGAGCGGCGAGCGGGTCACGATGCGGGAGCTGCGCGTGTCGGACGCACCGAGCTTGTACGCGGAGCTGACGGCGCCCGAAGTGAAGCGCTTCATCTGGGCGCCGCCGCCAAGCGTCGCGGCGTTCGAGCGGTTCATCGAGTGGACGCCGAGCGAGCGAACGACCGGCAAGTACATCTGCTACGGCGCGGTCCCGACAAACGAGCAGCATGCCTGCGGAGTGTTCGAGCTCCGCTCGCTCCAGCCAGGATTCCTGCGCGGCGAGCTTGGCTTCGCGGTCACGCCCCGGCTGTGGAAGGACGGATTGTTCGTCGAGGCCGCCTGGCTCCTGCTCGATTTCGCATTTCGCCAGGTCCGCGTCCATCGAGTCGAGGCGCGCGCTGCGATCAACAACGTGCGGGGCAACGATGCGCTGAAGGCGCTCGGCGCTCACCGAGAGGGCACGCTCAAGGAGGCCTTCTGGCAGGATAACGGCTTCGTCGATCAGGCGCTGTGGGCGTTTCTGGACAGGGCCTGGATGGCTAATCAGCAGCGGCCGCCGCGTTGACGCGCGGTCAACAAAGCGAGAGGTACTCGCCCGGCTTCCACTCGTCCACGATCTCCCGCGTCGACCTGTAGATTCGCAGGCTTTCGGCGAGCTCGTCGATCGCGTCGGTGGCCCGCTGCACGGGCTCGACGGCGAGCATCTCGGCCGCGCCGGCGTGCCCGCTCATCATCGACTCCAGCAGATCGCTGAGCGGCACGCGAAGGGCGGCGGCGATGCGCGCCATGTTCAGGATCGAGAGGTTGCGACGGCCGCGCTCGATGCCGGACATGTAAGAGCGGTCGAGCGCCGCCAAGTGCGCGAGCGCTTCCTGGGAGAGCCCTCGCTGCTGACGGAGCAGCCGGATCGTCACGCCAAGGTTGTTCAGGATAGGATGAGAGCTTCTCGCCACGCCAGAAATGATAACGACAATCGGTTCGGGGTCAATAGACGATCGTCCACATGTGGATGATGGTCTGTGGACACTCCTCGGACTTCTTCAGCACACTTGCGCCGGACTGAGCAAGCGTGCCAAGCGCCAGAATTCTCATCGTGGACGACGAAGATTCCGTGCGCAATCTCGCCGAGCGCATCCTGACCAGGGCGGGCTACACGGTCCTCACGGCTGCGGACGGTCCCGACGCGCTGCTCGCTGCAGAGCTCGATGGACCGATTGACGTGCTGACTACAGACTTGCTGATGCCGCAAATGTATGGCGACGAGCTCGCCCGCCAGCTCCGCGCGCGCTATCCCCGACTGCTGGTCCTCTACATCACCGGCCACCGCCATTGGCTGTTCACCAAACGACCCCTTCTTCCGGAGCGAGAGGGGCTCCTCGACAAGCCGTTCAAGACCGAGGAGCTGCTGGGGGCGGTTTCGCTTTTGATTCACGCCCGCGGCTGGCCTCGTCCCCAGTACCGATAAGAACCGTTCGCCGCAGGGTCGCCGGACGGCGTAGAGTGTCGGCATGCAGACGAAACGACACTGCACGCTCGCCGCTGCTGCACTGGTGCTCCTGGCTACCGTGCGCATGCCTGCGCACCACGGGCAGGCGGCATACGACCTGTCGAAATCGGTGACGGTCACCGGAACCGTCGTCGAACTCCAGTTCGTGAACCCGCACTGCATCGTGATCTTCGACGTGAAGGATGAAAAGGGGATCGCGGAGCGGTGGCAGGGTGAGCTGACGAGCCCCAACCGTCTGCTCCGGGCCGGGTGGACCGCACAGTCGGTCAAGCCCGGCGATCGGATCACGCTCACCGGCTCGCGCGCCAAGTCGGGTGCTCCCTCGCTGTACATCACGAAGGCGATCGCCAACGGACAGGAATTCAAGACGGCGCCGAGCCATTAGGTTCGCGTCATACGAACGAGAGGACGTCATCATGCCGAATCGCTTGCTGTCGGCGACTGCGCTGGCGGCGGCACTCGCGGTTCCGGCCGCCGGTCTCGCCCGGCAGGCGGCCGTTCCCCGCGCGCAGCAACCGGACCTGTCTGGCGTCTGGTCGATGCGATCGTCGGCCGCGACGCGGTATCTGTCGTACGGCTTCAGCGGCGAGGAGCCGCCGATGACCGCCTGGGCGCTGGAGCGATTCAAGGCGACGAAGCCGTCGTTCGGGCCCCGCGCCGTCGAGGACTCCAACGATCCCGTCAATCCGACGACGGTGAACGCGACCGGATGCTTCCCGCCCGGTGTGCCGCGGATCTATCTGCATCCGTTTCCGATGGAGATCATCCAGACGCCCGGACGGGTCATCATGTTCTTCGAGTTCAGCCACTTCGTCCGACAGATCTTCACTGACGGCCGCCCGCACAACACCGATCTGGGTCCGACCTGGATGGGCGATTCCATCGGCACCTGGGAGGGCGACACGCTTGTCGTCGACACGACAGGCTTCAACGACAAGACGTGGATCGACCGTGGAGGCCACCCGCACAGCGAGGCGCTGCACGTCGTCGAACGGATCCGGCGCACGGATCGCACAACGCTGCAGGACGACGTCACGATCACGGATCTGACGGCCTACACGAGGCCGTGGGGAGGTTCGCTACGGTTCGAGCTGAAACCCGACTGGCGCATCACGGAAATGATCTGCGAAGACAACGTCAACTTCGATCAGTTCCTGAAGAACGAGGCAAAGCCCAAGAGATAAGCGCAGCGATCTGGTTGCTGGCAACCGTCGGCATCATTGGAGCGCTCCGCCTGCTCCTGTGGTACTGGCCTGGCAGCGTCTTCGGCAGCGGCACGAGCGGCACGTGGACGGCGCTCGCGTGGGATGCGGCGCACGGCGACTTCTATCGACCGCTTCTCGGGCCGGCCGGGTACGGCGGCACGCGCTACATGCCGCTGCTTTTTCTCATCCACGCAGCGCTGATCCGCACGCATTCCGATCCGGTGTACGGCGCCGTCGTGTTGATGCAGTCGACGGTCGTGGCCTCGGCCGTCGCCCTTTACGCGGCCATGCGCGCCGCCGACGTACCTGCGCGCCTCGCGCTTCCCTTCGCCTGCACGACGTGGGCGACGATCGCGTTTCAGGAGTACGCGACGGAGATCCGCGCCGACTATCTCGCCGCGGCGTTCGCCCTGACGGCCGTCGCTGCGTCGATGCGCGGCGCACGGGACAGATGGTCGACCGGCGACGCGATCACGATCGCCGCCTGCGTGCTCGCCGGCCTGACGAAGCTGACGACGATCGTCGTCGCCGCCCCGATCGTCGTCGCGCTGGCAAAAGCTGGACGACGTCGAGCTGCGCGGTCGGAGCTCATCGGCGTCGCCGTCTGTTTCGGCGCGGCGCTCGTCGTCGTGCAGCTGTCATCGTCTGGGCACTTCTCGGAAAATCTGCGTGCCACGCTGACGGCCGGCATGACGACGGCGGACGTCTGGCGGCGCGGCATCCCGATCTTTGCAGACTATCTCGTGACCGATCCGTTCATCGCGGTGCCCTTCGCCTTTGCCGCGTGGTCGGCCATCGCCGCCCTGCGCCGGCACGAGTGGTCGCTGCCGCTGGCTTACTGGCTGACGGTTGCGGGCGTGACCATCGTGATCCTGGCCTCGCGCGGCACGGCAACGAATCACATGGTGGAGGTGCACCTGACGAGCGTGCTGGCGACAGCGGTCGCGCTCTCACGCTTCGACCTCCGACCGCGCGTCGTCTCGGCCGCGTACCTCGCGCTGGCCGCGCTGATGGCGGCGTGGTCGTGGCCGGTCCCGGGGCTGCCGTCGACGATCGGGCGACTGAAAGCGCGCGGTCTCAACCGGCGCGCGACCGTCGCCGCGGTGCGCGCCGACTACGGCGGCGCGGGTCGCTACCTGTCGCTCGATCCGATCGTGCCCGTGCTGAGCGGCGAGCGGCCGCGTGCGATCGACGCGTTCTATTTGGATCTGTTCGTCGACCGCCACACGGCTGCCGGCCGCGATCTCAGCGAGCGCGTAGGCCGGCGCGAGTTCGACGCGATTTTCGTGAGTGATGCAGATTGGAAAGGGGACTTGCCGGTGATGCGGCTCTTCAGAACGGCCTACGAGGCGCGCGAGGTGCGCCATCCGTTCGTCGTCCTGCAGCCGGTGCAGCAGGCTACTTCGGATCTTTCGGATCCTTGACTTTCAGGCCGCCGGTGATGCCTTCCACCTGGTGCCCGACCTGAATCGCGCGCATCTTCGCGATTTCGGCGGGTGTTGCGACTTTGGGATCGACGTTCACCTGCGCGCAGGTGAATCCCCGGAGCGTGCACTCCGAGGTCGTGTGCACGATGCCTTTGTCTTTCATCAGCCGCATCATCAGCGTCACCGCCTCCTCGTGGATGATGACGGCGTTGTTGGGCACGAACGTCCCAACGCCGATCGCGTAGTCGACCGGCATGAGCGGCTCGACGCTGGCGCCGAACGCGCCGTCGTTCTTCTTGCCCAGGTCGTACGCGCCAAGGTCGGCGCCCACATCCACCAGGTACTGAATGACAGCGGTGTCGCCCATATTGCCCGCGACCATCAGCGGCGTGATGCCGTAGTCGTCCGCCTGATTCACGTCGGCGCCGAGCTCGACGAACAGCTTCACGACCTCGAGCCGTTCGGCCGCCGATCGTCCCTTGGTGTAGCCCTGGATGAAACCGAGCCCGGCGGCCGCCTCGACCATCGTCTCGCCGTCCTTCGAGATGATGCGCGGATCGGCGCCGTGCGCCAGCAGCAGCTTCACGAGCTCCAGGTCGGCGGAGAATGCCGCGCGCATCAACGCCGTGGCAAAGACGATCCGCGGCGATCCCGCGCGCATCCGCGCGCGAGGCGTATTGTCGACGAGCGCGTTCGGGTTCGCGCCGGCGTCCAGCAGCTTCCTGACGAGCGGCAGCGGATCGGAGGTCACCATCCAGGGAAAGTTCGGCGCCGTTTCCATGTTACGGCGATCGACGGCCCAGAAGAGCGGCGTGAACCGCTGCGTGTCGGCGTGGTTCACGTCTGACTTGCTGTCGATCAGCAACGATGCGACCTCGTAGTTGCCGTTGAAGACCGCGAGGCCCAGTGCGTCCTTGCCATCGGCTGCGATCGCGTTCACGTTCGCGCCGGCGGCAATCAGATGGCGCGCCGACTCGAGGTCTCCCTCGCGGGCCGTGAACATCAGCGGCGTCAGCCACCCGCTCGCAAACTCCTCTACCGCGGGCCGGTCGAGGACTGGCGTCCGGCCTTCGAAACCCCGGCCGTTCGCCGCAGGCACGAAGTACGACCGCGCATTCGGATCGGCGCCGTGGTCGAGGAGGATCTTGACGACGGCAGGGTGCCGTTCGGCCGCGGCCCACATCAGCGCGGTCGTGCCTCCCCAGGTTTCCCGCGCATCGAGGGCCGCTCCGTTCGCCAGCAGCACAGCAACCGCGTCGGGCCGCCCCGTTCGCGACGCCATCATGAGGGCGGTGTCACTCGATGCTGTCAGCGGCGCGTTGAGGTCGGCGCCGGCCTTGACGAGCCGTTCGATCATCGCTGCGCTGCCGTTCAGTGCAGCGAGCTGCAGCGGCGTGACGCCCTCGCGGTTCGCCGCCGACACGGCGGCTCCCGCACGAATCAGCATGTCGGCGAGGTCGAGATCGTCGAGGCGGACGGCCCAGTGCAGCGCCGTCGTCCCATCGAGCTGCGGGGCGTTGACGTCCGCTTTCCGCTGCAGCAGCGCGCGGACGGCGTCCCTGTTGCCCTTCATCGCCGCGTCTGCGAGCTCACTGCCCGCCGCACCGGCCGCGGCAGCCGACAGCAGCACCAGCGCGCAACTCGTGAACGCTCGTCTCAGAACCATGCGCCTCGCCCCCTACCGCCGCACATTCTGAAGGACCGCCGGCGCGGCCTCGTAGTCCTCGAGCGCAAGCGTTCGGTCCTTGGCGTCCACGACCACTTTCGTCGTCAGCGACGCCTTGCCTTCACCCGATCCCCTCGCGTCGATTCTCAGCTCGAGCAGCGTGAAGTCGTAATCGGTGACCGCCGACGCTGCCGGTTTCCACGCCGTCGAGTACGCACCGAGGCGCCGGTCGGTCGCAAGGACGATGCGTTCGCTGCCGTCGGGGAGCGGCGCGTGGTACGCGTACTTGATCGAATAGCCCGTGACGGCGTTCGTCCAGACGTAGCCGACGGTCGGCGCCTTGCCGATCGCGGTCGTCAACGCCGCAATGGGGTTGGGCGGTGCGGCCGCGTCGCCGCGCCCGCGGGCCCCGGCGCGACCGCCGCGCCCGGGCGCGGCGCCCCGGGATCCGCGCGCAGGAGCAGTCGACGAAGCCGCGGTCGGCGGTGTTGCGGTCATGGCGGCAATGAGCGAACTGCGTTCGTCATCGGTCGACCACCGCAGGATGCGGATGCTGATCGGGCTGCCCGGCTGCGAGACGTTCGCGGACGTCGCCGTCAGATCGACGCCTGGCGCCTGCTGCACGTCGACGCGCGGCGCGCTCGCTGCCATCGCCAGCCCGGCGAGAAGAAGTGCGGAGCGCGTCATTGATTGGGATTGGTCCCCTTCACCCGGCCGAGCCACTCGACGAGGCGTTCCAGCTCATCGTTCGTCAGCTTGGCACCTCGTTCCCGCATGTCGACGGCGATCACGCGCCACCGGTCCGGGCTGTACCGCTTGTCGTTCACCTTGTCCAGCCCGTGGCACGTCGAGCAAGCCCGGTCAAGCACCGTCGTCGCTTCGGTGTCGGTGAAGAACGTCGTGATCTCGGGCGGCACGTACGCGCGTGGAAAAGGCTTCACACCCGGACCGAACTTTCCGGCGAGCCAGTCGAGCAGCACGTCGCGATCCTGATCTGAAATGTGGACCGTGACGTTCTTGTGTTTCGCGTCGATGAGCGCACTCCAGCCGGCGCGGTCGAGCGCGCTGTACGCGTAGTCGTCGATGCCGTGGCAGGAGGTGCAGCTCTTGAAGATAACGGCCCGCACCGGACCGCGCGGGGTCTCCACCTGCGGCCGCGTCGGCTTCTCGAGAAACTGGGCGCTGAGCGGCGCGACCGACAGCAGGGCGGCGATGGCGACGATCCTCTTCATATCGAGCGCCCGTCACACGATCTCGAGCGGCGGCAGCGTGCCGTTGCTCGTGCCAATCTTGTCCTGGTCGACGCCGAACAGGTGCAGGATGCTCACGAGCATGTTGGACGTCCGCTGCGTGTTGTCCGGGAACACGATGTGGCGGTTCCCTTTGAACGTCCCGTCGATGCCGCCGACGAGAATCACCGGCACTTTCTCGTGCGCGTGCCGGTGCGAGTTGCCCATATTGCTGCCTTTGTAGATCAGCGCGTGATCCAGGACGCTGCCGTCGCCGTCCGGAATGCTCCGAAGCTTCTCGCAGAAATACGCCAGGTTCTGGACGTGGTACCGGTTGATCTTGGCGTAGTTCGCGATGTTCTCGGGCTTGTCGCCGTGGTGAGAGGTCGCGTGCCAGCCGCCGTTGAAGCCGGACTCGGGGAACGTCGTGCCGCTGAGGTCGCGGCCGAGCATGAACGTCGCCGATCGCGTGATGTCCCCCTCGAACGCCAGCGCCATCAGGTCGTACATCAGTCGGAAGTGCTCGTGCTTGCTTTCGGGGACGCCGAACGCGACGGTGGAGGACGGCTCCTCCACCGATTTGCTCATCGCAATCCGGATTCGCCGCTCGATCTCGCGCACGTTGTCGACGTAGGCATCGACCTTGGCGCGATCGCCCGCGCCCAGGTCCTTCTTGAAGTGGCTCAGCTCGCGCGTCACCGAGTCGAGGATGCTCGCGTTCTGCTTCCGTCCCTCGAGCCGCTCGGCGGAGCTCTCGCCGTCGCCGAACAGCCGCTCGAACACGACCCGCGGGTTCACAAGCGTCGGCAGCGGCTGCGTCGCTGACGCCCACGAGATCGAGTTCGTGTACGCGCAGCTGTAGCCCCAGTTGCAGTTGCCGTAATTGCCCGTGTCCTCGATGCCGAGCTGCATCGACGCCAGGATCGTGTCCTGCCCGTACTTGTTCGCGATCAGCTGATCGACCGTGGTGCCCAGGTACGGACTCACCGCGTTGCGCCGCGGCCGCGCGCCGGAGAGCAGCACCGCGCCGCGCGCATGATCGCCGCCTGGCTCGTCGTCGGTCGCCATCGCCTCGGGCATGTCGAGCCCTGAGACGAGCACGACGCGATCGCGAAACGCCTCGAGCGGCTTGGTGATGAACGAGAACTCGAAGTCCCTGCCCTCCGCAGTTGGACTCCAGTAGCCGGGCGCCGCGCCGTGCGGGTGCCAGATGCCGACGAAGCGCCGGACAGGCGCCGCCGCCGTGAGCCGCAGCGGGCGCAGCGCAGGCACCATCGATTCGAGCAGCGGCAGCGCCAGCGTCACGCCGGCGCCGCGCAGAAACGTGCGCCGCGGGATGTGCTTCCTGGTGACAAACACGTCGGCCTCCTTAGTGCGTCACGCCGGTCTTGATTCGCATCTGAAACTGCGCGCTCCTGACGATGCCGAGCACGATCGCCGTGAAGCGGTAGTTCTCCTTCGCGGCGCCGTTGACGATCGACCGGATCGCCGGCATGTCCGAGTACTCGACGCCGCGCCCGAGCGCGTAGGTCATCATCCGCTCGGTGAACGTGCGGACAAACTGCGGGGAATACCGGAGCAGCGCGTTCCGCAGCTCGACCGGTCCGTTCACCTGCTGCCCGTCGTAGAGCTGCGCGGAGGCGTCGATCGTCGGTCCACCCTCGCCGCCCTGCCGCGTGCGCCACCTGCCGTCGGCATCGAAGTTGTCGAGCGCGAAGCCGATCGGGTCCATGATCTTGTGACAGCCGGCGCACATCGGGTTCTTCCGGTGCAGCGTCATCTGATCGCGCAGCGTCAGCACTCTTGTCGATCCGTTCGTCGCGTCCTCGAGCGGCGGGACGTTCGGCAGCGGCTCGGGCGGCGGCGTGCCGAGAATGTTCTCGAGCACCCAGACGCCGCGCTTGACCGGCGACGTCCTGAAATTCTGCGTCCACGTCACAGCGAGCACATTTCCCTTCCCCAGCAGACCGCGGCGGTAGTCGAGGCCGGGCCCGAGCGTCACGCGCCGAAAGTGCGAGCCGTAGATGTGTGGAATGCCGTAATGCCGCGCGAGCCGCTCGTTGACGAACGTGAAGTCGGCTGTCAGCAGATCGACGACGCTGCGATCCTCGCGCATGACGGCTTCGAAGAACAGCTCCGCCTCGCGCCGGAACGCCTGCCGCAGCTCGTCGTCCCAATCGGGATAGACGACGCCGTCGGGCGAGGTCGCCGGCAGGTTTCTCAGGTACAGGAGCTGCGCGGCGAAGTTGCCGATGAGCGCGTCCGACCGCGGATCGGCGAGCATGCGGCGCACCTGCTGCTCGAGCACCTTCGCGGTGCTCAGCCGTCCCTGACTCGCCAGCGCGATCAATTCCTGGTCCGGAATGCTGCTCCACAGGAAGAACGACAGGCGTGACGCGAGCTCGGTGTCGGTGATGCGATAGGCGCGGCCCGCGGGAACGCCGGCTGGTTCGCGCTCGGCGCGGACGAGAAACTGCGGGCTCGCCAGCAGGCGGCGGAGCGCCAGCTCGATGCCGTCCTCGAACGTGCCGGCGCGACGCCCCTCCTCGTAAAAGCTGATCAGCTCCACCAAATCGGACGGCGTGGCGGGACGGCGATACGCGCGCTCGGTCAGCGTCGAGAGGATCGCCTTCGCGCAGCGCTCTTCCTGAGCGGCGCCGGCGGGTCGGCACGAGAAGACCTTACGCAGGCTGCGCGAATCGGTCGGGCGCTGCGCCGTGAAGGGACCCTGAATCCGCAGAAAACCGATCGCGGGGTAGTACTGCAGCTGCGGGATGGAATTGTTCTCGAGCGACTTGCGATCGTACTGCTTGATCATGTCGAGGCTCGGGCGGTAGTTCGTCGCGAGGAACGTCGCGCCGACCGTGCGCGACCCGGCCCGCACGGGGAGCGTCACCTCCAGCGCGCCGTCGCCCTCGCCTGACATCCCCTGTGTCAGCCCCACACCCTGGTACTTGAACAGGTGCGCGCGCTCGCCGTCGATGATCAGCTCGAGCTGTTCGCCCGGAATGAAGCTGCCGATCCCGAAATTCTGAATCGAGAACTTGTAGTCGCCGTCCGCCGGAAACGTGTGCCGCACGAGCATGCCGCCGCGCGTTCCGAACGGCAGCCCCTCGATGTGCTGGTACTGCGACGTGTCGCCGGGCGCGAGGTACGTCGATTCGGTCGGCGTCTTCCAGGAGCCGACAGCCGTTCGAGCGACTCTCGTGGCGGCGGTCGTGTAGGCCTCGAGCAGCGTGGGCGAGATCGTCAGAGAACCCGCCACGTCGTCGAAGCCTCGCGCGGAATCGTCGGGCGGTAGGAGCGACGCGACGTCGACCTCGAGATCGAGCAGGTCGCGAATCACGTTCGCGTACTCGCTGCGGTTCAGGCGATGAAGCCCCACGGCGCCCGGATTGACGTGCGCGGCGGCTTTGCGATCGATTTCCGACTCGAGCCAGTCCCGGAACGCTTCGTAGTCGGCGAGCGGCGGCCGCCGCACGTCGGGCGGCGGCATCACGCCCGCGCGAAGCTTCCGCACGACCTTCTCCCAGAGTTCCGGGTGGTCGCCAACGGCGCCGAGATCGGCCTGTTGGAGCGAGAGGTTCGCGGTCTTTG
>Ga0066903_100003228_pt1 | contig 13221 bp, 8 predicted proteins | sample PanSoiMetaGPlot1_FD_67491 | JGI IMG/M metagenome (GOLD analysis project Ga0066903, IMG submission 67491) | Tropical forest soil microbial communities from Panama analyzed to predict greenhouse gas emissions - Panama Soil - Plot 1 (version 2) | ecosystem: Environmental > Terrestrial > Soil >... | reverse complement strand
CGGTCGCACCAGACGAGCTCATCGTCGCGGTCGCGGCGCTGGCGAAGCTGCGGCCGCGGTAAACGCGAGCACTTCGTGCATGATGCGCCGCCCGGCATCGACGGCGGGACGGCTCTCGAATCGCTCGGACTTCGGGTCGTCGATACTGTATCCGATGCGTCGATAGAAGGTCGCGAGTGACCGCTCGCTCACCACAGAAGGCTCATCGGCGATTTCGGCCACGTGCTGCAGTTCGTGCCCGAGCAGCGCCAGCAGTTGGCAGCCGCCGTACTTCGGATCGATCGCGACACGAACGTATCGCCGGCCTCCGGCCGCAAGGACGAACGACACATGCGCCGCGACTCCGGTGACCTCTGAAGGCTGCCGCGCCAGATAGGCGATGACGTCGGACGAATCGATTCGGGCGACGAGAGCGCGGAACGTCTCGGAGGCGTCCACGCCTGCCGCGACCGCCTCCCTGAGAGGCGACGACCGCCGTGCAAATTACCAGATCACCTTCAGGCCGAGCTGCACCTGCCGGGGATCATAGGTGTTCGTGATCGTGCCGAACGTCGCCGCGCTGCGGTTGCTCGCGGGCGCGAGGAAGTTCACCCGATCGAAGAGGTTGAACGCCTCGACACGAATCTGGAGCTTCGCGCGATCGCCGAGCGCCACGTTCTTGCTCGCGGCGAGATCGAACTGCGTGAAGTTGGGTCCGCGCACGTTGTTGCGCGGCGCGTTGCCGAACGGCTGGCTCGGATCGGTCGGGATCGATACGCACGCCAGGTTGAACCAGTTGCTTGTCGTCTGCGCGTCGCCCGGAGCGTACGGATCGCATGTGACGTTCGGCCGGTAGTTGTTCGCGCCGGAAAAATCGTTCGTGATTCCCGACACCTGGAACGCCGCCGCCGGCGAGTAGGTGAGCGTCACCATTTCGCCGGGCGCGACCGTGTTGATGCCGGCAATCTGCCAGCCGCCGACCAGCAGATCCACCGCCGTCGACGCGCCGCCGCCGAAGCGTTTGCCGCGGCCGAAGGGGAGGGACCAGACGAAGCTCGTCGTCCAGTTGTACGGCTGGTTGTAGGCGCCGACGCCGTAGTCCGCCTCCAGGTTGTTGATGTCCTGCGGTGCGGGGAAGTTGCCGTTCTGGTTTTCGAGCGCCCCGGCGCCGTTGTCCTGCGCCCTCGACAGCGTCAGCGAGCTGAGGATGTTCACGTCGGCGCCCAGCCGCCACTCGTACTTCGTCTGGAATGCGTCGTACCGCGATTTGCCGCCGTTGAAGTTGTAGGTGATGTCGCCCCACGTCGAAATCGGCCGCCGTGCCGCGAGCGGAATCGAGCCGGCGGAGTTGTTCGCCGCCGCCTGGTTGTAGTTGCCGACCAGCAGCAGATCGGTCGCCTTGTTGCCGACGTAGGCGACGTCGACGAGCATGTGGGGGCCGAATTCGCGCTGCAGCGACACGTGCCAGCTCTGCACCGGGCTCGAATGGAAGTCGCGCGGGATGTAGCTGACGAGCGCCGTCAGCGGGTTGAACGCCGACGGATCGGTCAGCCCCGCCGGATAACCCTGTTCCGCCGGGATGAAGCCCGGCGTCGTCGGCGTCTGATTGACCGCGGCGCGGACGACCTGCGGACCGTTGATGCCGAGCAGATTCGCCGAGCCGATGCGGTTGATGTGCACGTAGCTCAGGCCCCAGCCGCCGCGGACGACGGTCTTCGCCATCGGCGTGTAGGCAAAGCCGAGGCGCGGGCCGACGTTGTTGCGATCGGGATCGACGAGCGAGCGATCGGCATCCGTCGCACGGACCATCGTCCGCGTTGTCGGATCGAAGTTCGTGAGGTTGTTGTTCGCTTCCCACATCGGCGTCGCGTACTCGTACCGCAGCCCCGCGTTGAGCGTCAGGCTGTCGTTCACGCGAATGTCGTCCTGCAGGTACATGAAGTGGAGGTTCTGCTCCATGTTCGCGACGAAGAACGTGCTCAGCGCGTACTGCGAGCGCAGGCCGAGCATGAAGTCGGCGAGGTTGTAGAGGTTGTTCGCCGTGGCTCCGGCGGGACGCGTGAACTGGCCGGTGTAGCTGTCGAGGCCGTAGAGCGGGTTGACGTCCTGCACCTCGACGTTGATGTGCTGGAACTCGTAGCCCGCCTTGAACGACTGGCGGCCCATCAGCCACGAGTAGTTCACCTTCGGATTCCAGACCGTCGGGTACTGCCACTGCGGGTTCGTCGCCTGGCGGCCGAACGCGGAGTAGCCGGTGATGCTCTGCGAGTTCAGACCGCCGGCGATGCGCGCGTCGGCCGGCAGGCCCGAGAGGCCGAAGGCGTCGGACGTGCCGAGGCCGGGCGGATTCTTGCCGCCCTGCGTGTACGACCACCCGAAGCGGACCTCGAGGAGCGAACGCGTGCTCGGGATGTAGGTCGTCCCGAGCACGAGCTGCTTGTTGCGTACGTAGATGTTGCCGTTGCCGCCGCCGCCGGACGGCAGCGGAATCGGCGGTTGATCGTTGGTGCTCAAACTGCGCCAGCCGTAGCGGCCGAACATCGCCAACGCAGGGCTTACCTGCAGATCGATCTTGCCGCCCGCCTTGTCGGTGTCGTTGGTGAAGTCTTGCAGCGTCGAGTAGTTGTTCGCCGTGCCGGCGATGTTCGGCGCCGGCAGCCCGCCGAGGACCTGGCGCGCGAACGCCGTCATCGGAACGGGAGTCCCCGCCGGATAGGTGACGCCCGTGCGCGGATCGCGAACGTCGACGCTCAGGATGCCCGTGTCCTGCTGCGCGGTCGGCAGCGTCGAAAACGCCGTCGACTTCTTGTCCTGGCGGAAGCCCTCGAAGTCGCCGAAGAAGAACGCCTTGCTCTGCGCGATCGGACCGCCGAGCGTGAAGCCGTACTGGTTGCGGCGCAGCGGCGGCTTGGTGCCGTCGACGGGCTTGAAATAGGTGTCGGCGTTCAGCGCGGTGTCGCGGAAGAACTCCCACGTGTCGCCGTGAATCTGGTTCGTGCCGCTGCGGTAGGCCACGTTGACGGTGGCGCCGGCGGCGCGTCCGTACTCCGCGCTCTGGTTGTTGGTGACGACACGGAACTCGCTGACGGCGTCGGGCGGCGGCTGCATCACCTGATTCGAGAAGCCCTGGTTGCTCGTCCCGTACGCGTTGTTGTCGACGCCGTCGATCAGGAAGTTGTTGAACGTGCTGCGCAGGCCGTTGACGTTGAACGCGCCTTCGCGGGGCGTCGCGTTCGCGCTCGAGCTCTTGTTGAGCGCCGACTGCCGGACGCCGGTCGTCAGCAGCGCGAGCGCCGAGTACTCCCGCCCGTTCAGCGCCAGCTCCCGCATCTGGTCGCCGGTAATCACCTGGCTGCGCTGGCTCGAGTCGGTCTCCACGAGCGGCGACGCGGCCGTCACGAGAATCTGCTCGCTCAGCGCGCCGACGGCCATCGACAGATCGACGCGGAGCCTCGCGGCAACCTGCACCTGCACGTTGTCCACGAGCGCGATCGCGAAGCCGCTCTTCTCGGCGGACACGACGTAGATGCCCGGACGCACGGTGCCGAATTCGTACGCGCCGTCGGGGCCGGTCGTGCGCACGACGGACACGCCCGTCTCGGTGTTGGTCAGGGTGACCTTCGCGTCGGGAACCGTCGCCCCCGACGAGTCCTTGACGGTGCCCACCACCGACGCCGTGTCGAATTGCGCCCAGGCGGGCGTGGTGGCGAAGAGAAGCACGAGCACAAGGCTCACGCGTGCGCGAACGGCTGACCAGGTCATCGACTCACCTCCGAGGGACGCTGCTCACAATGGACCGCAATCGTACTGACGCAGTGTAACGCCGCGGCGACACCCCCGGTTTCCTTGATGCGCATGTTGCGTCGACGTCGTGATACCGTTACCGGACACCGCTACGCTCGCCGCCGAGGTCGACCATGCACACATCGAAGGCAACCCTCGCGATTGTCCTGGCATCCGCGCTCGTCGCGCTCTGCACCGCGTCGGGCGACGTCTCGCCGACGATGCACCCGGGTGCGCTCGGCGGCGGCGTCACGCTGCTGCCCAATGGGTGGAAGATCGCGCCGGCCGGCCGCCACGTGCAGGTCGGCAGCCTGCCGCTCGCCCTGACCGAGTCGCCGGACGGCCGGTATCTGTTCATCGCGAGCAACGGCTATCTGAAGCCGGCGGTCACCGTCGTCGACGTCAAGACCGAGCGAGTCGTCGATACGCTTGTGCTCGATCACGCGTGGGTCGGCCTCGCATTGCATCCCGACGGCCGCCGGTTGTACGTGTCGGGCGCCGGCAACAGCACGGTGCACGAGCTGCGCTGGGAGACGCGAACGGTGACGCCGCGTCCGGAGGAGGGTGAAGAGGTCCGTCCGTACCTGACGAAAGTGCTCGCGCGCGGCGACGACCTCGTGCTCGGCCGGCCGATGCCGATCCCGCGGGAAGGGCCCAATCGGCCGGAGCCGGTGCCGCAAAGCTTCATCGGCGGGCTGGCCGTGTCGCCCGATGGTTCGCGGCTGTTCGCCGTCCACGTGCTGGGTCAGCTCGTCAGCGCCGTGGACCTGCGAACGGGGCACGTGCTGCGCAGCATCACGCTCGACGCCGAGCCGTACGGCTGCGCGCTGTCGCCGGACGGTTCGACGCTGTTCGTGTCGTTGTGGGGCGGCGCGAAGGTGCTGCTGTTCGATGCGTGGTCGCTCGAGGCGAAAGGTGAAATCGCCGTCGGCGAGCATCCGAACGCGATGGCCGTCAGCCGCGACGGACGCCGCCTGTTCGTCGCGTGCGCGAACACGAATGCCGTGTGGATCGCCGACGTCGTGAAACGTCAGGCGACCGAGCAGGTGAGAGTCTCGCTGTATCCGGACGCCCCGGCGGGCTCGACGCCGAATTCGGTCAGCCTGTCGCCCGACGAGAAGCGGCTGCTCGTCGCCAACGCCGACAACAACACCGTGGCCGTCATCGACGTGTCGGTCGCGGGCCGCAGCCAGGTCGACGGCTTCATCCCGACGGGATGGTATCCGACCGCCGCCGCGATCAGCCGCGACGGGAAACGGGTGTTCGTCCTCAGCGGCAAGGGGCTGGCCTCGTCGCCGAACGTGCGCTACATGCCGCGGACGATTCCGGGCGGCGAGATGCAGTACGTGGGCGCCATGCTGACGGGCACGCTGTCCATCCTGTCCACTCCGGACGCCTCCGAGCTCGCGGCGCTGACGAACCGGGCGCGCAGCATCACCGCGTACTCCGACGAGCATCGCCTCGAGCCGGCGCGCGCGCCGGCCGCGTCGCCCATCCCAAAGCGCGTCGGCGATCCGTCGCCGATCAAGCACGTGTTCTACGTCATCCGCGAGAACCGGACGTACGACCAGGTGTTCGGCGATCTGGAGCGGGGCAACGGCGACCCCACGCTCACGCTCTTCGGCGAGGACGTCACGCCGAACGCGCACGCGCTGGCGCGCGAGTTCGGGGTACTGGACAACTTCTACGTCGACGCCGAGGTCAGCTACGACGGCCACGCGTTTTCGACGTCGGCCTACGCGACCGACATCGTCCAGAAGTTCTGGCCGACCAACTATGCCGCGCGCGGCGCGGTGTACCTCAGCGAAGGCATTGGCGCGCTGCGCAATGCGTTCGGCAACATCGCGGCGCCGCGCGACGGTTACCTCTGGGACGACGCGGCGAGACACCACGTCAGCTATCGAAGCTACGGCGAGTTCGCGCACTGGGGACCCGGGATGACCGCGGATCGCATTGCGGGCCGCGTGTCGATCGTTGCGTCGGTCCCGGGCCTTGTGGGGCACATCAATCCGAACTACCCGCCCTGGGAGCTCGCGATTCCCGACAACCGGCGCCTCGACGTGTGGGAGAAAGAATTCAACGACGAGCAGGCGACCGATCGCGTGCCTGCGCTGTCGATTCTCCGTCTCGGCAACGATCACACGAACGGAACGAGACCGGGCACGCCGACGCCGCGCGCGATGGTGGCCGAAAACGATCTGGCCGTCGGCCGGCTGATCGAGATCATCTCGCACAGCGCCGTCTGGAAGGACTCGGCGGTCTTCATCCTCGAAGACGACGCACAGGCCGGGCCCGATCACGTCGATGCGCACCGGTCGCCGGCGCTCGTCGTCAGCCCGTTCTCGCGGCGCCGCGCCGTCGACAGCACGATGTATTCGACGTCGTCGATGCTGCGGACGATGGAACTGATTCTCGGTCTGCCGCCGATGAGCCAGTACGACGCGTCGGCGTCGCCGATGTACAACGCCATGCAGGCGACGCCCGATCCCGCACCGTACACGCGGCGGCCGGCGCGCATGGCGATCGACGAGAAGAACGACGTTCTCGCCTACGGTGCCGAGGCCTCGTCGCGCATGGACATGTCTGCGGCCGACCTCGCGCCCGAGCGCGAGCTGAACGAGATTCTCTGGCGATCGATCAAGGGCGCCCGCGCAACGGTCCCGCCCGCGGTTCGCAGCGCCTTCGTCCGGACTCCTCGCGGCAGAGATGGCGATGACGACGACGACCGCCGCTGAACTACGATGGGGGAGTGCCGGCGATTTGCTCGGGCCAGACGGTCGCGTTCTATCTGTTCGACGTCGCCGAAACGATCAATCTTCAGTTGGCGTCCGACGTCGGCCACGCGGCGGCCGCCGGCGCCTTGCGCCGAAGTCGGTGACGCCGCCGTACGTTCAGTACGACACGCAGCTGACCTCCTGCGACGGCGGCGCGATTGCGGCGATGTGGCTCATCCTGGTGCTCGTGATCGTGTTCATGGGCGAGACGAAGTGACGCTGCGGGCACTGCGGGCCATCAGGTCGCTCGGCTGTGCGGGCGCCGTCCTGCTCGGCGCCGTGCTTTCGGCGCAGGTCGTGCAGATCAACGGCGCCGGCGCGACGCTCCCGTTCCCGCTGTACTCGAAGTGGATCGATGAGTACGCCAAGGTCCGGCCTGACACGCGCATCAACTATCAATCTGTCGGGTCGGGCGCGGGCATTCGTCTGCTTGTTGCGCAAACGGTGTTCTTCGGCGCCACTGACACGCCGATGACGCCGGAGGAGGCGCGGCAGGCGCCGGGATCGATTCTGCATGTTCCGACGGTGCTGGGTGCGGTCGTTCCGGTGTACAACCTGCCGACCGTCAGGACGCCGCTGAGGTTCAGCGGCGCCGTTCTCGCGGACATCTATCTTGGCCGGATTGTGAGATGGAACGACGCGGCGATTGCCGCGCTGAATCCGGACGTTGCCTTGCCGGCCCTCGACATCATCGTTGTCCATCGATCTGAAGGATCGGGGACGACCTACATCTGGGTCGACTTCCTCTCGAAAGTGTCGGCTGAGTTCATGCGGCGCGTCGGCGTCAACGCCGCCGTGAACTGGCCGGTAGGCGTCGGCGGCAAGGGCAACGAAGGGGTCGCAGGGCTGCTTAAGCAGCTGCCTGGATCGCTCGGGTACGTCGAGCTGATCTACGCCGTGCAGAGCCGGATCGCGTACGGCGCCGTGCAGAACGCCGCCGGCGAGTTCGTGACCGCCACCGTCGCGTCGGTGACCGCCGCGGCCACGGCTGCGGCGAGCCGGACGGCTCCCGACCTCTGGCTGTCGATTACGAATGCGCCGGGCAGGGGCGTGTACCCGATCTCGTCGTTCAGCTGGATGCTGCTGTACGAGAATCCTCGCGACAAGCCGCAGGCAAGAGCGATGGTGCAATTCCTGCGCTGGGCACTGACCGACGGGCAGAGATATTGTGAGGCGCTCGGCTACGCGCGCCTGCCGCCGGATCTCGTGCGACTTGAGCTGGCGGCGCTGACGAAGATCAAGATCTCGTAGAGCGGGCGGGCAGGGCGCAGGGGGCGCGGGCCGTTCGGGCGGGCGATGACGCGAAAAGATCTCGGCTTCCGGCTCGGAACCGGCGCGTTTGCCTTCGCGCTCGTGCTCGTCGTGTGCGCGATTGGCGTCGAGCTCGTGCGGCAGTCGATGGCGTCGATCCGCGCCTTCGGATTCGGCTTCTGGTGGACCGCCGTCTGGGATCCGGTCGCCGCTCGATTCGGCGCGCTGCCGTTCATCTGGGGCACGCTGTATTCGTCGATCCTCGCGCTGCTGATCGCCACGCCCATCGCGGTGGGCATCGCGGTGTTTACGTCGGAGCTGTGTCCGGCGGCGCTGCGCCAGCCGCTGGTGTTCATGACGGAGCTGCTGGCGGCCATTCCCTCCATCGTGTACGGACTCTGGGGGATCTTCGTGCTCGTGCCGGTCGTTCGCACGGTCGAGTCGTCGGTACCGGCCACGCTGCGCGCGCTGCCGCTGTTCAGCGGTCCGCCGCTCGGCATCGGCATGCTGTCGGCGGCGCTCATCCTCGCCGTCATGGTCATCCCGTTCACCTCGTCGGTGGCGCGCGAGGTGCTCCGATCGGTGCCGGGGGCGCAGCGCGAGGCGGCCTACGCACTTGGCGCCACGCGGTTCGAGGCGATTCGCGCGGCGCTGTTCTATGCCCGCAGCGGACTCGTCGGCGCCGTCATCCTCGGCTTCGGCCGCGCGCTCGGCGAGACGATGGCGGTGACGATGGTGATTGGGAACAGCACGAGGCTGTCGCTGTCGCTGTTCGCGCCGCAGTACACCATGGCCGCCGTCATTGCGAACGAGTTTACCGAGGCGACAGCCGATCTCTACGTGGCGGCGCTGATGGAGATCGGGCTCGTGCTGTTCATCATCACGCTGATCGTCAACTCGCTGTCGCGGCTGCTGATATGGTCGATGACGCGCAACGCGTCTTTGCCGGTGGAGGCGCCAGACGCCGTGGAGGCGGCATGACGGTCGCCTCGCGCTGGAGCGGTTCGCGCTCGATCGGCCGGAAGATGGTGTCGTGGCTGTTCGTGGCGTTCTGCGCGTGCTCGCTGGCGCTCGCGCTGGTGCCGCTCGGCTTCGTGCTGTATTTCGTGCTCTCCCAGGGTCTGAGAGCCCTCGATGCCGCCTTCTTCCTGCACATGCCGGCGCCGGTCGGCGAAGCGGGAGGCGGCATGGCCAACGCGATTGTCGGCACCCTGATCGTCAGCGGCCTCGCGTCGCTCGTCGCCGTGCCGATCGGCGTGGCCAGCGGGATCTATACGTCGGAGTACGGCGGCAGCCGGTTCGCGTCGATCGCGCGATTTGCCGCCGACACGCTCAACGGCGTGCCGTCGATTGTCATCGGCGTGTTCGCGTACGGCATCGCGGTCCTGCCGTTCAAGCATTTCAGCGCGGCCGCGGGCGGCTTCGCGCTCGGCATCATGATGATCCCCATCATCGCGCGCACGACCGAAGAGCTCCTGCTGCTCGTGCCGTCGTCGATGCGGGAAGGCGCGCTCGCGCTCGGGGCGTCGCGGGCGCGGGCGGTGTTCACAGTCGTCCTCCCCGCCGCGCTGCCCGGCATCGTGACGGGCATTGTCCTCGCGCTGGCGCGCATCGCGGGCGAGACGGCGCCGCTCCTGTTCACCTCGTTCAACAATCGCTTCTTCACGACCGATGTGCGTCAGCCGATCTCGACGCTGACCGTGCAGGTGTTCACCTACGCAATCTCGCCGTACGAGGACTGGCACCGCCAGGCGTGGGCCGGTGCGCTCGTGCTGGTGACGATCGTCTTCATCTGCTCGCTGCTGGCGCGCTTCGCGACGCGCCGCCTCGAGCGCATGCACGCCAGGGGATAAAACCCCCCCGGGATTCGGGATTCGTTGTGCCATGAGGCTCAAACAGCGGCGTCAGCCGCAGTATGCGTAGGCGTAGCCGTGCTCTTGCGCGTGGCCGACGGCGACGATTCCCGACGGCACCATATGCGCGTTCCCGATGACGTGCGCGAGGAGCTCCTTGTACACCGCGTCCGATTGCCCGTCGGTCCGGCGGGCCAGGCTCCCCGCCAGCCCCTGAGTCGACTTGTCGCAGACGGCGAAGTACACGCCGAGCTTGATCATCGCGTCGAACGTCTCGTTGCGGCGGTCGGGCGAGTTGTAGGGGTTCTTCGTCGATGCGGCGTTCGTCTTCGGATCGGTCATCTTGGTCTGCGCCGACAACGGCTCGCTGTACTTCGTCCACACGGCGTCGTTGAACGCGAACGCGGTGGCGCCGTGGCGCAGGCAGATGACGATGGCCAGGTCGCTCGTCTCGAGGCCGTAGCCGCTCTTGCTCGTTGTGAAGATGTTCGACGCGAAGTGCAGTGCCTCGCCGACGCCGTGCGCCGACACGACGTCGAGAAACGTCCGGTGCTTGCCTGGGATTTTGTCGTACCACTCGTCCACCGGATGACGCATCGGCTGCCACGCGCCGCCCGGCGCCGGCGCCTGCGCCCGCAGACCGGACGTGTTCGCGCCGAACGCGGCGCCGAGCGCAGCGAAGCCGCTGCCAAGCCTCGAGAGGAAGGATCGTCGGGCAAAAGGTAAGCGGCTGTCGGAGTGCTGCATGTCTGCCTCGCTTGTGGCGATCCGAACCGCCGGTCGCCAGACGAGCGACATACTAGGCGTGGGGGCGCTCCGGGTCAACGACCCGCAAGGATAACGAGCCGAATCCCGACTTCAGCGCCGCGAGCCCGTGGCGAACGCGAGCGCAGCGACCTGGACCTGATAGTCGTAGCGCGCGGACGCGGCTTCGAGCTCCGCCTGTGTCTGATTGAGCTGCGCCTGATTCAGCTCGACGATCGAGCCGAGGCCGAGGTTGTAGCGCGCCTGGGCCAGGTCGAGCGTCTGCCTCGCCTGGTCGAGCAGCTGGCTGGTGAGATCGAGGCGCTGGAACGCCGTGCGCGCGTTCAGCCAGGCGATCTGCACGTCGCGCGCGACCTGGTTCTCGAGCTCGCGGACGCGCTCACGCTGCGCGCGCGCCCGAAGGGCCGCTTCGGCGTGCCGCGCGGCGAAGAGTCCGCCGTTCAGGATCGGCACATTGACGTTCACGGCGGCCGCCGCGTACTGATCGTTGATGCCGGTCTGATGGTACGGCGTCAGGCCGGCGGCGCCGACGGCGGCCAGCGACGGCCGCGCGAGATCGCCTTCGGCATCGGCGAAGCGCGCCGCCGATTCGGCGCCGAAGCGCGCTGCGATGACGTCCGGCCGCTGGCGGAAGGCGTCGGCGACGAGCGGGGCGCTGTCGGCCGGCGGAGCCGCCGGCAGCGGCTCCTCGGCCAGCGCGTAGGTCGAGATGGAACGCCCGCCGAGCGCAGCGGCGAGCGACGCGAACGCGCGCTCGGTGTCGTTCTGCGCCTGCACGAGCAGCAGCTGCGCCGTCGAGAGATTGACGCGCGCGAAGCCGACGTCGAGCCCGGAGCGCAGGTTGGCGGCCGCCAGCGCGCTCACCTGATTGACGACCAGCTGGCGCGCGTCGACGGTCGCCCCTGCGACGCGCTCGACCGCTTGCGCGCGGAGCGCGCCGTAGTAGGCGCGATCGACTTCGAACAATACGACGGCGCGCTGTCCGGACACCGACTGTTCCTGAGCCTGCGCGTTCAGCGACGAGCTGTCGACGAGCGCGTGCGTGCGGCCGAAGTCGGCGAGCAGCTGTCCGAACGCGATGCCGCCCGCAAGTCGGTCGTAGATGATCGGATTGTTGAGTCCGCCGGCGGCGATGCGGCTGCCGTTCTCGGCGCCCGCTCCCGTGACGCTGCCGAACGCCGTCGGGAAGTAGGCGGCGCGCGCCTCGCGGACGATTTCCCGGGCGGCGAGCGCCGAGCTCTGAGCCGCCTGAATCTGCGGATGGTTCGCGAGCGCCGTCTGCTCGGCCTGTGCGAGCGTCAGCGCCTGCGGTGTCTGCGCGGCGGCGGCTCCGGCGAGCGCCGCGGTGATCGCGAAAGTGAAAACGAGCGTCGAACGAGGCATCAGCGTGTCGCTCCTTCGGCGCCGCGCCGGTAGACGAGCACGTACGCGGCGGGCACGATGAAGACGGTCAGCGCGACAGACACGACGAGCCCGCCGATGATCGCGCGCGCGAGCGGCGCGTACGCCTCGCTGCCGGTGCCGAGCTTCAGCGCCATCGGCACGAGCCCGATGATCGTCGCGAGCGACGTCATCAGAATCGGCCGGAGGCGGATGCGGCACGCACGAACGACCGCGTCGAGGAGCGGTATCCCGCCCGCCTCCAGATGGCGCGTGAATTCGACGATCAGGATGCTGTTCGACACGACCATGCCGACCATCATCAGCACGCCCATCAGCGACTGCACGTTCAGCGTCGTGCCGGTCAGCCAGAGCGCGGCGAGCACGCCGGTGAGGCCGGTCGGCACGGCGAGCAGAATCAGCGCCGGATCGCGGAACGAGCGGAACTGCGCGACCAGAATCAGATAGAGCAGCACGAGCGCCAGCAGCAGCCCGAGCGCGAAGCTCGAGAACGACGCCTGCATCCCCTGCACCATCCCGCGGACCGCGACGCGCACCCCGCGCGGCAGCTTCGTCGCGCCGATGACTCGATTGATGCCGGAGGCCAGCGCCCCGAGATCCTCACCCTTCGGGTTCACGTAGATGTCGATCACCCGCTGAATCTGGTAGTGGTCGATCTCGGTCGGCGACTTCATCGGCGTAATCCGCGTGACGGCGTCGAGCAGCGTCGGGTCCGCCTGCCGCGAGGCGTGCAGCGGCAGGCTCCGCAGGTCGAGGAGACTCTTGATCCGCCCCTCGGGGTACTGCACCGTCAGCATGTAGTCGTTGCCGCTCTTCGGATCGACCCAGTAGCTCGGCGCGATCATCTGGTTCGACGTCAGCGCCGTGATGACGTTGTTCACGACCTCGCGCTGGTCGAGGCCGAGCGTCGCCGCGCGCTGGCGGTCGATGTCGAGCCGCAGCGACGGGTAGTCGATGTCCTGCGGGATGAACACGTCGCTCGCGCCGGGCAGCGCCCGAATGTCGGAGGCGAGATCGGTGGCGGCGCGAAATACCGCCTCGATGTTCGAGCCGCTCAGCTGCACGTCTATCGGCGCCGGCAGCCCCTGATTCAGCACGGCATCGACCATGCCGCCAGACTGGACGTACGCGCTCAGGTGCGGCAGCTCGGCCGCCATCGCGCTCCGCGTCCGCTCCATGTACTCGTAGCTGCCGACGCGATGATCCTCCTTCAGCGCGACCTGCACGGTCGCCGTGTGCGGCCCCGCGTTGCTCGTGTAGATCGACGAGAACCCCGGCTGGACGCCGATGTTCGCCGTCACCAGATCGAGGTCGGCGGGGGAGACCACCCGCCGCACCAGCGCTTCCACGCGGTCGACGTCCGCCGCCGTCATCTCGATCCGCGAGCCGGTCGGCGACTTGAGATTGATGACGAA
>Ga0066903_100003226_pt1 | contig 13221 bp, 9 predicted proteins | sample PanSoiMetaGPlot1_FD_67491 | JGI IMG/M metagenome (GOLD analysis project Ga0066903, IMG submission 67491) | Tropical forest soil microbial communities from Panama analyzed to predict greenhouse gas emissions - Panama Soil - Plot 1 (version 2) | ecosystem: Environmental > Terrestrial > Soil >... | reverse complement strand
AGGTGGACCTCGACCGTCTTCGGGGTCACGTAGAGCGACTGGGCGATCGCCTTGTTCGTCTCGCCGCCGGCGGCGAGGCCGGCGACCCGGAGCTCGCTCGGGGTCAGCGACCGCACGCCCTGCAGGGCCTCGACACGCGGCCGCGCGCCCGTCGCGTGCAGCTCGGCACGCGCGTGCTCGGCCAGCGCGGCGGCGCCGCAGACGGTCGCAAGGTCGATCGCCTGGCGCAGTGGTTCGCGGGCGTCGGTCGGGCGCCGCGCGAGCCGCAGCGCGGTGCCGAGCGCGTCGAGCGCGCGCGCGTGCTCGAGCTTCGCGGGCGAGCCGTCGAGCACCCCGACCGCCTCTTCGAAATGCAGCAGGCCCTCGTGGCCGCCGGTCACCAGCCCGAGCAGGCGCAGCGCACGGCCGAGCGCGCGCGGCGCGCCAAACTGGCGCGCGCGGTCGAGCTCGTCGAGCGCGTCGCGCAGTGCCTCGTCGCGGCGACCGACCCGCGCGTAGGCGAGCGCCCGCAGCGACCGCCAGCTCGACCATGCGGGGTTGTCGACGTAGGCATGCCGGGCGAAATCCTCGGCCGATTCGATGGCCGCTTCGTGGTCGCCGACGGCCAGCAGCAGCTCGGTCCGGGCGCTGCGGATGCGGTTCTCGCCGTCGCTCATCGTCAACACCGGCGGACCCGCCGCGAGCACGTTGCGAGCGCCGTCGTAGTCGCCCTTCTCGCCAAGCACCTCGGCCAGCATTCCGAAGGTGTAGGCGCGTCCCGGGCCGCCGACGACGCCCCACGACTCGTTGACGTCGACCGCCTGGCGCAGGTGGGACTCGGCGTCGCCGAGGTCGCCGCGGCGCAGCAGCGTATGCCCGAGCCAGACGTGGACGCTGAGCGCCGAGAACATCGATCCGCGGCGGTGCGCGGCCGCGCTGACCGTGTCCCACATCGTGATCGCCTCTTCGCGATCGGCAGCGATCAGCGCGCCCATCGCGGCGATCGTGAAGAACGTGTCGTCGGCGTCGAGCAGCTCCGTGCCGGCCAGCGCGCGCAGCGAGAGCTCGACGCAGCGATCCGCGGGCCCGTTCTCGAGCATCCACGCGTACGCGGCCATCGCCTCGACCATCCGCGCGCCGGCCCCTGGGGCGTCGATCCCGCCGCGGTAGCGCTCGAGCTCGGCCATCATCTCAATGTCGCCGGCGCCGAAGAAGACCGCCATGTGCTGGACCGCGGTCAGCCGGAACCGCGTGTCGGTTGCGTCTGGAGGGAGCTGGGCGATCGCGTCGCGTGCGAGGTCGATCCCGCGCTGGGGCGTCGGCGAGAAGCACAGCAGCCGCCCGAGTTCGACGGCGGCCGCGGCCTTGGCGTCCGGGTCCTCGACGACGGCGTAGGCCTGCTCGAGGCGCTCGATCGCGCTCGGAGCGTTGGTCATCGTCTCCGCAAACCCGAGGTCGAGCAGGAGCTGCGCGCGCCGGTCCGCCGGCGGAGGCTCAGCCAGCGCCCGGCGCAAGTAGGCGACCGCGCTGTCGGCCGCGCCGCGGCGCCGGGCCGCGACGCCGGCACGATGCAACAGCTCGGCGATCCACGGCTCGCCGCGCGGCGGCACGTTCAGGAGCTGGACCGCGACCTGGTCGTCCGACGCCCCGACCTCGCGCAGCAGCTCGGCCGCGCGCCCGTGCTGGAGCTCGCGCTCGCCGGCCGACAGCTCGCCGTAGACGGCCTCGCGGACGAGCGGGTGGACGAACCCGAGCGGTGGGTCAGGGCGCAGGATCTCAGCCCGCGCGAGCTCGCCGGTCGCGCGCGCGACCCGCGCCTCGCCGACTCCGGCCAGCGCCGACAGCGCTTGAAGACTTGCGCTCTCGCCGAGCACCGCCGCCGCCCGCGCAACCGCCTGGGTCTCGGGCGGAAGGCGGGTGAGGCGCGGCAGGACGGTGCGCGACACCGCCCCTGGGCCGATCGCCGCGACCGCGCCGGCGTTGGCGGCCAGCGGTGCGACGCCGTCGGCCTCGAGCGCGGTCAGGAGCTGGCGAAGCAGCAGCGGATTGCCGCCGGTCGACTCGTGGCAGGCGTCGCAGAAGGCGGGCTGCGCCTCGTTGCCGAGCCGCTCGCGCACGAGCGCGTGGACGCCCGACGCGCTCAGCGGCCGCGGCTGCACGGCGACCGTCAGCGGGTCCTGACCGATCTCGGCGAGCAGCGCCGGGTCGGTGCCGGGGTCGGTCGAGCGCTGGGTGGCGACGACCAGCACCGGCACGCCCTCGACCCGGCGGGCGAGGTAGGCGACGAACCGCAGCGACGGGCGGTCGCACCACTGCAGATCGTCGATCGCGAGCAGCAGCGGCCGCTGCTCGGCGAGGTTGAGCACGAGCCAGAACAGGCCGTGGAGCGCCGAGAACGAGCCGCTTTCGTGGCCGTTGTCGCTCTCGAACACGCCGAGCGCGCCGTCCGCCGCGCCGCCGAGCACGAGCGCGCGCTGGTCGGGGTCGGCGACGATCGCTTCGAACAGCTGGCGCACGACGCCGAACGGGAACTCGCGCTCGAGCTCGCTTGCGCGCGCGGAAAGGATCGTCATGTCGTCCTGGGCGCGCTCGCGCGCGGCCGCCAGCAGCTGGGTCTTGCCGATTCCCGCCTGGCCCTCGATCAGGGCCAGACCGCCGCTCCCCGAGGCGGCTTGGGCGACCACGCCATCGAGCGTCTCGAGCTCCTTCTCGCGCTCAACGAGCGTGGCTGTCCGTAGCTCAGGCACCGGCGACCCCAAGAATAGGGAGCGTTAGCACCGTATTGGGGAATGTTGGGAAAAGGTTGGGGGCGGGGTTTGGGGTTGTCCGCGATGTGGCGCGAGGGCGCCTCGCGGATCGTGGTCGCACACCACCGACCACGAAGGGAGGCCGTCTGTGTCAACCACCATCACCCCGCGCTACGAGGCACTGCGAGATGTCCTCGAGGGCACGATCGTCGAACCGGGCGATCCTGAGTTCGCCGCCGCCGCTCAGGCGTTCAACCTCACCGTCGTCCAGCAGCCGGAGCTCGTCGCCCTGCCGGCCGACGAGCAGGACGTCATCGCAATCGTCAACTTCGCCCGCGCGCACGGGATGCGCGTCGCGCCGCAGCGCACCGGCCACAACGCCGAGCCGCTCGGCGCGCTCGACGACGTCATCCTCGTGCGCACCGACGACATGCGCGGCGTCGAGATCGACGCCGAGCGCCGTGTCGCGCGCGTGCGCGCCGGCTCGAAGTGGGAGGACGTCGTCCCCGCCGCTTCGCAGCTCGGCCTCGCCGCGCTGCACGGGTCGACGCCCGACGTCAGCGTCGCCGGCTACGTGCTCGGCGGCGGTCTCGGCTGGTACGCGCGCAAGCTCGGTCTTGCGGCTAACAGCGTGCTGGCGATCGAAGTCGTGACCGCCGACGGCCGGCTGCGGCGCGTCGACGCCGAGCACGAGCCCGAGCTGTTCTGGGCTCTGCGTGGCGGCGGCGGCAACTTCGGCGTCGTCACCGCGCTTGAGATCCAGCTGTTCGACATTCCCGAGGTCTACGCAGGCGTGCTGTTCTTTGAATGGCAGCGCTCGGCCGAGGTGCTGCAGGCGTGGCGCGAGTGGACGCAGACCGTCCCCGACGAGATGACGTCGGTCGGGCGGATCCTCCAGATCCCGCCGCTCCCCGAGGTGCCGGAGCCGTTCCGCGGCCGTCAGTTCGTGCTCGTCGAGGCGATCTTCGTCGGCAGCCGTGAGGACGGCGACGCGCTGATGGCGCCGCTGCGGGCGCTCGGCCCCGAGATCGACACGATCACGATGGTGCCGCCGGTCGGCATCGCCGAGCTGCACATGGACCCGCCCGACCCACTGCCGTACATGGGCGAGGGCGGGATGCTCGGGCCGATCGACGCCGAGGCGATCGATCGCTTCGTCGCGGCCGTCGGCCCCGGGTCGGGTTCGGCGCTGGTCTCGGTCGAGCTGCGCCACGCCGGCGGTGAGCTGCACCGCGCGCGGCCCGGCGGCGGCGCGATCGCGACGCTCGACGCCGAGTTCGTGACGTTCGCCGTCGGCGCGGTGCTCGACGCGGGCAGCGTCGATGCGCTCGACGAGACGCTCACCGCCCTGCGCGCGGCGCTCGCGCCGTACGACAGCGGCCGGGAGTACCTCAACTTCGCCGAGCACCACACCGACCCGGCGCGGTTCTACCCGCCGCAGACCTACGCCCGCCTGCGCGCTGCGAAGGCGGCCTACGACCCCGGCCGGCTGTTCAAGGCCAACCACGAGATCACCCCGTCCCTCTGATCGACAAAAGGATCTATTCCCATGCATTACTCAGCACGCCTCAATGCGGCGGCAGCCGCCGCGGTGCTCGCGATCGCGATGGCATTCGCGTCGATCGCGCACGCCGACTCGATCGCCTATGTCAAGGACGGCAACGTGTTCCTGTCCACGTCCGACGGCTCGCGCCAGTACCAGGTGACGACCGCGGGCGGCTACAGCGACGTCTCGCAGGCCGACGACGGCACGATGATCGCGCTGCACGGCGTCCGCCTGCACCGCCTCGACCGGGCCGGCAACGTCACGGCCGATTTCGACACACCGGTCTCGGACACGCGTCCCATCGGCCAGAAGGCGTTCTGGGGCCCGTACGACCCGGCGATCTCGCCCGGCGGCGACAAGGTCGCCTACACGTATTACTACGTGTCCAACGGCGGAGCGCCGGGCTGCTATCCGCCGACGTGCTTCGTGTACTCGCACGAGGGCGGCACCGGCTACTCGTACGCCGACCGCCAGACGGCGTGGAGCGACCCGCCCGGTCGTCACAGCGGATGGGTTCACCCGTCGTGGATCGACAACGACACGACGATGCTGACCGACCCGACGCACCTGCCCAACAACGACGTGATCGTCGACACGGTTGGCGACGGCACCCAGGTGCTCAAGGACTGGTTCACCGACACCGCCACCACGCACATCCGCAGCGGTGAGATGACGCGCCAGCGCACAAAGATGGCCTTCGTGGCCGGCGACGGCGACAGCGAGCTGCGCGTGTACCGCGTGCGCACGTTCCCGACGTCGTTCCCGCCGCCCGACGGCAGCGACCAGTACCCCGAGGCGTGCTACCACGTCACCGACCCCGTCGGCGGCTCGTTCGGCACGCCGACGTTCTCGCCCGACGGCCGCCGGCTCGCGGTTGCCGAGGGCGACGGCGTTCACATCGGCGAGGTGCCGGACTTCGCGGCTGGCTGCACCACGACCGGCGCGACCCTCCCGGCGCTCGTGATCGCGGGCGCGTCGGAACCCGACTGGGGCCCGGCCGACGTGCCGCCGGCGCGCCCCGCTGGGACCGGCTCGTCAAAGCCGGGTGGCGACCCGGGCAAGCCTGGCGTCGGCTCGAGCAAGCCGGGCACGGGCTCGACGAGCTCGGCCACGACGTCGTCGAAGCTGACCGTGACTGTCCCGCCCGCGCGGCTCCGCGCCGCGCTGCGCAGCGGGCTCAAGCTCCGGGTGACGGTGCCCGGAAGCGGCAAGCTGTCCGCCAGCGTCCGCCGTGGCGGACGGACGCTGGGGACGGCCGCCGCGCGCACCGTCAACGGCCCCGGAACCGTCACCCTGACCGTGCGCCTCGGCGCCTCGGCCCGCCGTGCGCTCGCGCACAGCAAGCAGGCCAAGGTGACCGTGACCGTGCGGTTCACCGCGGCCGGGGGAACCGGATCCCAGGCCGGCGCGAGCGCGACGTTGCGCTAGGAGCGAGCGAGGCGCCCGCGGTCCCGTGGGGGGGCCGCGGGCGCCGGTGCGCTTGAACGGCGCGGCCGCTCAGGCGGTCGACGTGCTGGACGCGCCCTTGCCCGCTTCGACGGCGGCGCGGCCGGCGCGGTGGGCGAGGATGCCGGAGATGGCGAGGACGAACAGGGCGAAGAGGCCGTGGAGGCCGCCGACGTACCTGTGGCTGTCGGCGAAGGCGACCTGGATCGTGCCGATGATCGGCAGCGTGACCGACAGGCCCACCATGCCCCAGCGGCCCCACCAGGCGCCGATGCCGACCAGCCCGGCGACGATCTCGATGCCGTGCGTGATGCCGCCGACCGTCTTGTGCGCGTCGAGCGCGTCGGCGCCGAAGATGTACGACGCGATCAGGTAGACCTGCACGAACACCGCGACGACGACCAGCGTGCAGAGAACGGCCTGGGTCCACAGCGCTGCGCGACGCATCGGTCGAAAACGCTACTAGTAATCGTCATCGCCGCGGGGTACGCTCGCCGCGGCGTGGTTCTGGGGCGCGTCATTGCTCGTCGGAGCGAAGCAGCGGCGGCACTGGCCGCGCTGGCGCTGGTGCCTGTCGCGTCGGTGCCTGCCGCGTCGACGAGTGGCAACGGCTGTCCGTTCCTGTCCACGAGCAACGTCTTGATCGCGATGGGCGAGCCGGACGCGAACCCGACGCTTACCTACGAGCAAACCACGCGGGCGCTGTCGCACGGCACCTTCGGGTACACGCACTGCACAGCGGTCAACGAGGGCGGCGCCAATGCGATCAACATCGGTGCGTCGGTGATGTCATTCCGCGGCGGTGTCGACCTGTCCAAGGCCAACGCGGGCGTTCGTCAGCTGTGCAGCGACGCGATGGGCGCGCTCGAGGCCGCCGACGCACATGCCTGCCAGCTACTGCTCAAGGCCGACGACACGACCAACCTCAAGGCCAAGCTCCACCTGCTGTTCCTCGCCTTCTCGGAACTGGGCAGCGCGTTCCGCCTCGGCCCCGGTTTCGGCTTCCACCAGCCCGCGTTCGAAGCCTCGCCCACGAAGGCGTACGGCTCGAGTGTCTGGGTCCTGCTCGAACGCAGCGAGCGCCTGCTGTATGTCAACTGCTTCGACACAAGCAGCGGTCCGAAGGGCCGCAACGGGGCCTGCGCTCGCGCGATCGCCCGGGCTGCCACCTCAAATCTGACCTGACCCAGCCGCTGTGTAGTCCGGACCCGGGTGGGGTACCCTGAGTGGTCGCGTGTTCGGGACACGCGCCCATCTTCGGCGGGGGTCGATTGCGGTGCCGCTCGTGGTCGCCGCGACGGTCTTCTCCGGTCCCGCGCACGCCTCCGACACCAGCGGCGACGGCTGCCCGTACCTCGACAGCGCCAGCCTCGTGACCGCGATGACGCCGGCCGGCAGCGCGCCGACGATCAGCTACGAGCGCGTTCAGCGCAGCGGGCGCAACCAGGTCTTCTCCTACACCGCGTGCGTCGCCGTCAACGAGTCGGGTCCGGCGCTCGTCGACGTCACCGCCGGCCTGATGACGTTCCACGGCGGCGTCCGCTGGTCCAAGAACGACCCGTTCGTGCGCCAGATCTGCACCGACGCCCTCGGCGCTCGGCAGGCGGCCGACGACCACGCGTGCCACCTCCTGATCCGGGCCGCTGACCAGCTCGACCGCAAGAAGAAGGTGCGGCTGATCGGCTCCGCGCTCAGCGCGATCGGCCAGTCCCGGCGCGTGTCGCCCGACCTCGACGGCAACGCCGCGTTCAAGGCGCACTCCGCCGACTGGGCGGGGACGACGGTCTGGGTCTACTTCGCGCGCAGCCAGCGACTGCTGTCGGTCAACTGCACCGACACCGGCCATCCGCCCACGTTCCGCAACGACCGCTGCGCACTCCTGACCGCTGCGTCGGCCGCCGCCCGGATCACGTGAGCCGCGGATAGGCTGGGCGCCAATGGGCGCCCTGCTCGACCACGTCCGCTCCTACTACGACTCGCTCAACACCGGCGACGCGGAGCTCGTTGCGTCGCACTTCACCCCGGATGCCGTGCACTACTACACGCGCCTCGGCCCACATCGCGGCGCGGCCGAGATCGGCGGCAACGCGAAGGCCGGCGTCGAGCAGTTGGCCGGCGTGTGGACGCTGGAGCACGGCGTCGAGGGCGACGATGAGGTCGCGATCGAGTGGACGATGGCGTGGACCGACCCGAAATCGGGCGAGCGGCGCCTGGACCGCGGCGCCGAGTTCCTCGCCTTCCGCGACGGACTGATCTGCGAGGTCCGGGCCTACCACCACGGCGGCCCGAAGAACCCGCGCGGCGATCTGCTCGGCTTCGACCACGCGGCGCGCGGCCACACGATGCCCGACTAGGGGCGCACAGCTAGAACTCGAACGCTGTCCGCCCGCCCGAGTTCACGAACTCCGCGAGCTGCGTGCGGCCGTCGTCGACGATCGCGCCGCCATGAGCGAGCAGCAGGTGGTCGAAGTCGAGCTCGGCGAGAAAGCGCTTGTAGACCGCGAGTAACGCCCGCTTCGTGCCGGCAGGGTCGTCCATCAGCGAATCGGGGACGAAACCGAGCGGCTGGTCGGGACCGACCCGGACGACGCCGTCGGCCATTGCCAGGAACCGTCCGCTGGCGTGGTGCAGCGCCATCTCGTCGGCGCAGATCGCGCCGACCTCATGGACGACAAGCCCGCCCGGCAGCGTGTCGCCGGGGTCGTACGCCGTCACCGGCGGGCGGTCGCTGAACTGGTGCAGGCCGCGGCGTGGGACGAACACGTCGACGCCGAACGCCTCGACGAGCTGCGCGCTGTGGCGGTAGTGCAGGCGGTTCGTGAGCACGACCGCCGCCGGCTTGGTCGCCCGCCCGCCAAACCAGTCGATGCCCTCCTGCGGCGGCAGCAGCGGGTCGAGCGCGATACCGCCGTCGTCGAGCCAATACGACGACACCGCGATGTTGATCACCGGGTGGACCGCGGTCCAGTGGACGACGCCGGGGAGCACCTCTTCCACGACGTCAACGCTAGCGAACCGCCCCTAGCGAACCGTCAGATGCAGCAGGCCCGACCGGTGCTCGGCGCCGGCGACGGCGCGCAGATCGACCCTGTAGCGCCCCGATGGAAGCCGATGGTGGCCCATCGTCGTCGTCAGCGTCAGCCGGTCGAGCCCGGGGGCGGCATGCATCGTCAGCACGAGCGCGGCGCGGTAGCGGCCGCGCACCTGACGCGAGAACGTGACCGACATCCGCGCCGACTTGGTCAGCGTGAACGACAGCGTCACCCGGTGGCCGGCGCGCAACGTCGGCGCGCTCAGCCGCAGCGACGTGAGCTTCAGCGCGACGCGTCCGGTCGCGGGCGCCAGCGGCGTGATCTGCGGCGTCACGGTGAAGCTGTCGACGCTGGAAGATGGCGTGGCCGGCTCGCCGGAGGCCGGGGGCGAGGTGCTCGACGCGGGCGAGCCTGGGTCGCTGGCAGGCGGCTGCGAGCTCGCGCCGCCGTCGGTCGAGTTCGGCGTCTGCCCGGTTGACGCGCCGCCGGAGACGGGGCCGTTCGGCGTCGCGTCGCAGGCGTCGCCGATCCCGTCATGGTCGGCGTCGGCCTGGTCGGCGTTGGCGACGTCAGGGCAGTTGTCGGCGCTGTCGCCGACGCCGTCGTGGTCGGCGTCGGCGTGCTCGGTCGAGTCGTCAGGGAACACGTCAACCGCATTGGCATAGCCGTCGCCGTCACGGTCGGGGTCGCATGCGTCGCCGATGCCGTCGTGGTCCTCGTCGGCCTGCGTCGGGTTGGCGACCGTGGGGCAGTTGTCGGAGCTGTCGAGGACGCCGTCCCCGTCGGTGTCGACGTCGGCGACGACCGCGGCGACGGCGGCCGCTGCGTCGAGCCGCCCGCCGCTGACGGCGCGGCCGCTCAGCGAGGCCCTCTTGTCGACCGACGCGAGCAGGCGGCTCTTGGCGTCGGTCGCTCCGAGCGCGGAGTTCGACGCGAACATCAGCGCCAGCGTCCCGCTGACCATCGGCGTCGCCATCGACGTGCCGCTCGCGTAGTAGTACCGAGCGGCACCGGTCGACGGGTCGTTGGTCCACGTCGAGGCGATGTTCACGCCCGGCGCGAACAGGTCGACGCTGGTCGCGCCGAAGTTCGAGAACGTCGCCGCGTTGTCCGAGGAGTCGGTCGCCCCGACGCAGACGATGTTGGCCTCCGGCAGCACACACGGCCAGAAGCCGCTGCCGGCGACATCGTCGTTGTCGCCGATGCTGTCGGAGCCGCCGTTGCCGGCCGCGACGACGTACAGCGTCTTGGGATGTGCGGCGATCGCGTCCTCCTCGGCCTTCGAGAAGCCGCTCGCGCCGAGGCTCGCGTTGACGACCGGGATCCCGAGCGCGCCGGCGTAGGCAAACGCGTTGGCGACGTTCGCCGACGTGCCGGAGCCGCTGTTGTCGAGCACCCGGATCGGGAGAACCTCGGCCGACGGCGCGACGCCCGCGATCCCGAGCGCGTTGTCGCGGCGCGCCGCGATGATCCCGGCGACGTGCGTCCCGTGGCCGTTGCCGTCCTGCGGCGTGTTGTCGGAGTCGACGAAGTCCCAGCCGCGCCAGTCGTCGACGAAGCCGTCGTGGTCGTCGTCGACGCCGTTGGTCGCCTTGTCGTGGCCCTGGGCGTCGGTACCGGTCTCGCCAGGGTTGACGGCGATCGCGCCCTGGAGGTCCTGCTGTCCGAGTTCGGCGCCGCTATCGACGGTGGCGACGGTTTCGCCGGCGCCGGTGCTCGTCTTCCACGCCGTCGGCGCGTCGATGTCGTCGCCCGCGACGCCCGCCACACCGTTGACGGTCTGGCCGGTGTTGTGGAGCGACCACTGCAGGGTCCAGTAGGCGTCGTTCGTCGCCGCGTGGACCGGCAGGTCGGGCTCGGCGTAGACAACGTCCGGATCGGCGTTCAGCGCGTCGACGGCGTTGGCCAGCTCGCCCGGCGGCGCATGCACGACCTCGGTGTCGGCCACGAGGAGTGAGCTGACGTGGGTCACGCCCGCGTCGGCCCGCACGTCAGCGCGCTGCGTCGCGCTGAGGCCCGGTTCGCGGCGGACGACGATGTCATGCACACCTTGATCGTCGAGGCGGTCGAGGCCGGCCGCCGACGGGGGCGGTGGCGCCGGTGCGGCGGCGGCGGCCGGTGCGGCGACGGCGAGCACGAACAGGCAGATCAGCCCGATGCGGCGGCTCATTGAGGTCCCCATCGGCACGAAATGGGTCGGACGCGAGCCCATGAACGAGGCGACGGTAGGGCACCGGACCGCTTCGCGCTACTCCCGCAATCAGTCTTCTAAAACACTTTTTGGAGCACTATCGGCTTCGTGGTAGGCCTCGAGCAGTTCGTTCTCTTTCTGGTGCTTCGGGAAGAAGAAGAACACGATCGTCGCCCCGAGCAGCACAGCGATGATCCCGGCGACGTAGGCCCAGTTGTCGCCCTGCAGGAACGCCGCCTTGGCGCCAGCCTCGATCTGGCTGGAGTAGTGCGGGTATTGCTTGGCCACCTCGGCGGCGCTCGAGAACGATTTCTCGAGCTCCTCCTGCACATTCGACGTGACGTGCGCGCCCGACGACGAGATCTCGGCGGCGGCCGCCTTCGCGTAGCCCGCGGTCAGCAGCGCGCCGAAGATCGACTGTAGGATCGCGCCGCCGAGGTCGCGCTGGAGGTCCGCCGTGCCGGACGCCATTCCCGCGCGCGAGACGGGCACGGAGCCCGTCAGTGAGCGCGACGCCGGGGTACCGGCGAACCCGACGCCGATCCCCACCAGCAGATACCCGAGCCCGACCTTCCAGTAGGCGATGTTCTCCTGCCAGAGCACGAGCATCGTCAGGAAGCCGAGCATGACGAACACGTAGCCGAGCAACAGCGTGAAGCGCGCGCCGTGGTCATCGACGAGCTTCGCGGAGCGCGGCGCGACGACGACCATCCCGACCGCCCCGGGGAGGATCGCCAGCCCGGCGTGGAACGTCGAATAGCCGAGCACGTCCTGCACGAACTGCTGGCCGATGAACATCGCGCCCATCAGCGATCCGAAGACGACGATGCCCGCACACGCCGCGACCCAGAAGATGCGCCGTCCGGCGATGTCGAGGTCGTACAGCGGATTTCGAGCGCGGCGCTGGCGGATCACGAACCCCGCGGCCGCGGCGAGCGCGAGGATCCCGAGCCCGATCGCGATCGCTCCCCGATTCGGCACCGGCGCGAAGTTGATCGACAGGATCAGCGATGCGACGAGGACGACTGACACGATCCCGCCGAGGTTGTCGACCGGCTCCGTCGTCTCGTTGACGTGGGCGGGAACGAACCGCCACGCCATGAAGAGCGCGACCGCGGCCAGCGGGATCGTGACCAGGAAGACGGAGCTCCAGTCAAAGCCGGTCAGCAGCGCGCCCGACACGAGTGGCCCGAGCGCTGCGATCGCGCCGCCGAGGCCCGACCACAGCGCGATCGAGCGCGTGCGCCCCGGCCCGGGCTCCCAAAGCGCCGTGATCAGCGCGAGCGTCGTCGGGAATGCCATGCCCGCGCACAGGCCGCCGAGCAGCCGCGCAGCGAACAGCACGCCGATCGTCGGCGCGAACGCGGCCAACAAGCTCGCCGGGACGGCGAGTGCCGTGCCCAGCAGCAGCAGCAGCTTGCGCCCGTAGCGGTCGCCGACCGCCCCGAGGTACAGCACCGACGCCGCGAGCCCGAGCGAGTAGCCGACGGCAACGAGGTCGAGCGCGGTCTGGCTGGCGTCGAACGCGTCGCCGATGTCGGGCAGCGCGACGTTGGCGACCGACAGGTTGAGGTTGGCGACCGCAGCGACGAGGATCAGCGCGGTCAGGACGACGCCGCCCTGCTTGGGGCCCGTCGACTGCTGCGGGGGCGCGGCGACGGCGGCCATGAGGTCGGGACTGTAGCCCCCGCCCCGCAGGGGGCCTCATCCGGCGCGGGTGATTTCCCCTTGCCGGGCGTGGCGGTGCGGTCGCATGTGGATCGGCGGCTTGTCCTCGCCGCCCGCCTCGAGAAACGCGCGGGCGTCCTCCAACGCGCGGCGGATCAGCTCGTCGGCCTGCGAGAAATCGATCGGCTGGATCGCGAGCGGGCACGGCGGCGGCAGGACGATCAGCCGCGCGTCGCCCTCGTGGCGGGCGATGTCGTCGACCAGTCGGTGCTGGGTCAGGAGGCTGATCGCGTGCAGCGACGTCGCCAGCGCGCCGCGCGGCGCCTCCTGCAGCGCACAGGCGTGGCCGGTCGGCAGGACGTAGATGCGGCGCGCTCCGAGCTCGATCGCGTGGGAGATCGGCGTGTTGTTGGCGACGCCGCCGTCCATCAGCACGCGCCCGTCCCACTTCACCAGCGGCAGCACGCCGGGGATCGCTGCGCTCGCCAGTATCGCCTCGACGATCGGCCCGCGCGACAGCAACAGCTCCTCGCCGGTGAGGACGTCGACGGCCACCACGTGCAGCGGGCTCGCCAGCTGGTCGAGCCGCTCGCGCTGCACGTGCTCGCCGAT
>Ga0066903_100003225_pt1 | contig 13226 bp, 10 predicted proteins | sample PanSoiMetaGPlot1_FD_67491 | JGI IMG/M metagenome (GOLD analysis project Ga0066903, IMG submission 67491) | Tropical forest soil microbial communities from Panama analyzed to predict greenhouse gas emissions - Panama Soil - Plot 1 (version 2) | ecosystem: Environmental > Terrestrial > Soil >... | reverse complement strand
GGCGATGCCGCGCTCCACCAGGGCATCGACGCCCTTGAGGATGTCCTCGACCTCGATGTCGTTTTCCCGGCCGATGAGATCGGTGAGGAACTTGTCGCCGTAGCCTGTGGAGCCGCGGTAGTTGGGGCACAGAACTGCGATGCCGCGGGCAGGCAAGAGGGTTCGGCCATAAATCCAGTATTCCTGCTTGAAATAGCTGGCCGTGGTCGGCCCGCCGTGAATGCTTAACACGAGGGGCACCCGCTCGCCTTTTTTGTAATCCGGAGGCAACTCGAGGATGCCTTCGACCGGGTCACCGTTGGCGCCTTTCCAGGAGACGACGGAGATTTTCGGCATCTTCCAGGAGTCGGTCTGCGGGTTAACGTTGGTGAGCTGGCGGAAGCGGTCACCTTGGGCCGGGTTTAACGTGAAGATGTCGGGAAGGTGGGCCGGTGAAGCCATTACGACAGCCGCTACCCTGCCCTGCTTGGGGAAGCTGAAGCCTTCGACAACCACGTCACCTAGCGTCCAGGTCATGAAACTATCATCACCCAAATCGCGGCTACAAAGGTGGACCCGGCCTTTCTCTTCTCCCAAAAAGCACAATTCATTTTTGCCGCGCCATTGCAAAGGCGAACCGTAACCTTTCACCGCCACCCCCGCAGGCCGCTTCAGGTTGAAAACATCGGGACGGTTGTTTTTCCAGCGGGCCACCACGATCTGGGCCGGATAGCCATCGAAAACCGCATTGAATGCCAGCGCGTTGCCGTCTTCTGACCAGGCCAGCTTGTCCAGCCAGGCATAAGGAGATGGAGCATCAGCGCGAAACACCTTGTCCGGCAGCGGCGTGATCTTACTCTTGGCCGAATCGTAAATATCCACCCGCGATTTGCCCTCGAAGCTGATGACCTTGTCGTCCGGGGCGGTGATCATGGCCAGTCGCCCCTCGTCCGGCGACACCGCCATTTCATGAATGTAACGCTTGTCGTCCACGATCTTCTCCGCCCGGAACGATCGCAAATCCAGCCTCCAGACTTGGGAATGTTTTTCGATGCCGTGGCCGTACTGGATGTGCTTGAATTCCTTGCGCAGGGCCTGAAACGGTCCGGTGACGGCTTCCCCGTGTGTGATATAGTGGAGCGAGTTGCCACCGCCGGTCAGGCGGAAGTCGGCAATGCCCTCGGCGACGCGCGTGACAGCCACCGGTTCCCCACCCCCCAGGCCGATGCGCCACACTTGCGTCTTGCCGTTGTAAGGCGGGTTCTTCTCATCGCCCCGTTTGCGGTTGCCGGCAAAGTAAATGGTTTTGCTGTCCGGGCTCCACTGTGGCGACCGATCGTTGGCACGGTCGAACGTCAGCCGCCGCGGCGCGACGGGCTTGGCCGTTTCAACCACCCACAGGTCAGTCTTGCGGTCATCGGTAGTCTTCTGCCAGCGGCCCTCGGTGTAGGCGACGTGCGAGAAGTCTGGCGCACTGGCAATCTGAAGAATATCCGCCTGCGTGAAATAATCGTCGATGGTGATGTCGTGCGTGCCCTTCGGCGCGGGGGCCTGGGCATGAGTTAACTCAAGGGTCAAAAGAAGCAGGGAGAGAAGGGCCAAAGAACGACTGGTGAACATGCGAATTCTCCTGTTGTTGAGAGTCGGCGGTGTTTGGGTAGCGTTCGGGATATCCCAGGCGAACGCCAAGCGCGAACGCGCCCATGTCTTGTATTGTTTGCCGGCCGGACAAACTGGCAACTGAAAAGTTCAGAAATCTCTTGAAGATGCCGCGGCAACGGTCCACAATCGAAGCGCGGATTCCAACAAGCGAGCGAAAGCTCTGGGTATTTCCATGCGCTGCAAAAGCTCAGTCGTAGTCTTCACATCCTCGTTCCCAAACTCCTGTTTGGGAACGAGGATTCTGGGAACGGTCCTGTTCCTGTTATTTTCCTGTGCTTGCTTGCCGGGGACAGCACAAGCACAAGATCCTGTTCGGCATTTGGCGCCGCCTCATCAGGACCAGCCAACCCAGGTCTCCCTCGGCTTCTACCTCCTCAACCTGGGCAAGATCAATCAGACCGAGGAAACCTTCGATATTTCCGGCCTGCTCACCACTTCCTGGCGTGATCCGCGGCTGGCGTTCGATCGCAAAAAAACCGGGGAAAACGTCAGGCGCTATGCAGCGGGGCAAATCTGGGTTCCGGAATTGACCATCGTCAATGCCGCGGCCTTGCAGCGCAGATCGCTCATCCAGCTTTCGGTGCAACCGGATGGCACAGTGAAGTGCGTGGAATTTCTGTCGGTCACCGTGTCCTCCGATTTCAATTTCCGCAAGTTCCCGTTTGATTCGCAGAGTGCCATGATCATCTGGGAGCCGTTGTCGTACGAGGTGCAGCCCGTCACGCTGGTCGGCAACCCGGCGGCCGAGGGGATCAGCCAGGATTCCTACGTGAGCCTGTCGGAATGGGAAATTCTCAATGTCCATTCCACGTTTGGCGATCGCAAGGTGAATAGCCAATCCATTCCACGGGCAACGTTTGAGATGACCCTGAAACGCCATTCCGGATTCTATCTGTTCAAGATCCTGTTGCCGCTCTCGCTCATTTCCATCATTTCCTGGACCGCGTTCTGGCTGAATCCGTCCACGAGTTTTACTTCCCAGCTCAACCTGGGCATCACCAGCATTCTGGCGGCGATCATGTTCAACCTCACGGTCACAAACTCCTTGCCGCGCGTGCCCTACACTACCGCCATGGATGCCTTCATTGCAACCTGCTACATTTTCTTTTTCATTTCCCTGCTCGCCACTGTTTACGTGCAGGTATTGGTCAATAAGCAGCATACGGACCGGGCCAACATGCTGATCCGCCGTTTCCGCTGGCTCTTTCCTTCGCTGTTCATCATCGTGCAGGGACTATCGTTCACCGGTTTTCTGTCCATCGGAGTGTAGGGTGCGTTCGGTTTTCGGGCCAGGAATCAATGATCAGAAAAGCGTGATATTCCGGCCCGAAAACCGAACGCACCCTACGGGGTTCTCGGAGGTTGGCATGGCATCGGCAAAACACCTGGCTCAGGCGGAATCGGCCCTGAAAAAAACGGCCCTGGCCTATCCCGAATCATACGAGGAGTTTCCCTGGGGCCATTGTGCGATCAAGGTCAAAGGCAAAGTCTTCCTGTTCCTGTCCAATGGCAAAAGCCCGGACGGCGCCTTCAGTCTGTCGGTGAAGTTACCGCTGTCCGGCAAACTGGCCCTGAGTTTGCCGTTCGCCTCGCCCACCGACTATGGCCTGGGTAGGAGCGGCTGGGTAACGGCCCGCTTTCACGTTGGGGATGCTGTTCCCACCGACATGCTCGCCGAATGGGTGGACGAGAGCTACCGGGCAATCGCACCGAAGAAATTGGTGGCTCGGCTCGAGGAGGAGGACAATGGAAAAAGCGAGCACATGAAGAAACCTGCACGCAATCAAAGACCGAAGAAGAAGCGAAGTGGGTAAACTGCGGGAAGTAGCGACTCTGTTGCAGGTTGACTTGACGGTCGCGGGCGTGGCGTGTATTCCAGGCCGTTCTTTCCCGGAGGGAGCCTGTGAATCGCCTGGCCGCCGCCCTGTGTGCCGTATGCCTCGTCCAGGCCGATCTGGCTCTCGGACAGGAAAAGGACCCGCCGCCGCTTCCTTCCGGTGTTCCCCTGGAAGCCCTGGAGAGGCCGCCAACTTCAGACAACGATAAGCCTCCGCCGGCGGACTCGACTCCCCAAACCGAGCCGGCCGACGAGCCGGTAGCAGCGCCGGAACCCTGTCCCGCTCCCGTAAATCGGGTTCCGGAACTGTTCGGCGACCAGGCACCCATCGGTTCGCTGCTCCGCTTGCCCAGCGGCCAGATTCTGGGACCGGGAAATATCTTTGTTCCCTCGGCCCGCTATTTCAAAATCAGCGACAACGATAGTCCCTTGCCCCAGTCGCGCACCTATTTCTCCTTCAACTACTTCTACAATTTGAATGACAACATCAACCAGCAACTGGGCGGCGGTATCCAGCACACGCGCATCCACCGCGAGATCTTCGGCGTCGAGTGGGCCGACGACGACCAGAGCGTATCCTGGGGCCTGCGCTTGCCCATCGACACCTTCAATGCCGATCACACCGTCCCCGGCCTGGACGGCACCAGCACAGATATCGGCGATCTGAGTATCATCCTCAAATGGCTCTTGTGGCGGGACCAGATCACGGGCAGCCTGCTTTCGGGCGGTCTGGCCGTGACGCCGCCGACCGGTCCTGGTTCCTTCGGCGGCTCCAATAATATCAGCGCTTTTCACAACACCATTCTGCAACCATACGTCGGCTGGATCTGGATCAATGGGCCGTTCTATCTGCAGGGCTTCTCGGCCGTGAACGCACCCACCGATCTGAACGACGTGGTGCTCCTGGACAACAGCGTGGCGGCCGGCTACTACCTGTACCAGAACAAGAACAGCGGCGGGCTCTCCGCCGTCGTGCCCACGGTGGAAGTCCATGTGAACACGCCGCTCAATCACCGGGGCATTCTTCGTCTGTCCGACCCGGCCGGCACGCCCGACCTGGTGGACATCACCGGCGGCATTCATTTCGAGTACAACGACAAGAGCAGCATGGGCGTCGCCTTCGCCGTCCCGGTGACCGGCCCGCGCATGTTCGATTTCGAAATCCTGGCCCAGTTCCGCTGGCGTTATTGACATGGACGCCTGCCAAATCTGCGGATAATCTTCGCTTTGTGACAAACCCGAAGTGTTGCGTTCTGTTCGCTCTCGGTCGTGAAGCCCGGCCATTCTTGCGGAAATATCCCGTCCAAAAAAACCTTGCCGCCCCCATTCGGGCATTTCTGTGCGGGAAAGAAGGGCGTTCCATTCTGGTTTTGGAAACCGGGGTCGGCCGCCAGCGCATGGAGCAGGCGTTAACCTGGCTGCTCGATCAACCGAGCTTGCCGAAGCTGATCATCAGCGCCGGCTTCTCCGGCGCATTGCGGGCCGGACTCAACATTGCCGACATAATTATTGCGACTGATGTGAGCGATGAAAACGGCGGCTCCTGGTCTGTTCCCTGGCCGGGCGAAATTGCCGGCCAGAATTCTCAACGTGGCAAGATTTTGACTGTGTCCGGCACCGTTGCGCATCCCGGCGAGAAACTTGCTTTGGGACAGAAGCACGATGCCATCGCCGTGGATATGGAAACAGCGGTCGTCGCCCGCACGTGCGCCGACAAGGGCATCCCCTTTGGCTGCATCCGGGCCATTTCGGACGATGTGCACACGCCCCTGTCGGCGGATGTGGATTACGTGATCGTCAATGGCCGGGTTTCCGCCCGGCGGCTCCTATGGCGATTGCTGCGCCGGCCCCGGTTTGTCGCGGAACTGTGGCGTCTGGCGAAGCACACTCGTTTGGCGGCTGACCGACTTGCAGTTGCTCTGGACCAGTTAATAAGTGTGGCAGCTGATTTGTAATCGGCGGGGGATCGGTGATTAGACGACTCGTATTGCAATTTCGAATTTCCTGACTGAAAATTGGTGGAGGTTGAGGGCCGAAAAAATGCTACCACTTGATGATCCACGTTGGGCCACTTACATCGGCGGGTATCAGACACCGTATGATGCTTCGGAGGCATTGCGCCGTCTATACGCGGAAGGGCCAAGCAAAGAGCTGTGGGATGAATTATGGCAGGAACTCCATCACCAAGGAGATATCGGGACTGCCTCCTTTGCGGCTGTGCCCCACCTTTTGGAGTTTTCCCGCAAGAGTCCCACCCTCGATCGGAATGCTTTCGGCCTCATTGCCATTATTGAACTTGAACGTCTCGACCGGAGCAGGCACTGGGAGATTCCTCCAGAATTGAAAGAAGCTTATTTTGCCGCGATTGAAAAATTACCCGAAATCGTCGGAAGCCATCCACAAAAGAAGTGGGGGCCAGAATTGACCCAACATATCATGGCTTGCATCGCGGTAGCCCGCGGACAAACGTTGCTGGCCAGAGCGTACCTGGAAATGGGTTTGGATGAGGCAAAACAATTGCTGCGCGATGTAATGGGCTTCTATGCGGAAGCGGTTGAAAAATGGGCCAAATGATTTCGTTCAAGCTCTTGCTGATGGTACACCCTTGACCATGCACATCCATAGAATCTCTGCATGAAAACCTTAGCCGAGTTCAAGCAAACCTATCACTTGCCGCTGCCCGATCTGCTCTTTCGGGCCGCGGAAGTTCATCACGCCCACCACGATATCCACGACATCCAGCGCTGCGCCCTCTTGAGCATAAAGACGGGCGGGTGCCCGGAAGATTGTGGCTACTGCGCCCAGAGCGCCCGCTATCAGACCGGGGTACCGGCCACGCCGCTCATGAGCCTGGAGGAAGTTCGCGAGCGGGCCGAGAAGGCCAAGGAACTGGGGGCCACGCGCTTCTGCATGGGCACGGCCTGGCGCGAGCCGCGTGACGGTCCGCAGTTTGACCGCGTTCTCGATATGGTCCGCGTGGTCCGCGACCTGGGCATGGAGGCGTGTGTCACCCTCGGCATGCTCACGGACGATCAGGCCCGGCGGCTCGCGGAAGCGGGTCTGACCGCCTACAACCACAACCTCGATACTTCGCGCCGGCACTATCCCAGCATCATCAGCTCGCGGACTTACGACGATCGGCTCAACACCCTGCGCGCCGTGCAGGATGCCGGCATCGCGGTGTGCTGCGGCGGCATCCTGGGCATGGGCGAATCGGAGGAGGATCGCCTCATGCTCTTGGCCGAGCTGGCGAATCTCGATCCGCCGCCGGAAAGCATCCCCATCAATTGCTTGACGCCGATTGCCGGCACTCCGCTGGAGAATTCACCGCCGGTGGATTCCATCGAGCTGGTCCGGCTTGTTGCCACAGCCAGGATCGCTTTTCCCAAGGCGCGAGTGCGCCTCAGCGCCGGCCGCGACAAGATGAGCCGGGAACTCCAGGTCCTGTGCTTCATGGCGGGCGCCAATTCGATCTTCTTCGGCGAAAAACTGCTGACGGCGCCGAATCCTTCTGCGGATGACGATACGGATTTATTCCGGGCCATGGGAATTGGAACTGACCTAACCATTTCCTGATCCTTTGAGGAGTGAGCACAGCATCATGGGTTTGACAAACGCCAAGGTGGTCCTCAAAAATCCGCGGCTGCCGGACCGCCAACCGGTCGAGGTGGACGCTCTGGCGGATTCCGGATCGGTCCATCTGCGCATACCGGCTCATATTCAGATCCAGCTTGGCCTGGAAGAAGTAGAAAAAAAGGAGGCCACCCTGGCGGACGGAAGTCAAAAGCTGGTTCCGTACGTGGGGCCGGTGGAGATCCATTTCAAGAACCGGGTCGGTTTCGCCGGGGCGCTGGTGATGGGCGATCAGGTTCTGTTCGGGGCGATTCCCATGGAGGACATGGACCTTGTTTTGATTCCGAAAACCAGATCCCTGGAAGTCAATCCCATGAGCCCCAATATTGAAACATCGATAGTAAAGTGAAGATTGGTGAACGCCATGACGCTTGCGGAACGTTGGAAGGAACAACTGAACGAATTGCGGGATCTCGATCGATATCGTCAATTGAGTTTGCCGCGCGGGATCGATTTTTCATCCAATGATTATCTCGGCTTTGGCAAGGAACGAAAGGGGCCTGACACCTTTTTCAGCAGCGGGCTGGCCTCGCGGCTCTTGCAAGGGCAGCAGGCGATCTGGGAAGAAGTCGAAACCGAGCTCGCACGCTGGCACGGCGCCGAGGCAGCCCTGATGTTCACCAGCGGCTATGTTGCCAATGAGGGCTTGCTCTCCACCGCCATCGAACCGGGTGATTTCGTCGCCTCCGATCAGTCCAATCATGCCTCGATCATCGACGGTTTGCGACTCTCGAAGGCAGAGCGCTTTGTTTTCCGGCACAACGATCTGGAACACCTGGAATCCGGCCTGAAGGCAGCGGCGCGAAAGCGTTCCCCGAACCGGCAGCTATTCGTGATCAGCGAATCCCTGTTCGGCATGGACGGCGACCGGGCCCCATTGGTCGATCTGGTGGAACTGTGTGAAGATTACGGCGCGCACCTGATTGTCGATGAAGCTCACGCCACGGGCTGCTTCGGCCCCACTGGCTCCGGCTGCGTCGATGAGGCCGGGCTGCGCTCGCGCGTGCTGGCCACGGTTCATACCGGCGGCAAGGCTCTGGGTGTCATGGGAGCATATGTCTGTGGTTCGCGTGTGCTGCGGGAGCTGTTGATCAATCGTTGCCGGCATTTCATCTTTACCACGGCATTGCCGTCGGCGGTTGGATCCTGGTGGCGCGAGGCCATCGCCCAGGTTCAGAAAGCGGATGAGCGGCGGCGCCGGCTCCACGAGTCGGCTGCGCTATTCCGCGTGGAACTTGGCCGCCAGAGTGTCGCCGCCGGAGGGAACCATTACATCATACCGGTTGTTCTCGGTGACGATGCCCGGGCGAACGAAGCCGGCCAACGGCTTCAGGAAGCCGGCTGGGACATCCGCGCGATTCGTCCCCCCAGCGTGCTTCCCGGTACCGCCCGGCTGCGGATTTCCATCCATGCCGACCATGACCCGGACACGCTGCTCGCCGCCGCCCGCGCCGTGGCCGAGGTTGCCCTGCGCGAGCCCGAAACCCTTGCTTGCGCGTCGGACTCGTGTGTTGATGCGGGTGCATCATGAGCCACCTTGTTGTCCTCGGCACCGATACGGATGTGGGTAAAACCACCTTCTCCCTCTTATGGTTGGCGGCGTTCCGGGATCGTTACGAATACTGGAAGCCCATCGAGAGCGGGCCGTCCGACTCCGGGCGAATCATGGAATTGATTCCCGAGGCCCAGGTTCATCCGGTAACGAAACGATTTTCATCTCCGCTGGCACCGCCGCTGGCAGCCCGGCTGGAAAACGATTGTGTTCCCATGGCGGCCGACATTGCTGCACGCAAACCGAAAACACGTCCTGATCGTGATCTGTTAATTGAAACATTCGGCAGCCCCTTTTCGCCCCTGAATGAGCAAGAGAGCCAGGTTCCATTCATTCAAGCGCTGGCAGGGCAAACGGTGTTGATTTCATCCTCCAGTCTCGGCGCCATTGGCCGGACTGTGCAATGCCTGGTTGCCCTGGCGGTTTATCAAATCAACCCGATTGCCGTAGTTCTCATTGGACCGGCGGATGATTTTGCCCGCGAATCCATTCAGCAATATCAGGGAATGCCGGTGTTCCAATTGCGGCCAACGCAGAAATGGGATCGGGCGGGAATCCAGCAGGCGGCCAGGGATCAGCAGGAAATCTTGGCGGAAATCGCTGTTTGCGTCAAGAATGCCGCACTCAGCACTCCGTGCTCAGTAGTCAGTACACAGCGCCTTGGCCCATCATCAAACAAGAGCATTTTGGAACGAGACGCCCAAACCGTCTGGCATCCCTACACATCCTTGCGCGATCCGGATCCGCCTCTCGAATGTGTCGGCGCCCAGGACGAATTCCTGTTGCTTGCGGATGGCCGCAGGGTCATCGACGGCATTTCCTCCTGGTGGACGATCCTGTACGGCCATCGGCATCCGGTTTTGCTGTCGGCATTGCAGGAGGCCGCAAAATCGTTCGATCACGTGCATTTCGCCGGCGTGACGCATGCACCTGCGGTCGAGCTGGCGGAACGGATGTTGCAGACCGCTCCCTGGCAAGACGGCCGGGTTTTTTATTCCGATAACGGCAGCACCGCCGTCGAGGTCGCCCTCAAGATGGCCTACCAGTTCTGGTGCCATCACGGCGAGCCGGGACGGACGCGCTTCATCGGCTTCGAGGGGGGCTATCACGGTGACACTTTTGGGGCCATGTCGGTCAGCCGCGATCCGGTTTTCTTCGGCTGTTTTGAACCGCTGCTCTTCCAGGCCGACATTGTTCCATTGTCCGCCGAGCGACTCGACGAACATCTGCGTGAGTTGCAAGGTAAGGTGGCTGCGGTCATTCTCGAACCACTCGTCCAGGGGGCCGGCGGCATGCGCATGCATTCCCCCGCCCGGTTGCGAGACATTGCCGAGGTGGCACGTGACCACAATATCCTTTTCATTGCCGATGAGGTCATGACCGGCGGCGGCCGCACCGGCACGCTCTGGGCCCACCAAGCCGCCGGCATTGCACCGGACTTGATCTGCGCGGGCAAAACGCTGGCCGGCGGGATGTTGCCCCTGGCGGCCACGCTGGCCAGTCCCAAGATCGTTTCCGCCTGGGATAGCTCCGACCGGTCGCGAACGTTTTTTCACGGCCATTCCTTCACGGCGCATCCGCTGGCCTGTGCCGTTGCCGTCGCCAACTGGAAAATGCTGGCCAAACCAAACCCGGTTCCCCTGCAGATGGAGGAGTTCTGGAAAACGAGCCTGGAGCCATTGCGTGGCTTGCCGAAGGTTCGCGACGTGCGCGTGCGCGGCACGATTGCCGCCGTCGAACTGGATGTGAGCGGTGGTTATTTAGCGGATATTGGCCGGCACATGCGTCGCACATGTCTGGAGGACGGCGTCCTCCTGCGCCCGCTCGGCTCGGTCCTGTACGCCATGCCGCCTCTGTGCACTTCGCAAGAATCACTGGAACGGATCGCTCGAGCGATGTTCCGTGCGGTATCCGGTTGAGCGCGGATCATCATGCATTTCAACCAGCATTATTTTTCATTTTTCATTTTCCATTGTTTCGCCATGCGGATGCGTTCCACCGCCGGCGGATGCGTGTTGAAAAACCACACCGACACCAGCGGCGGGGCGACATTGCTGATGTTGTCGTGTGCCAGTTTTTTTTCCGCGGCAATGAAAACGTCGGGAGTCCTGGTCAATTCCAGCGACACCATGTCCGCCTGCCGTTCGAAATGCCGGCTGATGGCATTTTGCACGGGGGAGACAAGCCATTCCCCCACAATGACCAGGAGCAAGAGCAAAGGAACTCCCGCCGGATCAAACGGCGTTTTGAGCAGGAAGGGCGGGCGATTCACCGCCCAGCGAAGAATCCCGGCTAACAAGAAGAAACCAACCAGGACGGCCAGAGCGGCCATTGCGGTGCCCTTGACGATATGGTTGTGTTGCCAGTGCCCCATTTCATGAGCGAGGATCGATTCCACTTCTTCGCGCTTGTGCTTCTTGAGAAGATTGTCGTAAAGGACGATGCGCTGCGTGGAGCCGAAGCCGGTGAAATAAGCGTTCGTATGGCTGCCTTGACGCGAGGCGTCCACCACCAGGATTTCCTTTACCGGGACCCCCGCGCGACTGGCCAACTCCTTCATCGGGGCCTGCAAATCCGCCCACTGAGTTTCCGTCAAGGGCGTGAAGGTATTGAACAGGGGCGAGATCACGATCGGCATAATGAAGATGTAACCGATTGCCAACAGCATGGTCCCTATAGTGGCCAGAGCCCACCAGGTTCGCGGGAAATAGCGGATCAAAAGATAGAGTCCGAGAAGGGTCACAGCGCCAATGACGCCCGAAATTGCCAAGCCAATGGCATGGTCCGCTAACCAATCAGCCACTGGCCGTTTGGTCAAACCCCAGGCGCGAACCAGTTCCAGCCGGGCCAAGCCAATCGGCAAAGAAATCGCTTCTTCCACCAAAAAACAAAAGCCGCCGACCAGGAGGACCGTCACTAACCACCGGCCGCCCACCCACGATGCAAACAGGTCCGCCAGCTTGCGGGCGAAGCCGGTAAAGACGATCAATACCAGGGCGGCCAGATGCAACCCCGCGCTGGCCCAGTAGAGCAAGCGGCGCTGCAGGCCAAATTCCAGCCCGTTATCGATTTCTTTGGCAGTGAAGTATTCTTCCGCCGCCGCCCGAGACGGCGGCGCAAACGTGGTCACGAGAAACAAGAGAAGAAAGGCAGAAGCGCCGACAAAAATGGTGATCTTGAGTCCCTTCGACATCGGCTAACCCATTTATGCAAATAACTCTCGCACCACGCGGCCGCCGTTGTCGGTGAGGCGTTCATCACGGCCGTTGTGGAAATAGGTCAGGCGGCGATGATCCAGCCCCATAAGATGCAGGATGGTGGCGTGCAGGTCGTGAACGTGGACGGGGCTGTCCACGGCGCGGAGGCCGAACTCGTCGGTGCTGCCGTGAATGTGGCCGCCCTTGACGCCGCCGCCGGCCAGCACCATGGTGAAGCCGAAGGGGTTGTGATCGCGGCCGTCACGGCCTTCGGTCATCGGAGTCCGGCCAAACTCGCCTCCCCAGATCACGAGCGTGCTTTCCAGAAGTCCGCGGCGTTTCAGGTCCTTGATCAACGCAGCCGCCGGTTGGTCGCATCGAGCACACAGCCGGCTGTGATTGCCTTCCAAGTTCGAGTGGGCGTCCCACTGTCCACCGCTGCCGCAGTAAACCTGGATCATGCGCACGCCGCGTTCCACCAGGCGCCGGGCCAATAAACAGCGCCGGCCAAAGTCGGCACATTCCGCACGATTCAGGCCGTATTCTTCCCTGGTGCGCTCCGATTCGCCGGCCAGATCGACCGCTTCCGGCGCGGCGGCCTGCATGCGGAATGCCAGTTCGTAAGACGCCATCCGCGCCGTCAATCCGCTGTCTTCCATCCGCGTGGAGCGATGATGTTCGTTGAGTGAACGGAGCAGATCAAGTTTTTGCCGCTTGCGGACTTGATCGACGCCGTCCGGCGGCCGCAGATGCAGGATGGGATTGGGGCCGCTGCGGAACAGCGTTCCCTGATAGCTGGCGGGCATGAAGCCGGTGCCCCAGTTGCGGGCGCCGCCGGCAGGCTCGGCCGGGCTGTCCGTCATGACCACGAAGCCGGGCAGATTCTGATTGACGCTGCCCAGCCCGTACGTGACCCACGAGCCCAGGCTGGGCCGGCCCGCCAGGATCGAGCCGGTGTTCATCTGGCACACGGAGCCGACATGCAAAAGGCCATCCGCCCAGCACGAGCGAACCACCGTCATGTCATCGACACAGATGGCCAGGTGCGGCAACCAATCGCTCACTGGAATGCCGGATTGGCCGGCGGGCCGAAATCTCCGTCTGCTGGCCAGCAAGGCGTTGCCGCCGGTGCCCATGGGGGTGACGACGGTGCCGAAGCTGCTCGGCAGCGGCTGGCCGTGTCGCCGGGTCAATTCCGGTTTGGGATCGAATGTATCCAGATGGCTCGGGCCGCCTTCCATGAACAGGAAGATCACCGAACGGGCACGGGGAGCGTGATGGGCGGTTGGTCCGTTCCGGCTCGGCTCGGCGGAGCTGCTGTCCAGGCAAGCGAGCGCAAGTGCCCCGAAGCCGCTGCCGGCTTTCA
>Ga0066903_100003224_pt1 | contig 13226 bp, 10 predicted proteins | sample PanSoiMetaGPlot1_FD_67491 | JGI IMG/M metagenome (GOLD analysis project Ga0066903, IMG submission 67491) | Tropical forest soil microbial communities from Panama analyzed to predict greenhouse gas emissions - Panama Soil - Plot 1 (version 2) | ecosystem: Environmental > Terrestrial > Soil >... | reverse complement strand
TCTTCGAGCATGAAGTTGTCGGGCTTGAAATCGCAGAACGCGATACCTTGGCCGTGGAGATAGGAAAACGCCGGCAGGATGCCGAGGACGTAGGCGAGCGCCTCTGACACCGGCAGCGGCCCGCGCTCCTTGCGTAACGCCTTGATGGTCTTGCCGCCCACGTACTCCATCACGATGAAGCCCTCGGTACCGTGGGTGACGAAATTGTAGATACCGACGATCTTGGGGTGCTTGACTGCGGCAAGGAATTGCCGCTCGGCAACGGCGGCGGCCGCCGCCGCCTCGTCTTTGGCATTGAGCAATCCCTTCAACACGATGAAGCGATTGAGGACATTGTCCCAACCGAGATAGATCCAGCCGAGGCCGCCATATGCGATCGGCCCCTTGACCTCATATTGGCTGGCTACGATGTCTCCTGGCTTGAGCGCCGCCTTGAAGTTGTAGGGCTGCCCGCAGCTCGGGCAGAAGCCTTCGTCGCGGTTGACGCGCTTGTCGCAATGCGGGCAGATCCGCCTCACGCCCGGTACTTCCGGCTTGTCCAGAATGAGTTTGAGCGGATCGGTGCTTGGCATCGGCGGCAGCGAGACGAGGCCGCCGCCAAGCCGGGACCGGGTGGTGACAGTGCCTCGCGCAGAGCGAGTCGCGCGCCGGCTTCCGGAAGCACGCGTTCCGGGGCCGGTGGCAGCGGTGCCAACCCTGTCGGTACCGGCCCCTTCGGTGAGGAGGCTGTGGCCGGCTGGCGGCCTGCCGCAATCCTCGCAGACGCCGTCAACGATCTTTCCAGAGCAGCCGGGCCGCTTGCAGAGGAGTTCCGTTGCGTTCACCTTGTTCTCGTCCTTCTCCTAGGCCTCTGGCGGTGCCATTCGCCTGCCGCTCAGGCCTTGCGAATTGCGAGATTGATCGCGGTCTCGTAGGCACTCAACAATGAGGCTGCTTTCGGCAGGTCTGCGGGTTGACTGTACAGGATATCTCTCGCTTCATCGCCGAGCTGAACCACCTTTGTGTCCATGCTGATCCCGCGTGCCACATGGGCGTCGGCCTTGGCGCGGAGCGCCTTGAGCCGCCCCCGCAGCTCCTCGCGGGCCTCGATCGGCGCCATATTTGCAGCCAGAATTTGCCGCTCGACCGCTAGATGCGCAGCGCAGGCCGTCACCCACTTGTCGAGCCCCGATTTCGCGGCACGCCAATCGCCCTGTTTGCGGCTGGCGTCGAGAGCATCGAGCCAAACGCCGAATTGGCCGATGACGGAGGCCTCGGTGGGACGCGGCAACGCGGACTGATCGGCAATCTTGGAAGAGCTGTTGTCATGGGCCGCCTGTGCCTGCTCGCTGAGGCGCCGCAGTTCTTTCAGCTCATCGGCGGCGACCGCGAAGGCACTCTCAAGCGAGTCGCGCTCCCGCTCAGCTGATTCGAGTCGCTCACGCCATTCCGTGAGCCGGGCCTCAGCCTCTCGAAGCTTACGTCCGGCGCCGAGCGGATCGGAAGTTAACTCGGCTCCGAGCGCTTCGAGAGGGCCCGCGGTCGCCGCAATCTCGGCTGCGTCGAACCCGAGGGTGCCGGCGCGGCGGGCGAGTTCGCACGCCGTGCTGAGCAGCGCGTCGAGCCCCGGCCTTAGTCGCGTTTCCGCTTCATCCAGCTCGAGAATGGTGTTCTTTGCGAGCGCGAAGAGCGCGTTCATCGCCGCCAGCAACTCCTCAGGGGCCACTTTGTCTGTCCGCTCGGCTTTCGTTAGCAGACCGCGCTCTGCGAGCGGAACGTGGGCAACCGGGAGTGTGATCGAGTGCTCGTGAAGCAGCGCCCTGATCTCCCCTTCATGATCGTGGAACATCCCGGATTGCTTGTGCAGCGTATCCGCTTCATCGAGCAGCGCGTTGAGCAGGAGATAGTCCTTCCAGAGTTCTTCGAGCGCTGCGAGTGCGTCGTTGATGCGGGGCGCCGTCTCGCCTGCGTAGAGTTCCGGGTTTGCCCGCAGCCGCGCCTTGACGCGCTGAAGCGCTGGAAGCTCGTTGATCTCGCCGAGGTTGCGGCTCACCAAAGCAAGCCGGTCCTGCCAGGCTGCAAGCTCGGCGATGATCGTATTGTTTGCCGTCAGCATCATGCTTTTTCGCGCTTCGCCTGGACTACGCTCGGTACTCGCGGATGCGTGGCTGCAGGCCGAGCCAGCTTAGAACCGCAATGGCGAGCGCGACAATGGGTAATGCCCATGGGATCCACCCAAGATACGAAAACGCGCTTGCGACCTGCGTGGCGAAGAAGCGCTCGTTGATATCGAGTACCTTGAGGAGCGCCTTGTCGAAACGCGCGAAGGCCCAATCGGACTGTCCCGGCGCCGTGCCGACGCAGAGCGCAAAAGCCTCCGCATGGCGGCCTGTGCGCTCGAGATCGCGAATCTTTCGATCAATCTCGATGTAGTCCACGAAGGTCCGCAGCAGATCGAGTGCCGCCTCGCGCTCTCCCGGATACGTGATGTTGTTGAGCTCGGCGCCGATGAATCCCTTGATATTCTTGTAACGTCCTGCAGCTGCCTCGGCCACGGCTTGCGCCCCCGGCAGGCCCGAGAGCAGCTGGTCGGATCTGCCGAAGAACGCCTCCTGGTGGCGAACCTGCAGCGCGTCACGCTCGAGCAGATAGAGGCTCTCCTCTGCATTGGCATCGTAGGCGACAGCGCGGGCCTTCCACAGCGCGTGGATGGAGTCGAAGGAGTCCTGCTTGGCGGCGCGCAACTGCTCGCCAGCGCCCACGAAGATGAAAATGAGGTAAACGCCGAACAGCGCAAGCATAATGGTGGCCCCGAGGAGGGGCGGATTGATCAGCCGCCGCGTGCGGCGGGCGAGGTCAAGCTGGACGATAATCAGCAAGGCGCCGAGCGCACCGACGGCGAGCAGCACTATGATCAATGCCGTTGTCCGGTTTGCGCGATGTTCGTCGTAGGTCGCGGTCAGGTGCCGGAAGTTCGCCTCGTCGAGCGCGAAGCCCGCCGGCATGATTGTCTTCTGCATGAGATCCGAGGCCGCGCGGGTATCCGGCAGCGGGTCTGTCTGCATCTTGCTCCGAGCTTGGCCGAGCAAACGAAAATAGACCGGCAGGTTGCTCTGGATGACGTAGATCGGGTCTTCCTCCTCGGTTCCATAGGTCACGTTCTCACTGGCCGTGATCAGCGCGTGGGACACCGCGTCCGATTCTTCCTTGATGGTCCGCCAGGACGGTTTGGAATCGTCATCCTTTGCGAGGATAGCGTTGGCGAAATTGGTGTTGATGTCGGCAAGCGCCACGTTCATTTTCTCGGCAGCAACAATCGAGGGTACGGTATCTCGGCCAACCGTACGTACTGCGCTATGCAAATTGGAGAACACGAAGGCGATCACTGCCCAGAACAGCCCGGCGACGATGATGAGGGTCAGCAGAGCAGCTTCGAGTCGGCCGGGCGTCGTGCGCAGGCGGCTTGCGAGTCGTTGCGCAACGGCCATCGCAAGCGCGATCCCAGTCGGAACGGCGGGCGTAGACTGCACCTGGGTCGACATGACGAGCCTCTTTCTTAGCGCGCGCGAATGGTCATGCGGGTCCAGCAGCCGAGCGTCAACTGGTCGCCATCGTTAAGCGGCGTCGGGATTCCGGGTTCGAGCGGAGCTGCGTTCAACGACGTGCCGTTCGTGGAACCGAGCTCAATCGCCACAAGTCCCCCATCGTCGCGGCGGCGGATCGAGAGGTGGCGGCGGGAGATTCCCGGATCCACGACCATGATCTCGGGATGAATATCCTTCTTATCGCTGCGGCGGCCGACCAGATTTTCATCAAGGTCCAGCGGGAAGGTGCGCTCCGGCGCTTTCTGAGGGCACGGCTGGGCTGGATCGGGATTCTTATTCAGCGACGGGTCGACCGCGATTATGACGTCCCAGCGCTGCGGGACCATCGCGGATGGCGTCGACGCTGGCGCGGGCGTTGCCTTTGGAGTTGGATGTTCGGATTGTTCGGGCTGAACGTCGGCAGCAGATTCGGTCAGCGTCTCTTGCGGTGGTGCGGGGGTCGAAGATGCGCCCGGTGCGGTCGCGGTCTGGAAATCATATCGGCAGACCTCGCAAAACCGAGCGCCAACTACCCGAGGGGTGCCGCAGACCGGACAAGGCTCGCCGCCCGCGGCGGCAGCCAACTCTTCCGGCGCGATCGCGGTGGCGGGAGTGATGGCGCTGGCCGCGCCGTCGAGTCTGGCTCCGCATTCGGAACAATAGTCCTGATCGGTCGAAACATGGCCCTTGGGACAAATCCGTTGCATTGTCATCTCCACCGATGCCGGCGCAACACCGATGATTCCTCACCGCCATGGGACGCGCCTCGACTCAACTGGCCTTGCGCTTGACGGTGCGGGTCCCTCCCATATCCAATACCAGCTCGTCGGCCTTGCTGACGGCAGTCTTAAGCCGGACCGTGCCCTGCGGCGCGTCGACAATGTCGACCACATGTTTGAGCCGGCGGGTGACTTCGTCATTGCCGGAACTGGCCGCGATTTTGGCGGCGTTGCCGAGCAGCTTGGTGGCCTGGTCGATGTCGCCGCGCTCGCGCGCCGCCAGGCCTTCGCGGATTGAATCCGCAAGTTCCTGCTGACCGGTGTAATGCGCGACCTGCGGACTGATGCGCGTGGCAAGGGTGGCGTCAGACGTCCAGGTCGCAATCACCGGGGCAGCGCCAGCGACGACGACCTCCTTGCCGTCACTTTCGTAGACGACCGATGGGCGGCAGGCCAGCATCTCATCGCCGATCTCGCCGGCCGCAAAGGTCAGCGTGAGATGATAGTCGCGCGACTCCTCCGCCCAGGCGCCCGTTGGAACCTCGATGGTCTTTTCGTCCTTGCGAATCTTGAGCGGTCCGAGGTCGATGATTTCGGGGCTCACCTGCTTGATTGTCGCAATCGTCACGGTCTTGGGTGACCACAGCCGCAAGTGGACGTCCGCAACACCCTTGGCGAGGGCGGCGGCGATCGCTTCCCGGAAAGCCACTTCCATCATGTCTGCGCTCGGAATGATGTCCGCATTGCCGAGGAGCGTATTGGCAATGAATGTCAGGTCCGCTTTGGTCCAATCGGAGCCGACACCGCGCCCGTCACATTGGAACAAGCCCTTGCAGCGATCGACGGCACGACGGAGGTCCGCCTGGTCCTTGGGGTCATTTTCGCCATCGGTCAGGAACAAGGCATAGCGGATGCCGCCGTCGAGTTTGAGCAGTTGCTCTCGCGTCGCCAGCAACGCAGCCGAGAATACCGTGCCGCCGTCGCCGGAAAGGCGCTGGATCTCGCGATGCGCCCGCTCCTTGTTCTGCCGCGTGGCTGCGCTCAGCGGCACGAGGACGCGCGCCTCGTGATTGAAAGCAATCACGCAGAACTGCGCCGCCTCGTCGAGCAGATTGATGCAGATGCGGGCGGCATGTTTGGCGGCTTCGATTCGCCGGTCGCCCTGCATCGAGCCGGAGCGGTCGATAACGAAAGCGATGGCCCGACCGCTGGCATGGACGTCCAGGGAAGGTCCTTCGCGCGGCATCGCAGTAACGGTGAGGACCGCGTCAATCCGGTCCGCGCCAACTGAGAGGTGTGGATTGAAGAAGCTTTCGATCTTGAACTGCATAGGATCCCCACATGGCGTGTAGCCGAGCGCGCTCGCGGTCCCAACAGGCCTGCTCAGCCGGGCCGTCCGATCTGCTCGGCCCCGGCGCGCAATCCCTCGACCAGCTTGCCCTTGAGAGCCTCGATGCGTTTTTGTGCCTCTTCACGCTTTCCGCGATTGTCCTCACTGATTTTAGCACCCTTGCTGATCGTATCGAGCAGACGGCTGGCGATGGTCTCGAGTACCTCAACGTCATCGGCCGCCCCGCCCTGGCTCAACTTGGCATTGGTATAGGCCTGATCGAGGGCGTCAGCGCCCATCTGCCCTATTTCACGCGCCACGCGCCGGCGCGCCTCGGTCGAGGCGGCCGCCTTGTTGATTTGGTTAAGCGCGGCGACCTGCAGCACGGCGCTTTTGAGGCGCGGCATGTCGAACAGCATGGCGTCCATGATGTTGCGGATTTCGATCCGCGCCGCCTCTTGTGTCGTGCGTATCTGCGGGATAGTGACCATCGCATTGGCGATCGCGATGTTCATGCGCACGAGGCGCGTCTCGAATGCGTTGATCTGCTCGGCCATGTCGCGAAGCTCGGAGAACAGCACAGGGTCAGCCGGCTCCGTGGTCTCGACCCTGGACCTCAAGGCCGCGAAATCATCCCGGGCCTTGACAAGCGCGACCTGTCCGGCCGCCAGGTAAACCTCCAAATCACGCAGGTTTACCAGCGTCTCCCGGGCGCGCGCGTCGGCCGCAGCATTCTCCGCCTGGAGACGTCCCATCTCGACGGACGCTTTCTTCTCGATACGATCGAGGTGTTCGTGGATCTCCTTGCGCGTCTCTTGAAAGTGGCGCAGCGCAGAGAAGTGTGGGCCGACGACCGGGAGCTTCGCCAGCACGCCCGCGATGCCATTCTCGCCCGCGAGTTCCTCTTTCATCTTGGGAAGGTTGATTCCCCTGATCGCACTTGCCAGCTCCACGATCAACTCGCCCGCAGCGCCCACCTCGTCTGTGCGAACGCCTTTGAGCATCTCGTCCAGGAAGGCATTCATGCGGCGCTGGGGCTCGGCGCCGAACGTCATGATCGAATTGCTGTCGGTAATCAGTATGGTGCCGGCTATTTCCACGATGCGCTTGCGCCGCTCTTCATCGAACTTGTCGAGCGGAATCAATTGGGAGTCAGGCAGCGCGTTGGCGAGCATTGGCATTGTGCCCAGAGGCGTCGTCTCTGCTGGCTTGGTGTCGGCCATTGATGTCCCTCCCCAGTGCACGTGGATGGTCAGACTGCGGGTGCGATAGTAGCCAGCGCTGCGTGGCGGTTACCCCATTCGGGTTAGAAGCATATCACACTCTGCACGCTCCGACAGAGGACGGAGCCTGACCGAAACGAGCCGGGTTCAATGAACAACGCTTTTCTGTCGCGCGAGAGAGATTAGAATTTGAAACCTAGCGTGAGGGTCCCGGCCGTCTCCATCTTGCCGTCGGTCGAGCAGGTCCCGTTGAGGGCAATATTGACCCGCCCGAACTTGGCCACGTCGACGCTGACTCCGACGCGGGAAAAATCGTTCGGCGAACTAGGGATAATGAAGTTGACATGATCGAGCGCCCAGAACGGCAGCTTGCCCTGCAAATCGGTCTTCCAGAGCAATTCGACGAAGATGTGCCGCAGGGCGTCAGGATCGACGATGACGTTGCCGTTAGCGTCTGTGACAACGAATCCCATCTCGTCGATATGTACGTTGCACATCCACTTTGAGACTGCGCAATGCACCGATGTGAGATCAGGCAGGTTCTGGGAATCACCGAAGCGCGCAGAGGCCTTGGGATCCAGGGCCGGACCGGTCCTGGGATTGGGCGTTGCGATTGGGCGTTCGGCCGGAAAGGTCTGCCAGATCTGCCGAAATCCAATACCGTCGGTGGCTAAGAACGAGGCATTGCCGAAGAAATGGCCACGCGCCGATTTTGCGCCACGGAAAAAGACTTTGTCGCCGGCGGGGTACCTGAGGTCGGTCAGTGCATTCAACAGTAGGTTGTGGTCTTTGGCGGCGAAATTGATGCCGTCGAGTGTGGCCCGTCCCGCTTCCAAATGTGAGCCGATGTAGGTGTCGATGTCGATGCCAAGACCTTCCATCCGTCTGTATATCGTCTTGAAGACGTCGGAGTTCCTCGCGGTGACTTTCTTGGCCCGCCGCAGCGCGTCGAGGCGCCGCTCCTCGGTGTCCTCCAGGAGATAGATCCGACACAGTCCGGGCCGATCGATCGCAATATCGAGATGAACGAGCGGAGGTTTACCGATCTGCGTGAAGCCAACGCTTTTGACGCAGGCTTGGAGCCAATTGTCGAAGCCCGGCATATCGATGAGATCAAAACCCAGGCGCGGCGCACGGTCAGCCGCGTTGAGGAGTTGCTGCCAATTATCGCACATGAAATCAAAGCCGAGCGGATTCCAATACGGCACCAGGTCGTGGATCTTGTAGATGCCATAAAGCTGAATGCCGGCCTCGTGGAGCTTGAGCGCGACCTTGTTCATGCCCGCCGAGATCGTGGAGCGGTCTTCGTCCGTCAGCTTGACTTTGGGCGCCGTGTCAGGATTGAAAGGTCTCGGCGTCATGTTGCGATGTCCTCCATCGAAGTGAGCTAACGCGTGATCGGCTAATCAGACGCTGTTAGGTATGCCTTCTGCGATAATTCAGCAGGGGTTTCATGTCGTCCGCAGGTTTATTTCGACCAATTGCACCCAAACTTCCCGCAACCGCCCAACCGCCGAACTGGGGCTTTTTGCGCCGAGGACGTGGTCAAAGTCATGGACCCATGAGTAACACCTGACGATGGCAGGCTGAATGTGCTGCCGGTGGAAAACGAAGCGATGTGTACGAGGTATCCTCGCCTGTCGTCGACATTCCCCGCAAAGTCAAAGACGTTGGCACTCTGAGAAGTCCCAATGCCAAGGCTGTAAATCGTCTGCATCGTCGCATCGCCTTCAAAATCTCCCACTCCCATCCAACCCGGAGCCGTGAAATCGTTCCAGGGTCCCGGCGTGGTTGGGCCTCCTCCGATCTTTGGAAGCTTTGGGATTGGCAGGCTTAACCCGGATCCCTTGTACAAATAGTACGCGCTCGCACCGGTCGCCGGGTCCTGAATCTCCATGCCCGCTGTCTCTCCTTGGAACCACGCGTAAGAAATCGCTACGTCCCAATTTTCGCGGATTTTGAACGCCTTCGCTGCCGGAGGAACCAAAATTGGATCGACCTCGAATTCCGCGCCGTCGCTGTGAAAAATCAACCAGTGCGTCACCAGATGGGCAGTGAATTTCGCGCCCACACTATACGGCGGCTCAGCTATGGTGACGATCTCGCTTCCGCTTCCGTCCAAGAGTACAATGTAGGTCCACTGGCGGAATTTTGTTGCATTGGCCACACGCGACCATCTGCCGGAATTCGCGGGGAACCAGGCCACGGGCTGCTCCATGTACCACGTCCGATCTTTGCCCATTCCCATGACGAGGACGCCGCTTTGACCGGATTTCGTGATTTTGAGTTTCGCTACAGCCACTTCAGCGCCTCCTTACCTCCGTAAGATGAACCCTGCAGCTCTCCCGCTGCGACATCATTAGTGTCCCCAGAGCGTTGGGCGGTTCATCGGGATGGCTCCAATTTGGGCTGGCGCGCTCGCTCGCTGCCGTTCCGCTGCCTACAGGGGTGGTGTGAAGGGTTTGACAGAATGTCTAATGTCTATTGCAGTCCCGGTCGCAATTATTCTCCTTCTATATTGTACGTGCACGGATCACGGCGGAGAGGGTGATTGCCGATGGTGTTCGATGGACCGATGACCGGACAAACGTTACTTGCCTATATTGAACATTGCAGACACTGAAGCGAAACGATATCGTGGTGATATCTTCGAGCCCACAAAGTCGCCGGTTTACGCAAGGCGATCGTCACGCGAAGACAGGCGGCGCGCCTCAACGAATTGATCCATCGGCATCGCTGCAAGTACAAGCTGCAGCCGCCTGTGGAGGGGTGGGGAAGGAATAGGACGCTAGGTCCACGCCTAGAATCCGACTGAAAGCTCCTCCGAAGACGGTCCACGTCCACACCGCGGGGAGCGTCCTGGCCCGCTTAGCGGGCTGAAGCAGGGGGCGGAACCGTGTGTGCCGTGGCGGCTGAGAGTGCTAGCGGCAAAAGCGAATTCAGTTCACCTACCGTCGATGTCGGGCCTCATTAGCTTTGCCTGAGCAATATCGGCACGCCCTCCTGTGTAATCTTTGCAAGCCCGCGGATTAACCCCACTTGAGCTCAACGCATTGGCGGAGTCGGGAGCGAGAGTGATTGCTTTGTTAAAATCCTGGATCGCTCGATCATAGTTGCCTGTTGTCGCTATACCTAGCCGCGGTTTACATATGCTTGAGCAAAGCCCGGCGCGAGCCTGATTGCTTGGTCGCAGTCCGAAACGGCGCGCTCGAACTGATGTTGCTCAGCGTAGGCATACCGCGATTGTAAAATGCGTTCGCATATCTGGGATCAAGCTGAATGGCCTAGCCCGAGTCCCGGATGGCGGCGTCAAAATCGCCTTTGCTCGCATAGGCGAAGGCACGATCGTTGACTGCTTTGACGTTGCTACTAGCGATCAGCGGCGGTGCAGCGCTCAAGGCGTCGGCGGACCCTGGGCCCGGTATGTCTGCTTCGCTTGTGCAATAGATCACGCGCTGCCAAGGCAGCTCGTACTGCTTTCGTAAGTCCGGCACATTGTAGCCCCGCGAGGGGCACGAAACCCGCAACTCACACGGGCCGGAGGGCCGCTCTCGCTCAGAAATGCCAAATCAAGTCCGCCGCCACGATTAAAGCATCTTTCTTGTTGGGCGGAATGGGAGGGGTTGCATTGAAGTTGCCATTGAAGGCAGGCGCGTCGAGTGCGCGGTAATAAGTCACTTCCGGCCGAAGCTCAACCTGCGGGGAAAACCAGTGCTGCCAACCGAGGCCGAGGGTTACATAACGCGTTTTCGTACCTGTCCGCTGACCTTGCATGTCGTCGTAGAATTCCGGCCGGAAGGAGATGTTGTCCAACGGCGAAAACTGGTAGTTTAAATACAACACAGTCGCGAAGACTCGCGCAGTGCACGTAAGCTGGTTCGGATTGGCGCACTGCGCGAAAAACGGAGCGTTGAAGGCAAATCCGTTGGGCGGTGTGAATGGAAAGCCGTTATTGTCGATGATACTGGCGGCGGTGGCATTCAGCACATTTTTTTGATTGAGCGAGTACATTTCCCACGAGAAATGCCAATTCGGACTGATCCTGTGATACCAAGTCAAACCCGTCCACTGAAGGTTATTGTATCCCCAGGTTCCATTATTGATGGCATCAGCCACCACGTAAATGGCGTCCCAGGCGCTGTCGCTTTGCCAGCGGACGCCCGCCGTGACTGATGGCTGGGCGCCGGGATCCTTGAGCATCGTACGGCCGGGGAACACGGGATTCGGGAATGGATTGGGCACCGTCTGGCCCAGGTGCCATGGCATCGCCTCGGTGCCGACCGTTAAACCCAATTGCAAAAACCAGTTCTTGTTGAGTGCAAGTGTGCTCTGAAGGCCAGTGTTGGTGTAGTTGTCGAATGTGTAGGTCATCGAGTGAGTGTACATATAGTTGTTCGGCGCAAGCTGCGCCTCGATGTCCGGGATCGAGATGAAACGGCCCAATCGGAACAGCAGACCTGCGGCGACCTGCGGGATGTAGAGCTCACCATAGACCATCGGAAAGTCGTAGCCGTTGTAAAGGTTGTGGCCGAGCAGCTGATAGCTCGCCAAACCGAACGCGGTCGTATAGCGGTAATTCTCGCCGTAGATCGCGGAAAGCCGGAAGCCCCAGTCGACGTGATCGGTCTGTACCGTGTCCGGGGCGCGCTCAAAATAAACGACCGCCTGGTCGAGCTGGTCTCTGTTCGGTGTAAAATCATAGGCAGCCGGCCAGTTTCCCCCTGGCTTCACGGTGTTCGTGCTGATGTTACCGCCGCCATTGATCCAACCATAGATTTGCATATTGCCTGCCTTCAGGACCTGACCAAACGCCGTGTTGGCCAGCGCCACCATCAGCGGGCTGTCGATGGAAGCAGGCCGGGTTACGCCGATAGTTGTCGTTCCGCCGTAAGGCCATTCTGTAAACGGATATGGCGGGGTCGTCGTCGGCGCGTCCTGCCAGCCAGTCCGGCGCGCAGACGGCGCATTCGGATCGGTCGGAGGCTCGCCGTGGCCCCATTCAAGCCTGTAGTAGTTGATGAGGCGCTCGAAGAAGCCATCGCCCAGATAGGCGTCGAGACAGTCATGTTCCCTGTATGGGGCATCGGGTGCCCGACAGTCCACGGGCGTCTTGTGGCGCTGCGACGAGGTATCTCCGGCCTGCGCGGCGCCGATTGGCGCAACTCCTCCCGCCACCACAAGCGCCAAACCAATCCAACCGACGTTTCTCATACTCCTGCCCAACTATGTTGTCATAGCCAACAGTGCGACCCAGCAGCGAGCCGGTGGTCTTCATCGGTCGGTTGCCGCAAATCGATTGCCTAGTTCGTGCTTCGGCCTCGCTTCATTGACGAAGCTGCCAGACGTCCGATTCTTTCTGCTTAGATTTTTCCTTCTGCTTAGATTTTTCCTCCTGTTTAGCTTTGCCCTCCTTTTCAGCTTTTTCCATCTGTTCTTTTCTTTCCTTCTCAGCCTTTTCTATCTGTTCGATTTGTTCCTTTGATGGAGCTTCGACATGTCCGGACAAGGCAATAGCCAAAACGAAAAGAAATGATAACAGAGCTCCCCAAACCGTCTCCATCTCTCAAATCCTCTCGCAAACTGTCGCGGAAGCATTCTGCTGATTCGGCGAGGAGTCCAAAGCGAACCAGAGCAGACATCATAATTTTGCACAAAAAAACCCGTCAGTGAGCGCACGACAGTCGGGAAACCAACATTTCGCGGCTTCACGAACCAGTACCGTTCCGGTTTGATTTCTAATCTGTGATCGTAGATCCTGGCCCACTGGCAACAACGCTCGGCCGACGCAAGAATTCGCTGCGAACACAAGCTCGCATGTAACGGCTGTGGACGCCAAAGTGAACGTTTGTTTGTATGGAGTAGACTTCTCAGACCGCGTCGATCAGCGGACCGCACGAGCGTGTCAAGGACCGAGTACTTTCCGCTTTAGGTCAGCAGCTCGCTCGACGTGGTTGATTGTGTAAAAGTCTGATCCATGAACTATTTTTGCTTGCAACCTTCGCCAAATAGCAGCTACTCCGATTGGCGTGCAGCGGGATTGAAGAGATGTCTATTGCAGTTCCGGTGATACTTGTTGTCCTCTTATCGGCGCAGGTCTATAGCAGTTATACTGGTTTGCCAAACTATAGCTCTGAGCAGAAGGATAACTCTCAGAAAACCGATGAGAGTTCGTCCCAGAAGGATGAGGCGGAGGACGCTAGCAAGAGTTCGGCGGAGAAGGACAAAGCCGGGAAGGTTGACAAAAGTTCGTCCGTATCAAAAGGCAGGCGACATCCTCAAACACAACGCCAGAATTGACCAAACATGAAGAATGTCACCACGGCTCGACGCGTCGAACGTGTGGGCCGAGGCGAAGCCTAGCTCATCATCGCGCCCGAGAAGGGCCGCCTTT
>Ga0066903_100003222_pt1 | contig 13227 bp, 10 predicted proteins | sample PanSoiMetaGPlot1_FD_67491 | JGI IMG/M metagenome (GOLD analysis project Ga0066903, IMG submission 67491) | Tropical forest soil microbial communities from Panama analyzed to predict greenhouse gas emissions - Panama Soil - Plot 1 (version 2) | ecosystem: Environmental > Terrestrial > Soil >... | reverse complement strand
GTCTTCGATCGGACACAGGATCGAGAGCTTCTCGACACCGCCATCGCGTGCGGCGAGCACCTCGTGACCCACGGGATCGCGATCGAGGACGGCGTCGCCTGGCCCGGTGCCGGCGACGCGCTGCTCGTCGGGTTCGCGCATGGCGCGGCCGGCATCGCGTACGCCCTCTCCCGCCTCTGGCGTGCCACCGGCATCGAACGCTTTCGCGAGTTTGCGGCGAAGGCGTACGGATTCGAGCGGCGGCAGTTTCTTCCGGGCCCGCGGAACTGGCCCGTCGCCAGCCCGAGCGGCGACGCGCCCGCTGCGCCGCCCGTACTCATGACCGCGTGGTGTCATGGTGCGCCGGGAATCGCGCTTGCCAACGCGCTCGCGCTCGACGTCCTCCCGGGCGATGGCGTCCGCGCGGAGATCGGGGCGGCGCTCGAGACGACCGCCACGAATCCGCCGAGCACCACTGATCATCTTTGCTGCGGCAACTTCGGCCGGGTCGAGGCGCTCTTCACGGCCGGTCGCGCGCTCGGTGACGCGAAGGCCGCCAAAGCCGCCTGTGACGGTGCGGATCGTCTGATGACGCGCGCACGGGCACGCGGACACTTCCGTCCCAGCTCGTCGAGTTTCGAGTATCGTGTTTTCGACCCCGGTTTCTTTCGAGGGCTTTCGGGGATCGGATATCAACTGTTGCGCCTGGCCTTCCCATTGGTGCTGCCGTCTGTCCTGAGCTTCGAAAGTCAGGCGAACGCGAGCGTCTCGCAAGGCCTGGATTAGAATCTCGCCAGTGCGAGGGAGAGACATGCGGTTGAACGTCTGGATTGGACTCACGGTGCTCGCCGGCGCGCTCGTGGCCTCGCAGGCCCGCGCACAGGAGCAGGGGCCCGTGTCGCGAGTCGTGCCCGACCTGCTCCTGACGGCGGCGCAGCTCGCACACGGCAATACTGCGACCGACCAGTCCACGATCTTCTACGCCGGCCTGCAGCAGTCGGCCATCCCCGGCGAAATCAACCGCGCGCTGGCCGTGCAGCTCGCGACCTTCCCTCTCGGGCCGACAGCGACAGCGGCGGTGATGCCGGTCGACAAGGCCCGATCCGAGAGCCGGAGCTGGTTCGGATCGGGATACGGCGATCGAGCCCTGACCATCGGACGGAAGAACCTCGGGTTCTCCATCGCCTATCAGACGACCGACTTCGACACGCTCGACGGGCTCGACATCCGGGCCAACGATCTCAACTTTTTCGTCACGCAGGGCACGACGAATCTGTCCGATCCGCTGAAGCGCGATCTGCTGCAGCAGACGCTGTCGATCAAACTGAACCGGAAGGCGGTGTCGTTCATCTTCGACTACGGCGTGACCGACCGGCTCGACATCGGCGTCGTGCTGCCGATCGTCCAGATGGCGATCGACGCGAGAGTGTTGTCGCAGATCCATCGCACGGCGACAGCCGCCACGCCCGACGTGCACTACTTCGAGACGCCGATCGCGTGCACGATCGCCGAATGTCTCGGCAACAATCTCGCGAACAAGGTGTTCTATGCGAGCGCCACCTCGCGAGGCATCGGCGACATCCTGTTCCGCGTGAAGTACGACGTCCTGTCCACAGACAGTTCGGCAGTCGCCGCGACGCTTGACGCGCGAGTCCCGAGCGGCAACGCCGACGAGTTCGTCGGTCTTGGCACTGCCCAGGTCATTCCGGCGATCGTCTGGTCGATGCGCGGCGGCCGCGTCGCGCCGCGGGCGCGCGTCGCCTACGCCTGGTTGAGCGGCAATCTGAGCCCGCAACTGGACGTCACCGGCAGCACCGTACCGGTGGCGACGAACATTCCCAAAGAAGTGCAGTACTCGCTCGGCGCGGACGTCGGGCTCTTCGGACCGGTGACGCTCGTCTTCGATGTGACCGGCAGACGCGTCCCCGACCTCCGATCGTTCAGCACCGGCACTCAGGTGTTCCCGTCGCGAGGTCCGGGCAATCTGCCGTCAGCCGACTTCGTCGCGCCCGACGTCCTCATGCTCGGCGCCAACCGGGCCGCCAATCTCGTGCTTGGATCCGCCGGGCTTCGCGTGGACCTCGGGCGATCGATCGTGGCCAACGCGAGCGTGCTCTTCCCGACGACCTCCGTCGGGCTGCGGCCGTCCACCAAGGGCGTGTTCTGGCTCGACTATGGGTTTTGATTCACGCATATGGCGAAGCCCAGGGATCTGAACGACCTCGGCGCGTTCAGCGTCACCGGCCAGGCCGGCGAGTTCATCCTCCGCGAAGGCGAGACCGGCACCGACGTCTTCATCATTCAGGAAGGTCAGGTCGAGATTCTCAAGCAGTATCCGAACGATCTGCGACAGCTCGCCGTGCTCGAAGCGGGCGATTTCTTCGGCGAAGTTTCGCTCTTCGAAGGACAGCCGCGCGAGATCTCGGCGCGGGGCGCGACCGAATACCGGCTCCTCAGGATCGATTCCGCGTCGTTCGATCAGATCGTTCGAGAAGAGCCCGACATCGCCGTGCGCATGCTGCGGACGCTCGCCGGCCGCGTGAAAGAACGGCAGGACGCGGACCTGCGAGTCGCCAAAGCGGCTCCCGCCGCCGCACCGGCGCCGAAGCAGGAGGAGCAGCCGACGCCGGTCGTGCCGCCACCGGCCAAGACCGGCCCGTTGAGGACTCTGCTCATCGAGCCGGTCTCAGCAACCGAATTCGATCTGACGGCCCGGCCCGAAGCGATCGTTGGCCGCATCGATCGGGCCACCGGATTCCGGCCCGAAGTGGATCTGACCGAACTCGACACGAAACGGACGCTGAGCCGGCGTCACGCGAGGATCGTCACGCGCGGCAACGACCTCTTCGTCTGCGAAGAGAAGGGCGCGCACAACGGCACGTTCGTCAACGGCGAACGGCTCGCGACCGGCGCCGAGGTGAAGCTGACCGACGGCGCGCGCGTGCGATTCGGGCTCGTCGAGCTCGTCGTTCGACAGCGTTGAAGCCGCGGCCCGAGGCAGGTTCACCCGCCAGTTGCGCGGATGCGGCAAGCCACGACCGTGGTAAGATTTGCCCGCCGATTTCACTCCAGACAGCCGCCCTTTTGCGGTCCTGATTCCTCTCGATGGCCGATAACCCAGCCAATATCGGGCGCTACCAAGTCGTACGGGCCATCGGGCAGGGCGGCATGGGTGCCCTCTACCTCGCCTGGGATCCCAAGCTCGAACGGCAAATCGCCATCAAGCTCCTCCGGGGTGACGACGACGAGCTGCGCGAACGGTTCGCGCGCGAAGCCCGCTCGGTCGCGCGGCTCCGTCATCCGAACATCGTGATGATCTACGACGTCGGCGATCACGAGGGGCAGCCGTTCATCGCCATGGAGTTCATCCAGGGCCAGACGTTGTCGGAAGTGATCCGCCAGCGGACGATGCTGCCGACGCTCCGCAAAGTCGAGCTCATGGCCGAGCTCTGCGACGGTCTCGGATTCGCGCACAAGTCAGGCGTGATTCATCGCGACATCAAGCCGGCCAACGTGATGGTCGATCACGAAGGGCTCCTGAAGATCCTCGACTTCGGCATTGCGCGGCTCGCCGAGTCGGCCGGGATGACGCAGGCCGGCATGCTCATCGGCACGCTCAACTACATGTCGCCCGAGCAGGTCACGGGTCAGCCCGTAGACAGCCGGAGCGACATCTTCGCGGTCGGTGCGCTCTTCTACGAACTGCTTGCATACCGGCAGGCATTTCCTGGCGGCCTCGAAACCGGCATCCTCCACAAGATCATCAGCGGTCAGCCGGAGCCGCTCGACAAGATCGCCAGGAATCTCGACGAGGACGTCATCCGGATCGTGGATCGGTGCATCGAGAAGGAACCGGGCAAGCGCTACCAGGATCTCGCGTCGATGCGAAAGGACCTGATGACGGTCCGCGCGCGTCTCGAATCGACGACGGTCGCGGCGACGCAGGTGATCGACCTCAGTCACGACGTCACGCAGACGGGAACGGCGCCTGGCCCCACGCCGACGCCGCCGCGCCGGACGACCGATCGCGAAGAACTGGCGCGCAGACGCACCACGCAGATCACGGCGTACCTCGACCAGGGCCAGCAGGCGTTCGCGAGCGGCGACCTCGAGTCCGCGATCGCGCTCTGCGAGCAGGTCCTGCTGCTCGACGCCGACGACGCCCGCGCGCTCGATCTGCTCGACCGTGCGCGAGCCGGCCTCGACCAGCGGCAGTTGAAGGAGCTCCTGACGGCGGCCGAACACGGGCTGCAACAAGGATCGTTGACCGCCGCCAGAGAGTTGATCGACAAGGCGGCCGCGCTCGATCCCGCGTCAGCCCGGGTGACGGAGCTGCGTCAGGTGCTCGACGACGCGGTGCGGGAGCGCGAGCGCGCGAGGCAGCGCGCCGAGTCGATCCGGCAGGCCATGAGCCGGGCACAAACGCTGTTGGCCAGCGGATCGTTCGTCGAGTCGGCGTCGGCAGCCGACGAGGCGCTCGCGATCGATCCGAACTTCAGCGACGCGAGCGCGCTGAAAACGCGCGCGCTGGAGGCGCAGCGGACGCGTGAGCGCGAGGCCGAGGAGCGGGCCAGGCGTGAACGGATCGCCGCGGGCGTTCAGGCGGCGCGCGTCAAGGTCGATGCCCATCAGTTCAACGACGCGCTCGACGACCTCCGCGCTCTGACCGCGACCGAAGGGTCCACGCCGGAGATCGCGGGGCTGGCCCGCGAGGCTGAGGGTGGCCTGGCGGCCGCGGAGCGGGCCGCGCGCCGTGCGGAAGAAGTCGCGAAAGCCACCGCACAGGCCTCCGACCTCTTTGCGAAGCACGACCTCTCGAGCGCGCTCGCCCGCGCGAACGCGGCGCTCGCGCTCCAGGCCGATCACGAGCCGGCGCGCGAGCTTCGCGACAAGATCCAGACCGCCATTCGGGTCGAGACCGAGCGGCGCGAGGCCGAAGCGCGCGCCGCGGCCGAACGGCGCCGCGAGGAAGAGCGGATCGCCGCCGAAAAGCGTGAGGCCGAAGAGCGCGCGGCGCGGGAGCGGCGCGAAGCGGAAGAGCGCGCGGCGCGCGAACGGCAGCAGGCGATCGCCCTTGCCCTCAAGAAGGCGAAACAGGCATCGACGACAGACGCCGCCATCGCGGCCGCGCGGGAAGTCCTCGCGCTCGACCCGCAGCATGGAGAGGCGCAGAAGCTCCTCAAGGCCAGGGAAGCGGCGCATGAACGCGAGCAGGCCGAGGCGCGACGCGTTCAGGCCATCGATCGCGCCCGGCACGCGATCGAGGAGCAGGTCAGCCGCGGCGAGCTCGATTCGGCCGAGCGCGCGCTCAAGAACGCCGAACAGGAGCTCAACGCCAAATCGACCTTCAAGCCGCTGCGCCAGCAACTGAATCTGGCGCGCTCGCAGGAGGCTGCGGAAAGAGCCGCTCGGGAAAAGGCTGCTGCGCCGAAGCCATCTGATGTTCGTGAAGATTCAACGACGCCCGTTCCGGGCCGTGCCGCAACGGAGCCGGCAGCCGAGACCGTCTCAGCCGCCGGCGGCCAGAATCTCCTGGCCGATCGGCGCGTCGTTTATGGCGGCGCGGCGGCGCTCGTGGTGCTGGGACTGGCGGGCTATCTTCTTTTTGGACGAGGGACGAAACCGTCCCCGCCGGCTTCTGATGTGCCGGCGAAGGTCGCGGCTGCCGCGCCACAACCACCACAATCTCCTTCGCCAGCGCCTCAGCCCGTACAGACACCGGCCGCGACGCCCCCTGTGGCGACGCCTGGCGGATCGACGACGGCCGCTCCGCCTGCCGCAGCTCCCGCAACTCCGACACCGGATCCGACAGATCTCAAGGTGGCCGCCGCGGTCAGAAACGCGCGTCAGCAACTGGCCCGCGGCGATCACGATCGCGCGCTCGCGCTCGCCAAAAACGCGCTCGCGCTCAAGGCGGACGACCCTGACGTCCACAAGCTCCTGAACGAGATGCTGCAGTCGGCGCGGAACGGGCGCGATCAGGCGCGCACATCGGCGGACGCGGCCGGACAAAATGCGTCGGACTCGACCAACTACGCCGACGCCGTAGCCAGGGATCAGGAGGCCGAACGCGCGGCGCGCGACGGCCATCCCGAAAGAGCGATTCCACTCGTCCGGGAGGCGGCGCAGGGATACACGCGCGCGGCGGCCGAACCGCGAAAGCCCGCGCCGACACCGCCGGCTGCCGCGCCGCCAGCGAGACCTGCCGCGCCCACGGCTCCACCGGTGGCCGCGACGCCGCCGCCGACGCCGACACCCGCGCCGAACCCGCCGGTCACGAAATCCGCTCCGGCGGCGCCGAGCGCGGCTGAGGAAGAAAACGCCATCCGTGCCGTCGTGAACTACTACGCGCAGGCCTACAACGAGCTCAACGTCAGCAGCGTGCAGCGTGTATTTCCAACTGTCAGGGCGAAGGAGCTTGGCGAGAGTTTCGCCCTGCTTTCGCGCCAGCAGGTGGAAATCAAGGACGAGAAAGTGGACATCCGAGGCTCGAATGCCACGGTCGAGTGTCAGTGGTCGGTCACGTACAAACCGCGGGCTGGTAAGGAGAATAAGGAATCACACAAGGTCAAGCTCCAGCTTCAGAAGAACCCAACCGGTTGGATCATCGTGAATCGCAGCTGACGTCGCGTCGCCGCTCACGTTAGGAGTCGCTCATGCTGAAGGTGCGTTTGGTTTCGATTGCCGCCTGTGCGGTGTTCGCGCTCTCCCCTGCCCGCGCGTTCGCACAGACTTCGAGTTCTTCGAATCTGGTCGATCTGATGAAGGACTTCTTTCTGCAGTCGGTCGTGCTCTCGACGACCCCGGGCGGCGGCGGCGTCATCGCGCACCAGCCCATCTTCGCGACCGACCCGTCAGTCACACCGGTGACCGATCTCGTCCAGCAGATCAGCAGCCAGATCGGCTCCCAGGTCGAAACTGTGCCGCTGGGCTCGTCGTCAGGCGGCTTCACTTACAAATACGACTCGTCGCTCGGCACCTTCAAGCGCAGCACCGACAGCTTTGGCCCCGCCTTCGCCGAACGCGCGGTCACGATCGGCAAAGGGAAGATCTCCGTCGGCATGAACTACCAGCACTCCACCTACCCGACGTTGGATGGCAAGAACCTCGGCAACGGCGACGTCGCCATCTTCCTGCCGCACCAGAAGATCGGCAACTTCGTCGAAGGTGACATGATCGAGGCCGACCTCAAGATGGACCTCACGAGCGCCACGACGGTCATGTTCGGAAACTTCGGCGTCACCGACAAGCTCGACGTCGGCGTCGTGGTCCCGAACCAGCATGTCAACATGAACCTGACCTATCACGCGATCATTCGCGACTTCGCGACGCACGCGGTCTCGCCCGACACGCATCGATTTTCCAACGGACAGAAGACCCAGGACACCAGCACGTCGGGCAGCGCGACCGGCATTGGCGACATCCTCCTGCGTGGGAAATATGTCTTCGTGTCCACGGAGACGAGCGGATTCGGCCTGGGGCTCGATCTCCGTCTGCCGTCGGGCGACGCCGACAACATGCTCGGCACCGGCGCCACGCAGACGCAGGTTTACCTCATCGCGTCGGGCGTGCGCGGCAAGTTCGGCGATCACGCCAACATCGGCTACACGTTCTCGTCGGGCGGCACCAACGTCAGCGACCAGTTCAACTACGTCGGGGGCGCCGAGTACGCCGTGACGCCGAAGCTCACGATCGTCGGCGACCTGGTGGGACGCACGTTCATCGACTCGAAGAAGCTGACCGACACGAGCTTCCAGCACTCGTTCCAGCAGGGCCCGACCGCGGCGGTCGAGACGGTGACGCTCGACACGGTCCAGCTCGAATCGGCCAATATCAATTCGGTGCTGGGCACGGCCGGGTTCAAGTTCAATCCGGTCGGCAACCTGCTCGTCAATGCCCACCTCGTCGTGACGTTGAACGACTCCGGCCTTCATCGCGGCGTCACCGGCGTGTTCGGGTTCGACTACTCCTTCTGAGCGGACCGATGCTGACGGCTCATGGCGTGAGCCACCCGGGACACGTCCGGAAAATCAACGAAGACTCCTGGATCTCCGACTTCGATCTCGGACTCTTCGTCGTCGCGGACGGCATGGGCGGACACAATGCCGGCGAGGTCGCGTCGCAGCTGGCCGTCGACGCGATCCGGAATTTCATGGAACGCACGCGGGGCGGTGGCGACGTCACCTGGCCGTACGGCATCGATCCGAAGCTGTCATTCGATGCCAACCGGCTGCTCACGGCGATCCGGCTCGCGAACCGGCGGGTGTTCAAGGTAGGAGAAAGCCGGGACGACTATACCGGGATGGGGACCACGGTCGTCGCCGCGCTCATCAACGCGGGGCGGCTGATCTGCGCCGGCGTCGGTGACAGCCGGATCTACTCGTTCTCCGATGGCAGGCTCACGCAGCTCACGAAGGACGACTCCTGGGTCATGACGGTGATGGCCCAGGAAGGTCCCAATCACATCATCCCGGAGAACCATCCCATGCGGCACATGCTCACGAGCGTGATCGGCGCCCGCGAGCTCATCGATCTCAAAGTGATGGAGCGACCGCTCCTCGATTCCGAGACGTTGCTGCTCTGCAGCGACGGACTCCGCGAGGAACTGGACGACGAGGCCGTGCGCGAGATTCTGTCGGGTGAATCCGACACGGCGGCGGCGGCCGACGATCTCATGCAAGCCGTGCTGCGCGGCCGGGCTGCAGACAACGTCACGGTGCTCCTCGTGAGAGTTCAGCAATGAGGCAATGAGGCAATGAGGCAATGAGGCAATGAGGCAATGAGGCAATGAGGCAATGAGGCAATGAAATTATTGCCCCATTGCCCCATTGCCCCATTTCCTCAAGCTCGTCGTGCCGCGCCCATCCCCAGAATCAGGAGCACCAGGAACACGAGGAGGAAGAGTCCGGCGAGGAACTTGGCAATCGCGATCGACGCGCCCGCGATCGTCGTGAATCCAAGAAGACCGGCCAGCACGGCGACCACCAGGAACACAAAAGCCCAGTACAACATGGCATCTCCTGTAGGCCACGATCTTCGCCGCGCTCGTCGCGGACGTGCGTGGCACGCACCAGGAAAATCAGCAAGGGCTATGCCGCGCCCGCGATCGAACAATTCGCCTTTTTCGCGTCGCGCTCTGCGGGCTGTGTATCCGTTCAGGCCAGACGCTGCGCCTGGCGACGTCCTGAAAATGAACAGCAGTGAACGAGCCGATCAGCTCCCGAGCGATCGCACCAGCTTGATCGACTGATCGCGCTCGCCGCCGAGCGGGCAGACGACCCAGCCGGTTGCGGCGACGGACTCGCTGACCGCGCGGGCCACGCCCGGGAACGCGCGATCGCCTGGCGTGCCGTAATCGTCGACGATGATGGTGCCGTGCGCGGTCATGCGAGGCAGCAGGTAGTCGAGGCAGGTCTTGCACGAGTCGTACAGGTCGCAGTCCACGTGGGCCAGCGCGAACGGGCCGGGAATTCCGGCCAGGGTGTCCTTGAACCAACCCCTGTAGGTCCGGCAGAACGCGCCGAGCGAAAAGTGATCGAGCAACTGCCGCACCTGCGACTCGCTGGCGGTGTCGAACATGCCGGCGCGCACCTGCGCGGGGCCATCGCCGTCGGTCGGCTCGGGCAGGCCTTCCCATGAATCGAGCAGATGCAACGTCCGCGGGGACCGGGCGTCGGCGAGCGCCTGCGCGAGCCAGATGGCGCTGCCTCCGTAATAGACGCCCATCTCGATGAAGTCGCCTTCGTCGAGACGCGCCTGGTAGACGCCCTCCGCGGCGAGCAGCTTGAGCCGGACCGGATCGCTCACCGAGAACTTGTAGAGTTCCGCGTCTTCACCCACGAGGCCACCTCACCAAGGCGTTGAATCCTGGGGCAATCGTAGCGGTCGTACAAACCGGTCGCATCGAGGAGCAACGCCGCGAGCCCCGCCGCACGGGCGCCCATGACATCGACGAAATACAGATCGCCGACGTGCAGCGTCGTCCCCGCGCGCGCGTTCGCGCGCTGGAGCGCGAGGTTGAAGAGCCGTGGATCGGGCTTCTCGACGCCCTCCTCGCTCGAGTCGAGCAGAAGGTCCACGTGCTGGCTGAGCTGGAGCCGATCGAAGACCTTTCGCAATGTGCCGTTCGCGTTCGAGACGACGACCAGCCTCAGCCCGAGGCGTCGCAGATCGTCGAGCGCAGGGACGACATCGTCCGGCACGTGCTCCCAGAGATTCCAGGCCGCGTCGTACTCACGAAGCTCGGCGAGCGCGGCGTCGGTCTCCTCCGTCAGCGGGACACCGGCATGGGTCAGCACGAGATTGAAGTAGCGCCAGCCACGCTGTTGATCGGTCTTCACGGTGCGGCCGGTCTCGAGATCGATCTCATATTTCGCGTGCGGATCGGCAGCCGCGAGCTGCGCCGGCCCGACCTGGACGCCGTGCGCGGCGAGCGCTTCGCTCACGCGCGTCCAGTTCGGGAAGAGGAGCACTCCGCCCGCATCGAGGAAAACGGTCTCAATCATCGTCAATGCGCCGCCATGCGGCGTGGAACAATTGTAGAGGGTGAAGGAGTGAGAGGGTGAGATTCACCCTTTCACCTTTCACCCTCTGATAAGCGTCTAGAATCACCGTCATGCCTTCTACCTCCCGTCACACACGTCACACTCCGGCTGGCGATGATCACGATGAGGACCGCAACGGGGCGAGGATGGGCTTTCTGGACCATCTCGAGGAGCTCCGCCGGCGGATCATCCGCGCGTGCCTCGCAATCGCCGGCGGCATGCTGGTCGCGTTCTTTTTCGTCAATCGCATCGGCGACTTCGTCCTCGGGCCGACGCTGCGGGCCCTGCCGCCGGGCGACGCGATCATCTACACGAGACCGGGCGAGGGCTTCGCCTTCTACGTCGACGTCGCCTTCATCGGCGGGGCCGTCCTGGCGGCGCCGTTCGTCATGTATCAGGTGTGGCAGTTCATCGCACCCGCGCTCTACGCCAAGGAGAAGAAGCTCGTTATCCCCTTCGTCGCCCTGACGACTATCGGAACCGTCGCGGGCGCGCTCTTCAGCCACTACGTCATGTTCCCGGCGACCATCAAGTTCCTCGCGACGTTCCATTCGCCGTCGATGCGATTCGTGCCGAGGGTGGAGGACACGTTTCAGCTCTACAAGATGATGCTCATCGGCATGGTCGGGGTGTTTCAGATCCCGACGCTCGTCTATTTTCTGGCGAAGATGCAGCTGGTCACGGCGCGGTTCCTCTGGCGGAACCTGAAATACGCGATCCTCATCACCTTCATCGTGTCGGCCGTGCTGACGCCGTCGTCCGATCCGTGGAACCAGACGCTGTTTGCGGCGCCGATGATCGTGCTGTATCTCATCGGCATCCTCATCGCCTGGATCGTGCGTCCCGGCCCCGAGACGCGACCCGACGAGGGTGCGTCAACCCGGCTGCGGCTGGTGGTCGGCGCGATGGTGATCGATCAGGCTCGACGCGAGGCGGTGGCGAGACGCCTCAGCGCGGATAGAGCAGCGCGATGATGAACCTCAGTTGCTCGCCCGCCGCGCCGTCCGGCCGCTTCACGTTGTAGTAGTACTGCACGCCGAGATTCATCGGCCTTCCGTTGAAGACCGTCGTGCGCGTAATACCTGCGCCGATCGGCACCGTCCACTGGTTGCCACTCGGCGCGTTCCAGTTTGCGCTGATGATCGGCGAGTAGCTGAGCGCCCAGCCCTGGCCGAAGTTGTAGTTGACGAACGGCTGAAGCGTGAAGAGATCGGTCTCCGGATCGCCGCCTGCATCCGACATCGGCCACATCTGGCTGACGAGTCCGCCAAGAACCCATGGGCCGGTCATCTTCAGCACGACCGCTGTCGGGCCCATCGCCCACGTGCCGGTCTCGGCGGGAGCCGCCGTGGCGGTCGGGAACGAGAAGATCGGTCCGATGCCCCAGATGACACGGCCAGGCTTGGCCGGCGCGATGAAGAGCTGTTCCTGAATATCTCCGATGCCGCTGGATCGCGTGTCGTTGGACGTCGGGAAGCTATTGAGGGGCAGGATCGTGCGCGCGATGATGTTCCAGTTCGCGGTCGCCTGGAAGGGAATGACCGGCTGCACGTTGAGATTGAACATCGTGCGCTGCACGAGATCGCCGCCGGTGTTGAAGTTGAACTGCAGCGGCACGCTCGTGAGGTTGCTCACCGGGTTCTGGGTCTGCTTCGCCAGTTCCGTAGTGTCGTGCTGGGGGGCTGGCGTCTGCGATTGCGCAGGCGTGGCAAGCATCAGGAGCAGGCCGGCGGCGGTCCAAATCAGACTTCTCCTCATAGTCACCTCAGACGTAGAGCAAGTGCAGCGAGCAACGCTCATCCAGTACGATGACCACGAAATGTCGCGGCGGCTGATCTGCCCCGCTGTTCGACGGATCGAATCGCTTTCAAGAACATCGGATTCGATTCGAATCTGGGCGCGGTCATCCAAGAGCTCGCGGCCTGATCCGACAGGGAGAGCAAGTCCGGTACCTGGCAGCGTTCTAAACGGTGAGGCGCTGCTGCCCTATTCCGTTCGCAGGGCGCGAATCGGATCGACACGCGCGGCCCGGCGGGCGGGCCACCACGCCGACGCGAGACTCGACGCGACGAGCAGGACGATCGCCACGCTCACCGACAGCGCGTCGTGGGCTCCGACGCCGCTCAGCAGGTCGCTCAACTCGCGCGTCGTGATCCACATGAGAGGAAATCCAATCGCGACGCCGATCGCCGCGATTCGTACCGCTCGACCGACGACGAGCCATTGCAGTGAGGGCGACGAGGCACCGAGCGCCGCGCGAATGCCAAGCTCGCGCGTGCGCGCCGCCACGCTCGAGGCGAGCAGGCCGAACAGCCCGATGACGACGATCCCGACGGCCATGACGCCGAAACCATATCCGCCGGCTGCGAGCAGACGCTCGCGCAGAAACGACCGCTCGACCCGCTCGCTCATCGTGAACTGGTCGTAGACGAAGTCCTGTCCGAGCGACTGGACCTCGCGGGCGATGCGCGGCTGCAGCGAGCCGAAGGCGCCAGCCCAGCGGATCTCAATAGCCCCCGGCGACCGTCCGACCGCCGTGCGCGCCTGCATCATCGGAAGAAAGATGAAGAGCGGATCGCGCGTGTGCATGTCGGCGAGCCGCGCGTCGGACGAGACGCCGACGATGGCGATGCGCTGCAGCTCGGGCGCGCTTCCGAAGCGAATCTCGCGGCCAATCGGATCGAGCCGGCCGAAGAGCTTCTCC
>Ga0066903_100003221_pt1 | contig 13227 bp, 11 predicted proteins | sample PanSoiMetaGPlot1_FD_67491 | JGI IMG/M metagenome (GOLD analysis project Ga0066903, IMG submission 67491) | Tropical forest soil microbial communities from Panama analyzed to predict greenhouse gas emissions - Panama Soil - Plot 1 (version 2) | ecosystem: Environmental > Terrestrial > Soil >... | reverse complement strand
GTTACGCTGGCCACCATTCAGATCGCGCCCGACGAAGTCTCCCGCTTCGGCGTCGTCGAGGTCGACCGTGACCATCGCGTAAACGGGTTCCAGGAAAAACCCAAGCAGACCGATTTGCGCTCGCCCTGGAATCCGGAAAAGGTCGCCGCCTCGATGGGCATTTATCTGTTCAACACCGACGTGCTGATCCCCGTACTTCTGAAGGACGCAGAGGATCCGAAGTCAAGCCATGACTTCGGCAAAGACATTCTGCCCAAGATGGTCGACGAGTACCGCGTCTACGCATACGACTTCGTGGACGAAAACAAGAAGGAAGCTCTTTACTGGCGCGACGTCGGCACGCTCGAGGCCTACTACGAAGCCAACATGGACATCGTTTCCGTGTCGCCTGTCTTCAACCTGTACGATGCTGACTGGCCGATTCGCACGCATCAGCGCCAGTATCCACCGGCGAAATTCGTGTTCGCCGAGGCGGGCCGCACGGGCACCGCCATTGACTCGATCGTGTCAGCAGGCTGCATCGTCTCCGGCGGATCGGTGAAGAACTGCGTGCTGTCCCCGGACGTGCGCGTGAACTCGTACACCGAAGTCGATGACAGTATCCTGTTCTCGCACGTCAACATCGGACGCCACTGCCGCATCCAGCGCGCCATCATCGACCGCGACGTGCACATTCCCGAAGGCACCACCATCGGCTTCGACGCCGAAGCCGACAAGCAGCGCTACTTCGTGACAGAGGAAGGCATTACCGTCGTGACACGCGATTATTCCCTGTTCGAAAATCCGGTGACGGTGGATTACTTTACCAGTGAGTAGGTCTCAGCTGTCCGGTCACACGTCACAGGTAACAGAATTAGATATCGCCTCGCGGATCGAAGATGCCCGAATCTCCACAACATTGTCATCCTCAGCGAAGAGAGGCGATCGCCGAACGCAGTCGAAGGACCCCGCGTCTGCCGGCGGCGGACCAAGCTGGGCCGACTTTTTCATGACCCTCGATCGCCGCAAATTTCTTCAACTCGCCGCAGCATCCGCTCTCACCCCCAAAGCTCTCGCCACCCCTGAGGCCACCAGCATGCTCGATCACATTCTGCTCGGCTCCAGCGACCTCGATGCCGGCATCGCCTTCGTCGAGGAGCACACTGGCGTCCGCGCCGCCATCGGCGGCGTACACCCGGGCCGCGGCACGCGCAACGCTCTGCTGTCCCTCGGCGACCGCCAATATTTAGAAATCATCGCGCCCGACCCGGCGCAAACAAAAATTCCCGACTTCGCCGTCCCACTCCTCACCAGGCTGAAGTCCCTCGCCACTCCGCGCCTGGTCACCTGGGCCGACCATCCAGGCAACCTTGAAGCGCTCGCTGCAAAACTCAAAGCTGCCGGTATCGCCTTCGACGGGCCGCGCGACGGTTCGCGCTCTCGTCCCGACGGCCGCTTGCTCAAGTGGCGCACCTTGAACCTCGCCGACGACCGCAACGGCATCCTTCCCTTCTTCATCGAGTGGGACGCGAACTCCGTGCATCCCTCAATCGACGCACCGCAAGGCTGTACACTCGAACGCTTCTCGATCGCCGACCCCGACCCAATGATTCTTGCGAAGTCATTCGCAACCTTCGGTTTGGAAGTTCCGACCGACCGAGGCGAGAAAACCGAACTCCGCGCCCAAATCCGAAGCGCGAAGGGATGGATGGTGTTGACGTCCTAGAAGCGTCATACCAGAGTCATACCCCTGTGCTCCCCCTGTGCTCGCTGCGCCTTCCTATCAGGACCAGTTCTCGATGTTGCAGCGAAATGGATTGAACGAAACAGAGTCGAATGTAGGGCGCGCCGCGCGGCTGTTAATTCCTGATCGCAGGTTTGACGAGCGATCTCAGAGAGAACGATGCGCCTACGTGGTTTCGCAAGCAGGCCGAGGGTTCCGTCGATAGATGGTATGCAGCACCCCGGTCCTAAAGCCGTTCACTGACGCGGGCGCACGCTTGGTCACCGATCCAAGAGTTGGCGCAAACCTTGGGGATGCTGCGATGCCATAAGAACTCCTGCCGCCATTGCAGAGCATCGGCAGCTGACACATCGTCCCGGCTTGCCGGAACTGGCGCCTTCATCACTTCTGGTGTTTTGATTTCTTCGTGCCCTTTCATTCTCACTGCCATCAAAGCCGTCGCAAGCGCGACAACGACACAAAAACCGGAGAATGCCTGACCCACGGAGTAACTTCTACACATGTTGGTGGATGTTGAGAGCATGACGACTCTGAACCTCGTAGAACATAACTTTTTTCTTTAAACGTGAATATGACGCTGCGTTGTGGGTTAGGGTTGGAGCCTTGTGGGTCAGCTCACAAGCTATTTTGAAACAATAGCGTGCAATTGTCAGGGGAGGTACAGATCAGCCAAAACATTGCGGGAATTGTGAGCGATGAATACCCGATACATTCACGCAGGATGAGGTCTTTAGGGTAAACGGCGAGTTTCGGGAGTGACGATTGTACCCGCCAAGAGAATCGCCGTAGGTGGTTTACTCCTACTCCTGATCCTGCACCAGCGGCATCTGCGATGCGACCTGCAGTTCGATCATCATCGCGATGCGACGGTCTAGCTGCATAAACGTTGCTGTCTTCTTTCCATCCAGCACCTTGGACACGATCGGCACGTACTTCTGCCGTAATTGCATTGCAGAAATGTCCATGTCGGTCCATTGCCGTATAAACGTCAACGACTGCTCGTTGGTCAACTTTCCCCAATTGTCAGCGTAGTCTTGAATCACGGCAAACTTCTTGTCGTTGAGCGCAATCAACTCGGTCAGATACTGATCGTAAACTGGCCAGAACTTCGCCGCTTCCGTGTCCGTCAGCTCCAAATTTGCGGCAATCAATTGTTTTCTTTTCGAACGAAGATCTTTCCGCAACAGGTTGATCTGCTGATCGCTGATCATGTGAGAAGTGTCTGGTTTCGTCGCGGCCGACTGGGCTACTGCTGTCGCGCCGGTTAGCATCCATAAACCCGTTATCAGTACCACCGTCATCAGTTTGTTCACGCGCCTACCCTCTCTCTCAAATGTAGTAAGTGCCCGACGAAGCGAAATCACGCGCATGCCATCAACGCCAACCGTTTCGCTTGTTCCCTGTGCATCCTATGAACGTGGCGACTTCTAGGTGCAATTGTCAGGAGGCACATCGTCCCGACCAAGTACTGTAGAGTGTGGCTGGAATGCGCAGGACTAGCAGAAATGACAGAATCGGCTGCGCCCACGATCCGTTTCTTCAAAAGCGTGTCTAGGAGGGTCTGGGAGAGGAGGTTGAAAATGCGGAATACTCTCTGAGAAACGCACCGAGGATGGCGATGCATCAAGGGTTGGCGGAGTGCCAGCGCCGCCGCTGCTCTGACATGGAAAAATTTTGGTGCCCCCGGTGGCGGTTGTGCCGCCTGATTCACCCGCATCACAAATCCAGGATTCGATAGATGTCAACGCCAAGTAGAAAGTTCCGCTTTTGAGAGCGGGGGATAGGAGCGTGAGGCAAGGAGGGCGGCATGTGGGGCAATTTGCGCGCGCGGCACCCGATAGATCGCTCCCCTCCAGCGCAGCGTGTAATCCGCGCTCAGCGTACGGCTCTCGCGAGTGCTCAGCACCGAATCCAGATTGGTTTCCCGAGGCAAAACCCGATGTGCGTCGCCGGCCATTTGTGGTGCGCAGATAAAGCGCTCATTCCAGAGCGGCAGGAATACCTGTTCCAGGTATACTTTGGCACTGTCGAGATCCTGCGCGCCAACGCGCCGCAGTCCATGGCGCAGTGCCCGATCTGCCCGCGCTCTCCACCGCACTAAGAGTCTTCGCGGCCCGGGCACGCTCAGGTCCAGTTCCAGCGCGGTCTGCTTTGGATGATGCGCCTTGTTTGGACTTCATGCAGGACCTTCAACCGGTCCCGTTCCTTGGCCGTCATCCACAGTCCCTCTTCTGTTTCCGCCATTCTCTCCATTAAGCAAATTTCATGCGGCTAGTCGGGAAGTGCAGCAATCGACGCGCGCAGCGCTGCCAGGTGGGACTCGACGTCGCGGCGGTGCGCGTCGACCAGGCGTTCAACGTCGGAGGTTGTCAACTGGCGGGTGTGCACGAGCGCTGCCTGCAATGCTCCAAGCGTAGAGCCCATGTCCGAAAGGCGATTCACAATTTCGATGAGGATCGGCTTCATGCTCGAAGACGATACCAGAAACGCACATCGCATTCGCGTTTCGACAAGCAGCACAAGCCCGCCGCCCGGAGCGAAGTCGATGATTTCGTAAACAGCGTGCGGGCCTCACCGCCCGCACACTGGAGTAAAGCAGCAATCAAAACTACTCGACGGCGATACGTGCCGACGGTTAAGGGCACCTGTCGCTCCGTCGGCTTGCGACGGGCGACGATAGCGACTTACGACACTTCAGGGCCGCGCCTCGTAAACAATGTTGAACGGCGTTTCCGTCGCGCGACGGAAACGTGTGAACCCCGCGGCTGTCACAACCTCCCGAATCCGCTTTTCGCCCGCCTGCGCTCCCAAGCACAACCCGACTTCCTGCGAGCGAGAGCACGGCGTGCACAACAGCGTCGAGAGCGAGTAGTACACGCGACCGACCGGATTGAGATTATCGGCCAGCTGATCTTTGGCATACGGCTCGACGATCATCCAAGTGCCGTCTTTCGCCAGCGATTGCCTGACGTGTTTCGCCGTTCCCACCGGATCGCCCATGTCGTGCAGGCAGTCGAAGACTGCCACAAAGTCGTAGTTGCCTCCAGGAAACTCCTTCGCTTTGGCAACTTCGAACTTCACGCTCCCGTTGACGCCAGCTCTGCCGGCTGCTTCGCGCGCACCCTCGATCGATTTGTCGTGGTAGTCGAATCCGAAGAACTGGGATTTCGGAAACGCCTGCGCCATGATCAGCGTCGATGCTCCCTTCCCGCAGCCGACGTCGGCCACGCGCGCGCCCGCTTCGAGCTTGCTCTTCACGTCGTCGAGCGCGGGAATCCATGCGTTCACCAGGTTCGCCACGTATCCCGGACGGAAAAATTTCTCGCATCCGTGAAACACGCCGTCGTCGTGCTCGTGCCAGCCCATGCCGGCACCGCTGCGGAACGAGTCCGCAATGCGCGGAACCGCCGCCAGCGCGCCCAGCGCCAGTTCGAACGCTCCCGGCAGATAGGCGGGACTCGTCTCGTTTGCCAGCGTGAATGCCTGCTCTTCACTCAGGCTGAACGTGCCGGTCGCTTTCTCGTATGTGACGTATCCACCGGCCGCTTGCGACGACAGCCACTCGCGCAGGTAACGTTCGTCGGTGCTCGTTTTCGCAGCGAGCTGCGCAGGGGTCATCGGACCTCCGGCCGCCATAGCCTTGTACAGTCCCAGTTTTTCTCCAATCACGACCAGCCCCGCGTGCGCGGTCGCGCCCAGATCGTTCACGAAATGCCCGACAAACTGATTCAGCTTGTCCATGTCGAGCGCGGGAGTTTGCGTTGCACTCATTTCGAATCTCCTTGAAGTTTTCTGCGGCTTTGGGCCGCGCATTGTGTTCATTAAGGCGGCAAGTCTTTGCTCGACGGAGAGGCAGGCTGTCTCCCTCACGCTGCCGAACGGACCCTGCCACCGGCGAAACGCCCGTCTCTCCATCGAAACGCGAGAGTCTACACTTCACGCCGCCAACAGACCGAAGCGGATTCAGGGCGTCGCTTACTTCTCATCAGGCGAGAACGACTTACAGGACACGCTCGGATGCCAGTTCACAAACGCGCCGTTCGGGTTGTCTTTCCATGCCCACACGTGCAGCGTGTAGAACGCCGGAAGCCCGAAGCGGTTGGGCGCCTCGAAGTAGTGGAATATCTGCCCCATCAACTCCGGCGGAGTGCCCGGATGCGCCTTGTCCCACTGCTCAGCCAGCACCAGGAAATCCGCTCCCGTAATCTTCACCTTGCCGTTTCCAGCAGGTTCATAGAGCACGATCTGCGGCTTGGTCGGATCGAGCACTCCGGTAGCAACAAGCGGAAAGTTCACGTAGTGCAGCCCCATCGCACCCGCGTCTGGTCCAGTGACGCAGCCGAAGGTCAGCTTGTAGCCTTCGGCCTCCGCCACCGAGACGTCCTTGAATCGCTCGGTCGCTTCACGCACAGCTTTGACCAGAGCACCTGCCCGGTCAGGCCGCGATTCGTGACTGGCCTGATGCTGTGCAAAAGATGTCGCCGTTAGAATCCCTGACGCTAGGAGAGACACTGCAAGCGCAGTAGTCCGACGTGTCCTCATAAAACCCTCCGTCTGCTTCGAAAAAGAGATTTCGCGGATGCGGTTCAGATCATCCCCAGCCCCACGCGATTGTGCGAAATCTCCACTAACCCGAGCCATTCGGCAATGGACGAGAGATGGAAGGTTTCTCCCCGCGTAAATAGTTGCAAATAATTTACTTGTGCCCACATCTCCCAAGGCTCAGCCACGACTTTTGCGTGATATATTTTTCGTCAACAAGTCCGGTGGGGCCGGGAAAATGGGCGACTCCGCACCCGTTACGCAAATCACGTCCGACCAATCCTTAAGCGACCACCGCGTCCGCTTTGGTGTCTTTGAGGCCGACTTCCGCGCCGGCGAACTCCGTAAGAGCGGGGTAAAGATCAAGCTCCATGCTCAGCCCCTGGCGGTGCTGAAGATCCTTCTGGAGCGGGCAGGCGATGTCGTCACGCGCGAGGAACTGCAGCAAAAGCTGTGGGGAAACAACACCTTCGTCGACTTCGACCACGGGCTCAACAAAACAATCAACAAACTACGCGATGCCCTGAGCGATAACGCCGACACCCCCCGCTATATCGAGACGTTGCCGCGCCGCGGGTACCGATTCATCGCTCCCGTCGCCCTTCGGACGCCTGCCCCGCAACTGATTCTTCCGCCACCACAGAAACCTGGATCACGTTTCAGGACCTGGGCGGCGGGCGCCGCGATGATGCTCCTTGCTTTCGCCGCGTATTGGTTCGGCTTGCGAAATCACGCGACGCACGCGCCAGCTTCAGAAAAGGCCATGCTGGCCGTGCTTCCCTTCGAAAATCTCAGCGGCGACGACGGCGACGACTACTTCGCCGACGGCCTGACGGAAGAAATGATCGCCCAGCTCGGCCAGTTGCAGCCGACGCAGTTGGGAGTAATCGCGCGCACTTCGGCCATGCGCTACAAACACACGAAAGAATCCATTACGCAGATCGGGCACGAACTGGGCGTGAACTATGTGCTCGAAGGCAGCGTGCGCCTGGCGGGACAGCGTGTCCGCATCACTGCGCAGTTGATTCAGGCAGGCGACCAGACACATCTCTGGGCCGAAAGCTACGAAAGACCGCTCACCGACATCCTGAAAGTGCAGCGCGAGATCGCCGAGCGCATCACAGGATCCTTACGGCTTGAACTCTTGGCTTCGCAGAAGAGCGTCTCCACCGAGGCGCATTTCGATCCCGAGGCCTACCGGAAATATTTGCTCGGACTGAACGAAGCACGCAAAGGCACGCGGGAAGGATTTGAAAAAGCAGTTCGCGATTTTCAGGACGCGATTACGATCGACCCCCAAAATGCCCGGCCGTACGCGGCATTGGCGGAAACATACAGTGGGGCGGTCCCTTATTACATGGCGCCACAGGATGCCAGGGAACCGATCGGAAAAGCTATCCGGAAAGCTCTGCAGCTCGATCCGAATTCCGCAAACGCACATGCGACCATGGGAGATGTGGCTTTGCTCTTTGATTGGGATTGGCGGGCAGCGAAAGTGGAGTACGATCGCGCGCTCGAACTCAATCCCAGCTTACCCCAAGCGCATCTCGCGTATGAAATCTATCTGGCCACGCTGGGAAGACACGACGAAGCCATTGCCCACGCCCGCCAGGCTTACCTTTCTGACCCGCTTGCCGTGGAAACCCGCACATGGACTCTGTGGGTGAACTACTTCTCCGGGCATCTGCAGGAGACAGTCGATGAGGCCAAGCGAACTCTGGAGATCGAACCTCAGGCTGCGCTCCCCTACGCGCTGCTCGCCGTCGCTTCCGCTGATCTGGGCCACAAGCAGGAAGCGGTGCAGGCGGCACAAGACGCGCTACGTCTCGTCGGCGACAGCGGCAGCGTGATCGTAACCGCAGCTTCCGCCCTGGCACGCGCGGGTGAAAAGGGTCGCGCCCGGCAAGCGCTCAATCAGGCTCTCGCTATGGAAAAGAACCGATACGTCTGCAATTTCCTCATCGCCGGCGTTTATCTTGATCTTGGGGAGACCGATCACGCCTACGACGCCATGGAGAAAGCCTTCCGTCAGCGATCCACTTGATTGGTATGGATCGGGGTGGATCCCCGAATGAACCCGCTGCGGAAGGACGCCCGTTTCCAGGAAATGGTGCGACGCGTTGGGCTGCCTAGCTAACCTTCACCGCCCAAGCCCTTCCAACTCATCACCTTCGCTAAATGTTATGACTGAACTGAACTCCGGGCCACGACCTGCAGTTCGAAAAAACCCCGGTGACGCTCTCTAAAACGCCCGGACCGCTAAGAGGGCTCGCAGGCCTCATCTCATCCCTGTCGTGATGTTGGGTCTTCCGGGCGGTCGATTGTCGATCCTGTTGTTTCTAATCGCAAAACCAAGCTTCAAGAAAATGGATTGCAATCTCTCGAAATGAACTTCCTCGCGGGCACGCTAGCAGGTCCGGTCGGGGTGGCAACCCGAGATCCCTACCTTTCCCGCGCGAAATTCGGGGAGAAGATGCTGGAGCATCGACGGATCCGGTTCTTGGTCTGAAAAAAATACGGTCACGCCGTTCGGTTCTAGCTTCATCACAGGTACGGTGAAATCTGCGACTTCCCAAAATTCGCCGCTGCCTTGCCATCCGCATAATTCGAAACCTACAGTTTTCACGCCCTCGAGTTCTTTCGTTCCTCCGCTCTGCGTGATCCTTATGGCCGTGCCGGCCTTTCCTTCCCATGTGACTTTTGTCGTCGAGATCGTTTCCGGATAGACACCGTGGCAGCAACCGGTCATTGCAATGACCAGGATGACAACGACCGCTGTCGTGTTGCGGCGAAGCGATTGCATGTTTGAAACGCCACGAATGGACTCCATCGGGTCTCAAAAGCGCGGCAAGTGTGGGGCACTCACAGTCACGATGGCTACTTGCCCTCGCCCGGCGGGCGAAGACGCCCGCCGCTCCATCGTTCACTGATTTCAGCTTAGGACTTCTCGCCGCCTATCGGATTGTCAACGATCGCCTCACTCGCAGCATCCCAGTAGACTTTCTTCCCCGCCCAGTACGATTGTGCTGCCATCATGCAGGCGACGGAATGGGCGAAGCCGTCATTCACGGTGGCGTTGGGTTGCTGGCGCGAGCGCATGCAGTCGAGCCAATTGCCCATGTGCTCGAGTGAAAGGTCGTCGATTCCCATCGGCGGAAGCTTATCGCCGGGCAGCACGATGTATTTGGACTCGCGCTTCTTATCGATGTCGGCGTCGTCCTCGTGTGTTCCCTTCTCTTCGATGACCTGATACCGCGGGCTACCTTCGCCGCCGAGGTTAAACAGGGTCGCCTTCTTCCCCATGTAGCGCGTGAACCCTGGAGCGTCATTGCCAAAGCTGGTCGAGTAGCTGACCAGGAAGCCCTTGGGATACTCGAGCAACGCCTGGAATGTATCGGGATTCTCGCGGCCATCGTGCCAGGCGAAGACGCCGCCGTGCGCGATCACCGAGCGCGGGGCGGAGTCCTGCATGAACCAGTGCACCATGTCGATGGCGTGGCTCATCCACTGATCCGAGATGCCGCTGGAGAATTCCTTATATAGGCGGAACTCGAAATACAGCCGGGGATCGAACGGGCGGATGGACTTGGTCATCAGCCACGTGCTCCAGTCGGTGTCCTGTTCGCGGATCTGGGCAACTTCCTCGCGGCCGCGCCAGCGCGGGCCGTGATAGTTCCACACGATTTCGACCTTGCTGATCTCGCCCAAAGCCCCGCTCCGGACCACTTCCTGCGCCGCCCTGGGGTAGGGCTCGCTGCGATGCTGCGTACCAACCTGCACCACGGTTTTGGCCTGCAGCACCGCGTCGCGAGCCGCCTTGGCTTCGGCCAGGACGTTACCCATGGGTTTTTCGACGTAGGCATCCTTCCCGGCCTCTGTCGCCATCTTGAGAATCGGAGAATGCGAATGCTCGGGCGTCGAGATGAGAACGCCGTCGATGTCCTTCATCGCCAGCAGTTCTTGCGGGTGCTGCACCGCCCGCGGCGCCCGACCGTGATACTTCTCGTTGTTGGCCACGCCCTTGTCCCGGTTCGTCTTCCACAGGTCGCAGACCGCAGTCATCTCGGCATTGTGAGTCGACTTGACCTTGGAGACGATCAGGTCCAGGTCGTCGCCGCGGTGTCCGATGCCGATGTGGCCGAGCGAAATGCGGTCGTTCGCCCCCAGGATCTTTTCGTAGGACGCCGCCGTTCGCGGCATAAGAGTGGTACTGGCAATCAACGCTGCTGATTTTTCAAGGAACGATCGACGGTTCATGGGACGCGATGATTCAGACATAACTTGCTCCGGAGAGGTGATCGATGCGCTGCTTCTGCGGGTTCCGCTGGTCATGCTATGGAGAGGGTGTGGGTAAGTCAAGGCAGGCAGACGGGTCGGATCGCGATGGAGCGCTCGACGCCAGGTTCCGTACCTTGCTGGCGCCACTGGCAAGCTTGCTCGTGGCGCTAACTTTGGTGGCGTGCGGCCACATCTTGCTTCCCCCGCCCACGTCGACACCGCCCCCGCCATCCGGCCCGCAAAGTGGCCCCACATCCTGTTCCGTAGGACAAGAGTGGTGCATGGACGACTGCGTCGACACGATCAAATTCATGAATGACAGTTCGAATTGCGGACGCTGCGGCAACCGCTGCTCGGTTTCGGAGACTTGCACAGGAGGCTTCTGCTCGTGCGCGCCGGGATACGAATCGTGCATGGGTCGCTGCGTGAACAGCTCGAGTTTCATTAGCGATTCGTCGAATTGCGGCCGTTGCGGAAACATCTGCTCCATAGGAGAAAGCTGTCTCGGAGGCTCATGCCGGAAGCTTTAGCCGTCTGCGTCCGCCCTCTGCGGAACGATCTCGATAAGAGTGGTACAACGTCAAGCCAAGACTAGCAGCGATTCATCGAGAGCACACCACCAGCGCCGATCCAGTTGCCGGACTCGCTGGAAGAACTGATTCGAATCGTGCGAACGCCGCCAACTTCCAATTGGGCAAAGCAAAACTGAGGCAGAAAGAAGCAGTGGCGTCGATTTTGCGCGCTCTCACACCCTCTACTATCCACTGGGATTGTGTCTTCACTTGCGTTGCAATATGCTTGCCCCGTGCTTTCCTCCGACAGCGCTTCCATTCTTCTAAAGCTTTGACCGTATTTACCGGGCTCGCGACGGGCCCTAGCGTGATATCTGATTGGGGCGAATGGGATGCGCGGTGGTGCGCGCCGTCGCTCCGGCCAAGACCTCATGGCCACTACCCAACCACAAGTGATCGCCAACGGTGAAGTTATTGCCAATAGCGCACCCATCGCGAATGGCTCTGCCGAAGACGATGTTGAAATCATTAAAGGCTCGATTCAGGCGGGCGTAGTTGCGCAGGTGGTGATCGCAACGGCGGCCGCAATCGGGCTGATTTATCTTTTGAAGCCGGTTTTCGTTACGGTTCTGGTTGCAACGCTGTTGGCATTCTGTCTTGAACCCATAGTCCTTGCACTGCAACGTGTGCGCATCCCGCGGCCCGCGGGTGCCGCCATCGCATTGCTGCTGTTACTTGGGTTGTCGGGTGCACTGATCTTTTTCTTCTATAACCGGGCAGTGGATTTCGCCGAGGAGTTGCCCCGATTCTCCGAACAGATTCGCGATGACCTGGAGAAATTCGAGACGCAAGCCAAGAAAATTGAAGACAGCACACGTTCCATTCTGCCCGCACAGCAAGGAATGAAGCAGCCCATCCCGGTGCAGGTGCTGGAACCGCGCGGGTTGGCGAAGCTGATTTCGAACGGTGCCAGCCAGTTCGGCGAGATCGCGCTTGCGATCAGCTTTGTGCCGTTCCTGATCTATTTCATGCTGACCTGGAAGACGCACGTGCACTCGGCCACGCTGCGCGTGTTTCCGAAGGAAAAGCGGCTGGTGGCATATCGGACGATCGGCCGCATTTCCGAGATGGTGCGCAGTTTTATCGCGGGCAACCTTTTCGTGGGATTGCTGAACGCGGCTGCATCGACAGCTGTGTTCGGGGCGATGCATCTGCCCTACTTCTATTTTCTGGGAGCGATCAGCGCATTCGTCGGATTGATTCCATACCTGGGAGTGTTCTTCGCGTTGTTGGCTCCCCTGGCGGCCGGCATGGGGGTGCTCGACAAATCGCATCTCGCGGTGATTTTCGTGACCGTGGTCGTGTTGCATGTTCTGACGATGAACCTGCTGTATCCCAAACTGATCGGGCGGAGGTTGCGGCTGAACCCGCTCGCGGTTGGGCTTTCACTCCTGTTCTGGGCATGGATTTGGGGAGCGTTCGGATTGATTCTGGCCATCCCACTGATGGGAACGGCAAAGATCATCTGCGACTACATCGAACCGCTGCAGGGATTGGGAGAGTGGTTGGGAGACTGAAGAGTTTCAGGTTTCAAGCTTTCAGAGGTGCAAAGTTCTTGGAGTTTCGGGGCTGGTCTGAACTTCATTGCTCTTCCAAGACTTCCGGTTCTGCCCTTGAAACGGTTGACACCCTGAAACTTTGAAACCTTCTTTTCCCACGCCTGAAACCTTGCCTATCACGCTAACGAAGCAGAGTTGAAGTCGTCCAAGGTGGGCATGACGAGACTGCGCCTTCTGCCACCGTCCCGGGTGCCGTCACTGCTGTCCAACCTCTCGCCCATCTCCAGCGTCATCCGCCGGGCACCCTTGAGTTGTCTGGCGTTCTTGCTCGCCGCGTGTGCGTTTGCTCAGGATCAACCCAAGCTGGTCAAGATCAACGATGCCATCTCGATGGTCAAGACTTCGGGCAACGTGTACGTGGTCAACACGCCTGAGGGAAGCGTGATCATCGACACGGCGATCGCCGAAATGGCTCCCGAAGCGAAGGCGTTGCTCTCGCCGGCCGTCCGCGGACCTGTGAAATACATCATCCTGACGCATGGACACGCTGATCACATCGGGGGCATCTCGCTTTGGCAAGAGACGGGTACGCAAGTGATTGCCCAGAGAAATC
>Ga0066903_100003218_pt1 | contig 13233 bp, 12 predicted proteins | sample PanSoiMetaGPlot1_FD_67491 | JGI IMG/M metagenome (GOLD analysis project Ga0066903, IMG submission 67491) | Tropical forest soil microbial communities from Panama analyzed to predict greenhouse gas emissions - Panama Soil - Plot 1 (version 2) | ecosystem: Environmental > Terrestrial > Soil >... | reverse complement strand
CATTCATTCGATCGTGGCAATCCTTGACGGCGGCTGCCAACCCTCGGTAGAACATCTCCGCTCGGTCGGAGCATCCACGTCCGCGGAAAGGGCTGCGCCCACGACCCGATCTGGGACTTTTTCCTTTACACGTCCCTTTTCTGTCTGAGTGCGGGCGCAGGCAACCGAAAGGGGATGTCATGACCGACCGCACCGAGCGGGCGCATTCCGCATTTCGCCTCAACCTGGAACAGCAGAAGAACCGCGCCAAGGAGCTCTTGCGTGCCGCGGAGGCCGCGGACCCTGTCGCACTCTCGCGCCTTGCCAGAGTTCGCCCCGGCTCCGTCGCGCATAACACGCCCGACGGACTGCTGGCAAAAGTGAAGCTTGCAGATGCCCAGTTCGCGATCGCCCGTGAGCTGCGCTTTGCAAGCTGGGCGAAACTCAAGGTGCACATCGAGTCGATGGAACGCCAGCGCAAGGCCATTGACCGGAAGCATCTCGCACCGGACGGCGATCTCAAAACAATTCATATCCGGTGCGGCTCCGACATCCAGCAGGCCCTCGTCGAAGCTGGCTTCGTCGGCGATTTTCTGGAGCACGGGATTCCCTACTGTCTGGGTCCCGTGACGACCGGGCCCGATCGCTATGAGTTGATGGCGCGCTTCCTCGTAGACACTTTTCCAGATGCCCATGGGGGTCTGGTCTACGAGCGCGAACTGGACGGTCTCCAAAGCGGTGAGCAGCGCCTTCATCGCACCGCGGACGACTACGAGCGCGTTGTACTGTGGATGGAGCACGATAGCTGGGACCAGCTTGTGCTCGTTCACCTCCTCGCGCTCTACGCGAATGCGAAGCGACCGCGGGTGCTCGAGCTCATCGTCGCGGATGAGTTTCCCGGCGGTCAGCGTTACATCGGGCTCGGCCAGCTCCCCCCGGAAGCGTTGCGGCTGTTGTGGCTCAGCCGCACGCCGGTGAGGCCCGCACAGCTCGCGCTCGGAAACGAGACGTGGAATGCCCTTGCTTCAGACGACCCGCGGCCCCTCGCCGCCCTCGCTGGCTCCGGCACGCCGGCGATGCCCGTCCTGGCTCCTGCCTTGTATCGGCATCTCCGCGAGCTACCTTCGGTAGCAACCGGGCTGAGCCTGACGGAACATCTGGTCCTTCAGATTCTTTCCGAAGGCGACACGTTCACGTTAGGTCGGGTGTGGGAGTTGCTGCAGATGGAACGCGAGCCGCTGCCCTGGCTTGGCGACCTCTGCCTGCTTCACGTGATTGAGCAAATGGGCGAAGCGTCCGAGCCCGTTTTTATCCGTATTGCCCCATCCAGTCAGAGCCCCTTTCTTCAGCAACTCAGCATCACCGACATCGGTCGCGCTGTTCTTCGCGGCGAGCCTGACTGGCACTCACTGCGGCCGCCATCGCGATGGGTGGGCGGAGTACACATTCAGCCCGGTGTCGCCGGCTGGCGGTGGGACGAAGCAACGCGCGACGCAGTTTTTCGGCAATGATACTTGGAGCGCTCATCTCATCAAGCCGAAGGCGCGCAGCACACTGTCAAATGGTTCGCCGGCCCGTGGTGGATCAACAAGCGCGTCTATGGGAACACACATGAAGCGTCGCTCCAGCGGGTTATAGGCGTGCGTTGGTGCGTATTTCGCAAGCGGCCTGACCAAATAGATCAAGGTACTGACAAGCTGCAGGACCGCGTGAGCCGGCAGGTAGGCCGGTCCCAGCCAATCGTGCTGCCGCGTGTGCGAGAGCTCGTGCGCGAGCAGCCAGGCGCCGTGCCGTTCGAGGACACTCTCCTGCACAATGATCACGTGTCCAATGGCAATTGCGCGGAAGCCTCTAAGCCGTCCGGCCGGTAGACGGAAAAGCCATGCCCGCGCGGCATCACTCCCGATACGTTCGGCCTTGCCGCATCCTGTCATCGCGGCGGCGGCGAATCCAACCAATGTCGTCGGCGCGGTCCAAACGGAACGTAATGCTCCGCGCAGCCCCCCTCGTCTCGCTGTCGGGACCGGCAACCGAATTGCAGCGCCTCGTTGTGGCTCATATGCCATGTGGCTCATATGCAATGTGGCTCATATGCAATCTTTGTGCATCTATTCCGCATTGCGCCGAGTTTACCATCGCCGAGCTTGCGGCAACAATGATGCGGACGTCTGAACCACCGCACTGGCACGGAGGAGCGCCACGATGACGATCATTGACTCCCAGGTCCACGCCTACGAGGCGAATACGCCGAAGCGCCCCTGGCACAGCGTGCCCAACTGGCCCGATCACGTCACCGGTGACGAAATGGTGGCAGCGATGGACAAGGTCGGCGTCGACGGCGCGATCTTCATCTCCTCTTTTTCCATGTATCGCTACGACGCCAGCTACGCGGTGGACGTGCAGCGAGCCCATCCCGGCCGGCTCGCCATCGTCAAACCGGTCGACCCGGACGAGCCGGCGGTTGCCGATGTCGTCGCCGACTGGAAGGCCACGCCGGGCACGGTCGGAATCCGCATCATGCTGACACAGGAGGCCAAGCGCGACCCCAACCACCCCGGACTCGACCGGATCGCACGCGCGGCCGTTCGCCACGACTTTCCCGTCAACATCCTGTGTTGGGGCAACCTGGACGCGGGCACTGCGCTGATCGATCGCCACCCCGACACGCGGTTCATCATCGACCATCTGGGCATCCTGCAGCCACGCAAGCCGCCCGCGCCGTCGGAGCCCTGGGCCGATCTGCCGAAGGTGCTGGAGCTCGCCAGGCGAGCGAACGCGGTGATCAAGGTCAGCGGTGCCTGCACGCTGTCGCGGGAGCCGTATCCCTTCGCAGACATTTGGGATCCGCTTGCCCGCGTCTTCGATGCGTGGGGCTTAGATCGTTGCTTGTGGGGCACGGATTGGACGCGCGCGTTCGCGGTCGTCAACTACGAGCAGGCCGTCGAGCCATTTTTCAAAACTGATCGCCTGAGCGACACGGAGCGAGCGATGCTGATGGGCGGCGCCTGCGCCAAGGCTTATGGCTGGTCGCCAAGGAAAGAGTAGGTTACTCACCACCTCTTGCAGAAATTTCGATTTCCTCTCTTTCAGCACTTTGCTTCGCCGCATCCCTTTCGCCCCCGGATCGGGAAGCGCTCGCGTCCGGCACCGTCATAAACCTGATACCCAAATCGCTTAGCCCGGTCGCGCGGCCTTCCCGGCCATGTCGCAAAAGGGGCTCGCATGAGGCTCGAGAGAGCTTCGTTTGAACAGGCGGTATCGTCGACGGCGGAGCCTTCGCTGCCGACGGTGTTAGCCGCACTCATCGCTCCGTTGCCAACCCTCGGGGCGCTCGACCGCATGCTGTTGCGCGCCATGGCGATCGCCGGTCTTGCAAGGGTCAGCGCCTTGCGCGGCCTCGAACATATCGGTCCTGATCGAGATCCTTTCATCCTCGCGCTCAACCACAATTCGCGCCAAGAGGCACTTTTGCTGCCCCCTTTGCTTTTCCTTTTGAGGGGTGGTCGACGCATCCATTTCCTCGCCGACTGGAACTTTCGACTGATCCCCGGGATCGATCTTCTCTACCGTCGCGCTGGCGCGATCACCGTGACCCGTAAGCCAGCGAAGCCGCGTCTTCTCAACCTCATCAAACCCTTCTTTGCCGATGCGGCCCCCCCGTTCGAGCAGGCGCGACGACACCTCATCGCCGGACGCTCAGTCGGCATTTTTCCCGAAGGGACGGTCAATCGGGACCCTAGGCAGCTCCTGCGCGGTCGATATGGAGCGGCGCGCCTCTCCCTCGAGACGGGCGTTCCGGTCATTCCCGCGGGCATTCGCTTTTCGCCAAGGCCGGGAGCGCCCGCTTCTGAAGGCCGAATGGACATCGTGGTCGGACCTGCATTGCCGACGCCATCAGTTGGGGCGAGGCCTGTCACTTTCGGCGACGTTCAAGCCCGACATGCGGAAATGATGTCGGCGATCAGCTTACTGGCTGGAAAGTCCTGGTCGCACACCACGCGGGAGACAAACCATGAGGCTGTTTAAGCTGACGCGAGCCAAGCGCGTTGAAACGGAAGCAGATCGCCAGAAAGCTCTCGCAGTTCTGCGGGCAACCTACAGGGATGAGAAAGGCTGGATCCTCGATGCCGAGCCGATGTTCCTTGCGAGCGATCTCGAGCGGAACGACATCTCGTGGTTCCTCGCGACCAAGCGGGACAAGCCCGTCGGCGTGCTGCGTGTGTTCTACGACCCCCCGATCGAGCAATACCTCAAATACGATTTGAAGCTGGTCGACAGAAGCTTCGACGTCGCAGCGTTCAAGGAAAGAGGGCCGGTCGCTGAGATCGGACGATTCGCCGTCGTGCCGGAACGCCGCGGTGGGATAGCGGTCGCTTTGAGCTTGATGCGGGCGGCGACGCGCGAGGTCGTTTCCCGCGGCTACGTGCAGCTTGTAACCGACGTGTTCGAGAACGACCCGCACAGTCCGTTCGGGTTCCACACCCGCGTCTTCGGCTTCCGGTTAGTGGCGACGCACGAAGTCGGCGAGCTCCGGTATAAGGGGCGCCGCATGACCCTGCTGCTCGACATCAAAGTCGCTTACCAGTCCCTCAAGTCTCGCGGCAAATGGTTCTTCCGTGCGATGACAAAAGACTGGACCCGGACGATGCACAAAGGTTTTGCGACGTAAACGCTGGCCCGGCCGCCTATTGCGGCAGCAGCCCCTCTCGCTTGGCAAGATCGACCATCGCGCGACGGATCACGACGGAATCGACCTCCAGCTTGTACAGCTTCTGGTCAATCGCACGCCCTTTGCCTCTCGTGAGCATGTCGGTTCGCTGCTCTCGATCGGCAGGATAAGGTGACAGAAATAGATCGATGCCGCGCTGGATGACGTCCGCCTCTTTGGCAAGACCCACCTCTTGCAGCGTCTGAACCACCTCGGGGGCGACGTTGCCCGAAAAATTGAAAAAGAACTGCTCGACACCGCCATTGTAAATCTGTCCCCAAGACCGATCGAGATAGACCAACTGTTGGTACGGCTTCGGAAGCGTCGCGAATTTTTGCTTGGAGGCAGCCGGATCGGGGTCGTCGATCATCTCGTATAATTGCAGCACCAACCACATAAGGCGGAGCCGGTCGTTGACCTTCGGCCGCTCGTCTTGCGCCCAGCGCAGAAGTTTCTGATTGCCGCGAACGTAGTCTTCGACGGCGCGCTCATAACCGGACCTCGGGCCGAACTCAGCGCTCAGCGCCAGCAGCTTGCGATCAAATGCATTCAGCGGCCGATCTGGCTTGCTCCAGGCGAAATACACCTCCCGGTCTTTATGAACGACCGGATAGTTCTGTCCAAACAACGCTATTGCCTTGGAAAAAGTCTCATACTGGCCTGTGAGCCCAGCTTCCTTGAGCGCATCGTGGACCTGCGGCGCGAAATCTCCTGATTGCATGAAGAAGAAGGTATGCAGCCAGTCGTTCTCGTCACGCACCGCCCATCCGTGCGCGAACACCATCAGCCATGTGAGACAGCGCAATTCCGGTTCGAGGTTGTCGATCGCCGCAAGCGGCGAACTGCCGCCAAGGTCGGAACGCGAATCATGCGGCGAGTATGTGACCGTGACGGCGAGCTTGCCGGTGCCGGATCGGACCACTTCGATAAGCGGCAGCGTTTTCAATCGCGCGAGGTTTTGCATGGGCTGCTCCTGCGCGGCGATCGTGCTCGCCGAGTTCACCGAGACACTGAACGCGGCGAGACCGGATAAGCCCGCAATGAGGGTCGACATCAGGCCTCGCTTCAAAAGGTCCTGTGCAGAACAACATCGACGTTCGTGATCCCTTTGCATTCCAAAGTGCACGCCCACGTTCTCAACCATCGATCCGTATTCCTATTGCGGCAGCAGGCCTTCGCGCTTGGCCAGCGCCATCATCGCGTCGTCGAGGGCGTCGTGCGCGCTCTGTTCGAGCTCGTAGGACAAATGCGACAGTCGTTCGTCCATTGTCTGCTGTCGTGATGGTGCGAGCGGACTGTAGATAAAGTCGTTTCTCTGCTCCGCGCTAGTCGGGTAGGGCGTGGGAAGCATCGCCATGCCCTGCTCCACGGCCACTGCGTGCTTGTCGAGACCGAGCTCGTGCAGCACCTGGAGCACTTCCGGCGCGACGTTGCCGGATTGACCGCAGAAAAACTCATATAGATTCTCGCTCATGAGTTCGCGATTGAGCGTTCCGAGCAGGAATAGTTGCTGATAGGGCCTCGGCATCGCCGCCAATTGAGCCCGAACGACCGCGTGCGGCGCGCCAAGATCGACGGCACTGACGAGGTGGGGCATCAGCCAAGTCAGGCGCTCGTCGTCCGTGATTTGCGGGCGCATGTCGGCTGTCCACTGCGAGAGCCTCGGTTCTCGCCGAACATAGTCTGCGATGGCCCGAACGTAATCTGGCTGCGATCCGAATTTGATATCGAGCGCCGCCAGTTGCCGCTCGAACACATGGGCGTCGCGTCCCTTGCCCCAGCTCTTCCGATAGTCTCGCCCAAACAGCCGGATCGCCTCCGACAAGACGTCGGCTTGGAGCTCAAGTCCAACCTCGCGCAAAGCATCGCGAACCTCGGGCGCGAAGTCGCCCCACCACAGATCGAAGAAGTAGACGAGGTGCTCGCTGTCGTCAGGCTCCCATTTCAGGTCGGGCCTCGCAAATTGCGCCAGGAACTCCGTCAACACCAAGCGCCGGAGTGCGGGATCGAGCTCAGCGAGCTTGGCAAGCGTGCGGTCGTGGTCTTTCGCGTACGCTGGTGCTGCCGCCGGCACGGTGTAGCGAAGCGTTCCCAGTCGGATCACCTCGCTCTCCGGCATCCGCTTCAGCGCACCGAAATCCAACGCTTGGGTTTCCTGCGCGCGCGCTGCTTCAAATCGAACGGCGGACACGCAAGTCATGAGGGCCACCAGCAAAACGAGCAGCCGTATTGTCGGAAATCGACGGGCCATTTATTCATGTCCACGGAGGCGCCGCTTCGCGAATTGGACGCTCCAAAACAAACACCGAGCGTCGCCTGTTCATTCGGGCTCTCGCGGCAAGCCGGCCCGGACTTCGGCACCGGCAACGTTTTGTCTGAATTGTTTCGCTCGGCGTCAAATGCGCAAAAGGTCCGCAATGGTGAGGTGACAGCGCGGTAAGGCGCACGGCAAAGCTGTTGATCGTCCTCCCGTCAAGGTCGACGGCGCGCCGATGCAGTGGGAGCATCCCTCGTGCAGGCTCGGGTCGGCGGAGCCGCGCTGGTGTTGAGAATCGCGTCAGCGGATCGCGAACACGGAGCAATCACCGTCCCGTGAGTCATGGCGCTGCTCATGTCGCATCGAGATGGCGCCAGGTTCATGCAGTCCGGCTGCAAAGTCCTTTGTTCGCTTTCGCGATTATCAAATTGGGTGGATTCACACATGTGTGTCGCCGTTGAGAGCACGGCATGACGCCCTGCTCGATCAAACAGACGGAGATTGACATGTTCACGAAGACCAAAATCGCGATGGCGGCCCTGCTCATCAGCGCATTTGCCACGCCTTCGTTCGCTGGCGACCGGTACCACGTAAAGCACCAGCGTTCTTATGCGCCGCAGTCGCTGCAGCTCATCGAAGGCCGCAACTCCGCAGTGTTCGGCGGGTTCGGAACTTCGACGGACCGCGAGTCGATGGTGCAGGCGACCGGCAATTGATTCGTTGGCATCATGTTGTCGCAAGAGAATGGCCGGCCGCCGCGCCGGTCATTCGCTTTTTTACGTGGACTTCGCGTGCATGCGATACTCACGCGGCAGCAGACCAAAAGCTGTCCTGAAGCTGCGGCCGAAATGCGTCATGTCGGAGAAACCCCAACCGTATGCGATCTCGCTCACGGTCCGATGCGATTGCGAAGCGTCTTCCAGCGCACGCCGACAGCGATCGAGGCGTCGCGACCGGATGAGACGCGTGATCGAAGTGCCTTCGACGGCGAGTACGGCATTGGCATAACGCACACTGACGCCGGCGGCGGCTGCCACCGCCTCGGCATCGAGCTCCGGATCGGCCAGCCGCGCCTCGATCGCGGCGCGCACGTTGACCACGACGAGCGAACGCGCGGCTGACAGGCGCGGTCTTGCCTGCTCCAAAGCCTTCGCCAGCGAGAGCGCCACAAGGTCAAGTGCCTGATCCCTGACGACGTCCACTGCTCTCGCACCCAGGCTCTCGGCATAGGTCGGCAGCATCGCCAGGTAGGCCGATGTCAAACTGAGCTCCCCCGCGGCCGGCTTTATTGGGCGAGCGAGCATGCAGCGCACATCGCCGACGCGCACTTCCAGCTCGCGCCGTGGAACCTTGAGGACCAATTGCCTCCCACCGCTCAAGTATTTTCCATGCATAGGTCGGCGCGGGTCGAACAAAACGAGATCGCCCGCTTCGAGCACGGCCTCGCGGCCTTCCTGCTCGCCAATGAACACTCCGGCAATTTGGCGGCGGACGAGAATCTCGTCTCCGCTCGCGTGCGCGATATGGCGCGCCGCAAATTCGATTTGAACCGGGGCGTTCTCGAACTGAACCAGTTGGATATCGGCGAGAGCTGCTGATTGAACCCTGGCGTAGAAAGTCTTCCGGTCCGCGGGCACGCTATCGTGCCGGACGATCGTCTTGCAGAGTATCTCGTGCCAGCAGTCGAACGCATCACGCTGGTGAACGTCCTCCGTCGAAAAGACAGTTTTCATCGCCCACCTCCCGTTTTATTGCCGTGGCGGCCGATCCATCGTGCCTATCCGGCCGATTCGCTGGTCGAGCGGCAGTCTATACTTTTGGGGGCGTCCGCCTGGGCGGATCCGCGACCACGGACAGGATGACACGCCGCTATCGCGCCAGCAATGTTGTTCACGGCCCGGCGCTTCAACGAAGTTGAAGAGCTGACGGGAGTTCGGGAGGCAATTTGCCGACACATGTTGGGCGGAGGGTCCTCCATCCGAGGGCACTGATGGCAATGGCGTCGAAGAGTGAAATTGTCATCATCGACGGTGATCAGATATTGGTTGGCATGCTCACGCTCGCCTTCTCGCTCGAAGGCTTTCATGTGAGTGCGTTTGCAGACGGGAATTTATTTCTTCAGGCGGCGCGGACGCGGCAGCCGGCATGCATCATTTTGGACGCATGCATGCCCGTGCGTTCAGGCCTCGACCTTCTCAGGGTTCTCAACACCAGCAGCAACGGCGCTCCGATCTTCGTCATCTCCAGCCAGGCTGACATCAGGACCGCTGTCGATGCGATCCGGCACGGCGCGTTCGATTTCATCGAAAAGCCCTTCGACGTGGCCACGGTCGTCGCCCGTGTGCGTGAGGCCATTGCAGCCTGCGCGAGGCGCGAGACCAGCGCGCAGACCGGTGAATTCGGCGATGTGCTGACACCGCGCGAGTGTGATGTGCTCGAGCAGATTGCCTCCGGCGCCTCGAACAAGGAAGCTGGCCTGCGCCTCGGCATCAGTTGGCGGACCATCGAGTTTCATCGCGCTCGTGTCATCGAAAAACTCGGCGCGAAGAATACGGCCGACCTCGTTCGCATCGTGATTCGCCGACGCAACGGGTCCGCTTGAGGATTGCCTTTCATCCGGACCACGGACTCCGTCACCCCGCCGACTTCTCCGACTTCACACTCGAGCGAATGGCAGGAAATTGATCGGAGGTCAGCGTCTCCTGCGCGAGCAGAAGGCGCGCGCCTTCGTCGAGATCGATACGACGAGACCGTAAGATGTCGCTCGCACGGTCGAACGCTTTTGCGATCAGGTCGCGCACAGCGACATCGATCTCGCGCTCGGTCGCCTCCGAGGCGTCAACGCCCTTGGCGTCGGTGCCGGCGAGAAACGGTTGCGGCGCAGACGCGTAAGTGCGTTGCCCGATGGTCTCGTTCATGCCGTAGCGCGTGACCATTTGCATCGCGATCTCGGTGGCCCGCTGCAGGTCGTCGGATGCGCCGGTCGACACCTCGCCGTCGAAGATCAGCGCCTCCGCCGCGCGTCCGCCCATCAGCACGGCGATGCGGTTTTCGAGTTCGTGGCGCGCCAGCAGAAAGCGATCCTCGGTCGGGCGTTGTATTGTATAGCCGAGCGCGCCGACGCCACGCGGAATGATCGAGACCTTGTGGACCGGATCGATACCGGGCAGGGTCGCGGCCACCAGCGCATGGCCCATCTCGTGATGAGCGACGCGCCTGCGTTCCGCCGGACCGAGCACGCGGCTCTTCTTTTCCAGCCCGGCGATGATGCGTTCGATCGCCGCCGTGAAATCGTCGAGCGTCACAGCCTCGCCCTTGCGTCGGGTCGCCACGATGGCGGCCTCGTTCACCAGGTTGGCGAGATCGGCGCCGGTGAAGCCGGCGGTCAGCCCGGCGACCTGATCGAGATCGACGCCGTCGGCCATGCGTATCTTGGCGACATGGACCCTGAGGATCGCGAGCCGTCCCGAGCGGTCGGGCCGATCGACCAACACCTGGCGGTCGAAGCGGCCGGGCCGTAGCAGCGCGGGGTCGAGCACCTCTGGACGATTGGTCGCGCCGAGCAGGATGACGCCGATGGTCGGATCGAAGCCGTCGAGTTCGGCGAGCAGCTGATTGAGCGTCTGCTCCTTCTCGTCGTAGCCGCCGTATGCGCCGGACACGCGGCTTCGGCCCAACGCGTCAAGCTCGTCGATAAAAATGATGCAGGGCGCCGCCTTGCGCGCCTGCTCGAACAAGTCGCGCACGCGTGCGGCGCCAACGCCGACGAACATCTCGACGAACTCGGCGCCGGAGATCGAGAAATACGGCACGCCCGCCTCGCCGGCGACGGCCCGCGCCAGAAGTGTCTTGCCGGTTCCCGGCGGCCCGATCAGCAACACGCCCTTGGGGATGCGGGCGCCAAGTCGGCCAAATGATTTCGGATCTCGGAGAAAGGCGACGACTTCCTGCAGTTCATATTTCGCCTCATCAACACCAGCGACGTCCTTGAAAGTAACCTTGGTGTCGGTCTCCACATAGACCTTGGCCCGCGACTTGCCGATCGCCATGAGGCCGCCGAAGCCCTGACGCTCCGCCACGCGCCGGATGCCATAGGTCCAGATCAAATAGAAAAAGAAGATCGGCAGCACCCACGACAGGATCGCGGAGAGAAAATTGCTCGACGGCGTGCCGGTGACGACGACGCCGTGGTCCTTCAGCTTGTCCGCGAGCGCGGGATCGACGCGGACCGTGTAGAACAGCTTGCGCCCATCGGGAAGCGGCTGCTTGAGCGTGCCCTGAATGGTATCAGCGCCGACCAAAACCTCGGCGATCTTGTTGTCCGTCAGCAGCTGCACGAACTGGCTATAGGGAATGGTCTCGACCTGAGTAAAGCGCAGCCACAGGAACTGGATCAGCATGACGCCGAGGAAGGCTGCGAAGATGTACCAGGTTGCGTAGTGACGCTTGCGGTCCTCGGGCTCTTTGGCTGGTTGCCGCGCGTTTTGCTCCGTCGCCTGGTCGCTGTTGCCGCCGAAGCCGAGAAACTGCAAGAAGTTCCAGCCGTTCCCGGGTTTCGTGTCGGGTTTGTCGAGCATATCGGTCTCCCGTTTGGCTGGGTGACGCTTATCTCGGCGCAATTCCGGTCATCGTGCACCAGCCGCCTCTTCGACCGCAGTGTGGCGCGACACCAGAATACCGGCAAGACATGTCCGGCTGCCCTGGAGTGGTCGTCAGGCGAGAGCAGGCGTGGCGCGTCTCACTGCCGATATCGAACGCACATCGGCCGTTCAATCGCCGTCGCGGTGACGAGCACGAGCAAACATCGTCACGTTGGTCACGCATGACAATGTCTGACGGTAATGGATTAGCTTTGAATGTGGCGGGAATATTATGGAGTGGACACCCTGGAACTCGGCCTAGCCGTCTTCGGTTGCGCGGCGCATACTCACCACATGGGATTCCTAAGCAGATTCTTTGGCAAACCGGGCGGGCGGAATCTCGCGCCTAAGCGTACGTCCGCACAGATCGCGAGAGACCTTGAAGAGAAGGCCGCCCGGGAGCTTAAGAACCAAGTGGACGACTTGGTCAGAGTGTCCAAAAGCGCTGAAGACGCTCTGAAAAAATTGCATGAAAAGCGATACGGCTTAGTGCCCCCCGCGACTTGAATCAGCTCGCAAAGCACGTCTTTCCACTTGTGATCTCCGCCGAACCCCGAGCAGCGCGTTGGGCGCCCGCCGCGTTCTGCGGTATCCTCCCTCGTCTTCAAATCAAGACGAGGGAGGATTCCATGCAGCCAATCTCGACTGATCGTCGCGAATTCATCAAGGCCGCCGGCATGCTGGCGCTGGCAACGGCGGCGAGCACGAGCGTTGGCGCGGGCACCGCACGCGCGCAACAGGTCCCCTATTCGACAGGGACAGAGCCGCCGACGCTCAAGGCGCCTGCCAATGCCTGCGACTGCCACATGCACATCTACGACGCCAAATATCCTGTCGCACCGACGGCAACGCTCAAGCCCGCCGATGCGCTGGTCGCCGATTACAAGCAATTGCAACAGCGGATAGGCACCACCCGCAACGTCGTGGTGACGCCGTCGACGTATGGGACCGACAACCGGATCACCCTCGACGCCCTGACGCAGATCGGCCCAGCCGCTCGCGGAGTGGCCGTCGTCGATACCGGCGTCGCCGACTCCGAACTCAAGCGCATGAACGATCTCGGCATCCGCGGCATTCGCTTCAACTTGGTGCAAGCCGGCGCAACGAGTGCCGAGATGATCGAGCCGCTGTCGAAGCGCGTGAACGACCTCGGTTGGCACATCCAGATCCATATGAAGGGTGAGCAGATCGCGGCCATCGAAGATCTGTTGATGCGCCTTCCATCCCCGATCGTTTTCGATCACCTCGGCAGGCTCGCTCAGCCCAATGCTCTGGACAATCCGGGGTTCAAGACCATCAGCAAGCTCATCGACAAGGGCAAGACCTGGATCAAACTGTCCGGCGCCTATCAGGACAGCAAGGTGGGACCGCCGAGTTATTCCGACACGGTGCCCGTCGCCCGGGCCTACATCAAAGCTGCGCCTGAGCGAATGGTGTGGGCGAGCGATTGGCCACATCCGACGGAGAAAGAAAAGCCGAACGACGCGGTCTTGTTTGACTTGCTGGCCGAGTGGGCGCCCGACGCAGCGACGCGTACCGCCATTCTGGTGCAGAATCCGGCAACGCTTTACGGCTTTCCGGCGGCCACGTAGGGCCTCGATCGTCGGCGTCCAAATGCCGTTTCTCGCGCTCGCCGATGACCGCCGACC
>Ga0066903_100003217_pt1 | contig 13235 bp, 11 predicted proteins | sample PanSoiMetaGPlot1_FD_67491 | JGI IMG/M metagenome (GOLD analysis project Ga0066903, IMG submission 67491) | Tropical forest soil microbial communities from Panama analyzed to predict greenhouse gas emissions - Panama Soil - Plot 1 (version 2) | ecosystem: Environmental > Terrestrial > Soil >... | reverse complement strand
GGCCGTCCGCCGCGCGCGCGCCGGCGCGATCGATCGTGAACACGGCCGCGAACAGAACGACGGCGAGGCATCGCCCCATGGTGTCAGTACGGACGCGGGTCGGGCGCGGTTGTCGCGAGCACCGTGCGGCCGTTCGACGCGATGACGTCGCGGTACCACTTGGCTGAATCCTTGATCGTCCGGACCTGCGTCTCGTAGTTGACGTGGACCAGGCCGAAGCGGTGCTTGTAGCCCTCGGCCCACTCGAAGTTGTCGAGGATCGACCAGTGGAAGTAGCCCTCGATCGGGACGCCGGCCGCGATCGCCGCCGCCAGCTCGCGCAGGTAGCGCGCCATGAAGTCGATCCGGTCGGGATCATGGACGCCGCCGTCGGCGGCGACCCAGTCGCGCACGGACAGGCCGTTCTCGACGACGACGATCGGCAGCTTGTAGCGCTCGTGCAGCCAGGTCGGAACCAGGCGCAGGATCGACGGCGTCACCGCCCATTCGAAGCCGGTGATCGGATAGCCGACCGGCCACGGGATGACCTCGGGCTTGCCGTCCTTCCCGCGGCGCACCGGGTCCGCGCTGTAGAGGGTCGCGCCGAGGAAGTCGAGGCGCTGCTTGATCGTCTCCATGTCGCCCGCGCGGATCGCCGGCATCGACGCGCCGCACAGCTTCACCATGTCGTCGGGATAGCGGCCGAGGACCAGCGCGTCCCACCAGAGACCGTTCTGCTTGTACGAATCGTCGGCGGTCGCGAAGTAGCGCGCCTTCGCGGCGCCGAGGTCGGCGGCGGTGTCGGAGGCGGGCACGTAGTTGTAACCAGCCTGCGCGGTGCCGACGCGCGCCGGCACCTTCGGCGTCGCACGCAACGCCTGCACGGCGCGGCCGTGCGCGAGCAGCGTGTTGTGGACGGCGAGCAAGAACTCCGCAAAGCGCAGCTTGTCGCCGGGCGCGTGGCGCCCCTGGATCAGGCCCGCGCCCAGGAACACCTGCGGCTCGTTCAGCGGCATCCAGTGGCGCACGCGATCGCCAAGCTTCTTCGCGATCACATTGGTGTAGTCGGCGAACCAGCCGCCCACGTCGCGGTTCAACCAGCCGCCGCGGTGGTAGAGCGCCAGCGGCAGATCCCAGTGGTACAGCGTCACCCACGGCGCGATGCCGGCGGCGAGGAGCGCGTCGATCAGTCGATCGTAGAAGTCGAGCCCCTTGCCGTTGACCGCGCCGGCCCCCTCGGGGATGACGCGCGGCCACGAGATGCTGAGGCGGTACGCCTTGAGGCCGAGCGACTTCATGATCGCCACGTCCTCTTTCCAGCGGTGGTAGTGGTCGCACGCGACGTCCCCGCTCTGGTCCTTCCAGATCGCGCCCGGCTTCTTGCAGAACATGTCCCAGATCGACGGTCCCTTGCCGTCGGCCTCCGGCGCGCCCTCGATCTGGTACGACGCGGCCGCCGCGCCCCAGACGAAGTCGCGCGGAAACTCGGTCATGCGCGGGGCGGCCTTCGCGGCGCGAGCACGATTCGGGGCGATCGTCGACGCGGCGGCGGCCGCGGACCAGCCGAGAAACTGGCGTCGCCGGATGATCATCGGGAACGCGAACGTACACCGGAAACCGCGGGACGCGCTTGTAGACAAACGTGCCATGGCAAACGGTCACCTCCCGCCGGCACATTCGTCTCATGTTCTCGTCGGGCTGCTCGCCGACCGTCCGCAAGGAGACCCTTCACACGGTCTCCCTGGTCCTGCCGCATCTGTCGACGAAGATGGCGGTGCTGGACATCGGCTGCGGTGAGGGCTGGGTCGCCGACGAGCTGGTCAGCCGCGGACTGCGCGAGGTGGCGACCGTCGACGTCGTCGACGTGCGCCGCGCCGGCGGCCATTCCTTCGCCCTTTACGACGGGGTCTCGCTCCCCTTTCCGGACGGCCGCTTCGACGTCGCGATGCTGAACTTCGTCCTTCACCACGTTCCCGACGAGCGAAAGGTGGCGCTGCTCGGCGAGGCCCTGCGGGTGGCGCGCCGGACGGTCTTCATCCTGGAAGACACGCCGACCACCGCCATCGACCGCTTCGTCAGCCGCCGCCACGGCGAGGCCTACCGGCGCAAGATCGCCAGCACCGCCCCATTCGGCTTCCTGACCCCGAACGAATGGCGCTGGCTGTTCCGCGGGATGGGCCTGGAGGCGGAGACCACGCCGCTCGGACGCTTCTGCCGCTCCGTGTTCCAGCCGTTCGCGCGCGCGGCGTTCGTGCTTCACAAAGCGACGGCGCGGGGAGACGTCCGAAATTCACCGTCCCACGGTGATGAATCACCGTCTTCCCATCGAAACGCGAGCTGATGACGAACGCAATGAACCTTTTGAACGCTGGCCCGCTGGTTGCTGTCACGTCCGTCAGTGCAAGAGATCACACCCGTCCCGATGGCGAAATCCGCCGCGCATGATCTTCCCGGCGCCGACTTCGCCGCTCTGATGGAGGCGGCCTATCGCTCGGGCGACACCGACGCCGACTGGCTGGAACGGATCGTGAGGTGCGCACAGCCGGGACTGGATCGGGGGCGCGGGCTGATCGGCTGTCTGTTCGCCACGCGACGGGACGGAACGCCTTCGGTGACGGCGGCGGTCGGCGTGGGCGCGTTGACGACGCGTCCCGAGGCGCTGGCGGCCACGTTTCTGCCCTCGCTGGCGGAGAAGACCCGCCACGGCGGTTCGAGCGCAATCTTCGGATGCGCATGCGACGCCGCCGGGACGGGCGCGCACAAGTACGCGGCCGTCGTCGCGACGGACGCTCCGCCCGGCCAGCAGCCGCAGGCGGGGTTCGCGCTGCTGGCGCCGCTGCCGCGTGCCGCGGAGCCGCCGCGCGACGCGAGCGCGCTGTGGACCCGCGTGGCGCATCACCTGGCCGCCGCGCTTCGCCTCCGGCGGGCGGGGCGCCACGAGCAGACGGTGTGGCAGGGCCTGCTCTGCGGCCGCTGGCGTCTCATCGACCACTTCGACGCCGGCGGGCGCCGCTTCATCATCGCCCGAGGCAAACCGGCGGGCGTGCCGCAACCGCTCGGGCGCCTGAGCGGCCGCGAACGCGACGCGTGCGCGCGTGCCGCGACGGGGCGCGCCAACAAGGAGATCGCCGCCGAGCTGGGCGTCGCGGTCTCGACGGTCGGAATGCTGCTGCTGCGCGCGGCGCGGAAGCTCCGGTGCGCGTCTCGCGAGGAGTTGATCCGCGCCTTCAGGTTCGTGGAGGGGAGATGGCATCAGGACAAAAGCGATCTCGGTCGACCCGAGGCGGATCAGCCGTAACCGCGGGGCCCGATGGCCCGCCGAGCCCGGACGCGCCGGCGGGCTTTCGCGCCCGCCGCTTCATCGCCGGCGACGAGGAGCTGGTGGTGGCGAGCTTTCCCCTCCCGCCGCCGCGCGGCCGGCCGCGCCCGCCCCTGACCGACGCCGAGCGCGCGGTGATGACCGCGCTGCTCGAAGGCCAGAGCTACGCGAAGATCGCGCGCCGCCGCCGGCGCTCCGTCAACACCGTGGCCAAGCAGGCGGGCAGCGCCTTCCGCAAGCTCGGCGTCTCGTCGCGGGGCGAGCTGGCCGCGCGCGGCGTGCTGCCCCCCCGCGACGGCGGCGACGCAGAGGAGGGTTGACCCGCCCCATCGACTTCGTACACCTTCGATCTGTGGCGAGGCTCGGTCTCGGACGGTTCGGTTGGCTGCTGCTGGCGGCGGCCTGCGCGAACGTGGGACCGACCGTCTATTCCACGCCGCCGCCGCCGGAGCCGCCGCCGCCGGGGCTCGTGTTCCCGATGCCCGAGCCCGGAGAGCACGTCGGGATCAACGGCCTCGCCGTCGGGTACGGCGGCTACGGCCTCGAGTTCGTCGCGCGGGCGGAGACCGGGCCCGATGGGCACGCTGACCGCGCGCTCGCGGGCGTGATCGACGGCAAGCTGATCACCCGCGACGCACGCACCGGCGCGCTGACCGCGATCCCCGTCGAGGGCGGCGCGCCGTCCGTGATCGCGCCGGCCGTACCCGAAGGCGCGCCGATCGCCGGCGACGCGGGCGGGATCTACTGGGCGGCGCTGGACGGATCGATCTGGCAGGCGCCCGACCGCCGACTCGGGAGCGTCCCGGGCAGCCCGCGCTTCCTTTACGTCGATGCGACCGACGTCCATGTCTTCGCCAGCACCCAGGACTTCCCTTACGACGTCGGCCTGGCGCTCTGGACGATCCCGCGCGCGGGCGGCGCGCCGCGCGCCGTCGCCGAGCTGCCGGGGCGCGACGGCGTCGTCCCCGCACAGCGCCCGGTCGAGGGCGCCGACGCGTTCTACTTCACGCAGGCCCGCAGCGTGCTGCGCCTCTCCAAGCACGGCGAGCTATCGCACGTCGCGGAGGTCGGCGAGAAGCTGGTCCCGAGCAACGCGGCTGGCTACCACCTCGAGGCGCTGCTGGTCGACCGTGGCGTCGTCTACCTGAAGGACGACGCGTACCACCTGCTGTGCGCGCCGGTCAAAGGAGGCGCCGCGGTCATTGCGACCCACAACGCACCGTGGATCGACAGCATGTGGGCCGAGGGCGACCACATGTATCTCGGTGTCGAGGGCAGCATTCACGTGGCGCCGCGCGCGGGCGGCACCTGGCGGCTGGTCGCGTCGGTGGCGCGTCCGGTGCGCGACGTCTTCGACCGGGGCGGGAAGCTCTACGTGCTCGGCGATCGGACGCTGGTGCGCGTCGATCCGATCGTCAACCCGGAGCGGCGTCTCCTGCACGACGAGCTCGAGAGCCTGATGGCGCTGGCCGGGCGCGGGCCGAACCTCTATTACACGCTGTCCGAGACGACGCCCGAGATCTGGGCGGTGCCCAAGAAGGGCGGACAGCCGCGCCGGGTGACGGCAACACCCGATCTCGGCGCGGCGCCCGTCTTCGACGGCGACTTCATTTATCTGCTCGACGAGGACGGCTCTCTGCTGCGCGCGCCGCTCGGCGGCGGACCGACGACCGAGCTCGCGAAGCAGAGCCCGAACCGCGCCAGCGTCGAACGCGACTACCGAAGGGGCGAGGATCTCCTTCCCCAGATCGTCGGCGTCGACGGGGGGTTCGTCTACTGGCTGGATCAGGAACGGGGCGCGCTGATGCGGCTGCCGAAGACCGGCGGCGCGGCGCAGGCCGCCGCCCAGGGCCTGGGCCGTCCGACCCGACTCGCGGTGGGCGACGGATTCGCGGCGGTCGAGACCGCCGACGACCGCACGTGGTCGTTGCTGCGCGTCCCGCTCGCGCCGCCCGGGCCCGCCCAGCCGCTCGCGAAGGGCGACAATCCGATCCCGTTCGCCGTCGTCGGACGCGACCTGCGCTGGGCGGTGGGCGATCAGGTGTTCGGCCAGACGGCCGACGGCGCTCCCTTCCCGGTTCACCTTTCGGGCTATTCGCGCCGCTCACGCATCGCCGACCTCGCGTTCAAGGGCGACACGCTGGTGCTGATCGGCGAGTACGGCCGGATGCACAGCGAGTCGCCGGGCCGCGACGCCGTGCGCGTGCTGGCGGACGGCCACGAGGGACCGACGATGCTGATCGTCGACGACGACGCAGTCTATTTCGCCGACACCGGTTACTATCTTCAGCACAAGTCCGAAATGTCGCGCGCCGACTGCTGCTCGATCTGGGCGGCGCCGCGCTGACGCCGCCGCGACCGCGCGCCCGCGGTCAGGAGCGGCCGCGCATCGCGAACACCAGCACCTGGCCGCGGCTGGTTCCGACCAGGAGGCGCGTGCCGCCCGCGGCCAGCGCCAGCGACGACACCGCGCCGAAACGCTCGCCCAGCGTGATCTTGCCGAGCGCGGTCCCGTCGGCGATCCGCGAAAGCTCGATGACGCGCGAACCGATGTGTTGCGTGAACGCCAGGACGCCCGGCCCGAGCGCGGTCATGCCGCCCGGATAGTCGATGCGCCGGACGTCCTTGCCGTCGGCCGCGAGATCGAAGATGACGATCTCACCGGCGTCGGCGAGCAGGTAGCGGCCGTCGGGGCTGAAGGCCAGGCTCCAGCGGCGTTTCGTCCCGGGCAAGCGCCGCACCTCGCGCCCGTCCCGCGCGGTCCGCACGCACAGCTGGTGATAGCGATCGGTGTACGCGAGCAGGCGGCTGTCGGGTGAGAACGCGGCGACCACGCTCTCGTAATCGGGCAGCGGCGTGTTCCACAGCGCCTTGCCGGTCGTGACGTCGTGGACGGTGAGGCCCGCGCCCGTGTAGGTCGAGGTCACGGCGAGCTGCCCGTCGGGAGAGAGCGCCCACGGCCCGCCGCCGGCGCGGCCGTCCAGCGACCAGAGCTCGGCGCCCGTCGCCACGTCGGCAACGCGCGCCCACCCGTTTTCGAACCCGAGCAGCATCCGATCGCCGGCGGCCGACAGCCGCACCGACGTCGGCTTCGCCAGCCGGCGGCGCGCGATCTCCGTGCCCCGATCCACGTCCCACAGCTTGATCGTCAAGTCGCCGCCGGAGGTGACGGCGCGGCGGCCGTCGGCGGAGATCGCCGCGTAGACGCCGCTGTCGCCGAGCGGCAGGCGCGCGACCGCGTCCCAGAGCTGCAGATCGTGGGCGGCGAGGAGCGTTCCGTCGGGCGAGAACACGGCGTGGCAGGCGGGGAAGTAGAGCGCCTGGGGATGCTCGACCTCGCGGCGCGACGCCAGGTCCCAGACGAACAGAGACCCGTCCTCGCGCAGCGCCGTGATCACGCGCCGACCGTCGGGCGTCGGCACGATGCAGTCGCTCCAGCTCTCGGGCTCGTTCCGCCAGTTCATCGCGTGGTGCAGCGGCGAGGTCGCCGTCAGCTCGCCGAGCGGGTGGCCCGTCCGGGCGTCGAGCAGGTGAAGCGCCAGCGACTTGATCGCCAGCAGCTGGCGATCGTGGTCGACCAGCGCGAAGGAATAGTATTCGCCCGCTTTCGCGTTCCAGAGCATGTGCCCGCCGCCGTCCAGCACGCGCAGCGCGCCTTCGGTGTCGCGCGCCACGATCAGCGAGCCGTCGGTGGCGAACGCGACCGTGTCCGCCGGCCCGAGCCAGATCTCGCCGGCCGGCCGCTCCTCGGCGAGCCGCCAGCGCCGCAGCTCGCCGCCCGCCTGCCGCTGCATGATGATCGGCCTCAGCTGGGTGTCCATCCACACCTCCCGCTGATACGCGTAGCTCAGGATCTGGCCGCCGGTCGTGAACGCGAGCGCCTTGATCGGCGCGGCGTGCGCCTCCCAGCTGCGGACGACGTGTCCGTCCGCGAGATCGCGCACGCAGATGCGCCCGCCCGCGATCACGTTCGCGGCCAGCTTTCCGTCGGGCGAGACCACGAGCGCCGTCGGCCTCCCCGTCTCGCAGGCCGGGAACGCCGCCAGCCGCGTCCGCGTGATCGGATCCCAGATCGCGAGAGCGCCGGTCTCCGTCAACACGGCAAGCCGCCGGCCGTCCGGCAGGAAGGCGACCTGCCCGCCGGGCACCATCGCGGCCCGCCCGAGCACCCGCTCGAGCCGAACGCCCGCCGGCGTCTCGACCGCTTGCAGCTCCTCCGGCAGCGGCGCGCGCGGCGCCGGCCGGTCGGCGATCACCGCGGCCAGCAATCCGGAGGGCGGCGCCTGCGCGCCGAGATCTTCGGTCGACCAGAACGGCCCGCTCTTGCCGCCGAACAGCGCCGCGCAGCCCGCGACCGCACCCAGCACACCGCACGCGACGGCGCGCCGACCTCTTGCGCCAGCCTTGCCCACCTGACCGCGCGATTCTACCTGCAGTGCTGTCCCATCGGTCGACCACGTCTACAATGGCGGCTCCATGACGTCGACCAGACGCTGGCGCGCCGGCGAAGCGGCGATCGCGATTGCCGCTGTCGTCGCGCTCTCCGGCTGCGACAGGGTGAAGCAACTGGTCGGCCAGCGTCGACCGCCGGCCAGCACCGGGACCGAATCCGAGGCGGGCACCGAGCCACTGTCGCAGAGCTTTTCGGCCAAAGACGGGTTGATGACGCTCCATTATCCCGCGACCTTCGCCGCCCAACCGTCCGACGACGACGTCGTGGCTCTCTCCCGCAATCTGCCCGGTGGGGATGCGGACGTCATCGTCTTCGTGGCGGTCGCCGAGCCGATCTCCGGCGTGCTCTCCGAATTCACCCGCGTTGCGGCCCAGTCAGAGCTCAAGCGCCCTGCCGACTGGGAATACCGGAAGGTTTCGGAGACGAAAGCGACGTGCAACACCATGCCGGGTTTGCAGATCGTCTCGACCTGGAAGCCGGCCGGGGTCACCAAGCGGAGCCGCCGCGTCTGGTGTGCGTTCCTTCGCGGCGGCCACGGGTATGTCTTCGCGTACAACACGCCAGAGAGCGTCGCCGGGACGCACGAGCCGCTGCTGCGATTCATCGTCGAGGCGACGACCTTCCCGGGCCCGTGACTGGCGGCGCGGTTCCGGAAGACGAGGCGGTCAGGCCCGAAACCTGCTTAACTACGGCGCGATGACTCGGGTCTCCGACGAGCGACACGCATGAAAAAGCCCCTCTGGATCGTGCTCGGCCTGGTCGTGCTGGCCGGAGGCGGAATCGGAATCTGGCAGTGGCGCAAGCACGTCGCCGCGGGCGCGGCGCCGCGCTTCGAGACGGTGGCGGTCGATCGCGGTCCGATCGTCGCCAAGGTCACCGCGACCGGAACGCTGTCGGCGCTGGTCACGGTCCAGGTCGGCACGCAGGTGTCGGGGCGCATCAAGCAGATCAATGTCGACTTCAACTCGCCCGTGAAGAAGGGGCAGGTGATCGCGAAGATCGAACCGGCCCTGTTCGAGGCCGCGCTGGAGTCGGCGCGCGCCAATTACCTGGCGGGCCAGGGAACCGTCGCCAAGCTCGAAGCGCAGGCCGACAACGCCAAGGTGCAGTACGACCGGGCGGTCGCGCTGTTCGACCGGAAGGCGATCGCGCAGGCGGACCTGGACACCGCGCGCGCGACGATGAAGGCCGCGAACGGCGACGTCACGGCGGCGCGCGGCAACATGGAACAGGCCAAGGCCGCCCTGCACCAGGCGCAGGTGAACCTCGACTACACCACGATCATCTCGCCCACGACCGGCGTCGTGATCTCGCGCAGCGTCGACGTCGGGCAGACGGTGGCGGCGTCGCTGTCGGCGCCGACGTTGTTCCTGATCGCCGAGGACCTGACCAAGATGCAGGTCGACACCAGCGTGGCCGAGGCCGACATCGGCAAGCTGAAGGCGGACATGGACGCGACGTTCACGGTCGACGCGTACCCGTCGCGGACGTTCAAGGGGAAGATTCGCCAGATCCGCAACGCGCCCCAGACGCAGCAGAACGTCGTCACGTACGATGCGGTGATCGACGTCGCCAACCCGGGGCTGGAATTGCGGCCCGGAATGACCGCGAACATCACGTTCATCTATGACCATCGCGACAGCGCGCTGCGCGTCGCGAACGCGGCGCTCCGCTTCCAGCCGCCGCCCGAGCTCGCGCGCACGGCCTTTGGGGGCGCGCAGCGCCCGGGCGGCGGGGGCGGCGGCGGACAGCGCCCCGGCGGCGGCGCGACGGGCGACGGCGGTGGGCAGCGGCGCCCGGGCGGGGGCGGCCGCGGCGCCCGCGGCGACGGCGAGACACCCGATCGGCGCACGGTCTGGGTGCTGCGCGGGCCGATGCCGACGCCGGTCCGCGTGCGAGCCGGCGTCAGCGACGGCGCCAACACGGAGATCGAGACGAGCGAGCTGCACGAGGGCGACCGCGTCGTCACCGACGCGGAGTTCAGCGGCGGCGACAAGAGCGGCGGGCAGCCCGCAGGCGCGGGCGCCTTCCGGCGGATGTTCTAGATGGGCGAGGCGATCGTCCAGCTCGAGGGCGTCACGAAGGTCTACAAGCTCGGCGACGTCGAGGTGCACGCGCTGCGCGGCGTGACGCTGACCGTGAACCGCGGCGAGTTTGCGGCGGTGATGGGCTCGTCGGGCTCGGGCAAATCGACGCTGATGAACATCCTCGGCTGTCTCGACAAACCGACCAGCGGCGAATTCCGCCTGGACGGCAAGCCGGTCTCGCGCCTCGGCTCGGACGGCCTGGCGCGGATCCGCAACCAGACGCTCGGCTTCGTGTTCCAGAGCTTCAACCTGCTCTCGCGCACGACCGCGCTCGAGAACGTCGAGCTGCCGCTGCTCTACGCGGACGTGCCCGCGGCCGAGCGCCACAAGCGGGCGCGCGAGGCGCTGGGGCGGGTCGGCCTGGCGGACCGCGTCCACCACCATCCGAACCAGATGTCGGGCGGCCAGCAGCAGCGGGTCGCGATCGCGCGCGCGCTGGTGACGAACCCGAAGGTGATCCTCGCCGACGAGCCGACCGGCAACCTCGACTCTGAGACCAGCATCGAGGTGATGACGCTGTTCCAGGACCTCTGGTCGGCTGGAATCACCATCTTGCTCGTCACGCACGAGCCGGACGTCGCCGGGTTCGCGGGCCGGGTGATCAGCATGAAAGACGGCCGCGTCCGCCTGGATCGCGCGCAGCAGCCGGAGGATGCGCGCCAGGCGCTGGCGCGCGCGGTCGCGCAGCGCGAGCAGGAGCAGGCCCAGGAACAGTCGCAGGGCCAGGCGCACGAGGCGCCGCACGCGCAGGAGTCGGGATCATGACGGGCTTGCAGACGATCCGGATCGCGGGCCGCGCGCTGATGCGCAACAAGCTGCGGTCGTTCCTGACCGCGCTCGGGATCATCATCGGCGTCGGCGCGGTGATCGCGATGGTCGCGATCGGTGACGGCGCGAAGGCGATGGTCGAGCAGTCGTACGCCGCGATGGGTTCGAACCTGCTGGTCATCATGTCGGGGACGACGACCTCGGGCGGGGCGCACGGCGGCTTCGGGTCGATGCCGACCCTCACCTGGGACGATCTGACCGCCATCCAGCGCGAAGTTCCGGCGGTGCAATACGTGGCGCCGCAGCTGCGGACGAACGCGCAGGTGATCACCGAGGAGCAGAACTGGTCGACCAGCGTCACCGGCACGACCGCCGACTACTTCGCGCTGCGAAGCTGGCCGACCGCTTCGGGCAACACCTTCGGTCAGTCGGACATCGACGGCGCCACCAAGGTCGTCGTGATGGGGCAGACGGTGGTGGACAAGCTGTTCGGCCCCAGCGCCGACCCCGTCGGTCAGATGGTCCGCATCCGCAACATCCCGTTTCAGGTCGTCGGCGTGCTGGCCCGCAAGGGCCAGTCGCCGAGCGGGCAGGACTACGACGACGGCGTGTTCATCCCGTCGACGACGTTCATGACGAAGATCCAGGGCGGCCTCAAGAAGTTCCTCCAGGGGACGATCATGGCCAGCGCCCGCTCCGCCGACGCGACCGCCAAGGCGCAGCGGCAGATCACGGGCCTTCTACGCGAGCGGCACAACCTGCCCAAGGGGACGGACGACGACTTCTCGATCCGCAACCTGGCCGAGCTGGCGAGCGCGCAGCAGGAGGGGACGAAGACGCTGACCACCCTGCTGGCCAGCATCGCGGCCGTGTCGCTGCTGGTGGGCGGCGTCGGCATCATGAACATCATGCTCGTCAGCGTCACCGAGCGGACGCGCGAGATCGGGCTGCGGATGGCGGTGGGCGCGCGCCGCTTCGACATCCTGACCCAGTTCCTGGTCGAGGCGCTGACGCTGTCCAGCGCCGGCGGCATCGTCGGCATCGCCAGCGGCCTCGGCGTGGCGCATCAGCTGGCCGCCCACTTCAACTGGCCGCTGCTGGTGCGACCGCAGATCATCGTCATCGCGGTCGGGTTCTCGGCGGTCGTCGGCATCGGCTTCGGCCTCTACCCGGCGCGCAAGGCGTCGCGCCTCGATCCGATCGAGGCGCTGCGGTTCGAATGAAGCGGTGGCTGGCACTGGCGACGGGCGCGCTGGCGCTGACGCTGACGGCGACGGCGGCCCGCGCCGACGCCGACGCCTACCAGACGCTGCCCGCCGAGCTGTCGCTGGATAAGGCGCTGCAGATCGGACGGATGCTGCAGCCGCAGCGGCGCGAGGCGCAGGCCCAGGTCGACGCCGCGCACGCGCGCGTCGACGAGGCGGTCTCCAACCTGCTGCCGCAGGTGAACGCGAACGCCAGCTACTCGCGCGCGACGTTGAACCCGACGCCGCAGATGAATGGATCCACGTCCAACTTCATCCCCCCGGCCCCGTCGTGGAACACCTTCAACTTCTGGCGCAGCGGCCTCTCGGCGACGCAGCTGATCTACGACTTCGGCCAGACCTGGCAGAAGCAAAAGGCGTCGCGCGCGTCAGCCGAGCAGCAAGAGGACAGCGAACGCTTCACGCAGCTGACCAGCGATCTCGCGATCCGCGCCGCTTTCTACACGGCGCGGGCGGCGCGCGACGCGGTCGGCGTCGCGCGGGAGACGCTCGCCAACCAGAACAAGCACGTCGAGCAGATCCAGGCGTTCACCGAGGTCGGCACGCGCCCGGAGGTCGATCTGCTGCAGGCGCGCACGGATCAGGCGAACGCCGAGGTGACGCTGATCAACGCCCAGAACGACTACGCGACCGCGCGTGCGCTGCTGAACCAGGCGATGGGCGTCGAGGCGCCGGCAACCTACGAGGTGACGGGTGAGGCGTCGCCGCCGCTGACCGGCGAGGAGGCGCCGCTCGAGACGCTGGTGGACGAGGCGCTGCGCGCGCGTCCCGACGTCGCCGCCAAGATCGCGGCGCTGCGCGCGCAGGACCTGAACAACAAGGCGACCGAGGGCCGCTACGGTCCGACGCTGAACGCGGTGACGGGCCTGACCTACAACGGCCCGGAGCTCGGCAACCTGGTCTGGAACTGGAGCGGCGGGTTCACGCTCTCGTGGGCCCTGTTCGAGGGCGGCAACGTGCGTGCGTCCGTGCGCGAGGGCAACGCGCTCTCCGCCGCGGCGCGCGCGGAGGTCGACATCGCGCGCCAGCAGGCGCGCGTCGAGGTCGATCAGGCGCGGCTGACGATCATCGCCGGCAAGGCGGCAATCGCGGCGGCCGAGCGCTCGCTCGCCAACGCCAAGGCGCGCCTCGATCTGGCCGAGGTCCGCTACCGGACCGGCGTCGGCAACGGCATCGAGCTGTCGGACGCCCAGCTTGCCGCCACCAACGCCGGCTTCCAGCGCCTGCAGGCCCTCCTCAAGCTCGACACTGCCCGCGCCCAACTCCAGAAAGCCCTCGGCCGCCCGTAGCCCGCTCCGCTCGGCTAACGTCGGGGGCGGAGGGGGACGGTGCGCTCCTCGTCCTCCGCGAGCAAGCTCGGAATC
>Ga0066903_100003215_pt1 | contig 13236 bp, 10 predicted proteins | sample PanSoiMetaGPlot1_FD_67491 | JGI IMG/M metagenome (GOLD analysis project Ga0066903, IMG submission 67491) | Tropical forest soil microbial communities from Panama analyzed to predict greenhouse gas emissions - Panama Soil - Plot 1 (version 2) | ecosystem: Environmental > Terrestrial > Soil >... | reverse complement strand
GCACCGGCGATCCGGGCGAATTCATGAGCCATCCCCGCTGGCAGCGCTTTCTGATTGCCATCGCCGGTCCGGCAATGAACATCCTGCTCGCTGTGGCGGTGCTTACCGGCGTTTACATGTTTCGCCACGAATATCCCGCATATTTTGACAAGCAGGCTGTGCTGGGCTGGGTGCTCGAGAATACTCCGGCGCAAAAAGCCGGCATGAAGGCGGGCGACAGAATTTCCGTGATCCAGGGCAAGAGCAATCCCACGTGGGATGATGTCCGCTATCAGGTCCTTGCCAACCTCAACGGGAACCTGGAAATGACGGTGCAGCGCGGCGAGCAGACATTCCCGGTCACGTTGCCTGTCCATGTACCGGAGAAGGATGAAACGGATATCTTTGCTGAACTGGGGATGGTTCCGTCAAGCCCGGCCATTGTGGGCAAGGTTGAAGGTGGCCAACCGGCCGACCAAGGGGGAATGCGCCTGGGTGACGAGATCCTGGCGGTGAATGATATCTCGGTGCGGTCAGCAGGCGTGGTTGGGCTCTTCAGCGTTCTGCAGACCACCAAGGACCAGCCAGTCAAGATTTCCGTGCTTCGCAATGAGCAGCCCAAAGAGCTCACGGTCACGCCCCGGCTCCTTCCCGGCCGCGGCGGATCGCCGCTGGCCTACCGCATCGGCATAGAAATCCCGACCGAAATTCACACGGAAAAACTTCCTTTCGGCGCGGCGTTGCGCACCGCCGCTGTGGAGTGCAAAAAGAATTCAACCCTCATTTTCCGGCTTCTCAGCCAGTTGGTCAGCGGCAGGGGCTCCATCAAGCTCCTGGGCGGTCCGGTGATGATCATGGAAGAATCCGGGCGAGCGGCTGAAGCAGGTTTCATCGTCCTGCTCCAGTACATGACGCTGATCAGCCTGAACCTGGCGATCTTCAATCTGCTTCCTGTTCCCATTCTCGATGGCGGGCTGATGTTAATGCTGCTGGTGGAAGGGATCATGCGGCGCGATATCAAACAGGAAGTGAAAGAACGCGTCTACCAGGCCGCCTTCGTATTTCTGGTGATTTTCGCCGCCGTGGTGATCTACAACGACGTGGCCAAGTCGCTGCCGAGCTGGTCGCACTTCAGGCAGTGAGGAAGCAATTAGTACTTAGTAGTTAGAAATTAGCCCGGGGCCCATCGCCCTCATGGCAAGTAATCGCCGTGATCGCCGTCATTGCGCGTGATCGGGGCCGCGGTTCCATGGCACAGTCCCTATATGGGTCCGGCGCGGTCGAAGACTTTCTCTTCCTAAATACTAAGTACCAAATACTAAATACTAAGTACTAAATACTATCCGGCTCCCGCCTCACGAGTGTTCTCTCGACGTCGTCCCAGCGCCATTCGGGCTGGTTTCCAGTAAGGTGAACGCCGCCCAGCCACATATCGATGCCTCCGCGCACGGTGATCCAGTCGACTTTGCCTTCGAGCAGCTTCTGGCCGCTATCGGTGACGGCGTATTCATTCTTTTGAACCTCGACCAGCGCGGGGTTCGGCGCGGAGGCCAGGCCGGCCAGGCGGAGATAGACTGAACCATCTCCCCAGGGCACATCTTCCAGTTTGCTTGATTCAAAGTAGATGTCCTGGCGCTTGCGTTTGCCCGCAGCCGCTGCCTGCAAAACCTGCCGCTCGGTGCGGGAGAGGCCGTCCTTCGTCCAGGGGTACTCCTCGAGAAAGCGCATGAGCGCGGGACCCAGAAAAGGCAGCGCAGCAGAGCCTTTTTGCGCCATCTGCAGCAAGGCTTCAGGAGTGCCGGCACGAAAGGCCTGCCACGCCTCGCGAGCATGGTTCAACTGAGGCGGCGTGACCGGCCGGCGCTGGGGAAAGAGACGGGCTAATTGCGGGCCGCTCAGCTGCCCCAGGCCGTAAAAGGGTTTAACGCCGGGGTAGGAATCGATCTGAATCAGGCTCAGCTTCCCTGCGCCATTATGGTTGCCGGCAAACCAGTCCAGCAACTGGAGCAGTTGCAGTTGGTCATACAGGTCGTGTTCGAACCACAGCACGATCTCCTCGTGCTTGGGGGAAAGTTCCAGCGCGCGGTCGCGCTGCGCGAATCCAGCCCGGAGGTTTTCGTAATCGCCACAGCCAAAACTGGCCAAAGCGCGCGCCCGAACATCAGAAAGCTCGCTCAGCGTAGAGGTTTCAGGGACCGGGCCGTCATGCAGGACGTCGCGCCAGGCAAGGTAAGCGCCCGGAAATCTGACTTGCCGGAAGGTACCAACGACCGAATCCCCGTTGGTAATGTGCAGCATGTGGACAGCCTAACATAAATGTCTGGGAATGAATTTTGCTGCAGGGAAATGACCTGCTGGACCTGATTTTTCGCCGAATCCCATGCGTCCTTCTAAGTTAAACTGGTTTTCTGGGGCATCGCATCATGGTCTTTGTTCTCGACAACTACGATTCCTTCACCTACAACCTGGTTCAGTATCTGGGCGAACTGGGAGAGCAGGTGGAGGTGCGCCGCAATGACCAGATTTCGCCGCTGGAAATCGAGGAGCTGGCGCCGGACCACATTGTGATCTCGCCGGGGCCATGTACGCCGCAACAGGCAGGGATCAGCATAGACCTCATCAAGCATTTCGCCGGCAAGACGCCCTTGTTTGGCGTCTGCCTGGGACACCAGGCGATTGGCGCGGCCTTCGGCGGTAACGTGGTGCGCGCTCGCAAGATCATGCACGGCAAGACCAGCCAGATCCAACACGATGGCAGGACGGTGTTTGCGAATGCCCCACGCCCGCTGACCGCCACCCGCTATCACTCGCTGATCGTCGCCGAAGAAGGACTGCCCGCGGAACTGGAGGTCAGCGCGGAGACGCGGGAATCCGACGGGACGCGCGTCATCATGGGCTTACGCCACCGGCGCTTCCCGATTGAAGGTGTGCAGTTCCACCCTGAAAGCGTGCTGACCGACTCGGGCCGGCTCCTGCTGAAAAACTTTTTGAGCCTTTAGTCAGTTTCGCCCAAGCCGAGAATTGCCAAAATTGTCAAATTGAAAAACAAGAGCGGTCTTTTCGTGATGCAGGTTGCCGACTTTTCAGATTCTTTTTTGTGTACAGATATTTGGTTTTCGATCTCGGCAATTCCGGCGATTTTGGCAATTTTGGCAATCATTTCCTACTGGCGGCGATACAAGAATCTCGCCCGCGGAATATCCCGTGGAAATCGCGTGTTTATAAGCTAGAATCTGTGCCATCGGTACTTGCATTGGAGGCTGGCCATGGCGCACCCGGGGCCGGAAAAACGCTCGATCCGGCGCTTCTCGCTGGACTTGCCCATCTCCGTGAAGTTCCTGGATGACGGCCGGCACGAGGTGGCGGGACACACCCGTGACGTTAGCGCGCGCGGCGTCTTTATCTATCTCGACTCGGAGATCCGGGTCGGCGCGGCTATCGAATTTGTGATGACCTTGCCCGCGGAGATTACATTGTCCGATCCCATTCGCGTACGCTGCACAGGAAAGGTGCTGCGCGTGGATAAGTCGGGGCAAGAGCAGGGCGTTGCGGTGGCCATCGACAAGTACGATTTTGTGAGCGAGGAGTAAGCACTCTGCCCAGCACCAAGACAATCCTCCCAAAACAGAAGACAAGACTTGCCGCCTGGGCAGCGCCGGCTCTGCTTTGTCTTCCCGCGCTCGCTCAGGGGCCGGTGCCTGTAGGTGAGCTGTTTGCCTCGCAAGGTGGCGAACTGGGGTCTGTGCAACCTGCAGGCAGCGGGATGACGGTGGTTTCAGGGTCCGAGTTGTCGGCCGGGATCGCACCGGCGACTTTGAAGCTTTCCCGCGGAGGCCAGGTGCGCATCTGCCCACGCAGCGGCCTCAGTGTGAGCGCCAGCGGACACGGTTTGATGCTGGCCACCGGAGCGGGAGCGCTGGAGATCAATTATGAGTTGAGCCAGCAAGCGGTGGACGTCGTGATCACTCCGGACTTCAACCTTACGCTCGTGGGTCCGGGTTCGTTTCATTTCACCCTGGAGGTGAGCAAGCGCGGCGATACCTGCGTGAAGGCGCTGCCGGGCAACACCTCCGAAATTAATTTCTCCGAGTTGTCCGGAACGGCCATTTACAAGAGCGCGGCGGACGAAGCGGTAATGTTCCCCGGCGGCAGGCTCGAAGGACATACGGCATTCAGCGGAGATTGCGGCTGTCCGCCCGGCTCGCCGGTCCTGCAGGCGGAAAGCAAGCCAACCGCCCCTCCGCCCAAGGAGAAAGAAAAAGAAAAAGAAGAGGCCCAACCCAAACCGGCGGAAACGGTGATGGTGGCGACCAGCGATCCGACATCGCCAACTCCTACCGACCATCCCGGGCAGGTGCACGTGCAGGTGGATGCGCCATTTGTTTTCAGCGCCCGTTCTTCTTCCGTGCAACCATATTCGGTAGCCAGGCTGCAAGTTTCCACCTTGCCGAATGTCTTTTTCGTGCAAGAAAAGGTTGACCCGCTCGTTCTAACGGAAAAGAGGGCGGAAGTGTCTCAAAAGGTGGAGGCGGTGCAGCCCAAGCCGGCGGAAAAACCCAGGCAGGAGAAGAAGGGTTTTCTGGGCCGGATTAAGGGTTTTTTTGGCGCGTTGTTCCATCGATAAGTTGTTGCTTGCCGAGGAATTAGATACACTAACTTTGGCGCATGTACCGTGGTGAAACTTTTCCAGTGAGAAGACGTCTATACTAGATAAATCCTTATGTCTGTTGATCCGAAAAAGCCGACGCCCCCTGGGACTCAAGACCCTGTAAGCCAGCAGTCGGCGCAGCAAGAAGTGGTCAAGTTCGCCAAAGAAACAAAATCGAGTACTACGGTAATGCCCACGCTCCTCGGCGTGGGTTACGGTACGTACCAACAGCGTCCGGAAAATTTCCTGCTCTCATTCGTCTCCCACACGGGCGCGATCGCTCTCATGTTGTGGCTGTTGCACGTGGCGGTGCCGGCAAAGATCATTCCCCCGACCAGCGCCAACGCAGTTGATATTTCACCTTACATTCCGATGAAAGTCGGCAAAGGGGGCCCGAGCGGCGGCGGCGGTGGCGATGCCAGCAAGCTGAAGGCATCGGCAGGCACGCCTCCCAAGGCTGCCAAACAGCAGTTCACTCCGCCGACGGTGTTACCGCAGCAAAAAAGCAAGCTGATGATTGAGCCAACCGTGGTCGCGGACCTGAGACCGCCGCAGAACGTGCAGATCGGCGATCCGCTCTCCAAACTCATGACACCCTCGAACGGCGTTGGCGTGGGCGGCGGAATTGGCAGCGGCGATGGCGGCGGCGTGGGCTCCGGACGCGGCGGCCCCGGCGTAGGTCCGGGAATCTATCACGTGGGCAACGGAGTAAGCCCGCCCCGCGCGATCTACACGCCAGAACCCGAGTTCTCTGAAGAAGCGCGCAAGGCCAAATATCAGGGCGTGGTGGTGCTCAATATCATCGTTGGCGTGGATGGCAGGGTGCACAGCCCCAGAGTCGTACGCTCGCTGGGTATGGGCCTGGATGAAAAAGCCCTTGAGGGCGTGAAAATCTGGAAATTCGATCCCTCCAAGAAAGATGGGCGTCCGGTAGCGGTTGAGATGAATATTGAAGTCGCATTTAACCTGTACTAGGCCGAGTTCTGCGAAAAAATTAAGAGGAGATGCGTAAATCGCATCTCCTTTTTGCTGATAATTGCGGAAAATGAGCGCTAGTCGCGCGCCTCTTCCAGTTGGCCTTTTTCCAGCTTCTCCTGGCACTCAATGCAATAGCGCGTCCAGGGCACAGCTTCAAGCCGCTTGGCGTTGATCTCATTGCCGCAGCTTACGCATTCGCCAAACGAGCCTTCGCGGATACGCTGCAGCGCCGTCTCGACCATCTGCAACAATTGCCGGTCATTGTTGCTTTGCGAGAAGAGAAACTCCTTGGTGTAGGAACTGGCCGCGCGATCGGCAATGTCCTGTGCCGAGTCCTGGTCGGCAATCCGACCGTCCTCTTCTGTGCGGCTAACGGTCTTGCGGAGGCTCTGCTGCCGCTCCTCCAGCCGCTTTTTGAATGACTCCAGCTTCTTCTTGTCCATGTGTTTCGATAAATTAACAATCTTAGTCGCCATGTGAAATACCGTCAAATGTAGTTGAGACGAGGGTTAGATGCGGTATGGTACGCTTCGGTCACGGATCGTTGCAGAAAATCATTTCGGGAAAAAAGAAAAGCGGCCCATCGGGCCGCTTTCGTCAAAGAGGCGAAAAGAGGAAGGAAAATCTCTCAGGGAAGGCGATGCAAGATGAAGTCCCGGCTTGCGCCAAGACACACGGATTGAAGAAGTCTAAAAGCTTGGAAGAGGGTTGAAGTCATTTGTATTTACGGCCTCTTTTATTTGCCTTTTAACCAAGCAACTCACAAACCAAAGGAGCAATTCAGCACTTGTGGATGCGCCCGGATTGAACTATTTGTTTTGTTTTCATGCCTTTAAATCATTTTGGGGAGAGCGGGCATGAGAGAAGACCCACTTGAAGATGATGTTTCTCTAATCCTCTAAGTGGCATCTTGGTGCCACTTTTAGCCTTCTTCGTGCTTAGGCTGTGCTTTAGTCTGCTCCTCCATTGCCTTGAGCTTGTTGAGCAGCGCTTTGTAGCTGATCTTGAGGATCTTAGCGGCCTGGCGTCTGTTCCAGCGAGTCTGGGCCAAGACGCGCTCAATGGCCTCGCGTTCCGCTTGCATGGCAGCGCGCCGTCCGATCTCCAGCAAGGATGGCATTTCCATCTCGGTGCCATCGCTCTTGGCCTGGACGGGCGGCACTGAAGCCAGAGCCGCTGTGGTCCCGGGCAATGAGGGAGCGGCATCTCCCACGGCAGTCACAATGGGCTTGTGAGTCGAGAGCTCGCGTATGATCTGCGCTTCATTGCCCACGATCACGTAGCGCTTGACCAGGTTTTCCAGCTCGCGGATGTTGCCCGGCCAGGCATACTCCATCATGCGGGTAACGGCGTACTCGCTGAACATTGCCGGCTTCTTGCCATAGTGCTCGCTGTACTTTTCCAGGAAGTATTTCAGGAACACGGGGATTTCTTCCCGGCGTTCGCGCAGCGGGGGAATGTGAATGGTTACTACGTTCAGGCGGTAGAAAAGGTCCTCGCGAAAAACCCCTTCTTCCACCGCGCGCTCCAGCGGCTTGTTGGTAGCGGCCAGCACACGCACGTCGACCTGGATATCGCGTTTGCCGCCCAGGCGGGAGAATTCGTGGTCTTGAAGCACATGCAACAGCTTGGCCTGCAGCGCCGGATGCATTTCACTGATCTCATCAAGAAAAATCGTGCCCCCGTTGGCCTGTTCGAACTTGCCCAGCTTTTGCCGGTTGGCTCCGGTAAATGCGCCGGCTTCATAGCCAAAGAGCTCGCTTTCCAGCAGCTCATGGGGGATGGCGGCGCAGTTCACTTTGACGAAGGGCTTGTCACCGCGCGATGACTCGGAATAAATCATGCGCGCCACCACCTCCTTACCTGTGCCGCTCTCACCCCGGACCAGCACGGTGGCCGTGGTGTCCGCGACCTGCTCGATCGTCATCTTAACTTCCATCATCTTGGGGCTTGAGCCGAAGAGCATGGTGAAATCGCTTTGGCGGCGCACCTGCTCGCGCAACTGCGTGACCTCGTGGTAAAGGCGCTGGTTGTCCAGGATCTTGCCGATACGCAGATCGAGTTCCTTGGGATCGACCGGTTTACTGATGTAATCATCCGCGCCCAGTTTGGAAGCCCTGAAGATAAACTCCGGGTCCCGGCTGGCGGAAAGCACCATGATGGAAATCGCAGGCTTTAACTGCTTCAGACGCTGCAGGGTTTCAGTGCCGGATTCGCCGTCCATCGAAGCTTCCATCAATACCAGGACTGGGTCGAAGGCACGAAAGATCCGCAGCGCTTCCTGCTGGGTGGAGGCCACAGTGACTTCAAAGTTGCGGCGCGACAGATGCGAAGCCAGGTACTTGGCCATCACGACGTCACTATCCACGATCAGTACGCGGATCTTTTGATTCATTCCATCTCCTTGCAACGACTCCTTGGCCTCGTTTGCGGAAAGGGTGAATGAAAGGGCGCGGATGGTATGGCAGTACCCACCGAGGGGTGAAATCTACCCCGGATATTGTACTCTGATTCCATTTTCAGGTATTAGGATGCCTAATCCGGCTGTGGAAAAGCAACTTTCGCAGCCTAAAGGCCAAAATGGGCGAATCCCGCCCTAGTAACCTGGAAGAAAGGAACGATCCTGGGTTTCAGGAAGATCGCTTGCCTGTGATGAAGTGATAGGGTGGCCAGGGTCCGCTCATGACGACTTCGACCCCCGGGAGATGGCGCGTGGCCATCTGGTAGCGATTCTGGTATTTCTCAACTTTCTTGTGGTCGATAAGGTGGGCAATGTCAATCAGCATCCCGCCGGAATCAATTTTGCGGCAACAAACGTCCTGGTCGAGAGGGGAGAAAATCTTGTGAACCTGAACGGAAAGGGCCCGCGCCTTGGTCTGGCGTTCACGCTGACGGACCGCTTTTTCCCGCAGCTTGCTCAGATATTCGCTGCCGACTGTCGCGGGAAGTTCAATCTCCTCCAGGGCTTCGCGGAGTGAACCGTCCTTGATGAGTAATTTCAAATGCATCTCCGCCTTGCCTTTGAGCTTGGCCACGCTCTCCAGGAAAGTTTTACGGTTCAGCCGCACGGCGCGACGCAGCGCGTCATCCGTGTCAAAGACCGTGCCGAAGCGGAACGGCAGCACGGTGGTGCGTTTGAAGCACTCGCTGACCACATGGGCATGTTGCAGCAGGGCCTTTTGGCCAAGATCGCCTGTGGGAATGTATTCACTCACCAGAACGGAAAAATCGCCGCTGGGATAGGCAAAAATCTGGGCATCAGCAATACCCTTCAGATTTTCAATAGGAACGGGGCGGCGAGCACGAACACCATTCTGGAATGCCTGCTGCTCAACGATGCAGTACGCGTACCATGCCATTGGGGAGCTTCTCCTGTCGGAAAAACATTGGGCCGGCGGTGAATTTTTATAAACGGGCGAAGTTTACTGCGAAGAGCTTATGCATCAGCGCCAGCGGGTTTTCCAGCGCCAAGAGCTATCCTATGCTGAGACTCGGATAAATGCAACAGTGAGTGTGCAGGATCAGTAATAAATCGTAAACACGCAGCTTTTTGGCCGGATTCGTCCTGGAGAATAACTGTACCGGCCTTTTTTGCTCGCGTCGAACTCTTGTGTTTTCATTAGTTTATAGCTGTTTCTTGGCGAGCGAGATCGAGCTCAGGGGCGCGCGATCAGCCGCTAATCTCTACCTGATTTGCTGATTCCCAGTTTAGTTGCAAGAGTCCGGTCGAGATTCAGGGCAATTTTTTGTGGCAACTGACTTTCTAAATCCTGGATATCTCAGATCCAAAGAATTGCGTTTTTGGAAGCCTCGGCTTGAGGCCGATCCTATGTTCGCATGAAGAATGCCAGGCGAAATCAGGCTCTCCGGGCGGCCATCCGCACGCCAAGACCATGCAAATCAAGGCGGGAACTGAGCATCTCAATTGTCGATGTCATAGCGGCGTGTGCCGATGTTCAGGCTAGAGGGCCGCTAACAGGCGATGGCCTGCCTGTCCGCCTGGCCAAGCATGACGCAGGGAAGGACGTGGAGACTTCCGTAAGTTTCCCCATGACCGGCAAAAGCATCTCACCACACTGGCTGTCAGGAGCTGCGACACCGCTTTGAGTTCACCAAGGAAAATGTTCCCGATGCTCTCGCAGGAATCGCCAGAACAGGCATCGTGTCCACCTGAACGCTTTGTGGTAGAGGTGTTCTCAGAGCTGCGGGCCGAGACCATACAGACACGCTGGGAAGATGTGAACGTGATCCTGCGTATGAGCATGCTGACCGGCCTGCAAATGCAATTGGACGCGACGCTCAGCCTGCTCTGTGACATGGCCGCCGAAATCGCTGCGTTTGAATGCGCCCTGGTCTATTTCTGGGACGAGAGCCAGGAGCTCATGCAACTGCGCCTGTCGCGCAACCTGGAGAAAGGCTCCACCCAGGAGATTCTCAGCGGGAACGTCCTTAATTTCTGGGCCATCAAGTACGGGCGCCCGCTGCTGGTGGCGCGCGGACCCAATTTGCAGGCAGATGCGCTGCTGCAGGTGGTAAAGGGCGCGTCGGCGCTGGCGGTGCCGCTGTTCGTCAGCAATCGCGTGATGGGATCGCTGCAGCTCTTCAGCTCCAAAGCTGACGGCTTCAATAAAGAAGACGCCCAGCTCCTGTGGATCCTCTCCCTGGTGGCGGAGAACCTGCTCACCCGCGAATACGCCAACGAAGGCCTGCTGCGCTTCGCTTTCACGGACTATCTCACCGGGCTGCGCACGCGCGGCTACTTCGAGCAACAGCTGGAACTCGAGTTCAAGCGTGCCGAGCGCCGAAAGCAGAAGTTCGCCCTGCTGATGATCGATATCGACCACTTCAAGAAAGCCAATGACACCTTTGGCCATCACATTGGCGACCAGCTTTTGCGCGATGTGACCTCAATCCTGATGAAAGACATGCGCGAAGTGGATACGGTTGCCCGTTATGGCGGCGAGGAATTTGTGATCATCCTGCCGGAAACCACGGAGACCGGAGCCGTTTACGTGGCCCAACGCCTGCGCCGGGCGGTGGAGCAGGCCAGGTTCTTTGCCGGTTCGCCGCACACGGTGCAGCATCTCACCATCAGCATTGGCGTGGCCGTCTATGATACGGACGCACAATTCAAACGTGACCTGATTGAGTTTGCCGATGCGGCGCTCTACGCTGCCAAGCATGAAGGGCGCAATCGCGTGGTCAGCTACTCCGATCTGGCCAAGAAGGAGAAAAAGGAAGTTTCCTAAGGTCTATGCGTTCCAGCCCCCACGTAGGCCATCGCCACACTCCCTCTCTGCCTCGACCCGGCCGCGCGCGACCCTGGCGTGTAATCCATGCCTGCGAACATGCGCGTGACGTGCTGCCGGTAGTGGAAGGCCAGGTTGCAGCGGGGATGCGCCCGTTTATTGTCACGCCGCAGGGAGGAGGCACGGCCGAGGTATACCTCGCGGGGAAACGACAGGAACCTCAACGAACGCTTTCCCTGTTGCGCGCCTGGCAGGATGTGCGCAACTGGCGCAAATCGCTGCTGGATTGCGCCGTGGAAACTTCGTCTGACCTGGTGCACGCGCACAGCTTTGCCGCCGGTATGGCCGGTGTGCGCAGCTGTTCCTGCGTTGCTTATGACCTGCGCGCCTGCATCGAGGAGATGGCTGTCTCGGCCCAGTTATGCGAGCCGGGAAGCTGGATGGGAAGGTCGTTCCGCGTAGCCGAGCAGTTCGTGCTCTCGCGCGCGGCGGCCGTGATTGTCCATTCCGAGGGGATGCGCCAGGCAGCGCTGGAGCGAGGCGGCGCGGCGGAAAACGTCTTCCTGGTCCCCGATCCGCTCGACCGTGAGGATGATCCTTTGCTCTTTCCCGATGTGGAGTTTCTTGGGCGCCGCTACGGGTTGAGGTCGGATGCCGTCTCGTTTTTCGTGCCCCAGTTTGTTGCCGATGGCGCAGGGAAACTTTCTCCATCAGCCTTCTCCGCCCTGGAGGGCTTTGCCCTTGCCTGCAATGAGCTGCCGCAGTTCAAACTGCTGGTGGAAGCCCCGGAGAGCGCTCGCAAGGCCATTAACGAACAGACAGGGCGGCTTGGCATCTCAGCCCACGTGGAGCTGGTACACCAGCTCGATGTCCCGGCCACCATGCAGTGCGCGCACGTGGTCGTGGCTCTGGGAGAGATTCCCGCAGACACCGTTGCCGCGCGACAGCCTAACCAGGTGTGTCTCCGCAGCATGTGGCAAGGCAAGACCCTGCTGGCCGCCGATGTGCCTCGCAATCGCGACGCCACGCCTGAGGGAAAGGGCTGCCTGTGGTTTGAAGCCGATAACCCGCGCGACCTGGGCTATCGCATGGCCTTTCTGGGGCGTAAGCCGGAGTTTCGCGCCGCCCTGGGCGCGGCCGGGCGCATGTATGTCTTTGAAACCCGCAACACCACCGCGATCGGCGAAAAGTATGACGAAGCATATCGCCACGCCACGGGCCGCAGGAAAACAGGTCCGCAGCAACCAGGCCTGCACATTCTGCGACCAGAGACCAGCTGCGGCTAGTCCACTCCGCTTTCCTTGAGCATTTCTATATTCTCGTTTGTAGATCAATGCGCAAGTGACAGCAGGAAACTCAAAACCTGCCGAAGCGACTCCTGATTCACCAGTCGGCAACGTGCCGCGTGGTCGCCACACCCTGGGTTCAGCGTTTCGTTTTTCCTGAGGCTTGCCGGCTGCCGTCCGCTGCCTGCTTCTTCTCCACCTTGGCCCAGGTGTCCTTCAGCGCCACCGTTCGGTTGAAGACCAGCGCTCCTGGCCTGGAATCGCTATCGGCGCAGAAATATCCCAGGCGCTCGAACTGGTAGCGCGCGCCCTCCTTGGCCCCTTTCAGGGATGGTTCGAGCTTCGCGGCCTTCACCACCTCCAGTGAATTTGGATTCAGGTTGACGGTAAATTCCTGGCCTTCAGGAGCGCTATTGGGATCGGGATTGCTGAATAGGTTGTCGTAGAGCCGCACCTCGGCGTCAATGGCGTGCGCGGCCGAGACCCAATGGATGGTCGACTTCACCTTTCGGCCGTCCGGAGAGTTGCCACCGCGGGTGGCGGGATCGTAGGTGGCATGCACCTCCACGACTTCACCCTGCGCGTTCTTCACCACGTTTGTGGCGGTGATGAAGTAACCATAGCGCAGGCGCACCTCCTTTCCCGGCGAGAGGCGGAAATAGCCTTTGGGCGGATCTTCGCGGAAATCGTCCTGCTCGATGTAAAGCACGCGGCTCAATGCGACCTTGCGCGTGCCCGCGCTCGCGTCCTCAGGATTGTTGACCGCATCCATCTCTTCCGTCTGGCCTTCGGGGTAGTTATCGATCACGACCTTGAGCGGGCGAAGGACAGCCATTACGCGCTGAGCGCGCCGGTTCAGGTCTTCACGGACAAAGTGCTCCAGCATGGCCAGCTCGATGGTGCCGTTGGTCTTGGTGACGCCGATATTGGCCACAAAATTCCGCAGCGCTTCCGGCGTATAGCCGCGGCGGCGTATGCCGGAGAGCGTGGGCATGCGCGGATCGTCCCAGCCGCGCACGCGCCCCTGCTGCACCAGTTGCAGGAGCTTGCGCTTGCTCAGCAGCGTGTAGGTCAGGTTGAGGCGGTCAAACTCGAT
>Ga0066903_100003214_pt1 | contig 13238 bp, 13 predicted proteins | sample PanSoiMetaGPlot1_FD_67491 | JGI IMG/M metagenome (GOLD analysis project Ga0066903, IMG submission 67491) | Tropical forest soil microbial communities from Panama analyzed to predict greenhouse gas emissions - Panama Soil - Plot 1 (version 2) | ecosystem: Environmental > Terrestrial > Soil >... | reverse complement strand
TATTTCGCGCGAGTTTTCCCGAGATGCGCGACCCGGTTCTGGTCGCGAGCATGGATGGCGTCGGCACGAAATTGAAAATCGCCTTCGCGATGGACAAGCACGACACGGTGGGCATAGATCTCGTGAACCACTGCGTCGACGACGTTGCAGTTCTTGGCGCGCGTCCACTTTTCGTCCTCGATTACATCGGCTGCGAGAGACTCGAGCCGCGCGTGTTCCAGCAATTACTGCGCGGCTTGTCTCGCGCCTGTCGCGCTGCGAGCTGCGCACTGCTCGGCGGCGAAACCGCGCAACTGCCCGGCATGTATCGCAAGGGCGAATATGATCTCGCAGGTTGTATTGTTGGCATAGTAGATCGAGCGAGAATCATCGATGGCAGCAAGATCAAACCTGGCGATGTCGTTCTAGGTCTCGCTTCCAATGGTCTGCACACCAATGGCTACTCGCTGGCGCGAAAAATTTTGTTCGAGAAAATGGGGCTCAAACCGAGTTCGCGTCTACCAGGGTCGACAATCACGATCGGCGAAGAATTGCTGCGCGTACATAAAAACTATCAGCCGCTCCTGGCAAAAGTTCCCGTTGGCATAATCAAAGGGCTCGCCCATATCACCGGCGGTGGTCTCATCGACAATCTGCCGCGGATTCTGCCTCTTAATTGTGATGCAGTGATTGAAACGAAAAGCTGGAAGGTCCCACGTATTTTCCAAATTTTGCAACAAAATGGAAACATCGATCTTCGGGAGATGTATCAAGTGTTCAATATGGGCATCGGCATGGTGGCCATCGTTGCGGCCCAAGATGCAGAACGCGTGATGTCGATTCTAAAAGCGAAACGAATTGGTCAAATCGAACGCGGCGCCGGAAGGTGCGTTTTGAAGTTCTGACGCACACTTAACACACCGCTCAAACAAGGAACGACGGCTTGGGCATCCGTCGAAATCTAATATGACGGCTGGGAAGCCGTCATTCCTTGACGCTAACAAGTCACTGTGGAGACGCAGGATCGGTCGCATTCGCTGGAACCTGAACCTCTGGCGTTGCCGTTGCCGGAGCGACTTTAGGTTTACGCGTTACCCGCTCCAGACCCGCGCGGTGCGCTGCGAGATCGACAAGCTCCGCTACTCGTGACTTCAGTGCGCGCGCTCGCGTCCACAGGAAAAACAGAAATAGCAGGTATGCAACAATCGACCAAAGATCAACATGGGAGACGTTGAGCTGACGATAAATCAACAGACTTAGCGTAATAAGATTAAAGATGATTGTCGTCGTAACCAGCCGGCTACGAAGCCGAACACGGGTCAAACATTTTCCACCACCGTGATACTCGGTGACCGTCTGAAGCGCTATGCTCCACCAGAGGTTTCCGTAGATTTGAATGTCCCACTCGTTCCACCCGCTGTCGGTGGAATAGCGCCAGCCTTCTTCCTCGAGCAACTGAAACATTTCTCCCAGGAAATAATGGCGGTCTCTGCTCTGCTCGCTCCAAAAAACCCGGCGACTAAGACCGCTTGCAAAACGGGCTCGTTCCGGCAAATGCTCGTGCCGTCGAATCACGTTGGCCGGTGTGCGTTTGAAGCGCAGCCAGGTGAAATATCGAGAAAATCCGCGCACGAGCGGCTGCGCGAACGCGAGCATCATTACGAGCAGTCGTGCGCGCACCGTATCGAATTTCGGCTCAATTTGAGCGCGCACCATGTACGACAGCGCTACGCACAGAGTGCCACCCAGCATTAGGTAAGGAACAATACGCAGCGCCGGCAAAAAAATTCCTAGACCAAAAAGAAAAATCGTCAGAGCAAACCATTCAATACTGCTGAGATACGCGGCTACGTCTGATTGCGGAGTCGGATAAATCGACTGGAAGAATCCCTCGCCGAAAATTCCGTGATAAATCACCGGGCGATTAACAAACCAACTGAAGCGCGGCGTACCGTAGATTTGGCCGCGCCATTTCGCAGTGCCAGTGGGACCAAAAAAAATCAAATGCTTAAATCGGAGTAGCGATTCCGCTTCCCCGTACCCATCCTGCTGTTTCAAGAATGCGCGAAGCGTGAAACGCCGATAGTGCCAGACGATTGCCGCCGGGCTGAAAGCAACAACCCAGCCCGCCTGTTGGATGCGCCAACAGAAATCGACATCGTCCCCAGCCTTGTGGTATTCGGGATCGAAGGCGCCCACGCCTTCAAAAGCCCAGCGATAGAAAGCCATGTTACAGCCGGGAATGTGCTCGGCGATTGTATCGGTAAGCAGGACGTGGCTTGGTCCGCCGGGCGCCGCTGCAACACATGCTTGGATCCAATTTTGCGCCGGCGGTGTGATGTTCGGTCCTCCGACTCCGGCGTAGTCGCCGCTCAAAAGAGTCCCAATGAGGTAGTAGAGCCAATCCACATCTGCCATGCAGTCAGAATCTGTGTAGGCAACAACTTCGCCTTTGGCAGCGGCGGCTCCGGTGTTGCGAGCGTGACTTAATCCATGATTGGTCTGATGAATGTAGCGCACCTGCGGGAACTGCGCTGCAACGTAGGCTGTGTCATCGGTCGAACCATCATCGACGAGAATAATTTCGTAATCGGGATAGTTCAGTTTACCTAACGACTCAAGGCACGCCGCAAGCGTGCGGGCTCCATTGTAAGAACATACAATGACCGAGACGAATGGCGTCCGCGGCAACGGCACATGCGGGGCGATGGATTCGTTTCGCCCCAGTTTTTCCTCAAGCGTGTAGAACGCCTTCTTCGGTTCGCGCTCGCGCGTCACAATCCCAAATGCCCAATCTGTGATTTCCTCGCCGCCGGTAAACCATTCGTCGGTCCAGGTAAAAAAGATCGTCCCAGCGAGCCCGCATTTTACGACGCTATCGATATGCCAACCGAGCATTTCGGCCTGCTCATCCTGCGAATGCCGGATCGTGTCCATACCGAACTCCCCAAGGACAAGCGGACGCTCGCCCGTGAGATTTTGCAGCCGCAGCAGATAGCCCTCGAAATCCCGCTGATTGTGGAGATAAACATTGAAACAGCAAAAGTCGGCGTTCTGCGGCAACAGATATTCGGTCGGCGGGTAGGTGGCGTAGGAAAAGAGAGCCTCAGGATCGATTCCGCGTCCGATTCGAATCAATTCCTCCACGAATTCGATCACGCGACGTGCGCCGAGCCAGCGCGCAATGGTGCTTGAGATTTCGTTGCCCACCAGGTAACCGAAAATTGCCGGATGGCCTGCGTGTGCCTTCACTGCGGCACGGACGTTTTCTATTATCTGTTTGCGGGTCGATCGTTCACGCAAGAACTCGATGTGTTTCTCCCACGGAAGCGTTACCAGCACGCGCATTCCGGCCACAGCACACTGATCCAAGAACCAGCGCGGCGGCGCATGATAAATCCGCACAACATTCAAACCAACCTGACGCATGAGCGCCAAATCGGTATCCACTTGCTCAGACCGCCCAAGGTAGCTTTCCTCGGCATCTGGCTTGAACGGGCCGTAAGTAACGCCCTTAACAAAAAACTTCCTGTCCCCCTCGAAGAAGAATTTCGCAGCCGGACGGATTCGGGAGTTCGTCATCATTGTCATCGCGAGGGAGTCGAGGAATCTCTGGACGTCTTCAGTTTGCGACCAAAGAGATTCCTCTCAGCCTTCGCATAAACCTACAGCCGGGCAAGCATCGCAAAGGAGAATTGACGTGGTTACCCAAAGAAATCATCAAATGAAGCGCCGACATTTTGGATTTTGTCGTGTGGTGCCTAGCAACGTGAACCACCACCCGTCGCTGCGTTCCAACGCGCCGGCCGGAGCCGCCAGCGCAGCTCGGCATGCGGAAGTATCGCCTCGCTTTGCAACTTCGGGATTGGAATTCCTACTCAATCAAGCCAACATCCTGGCATGAAAATCGCCACGATTGTAGCTCGGGTTCTTCTTGGACTAATGTTCGTCGTCTTCGGCTCGAACTTCTTCTTAAATTTCATTCCTATGCCGCCTCCGCCGCCAGGTCTGGCTGGAGATTATTTCAAGGTCTTCGCCGCCAGTGGTTACATGTACGTCGTTGGCGCCCTGCAACTGCTGAGTGGACTACTGTTGTTGATCGGCCGCTTCGTTCCACTCGCCCTGACCATTCTCGCCGCGATGATCTTCAACATTTGGACGTTTCACATCTTGATGGATCCCAAAGGTCTTTTTCCGATGGCGATCATCGCGATCGTGCTCGAGCTGTTTTTGGTTTGGTCCTATCGCGATCGCTTCGCGGGGATCTTGCGCCCCTGATCCCAATTATGGCTGCACAAACCAGTAACAACACACCTGATATCGTCGTGCGCGGCGATGCACGCAGCTTTAAACAGGAAATCACTGCGGGTAAGCATCGCCTTACCGCTGACGAACCGGTTAGCGCAGGCGGCGGCGATGCCGGCCCCGATCCTTACGATTACCTGCTGATCAGTCTTGGGGTCTGCACCTCCATGACGGTCGGTCTCTACGCGCGGCGGAAAGAATTCCCTCTGGAAACTGTCACGGTTTCGCTCCGGCATTCGCGTATTTACGCAAGAGATTGCGAGGAGTGTGAAACCAAGGATGGCATGCTGGACAGAATTGACGTTGAAGTCGAACTGACTGGACCTTTGAGCGCAGAACAGCACGGAAAGCTGATGGAGATCGCTGCCAAATGCCCTGTGCATCGCACCCTCACATCGGAAATCAATATTCGTTTGCGGCCCGGCCAGAAATCCAATGGGTAGGGACGCCGCAGCGCGCAGGCCCGCACCATTTCACCGGCGTTTGACGAATACACGCACATGCCGAACATCAAGCGAAGAAACAACGGACTGAACAAATGAAATTCCTCGCGGTTCATCCCAGCTGCCTGATGTACTCGAAGATTTATCTTCGACTCGAACCGCTCGGTCTTGAACTTGTTGCGGCCGCAGCGCGCCGCGCCGGCCACACTGTTCGCTTGATCGACTTGCAATGTGAATCGCAGCAGAATTTTTTCCGTCTGCTCGAACGCTGGCGGCCGGATGTCATCGTGTTCTCGGTCAATTACCTCGCTAACGTTCCTGAAATCATTGATCTCGCTCGTGCTGCGCGCGACTTATTGGCGGAAACATTCATCTGTGTTGGCGGACACAGTGTTTCGTTTATCCCCGAAGAAATCCTGCGGCACGCTGGCGGCGCTGTTGATTGCGTGCTGATCGGTGAAGGCGAAACCGCGATCAGCGGTCTGCTCGATGCTCTCACCGAGAATCCGCCAAACCTGAAGGAGGTTCCCGGATGCGTAACCCTCGATCATCACGGACCGCCGCCTGCTTTCGTGAAGTCACTCGACCATTTGTTGCCCGCTCGTGACCTGGTCCGGCACCGCCGGAAATATTTTATTGGCCAGCTAGACCCAGCCGCTTCCATCGAGTTCAGCCGGGGCTGTCCATGGGATTGCGTCTTTTGCAGTGCCTGGACGTTCTACGGCCGGAACTACAGAGTAAAGACACCCGAGCGCGCTGTTGAGGAGCTGGCGCAAATACGCGAGCCCGGAATTTTTATCGTAGACGACGTGGCTTTCATTCAAGCCGAACACGGCATGCAACTTGGCGAGGCCATCGCCCGCCGCGGGATCCGAAAGCGATACTACCTCGAAACGCGTGGCGACGTGCTGTTGCGCAATAAGGAGGTCTTCCAATTCTGGAAGCGACTGGGCTTGAATACCATGTTTCTCGGTCTTGAAGCGATCGATGACGAAGGACTGAAGCGCTACCGGAAACGCGTAACACTTTCCAAAAATTTCGAGGCACTGGAGTTCGCTCGCTCGCTCGACATATCCGTGGCTGTCAATATCATTGCCGATCCCGCATGGGACCGCGAAAGATTCAAGGTAGTGCGCGATTGGTGTTTGGAAATTCCCGAGGTCGTTAACATCAGTATTAATACGCCTTATCCAGGGACAGAAACATGGCACACCGAATCGCGTCGGCTTACGACACGCGACTACCGGCTGTTCGATATCCAACACGCCGTGTTACCAACCAAGCTGCCACTGCCGGAATTCTACAAGGAGCTTGTTGACACTCAGCGCATCCTCGCCCGCAAGCATCTGGGCTGGGAGGCACTGCGCGACTGCGCACGTGTCGTTGTCCGCCAGTTGCTGCGCGGCCAGACCAATTTCATTCGGATGATTTGGAAATTCGACAGCGTGTATCATCCGGAGCTTCAACTCACGGATCACCGTCAACCGGTAAAATATGAGATCAACCTTCCGCCGCCGTCGGTCAGCACCGTGCAGCGAGGCGCACTTTACATTCACGAAAATCGAGGACCCAGCGGCCGGCAAATCGATCATCACACCGAAGAATTTGTTAACGCAACCCGCATGGGCGTAGCCGATTGAAGTTTCACGGACTCTACGAAAATTCGAACTTGGCTGCCGATGAGATTAGAAGAAGGGAGAATCTTGCTGGTCTTTGGTTGGACGTTGGTTGTTGGGCGTTGAGCGTTGGACGTTTTAGCATGGACTGGCAGGCGAAGCGCCTGCGCCTAGAAACCCACTGAGTTGATGAGTAAGGCGCGAAAGAAGTCATCGAAAACTCGCCGTTGGTCGGCTGAAGTCACAAAGCGTAGGGACGCGCTCGATCTCGAGGCTGATGTTTTCAAAGGGAAAGATCCGCATCGGATTGCGCTATCGTTGAAACGTTCTGCCGAGCACAGCAAAAGACGCAAAGGCACTCCGTATCAATCCGCGATGTCGATGCTGAACTTCTATATCAATCGCGCCGGGAAAAATCTCCCGCAAAAACAAAAGCGTGTTCTCGAGCACGCCAAAGACGAATTGCGGGAGGCCTTTGGGCGAGCGTAGGTGGAACGGGTTGCCCGTTGCCCCGGCGCCCTCGCCAAAGCGAACACAGATTATCTCCACGCATCAACGGTTCGAAGATCGAAATTTGGGAGCGAATGAACACCAGAAAACTTGGCAATTCCGATTTGATGATCACGCCCATTGGATTTGGCGCATGGGCTGTCGGCGGGCCGTGGCAATTCGGCTGGGGCGAACAAAGTGACGACGACTCGATCGGCGCGATTCATCGGGCGCTAGACCTTGGCATCAACTGGATCGATACCGCAGCTGTTTATGGGCTTGGTCATTCCGAGGAAGTTGTCGCCAAGGCATTGCGCGATTGGACCGGAAAACGTCCTTATGTTTTCACCAAATGCGGTATGGTTTGGAATGAGAAAGGCGAGGTCGGTTACTTGTTGCGCGCGGAATCAATACGCCGCGAATGTGAGGCCAGTCTGCGGCGACTAAGCGTGGATGTGATTGATCTTTACCAAATTCATTGGCCTGCTGATCACCTCCCTGAAACGGTAGAGGGCTGGACAACCATGGCCGAGTTACAAAAGGAGGGCAAAGTCCGCTGGATCGGGGTTTGCAATTTTAGTGTGCAGGAATTGCAGAAAACGAAGGAGATCGCACCGGTCACATCACTGCAACCGCCTTATTCGCTGATTCGTCGCGACATCGAGAAAGATCTTCTCCCTTTTTGCGAACGCGAAAATATCGGCGTGATCGTTTATTCGCCGATGGCCTCAGGACTGCTCACAGGCGCGATGACACGCGAGCGCGTCGCAAATCTTCCCCCTGACGATTGGCGCGGAAGAAATCCGGAGTTTCAAGAGCCAAAGCTCTCGAAAAATCTTGCCCTTGCTGAACGGCTGCGCGCTGTCGGCGCGCGTCACGGCAAATTGCCTGGCGAAGTCGCCATCGCCTGGACGTTACGGAATTCCGCAGTGACCGGCGCAATCGTCGGCGCGCGGAATGCGAAGCAAGTTGATGGCATTATAGACGCCGCGAATTTTCGACTCACATCGCGCGAAATTAAAGAGCTCGAATCCGATGCCTTATAGGCGTCCTATTAATCCCACGCTTCGGTCAGTAACGCGCGTGTTTCTTCCACGCCTGTGCGCCAGATTTTCATCATCTCTTCGTCGCCACGCTGATATAAACCGCCGTAGTTTCCGTCTTTGAGATACTCGCGCAGCGATTTTGGGTCGAGGCGGCGCAATTGCTCCACATCGCTCATCGGTTTCTGCTCACGCGGCATCTCGATATTTGCCAAACGCGTCCACGGAAAATTTTCCATCCACGACGCGTGTAAAGCGGCAGGATCGATTGCCTGCACCTGTGCCCAAACTTTTGGCGCGTTCCACCAATTGTGAAACTTGATCCGAACGCCGGGATGATCGGCCATCCATTCGCCGATGAATCCTTGTGCGGGCGTGTTGCCGCCATGGCCGTTGACGATCAGGATTCGTTTAAATCCCTGCTCGGCCATTGGGTCGAGAATGTCGCGCAGGATCGACATGTACGTTTCCACTCGCAACGTAATCGTTCCCGGGAACGCGCGAAAGTACGGCGTTATCCCGTACGCCAGCACGGGAAAAACCGACACGCCCAGGGGTTCCGCCGCTTCAACGGCAAGTCGTTCCGCCAAAATGCTGTCCACACTGAGGCTGAGGTAAGCGTGTTGTTCCGTGCTACCCAGCGGCAACACTGCGCGATCGTCGCGCTTCAAATATTCTTCCACCATCATCCAATTCATTTCACTGATCCGCATATTACAAGTTGGCCTACAGACTTGGCGAGTCCACGTAGATTTGTGTTACAACGCGTTCCACCATCTGATTGATGTTGCGGCGTTGGAGCACCTGTGAAGAATCGCTGTTGTGAAACTTTGGAAATGGGAGCCAGAAAATCTTCCGTCCGTCATACATTCAATTCGCACCGCCATTGCGGCGACTGTATCGCTCGCAGTCGCACGTCTGTTCGGGTTACCCGAAGCCTACTGGGCCGCGATCGCCACCCTTGTAGTGATGCAATCAACGCTCGGCGCGACTCTGTTAATTTCGGTCGAGCGCATTGCCGCTACCGCCCTCGGCGCTCTAGCCGGAGCACTTCTCGCAACCTGGTTCACCGGAAATCTTGCTATCTTCGCCGGAGCGGTATTTTTGTTGGGACTTTTGTGCGTTGCATTTCGCATGGAGAAAACTGCATATCGTTACGCAAGCGTCACGCTCGCCATCATCGTGCTCATTCCGCGTTCAAACGCCGCCTGGATCATCGCGCTTCACCGCTTTTTCGAAGTTTCGGTTGGAATCCTGGTCGCTTTGGCGCTCGCAGCCGTTTGGCCAGAGCATCAACTCGGATCCGCAAAACAAAGCGCTGAGTAAACCTGCGCGTTGTATTGGCACTTGCCGCAGCCAACAGCAGTCCTGGTCGAGATTTGTTTTCAGTCGGCGCGGACAACACGCGGGTCGTCACGCCCGCGTGAAACGAACTCCGGAAATTCCTTCGGATGCAAGATGCCAGCCAGAATTTCGAGACTATCGACAATACGCGGACCCGGGCGCGCGAAGTACGCGCTGGCATCCACTAGATGAATTTCCCCGGATTGCGCCGCTGGAACTGAATCGAAATTCGGAAAGCTTCGAAGAACTTGGTAGTCGCGCCGCGCGCCATCAATACTGCAACCGCAGAGCGCAAGCACGATGATCTCAGGGCGCGCGGCGAGCACTTCGTGCCACTGGATCTGCACGGAGGGTTGATTTTTGCGCCCGAGCGGATCGTATCCACTGGCGATTTCGACAAGTTCCGGACCCCAATGACCGGAACAAAACGGCGGATCCACCCACTCCATCAGAAAACAACGCGGCTGATGCACAATGCGATCTGTGCGGCTCCGCACTACTTCGATCCGATCCGACAATTGGGCGATGATTTTTCCTGCGCGCTCGGGGGCGCCGCAGACTTGAGCAACACGTCGAATATCGTCGAAAATATCGAAAAGGCTTGATGGCTCGAGGTTCACCACTCGCGGCGGGCCTGGTAAAGTTTCTGCGAGCCGTGCCACAGTGCCGTAACCGACAGCGCACACGTCGCACAATTTCTGGGTGAGGATCACATCGGGCTGCAGCTTGCGCAGCAACGACTCGTCGATGCTGTAAATCGTACCATTCTCCCGCAGCGCCCGGCGCACCCGTTCGTCCACTTCGCGGCTCGTCAGCCCAGCTCTGTGCACCGGGCAATGCGTAACGCGTGGCCGTTTGTTTGCTTCGCTGGGAAAATCGCATTCGTGCGAGACTCCAACCACTTCATCCATCAATCCAAGCACAGCAGCAATCTCAGTCGCAGCCGGCAAGAGCGAAACGATGCGCTTCACGATCTAATGAAGTGATCCGTCAGGCAAAATGCAATTGCGTAGCAAGCGAAAATCGAGATTCCGCCCATCACACCGGCGACGATCGCCGTGCGCCACGAGCCGCGCCGCAAGGTTCGGGCGAGCAATGCGAACACCAACGCGATGCCAAACTCGCCGACGACGATGTACCACGGCGTGAACGAAATCATGCGGCAGCCGCCGTATTGCCACCAATGTATCCTTCGCGCCATTTCTTCGTAGAACGGTATGTTGATCGCACCGAGCAACGCGATCACGAGCAAACCGACCTTGCCAAATCGTTCCCATCATCGTAGCCCGATATATCCGAATTGCACCGCTACGACTTCCCACGCCAGCGGCATCCAGAGCGGCGAGCGCCAGATTATCTGGCCGCCTCCAATCGAATAATCGAGCGTCCGCGTATAATCGACCAGCCACGCATCAGCGAGAAGCTCGGTGAAACCGACTACGAGTCCAAAAAGGAGAAATCGCCCAAGCAACGCATCACGCCGAGCAAACGCAAAGCCTGCGAGCAGACAGTTATCGATGATGTTGAGCGCTGCGCCCGTGCGCCAGTCCGACCACGGTGCGAATGTCAGCAATGAAACCGCAACAACGTTAATGACAATCGTCGCGATCACGACGCGGAGGCGGCCGCGTTCAAGCGCGGCTTCCATCTCAGAGTCTGTGGTCACGATCGTCATGTAGCGAACTGCGTTCGACGTCGTCAATGCTCTTGCGCGTGACGAAAACAATTGCGCGATCGTGAGGCTGTCAGGGTGGAACGCGTTGTCCTCAACGCGTTGCCAAGTGTCCCGAAACCTTTCGGGACTTGGAAGCTTGTCTGCCCTGCAGTAGGTAAAACCGGCCTTCGGCAAATTAAGCCATCGTCTTGAGGACAAGCCGATCCACCTGTCCCAACACCGGTAGCGATCTCCGCTCCTTGCAAGCCTTCGCCGTTCCTGTTAAGCCGAAACGCGTGAAACGGCTCCTTTGGATCGATATCTCAAAGGGGCTGGCAATTCTCTTCGTTGCATACTTTCATTTTTTCAGGACGTATTTCCAACACGGCGTTCTGCCCCCACCCGATTGGAGCAACTTCGCTGCGAGCGCGCTGACGATTCTCAGATTGACGTGGTTCAAAGTATCTGGACTGGGATTTCATGCCGTCGGCGTATTCATCATCCTGAGCGGCTGGACGCTGATGCAATCAACGATGCGCCGAGCCGAATCAGCCGCTATCGCATGGAGCGGATGGTATCGTGCCCGGTTCCTGCGGCTGTACCCGATGTATTGGGTCGCGCATCTGGTTTATCTCGTTTCGCCGTTTGTCGCGCGGCTCGAGCCGGTGGATGATCGCATTATCCTGAGCCTGCTCGGCCTGCGGTTCATCGATATCCAGATGAACTTCATGTATCTCAACGCGGCATGGTGGTACTTCTCGATGCTGATCCAGTTTTATCTAATTTTTCCCCTGCTCTTCTGGACGGCGTGCCGTGTTGGACCGTGGTGGTTTCTCGTAATCGGGTGTGCAGCAGGATTTTTCGCCCGCTACATATTGCTCGTCGTCTGGCCACAAAACGGATTATGGGTGCTTGGCGGGTTCGCAATCTGTCGCCTCCCCGAGTTTGCTCTCGGGATATCGCTGGCAATGTGGCACGCCCAGTCAGCCTTGCGCGTAGAATGGTTTCTTCTTCGTGGCGCTGGATTCGCGGTCGGATTAATACTCTATCCTGCCGCGCTTCAGCTGTATCACAGCCTCTACGAATACATTTTTGTCGATTTCGCCACCGGCGCATGTTGCATGTTGGAAATCGTTGGCATCGCCGGGCTCATTTCGTTGTTTAACGGACCAGCCAGATTGTTCGGACTGGTCGGTCTCTATTCGTACGGCCTGTATCTAATTCACCAACCGTATGTCATCTGGCTCGGACTCCGCATTCGCGAGGTACCGATCTGGATGTTTTTGTTGATTTGTATCCCAACGCTCGCCGTGCTCACCGCTTGGGGAATGCTCCTAGAAAAATCGACCAACACGCTCGCGAACAAACTTACGTCGCTAAGAAAACCCGCGCACGCCTAGACCTGTTTCTTCGCGCTTTCTTGCAAGAGAACTCGCAATTCAGCAATTAGAGCGGCAGAATGACTTGTGCGAGATCAACCGTCATCGCTCTTTCGTCTCAGCTTCCTGGCTGCCGCCGCAGTTCCTCAACCATTTGCAACGCACGCACGTGCTTTTGAACGCGTTGCTGGCGCGAGTAATCAAGCCTTGCGAGCAAACTCCGGAGCCAAGACCAAACGCGCCGCGCGAAACGATATGGATTAGTCATGGCTCGAATTTCCGATTTGGAGAAAGATCAGGCCCCGTGGCATCTGCGCTGGTTCTACGGCATGATGCGTAAAAGATTTGGGAAGGATCTTACACCGGCAAGGATACAAATGCGCTTGCCCGGATTGGTCTGGGGTGGCGTTGCCATGGAAGCCGCTCTCGGTCGCAAACGACTTGTGTCGTTGCGCTACATTCAATTGGGAAAAACCCGCGCCGCAGCGCGCATCGGTTGCCCGTTCTGAATAGCCATCAATTCTGTCGTCGGCAGAAAGGCAGGCCTGGGCGATGAGAAACTGCGTGCAGTTCTCGGCCGTGACACGTCGCCTTTTAATGACACCGAACGATTAGTAATACAACTGGCTGACGCCATGACCGACACGCCAGCGAACGTTTCGGACGATTTATATACACGGTTGCGCAATCAATTCTCAGAAGGACAGCTAATGCAATTGGGCGCGCAGATCGCGTTCGAAAATTATCGCGCACGCTGGAACCGAATCTTTGATGTCGACAGCGCTAATCTGTACACGCCGGGCGCAGATCGGTCGCAAGGATCGCAATGATTCTGAATGCGCGATATGGGTCTAATCCCTGCTGGGAAGACGCCCTTTCTTTTGATTCCCTCTCAAGACTTCGTTTATTCAGCGGTGAGAGATGGAAACTCCAGCAAGTCAGCAGTCCTTCTATGCGTTAGGTCATTCCGAGCAGGAACTCCAGCG
>Ga0066903_100003213_pt1 | contig 13240 bp, 12 predicted proteins | sample PanSoiMetaGPlot1_FD_67491 | JGI IMG/M metagenome (GOLD analysis project Ga0066903, IMG submission 67491) | Tropical forest soil microbial communities from Panama analyzed to predict greenhouse gas emissions - Panama Soil - Plot 1 (version 2) | ecosystem: Environmental > Terrestrial > Soil >... | reverse complement strand
ACATTTGTGACCGAGGCCGGCTTGTAATGTTGCAAAATATAACGAATAAAATTGCTCCCGATGAAGCCGCAGCCGCCGGTCACGAGAATTCGCACAGCAAGAGCTAGCAGCGCACAGGCGAGCGCGCTAGCGGATTTTCCGGCTCTCAACGCGCTGACGGAAAGCGAATGGACGCCGTGGTTGATTATCGGTCTAGCCGCATTTCTGCGCTTTTTTTTGCTCGGAATCAAACCGCCGCATTTCGATGAAGGGATCAACGGCTGGTTCGTCGACCAAGTGGTGAAGAATGGTTTCTACAAATACGACCCGACAAATTATCACGGCCCGCTCCACTTTTACGTTCTCCTGATTTCGCAGACCTTGTTCGGTCGAAATCTCTGGGCACTCCGATTGCCAGTTGTCCTGGTGAGCATCAGTTGCGTTTGGTTGACCCTGAAATTCGAACCGTTCGTCGGCCGAACGGTAAGTCGTTTCGCCGCGGTCGCGATGGCAGTCTCGCCCGGGTTCGTTTTTTACGGTCGCTACTCGATTCATGAAGTCTGGCTGGTTCTTTTCACGATGCTTTTCTTCTACGGCGTGTTCGGCCTCTGGAAATCGGGCACAACCAATTTTCTCTGGTGCGCCGGAATGGGGCTGACCGGAATGATCCTGTCGAAAGAAACCTACATGCTGCACATCGGGTGCGCGATGATCGCGGCCGGCATTTGTTATCTCTCGACTTACTTTTTTCCACTCGATGACGGTGAGCGTGCCGAGCAACAGTGGAACCCTGTCGATCTTGCCGTCGTCGTCGGGACCGGCATCGCATTGATCGTCGTATTCTACTCCGGCTTTTTCTTCCACTGGACCGGCGTCCGGGATCTGTTCGAGGCCTATTTACCCTGGTTTAAGACAGGCAGCGAGGGTCATGGCCACGAAAAGCCCTGGTATTATTGGCTCGCGCTGATCTCGCATTATGAAATGCCTGCGCTGGCGGGGTTGCTCTTTTGCAGTTTTGCCCTGCGTTTTAAAAATCTGAGTCTGCGCTATCTCGCAATCTACGGCGTCGGAACGGTGATGGCTTACAGCATCGTCAAGTACAAGACGCCGTGGTGCATCATTAGTTTCATCTGGCCGTTCCTTTTCATTTTCGGCGCAATGATGGCGATGGCGCCGGTCCGATTCAAAGCCGCGACGTATCGCTGGCTCGCGCTCGGACTGATTGGCCTTCTCGGATACGCCGTCTTCTACGCCACGACGACCAACTGGCCGGGAACGTGGGACCATGTGTGGCCTTATTTCCTGATCGGAGGCGCGGGATTGTTGTTGCTTCTGTTGATTAGTCGAGAGATCGCAAGTCTCGTGGCCGCAATCCTTATTGTCTGGTCGCTCGGCCATTGCATTTGGCTCAACTATTTCCGCTGCACGACCGATACGGAGCCTTATGTGTACGTTCAGACTTACAACGACATTTACAAATTCACCGATCCCATTTTGCAGCTCGCCCACTCCGACCCCCGAGCCTACCAGATGGTCGGCCACATCATTCGCCCAAGTCCTTATCCCTTGCCCTGGATACTCGGTGATTTCGGACGCGTCGGTTATTACGAGAAGGAGAACATGCCTGAAAAACTCGACGCGGATTTTCTCCTGGTGCAAAAGGACAAAATTGCGGCCGTGGAAGCCAAATTGCACGATCCCTATTACACGGTTCCGGTGACGATTCGGCCCTACCAGGACCCTTCGAAAGCTTACTTTAACGCGCGATTCTTTAAGAGCTTCTTTCCCGGAAAATGGCCGGATTTCACGGCGCCAAAGCCTCTCCCTTCTCCCGCCGCGAGCGCGAGCGCGGGTGCGAACGCCAGTGCCACCGCGACTCCAACCCCAAGCCCAGCCCAATGAAGTGGCTGTCGGCCGGTCTCACTTTTTTAAACTTCGCAACCATTTTCGGATTGCTGATTGGTATGGCGGCGGGCGGATTGAGCACGCCCGTCGCGATCGTCTCGCTTATTCTCGCCGCGGCCACGGCGGTCGTTGCTTATATTAGAACAATCGATCCGGAAAAGGAGGGCTCCGGCGAGGCTCCAACCTCAAAATATCGCAAGCTGCCGGTTTGGATTTTGTGCGTATTCTTCGCCATCTTCGCGTTCCGCTCGTTCGTCTGGTTGCTCTATTGGGATGGAACCGAGATGAAAATCCAATCGCCGATGAACCTCGGCGATCTCGGCCTTCACGTTACCCACATCAACTTTTTTGCGAATGGCGTTCAGCTTTGGCCGTCGAACCCAATTTACGTGGGCAGTGATCACCTGCGTTACCCGGCTGGAATTGATTTATTCAACGCCATCTTGCTCAAAGCCAATGTCGACCTGATCAAGGGTCTTGTTTGGGTCGGGCTGCTTACGTCCCTTGCGACCTGTTACGCGTTCTACCGTTGGGGCGGTGGTTTCGCGATCGCCGGATTTCTTTTCAATGGTGGTCTCGCAGGATTTCAGTTTCTGCGGGATTTCAAATTCGTCGACTACCAGGACGTCAACAACATCGCCTGGAAAAGCATTCCACTGACGATGTTCGTGACTCAGCGCGGACTGCTCTATGCCTTTCCAGCCGGACTGATTTTACTCTGGCATTGGCGGGAAAAATATTTTCGCGCGCGCGAGCATCGACACCGGCCGGGTCCGCTGCCGTTCTGGGTCGAACTTTCGTTGTACGCCTCGATGCCGCTCTTCCACGTGCACACTTTCATGGCTTTGAGCATCGTGCTGGTGTGCCTCTTCATCGCCGGGGACGCGCAGGTTCGCGGCCATGTACTCACGCTTGTGTTGAGCGCGTTTCTCCCGGCTACTTTTTTTACCTGGCTGATTACTGATCACTTTCACGCCGGCTCGGTCATGGAATTTCATCTGGGCTGGGCCCAGAACGACGGTGAATTCAAGATGCCCTTTTTCCGATTTTGGTTTTGGAATTTCGGAATCGCCGTGCCCTTGGTGCTTACTTTGGTGGGCCTCCTCGGCTGGCAAGCATACAAATCCGGGCAAGGCGGGCGTTTTGAATTGTTCGCATCGGTCACAATTGGTTTGAGTGCATTTCTAATCGCGTGTTGGCGCGTCGGACAACATGGCTTCACCTGGCGCCCGGGAGTCGTGCTTTTTCTCGGGGTCATGCTACTTGCGTGGGCCTGCTACCGCGCGATGACCGGAGGTGTCGGCTGGCAGGAACGATTGCCGGAAGAAGTTGCCTTTCTCTTCGCTGCTCTCACCGTTTTTGTTTTCTTCGTTTCGATCAAGACGGCACCTTGGATCTGGGACAACCTGAAACTTGGAGTCTGGGCTTACTTCATAGTCCTCGCATTCTTGTGGCAGCACTTGATTGTGCAATGGGAGCGCCCAATTCGCTGGGCAGTTTGCTTCGCGCTTTTCGCTTCCGGATTTGTCAGCCTGTTCGGCGGACTTGCTGCGGGCAAAGGCGGATTTGGTTTTGCCCAGCGTGGGGAAGTGGACGCAGTCGCTTATGCCGTTCGCAAAATGCCCGTTGAAGCGCGCTTTGCCAGCTGGCCAACATACAATCATCCGCTGCTCCTCGATGGCCGCAAAGTTGTGATGGGTTATCCCGGTCACCTTTGGACCCAGGGTTTTGATCATTACGGAGAAACAAACGACCAGCTCACAAAATTGATGCAAGGTGTCCCGAATTGGCGCGACCTCGCCCGAACTCTCCAGGCCCGATACATCTTCTGGGGACGCGAAGAAAAAAGAAATTACGCGGCAAGCCAGCGGCCTTGGGAAAAAACGGCTGCACTGGCCGCTTCGGGAACCTGGGGAGCAATTTACGATTTGGAAAGACCTCCCCTTCCTGGCCAGGCCTCGCCGCAAGTTCCCGCTCAGTGAGAATCCGGTAGAGCGTTCAGGACAATTTGGCCGGCTGCCACCAGTTGGCTGTCAATCACCGCTTCGACCTCAAACTGAAGAAGTTCGCCGACCGTCGCCACTTTTCGAGCGCGCAGAGTAATTTTTTCTTCCGGACGCACCGCTTGAAAGAATTTCATCTGCCGAATCGCCGAGAGCAAAAACCGTGGCCGTGAATCAGCCGGATGCGCGGAAGCGCTCGCGATGCCCGCGGTTTGGGCGAGCGCCTCGGTCAAAATCACTCCGGGCACCAAAGGATTGCCCGGGAAATGTCCGGCAAACATTGGGTCGTCTTTCGTGAAATGTGTTTCGCATTCCGCGGAGACGCCCGGCTCGCAAGCGATCAGTTTCCGCACGAAAACGAACGGTGCCCGATGCGGCAGGCCGGGAAACTGATCACTTTCTAAATCAGCCATTCACGAAGTAAGCGAACTTCCAACTTCCCTTCACGCGCGTGATCCCAATGCGGTAGCCGTCGTAATTCAGGGACGCATCGGCAAACTGCGGCGGCGCAACCATAAAATTGCCTTTCTTTACGAATCGCTCGGACAAAATTCCGTCCAGTTCGGGCCAGAGGTTCTCTTGCTCCCAGTATTGAAAAACACCGGGGCCTGACAACGGCGGCTCAAGCTTGTAGCCGAAATCCTCCGTCATCATCGATTTGATTGTCTCTGTGTCGCGGCTGGCAACGGCTTTTCGCAACCGGCCGATGAATGCCTGAAAATCAACGTCTTCGCTTTCACGCAGATTGGCTTTCGCTTTTTTCTTCAGCGCCTCGTTTTTGGCTTTCTCGTTCTTTTGCTCGGGGGTTTGGCACGCCGGAAGAAACAAGCTCAGCGCGAGTAGGATCGTCAGCAGGATTCTCATCAGGCTAAACGTGTGTCACGTTTGCGAATTGGATTCAAGGGCGGACGCGCGGGCACGCCGGTGGCGAATCCGGATAGGATGGGTCAAGAAAAAGAAGTAGACCATGCTCACCAGGTCGACGATCGATGCCGACGGACTGACTACCTTCCGTGGTCCATCCCGCAATGCCGAGAAAACATTTTCGGCAGTTAGCTCGCGAGGCCGCAGGATCCCCGTGTAGTGGCGCCCGAAAGCATGTAGTTGATGCGCATCGGAGGTGGCAACGAGCGGCTTGTTGCAGCGCGACGCCAATTGCACCGCGCGGCGATTTAAATCGAACAAACCTTTGTGAAAATGACAAAGCTCAATCGCATCGAAGCAATCGATCTCCTGGAGCAATCGTTTGCCAATTGAGCCGCCGAGAACATAAAACGGATGCGGGGCAAAGATGAAAATCGACGATCCGCGCCGCGCACGAAGCTCGCGTACGTCGTCGAAATTCTTAAGCAAGGCTATCTCCGCCGGCGTCACATTGAGAATGATGATATCCGCGCCCTGGAGTCGCACTTCCGCCGCCGGGATCAATAGGATCCCCAATCGCGCTGCATCTGCGAAGACTTCGGCCCGATCGAAGACGGTGTCGTGCAGCGTGATCGCGAGGACGCCGAAACCAAGTTTCTTTGCGCGTTCAAGCAACTGGTGGGCCGAGTAATCAAGCGCATCCTTCGGATCGTCCAGCGTGTGGATATGGAGATCGACCTTGATCCAGTCTTGATTGTCGGTCTTGCTCATACTCGTTCTCTTTCTCTTGCTCGAACCCAATCGAGCATGAGCAAGATCAAGAGCAAGAGTTCGAGGAAGCACTTGCCACGCCTCGCGTTCGGCGGCAAATTTCGCGCGCTTTAAACACCTCAATTGCTCGGGTGGTGGAATGGCAGACACGTACGTTTGAGGGGCGTATGCCGAAAGGCATGGGGGTTCAAGTCCCCCCCCGAGCACCACTTATCGCGGCGGGAAAAATCGAGGAATCCGCCGCCAGCGCGGCATCCGATTCGTCTCGATGCCACATCGGAAGCAAAGCAAGGCGCGAGGCAACCCGAAGACTGGCACCAAGCAAGGAGACGGACGGACCCTTTGCGCATTGTGCGGAAGAACGATCAAGCCAGGCGTCGACGACCAGCCTGTCATCTATAGCATCTGCGCGCCCTGCAAACGCCTGCCCCACCGTGAACCCGGCTCGGCGTCATATCGCTAACTCCACCAAAATGGCTTTCTGCACATGCAGTCGATTCTCCGCCTGATCAAAGATCGTCTGCGCGTGGCTTTCAAAGGTCTTCTCATCGATTTCCTGGCCGCGGTGCGCCGGTAAACAATGCATCACTAGGACGTCGGGTTTAGCCAGTTTCACCACTGAATCGTTGATCCAATACGGTCCGAGTTCGGCTTCTCGCCGCGCCTCTTCCGCTTCTTTCCCCATCGAAACCCAAATATCGGTATAAAGAACATCTGCGCCCCTGACCGCCGTCGCGACATCGTCAGTGCAACTCACGCGCCCACCCGCCTCTTCGAGCAATTTCTTTTTCGGCTGATATTTTTTGTGCGAGGCGATCCGTAATTCGAAATCCATTTTGCCGGCGGCGAACAGCCATGACCGCGCCGTGTTCGAAACGCCGTCCCCGATGTAGGTCACGATCGTCTTCCCGATCTTGCCGCGTTTTTCTATGATTGTGAAAATGTCGCCCAGGATTTGGCAGGGATGCTCGTCGTCGGTCAGAGCATTGATCGTCGGAACGCCGGAAAATTCCGCGAACTCCTCGATATCGCTCTGCGCATAAGTGCGAATTACTGCACCATGAATCATTCGCGCGAGCACGCGCGCGGTGTCCTTGATTAGTTCCCCGCGTCCGAGCTGCGCGTCAGCGGCGTTTAGATAAATCGTCTCCCCGCCGAGCTCACGAATTCCGACTTCGAACGAAACCCGCGTCCGCGTTGACGGTTTGGAAAAGATCATCGCCCAGGTTTGGCCGGCCAAAGGCTGCGACGAAATCCTTCCGCGATTCGATTTTAGCTCCGCGGTCCGCTGCAAAATCCGCTCGATCTCGCTTTTCGAAAGCTGCTCGATGCTTAGTAAATGTTTTAGTTTGGTCATATCGAGCTTCGCGACTCTAACTATTTCTGATTGCTAAGATCGACAACGAGTTTCTCGATAATTTGTAAACCTTCCTCTGCTTCGCTTCGCGACAAATTCAGGGCCGGCAACAGCCGAATAACCGAAAGTCCTGCGGGCACGGTAAGAACAGCGCGGTTGTTCAGTTCCTTGACGAGATCGATCGCCTTGAAAGCCGGCTGAAATTCAATCCCGATCATCAAACCAAGGCCGCGCACCGCTTTGAGCACATTCGGAAACTTTCCCTGGAGCTTTTTCAATCGGCCCAGGATGAAATCGCCGGTCTCGCGCGCATTTGCGGCGAGATTTTCGCGCTCAATCACCTCGAAAATCCTCAACGCGACCGCGCAGGCCAGGGGTGTCCCGCCAAAAGTGCTGGCGTGGCTACCCGCCGAAAGAATGTTTGCGAATTTCTCGCGCACCCAGAACGCGCCAATTGGAAATCCGCCGCCCAGCGACTTCGCCATTGAGACGCCATCTGGCAGCAGCTTGTTGTTCCCCAAAATTCGCTGCCAGCTCTGAAATTCTCCCGTTCGAAAATGACCGGCCTGAACTTCGTCAAAGAGCAAAAGCAGATTGTGCTCATCGCAGAGTTTGCGCAAACCCATCAGGTATTCCGGCATCGCAATCGTGATTCCGCTCTCGCCCTGAACCGGCTCAACCAGAATAGCGGCCGTCGATTTCGTGATCGCTCGCCGCATTGCTTCAACATCGTTAAAGGGAACCTGACTGAAACCGGCGACTTCCGGCGCGAACCCTTTTTTTATTTTCTCCTGACCGGTCGCGGCGATTCCGGCCAGGGTTCGGCCGTGAAATGAATCGGTTGTCGTGATAATTTCGTATCGGTCCTGCTCCTGCCCGAATTTCCGGGTCAGCTTGAACAAGCCTTCGTTCGCTTCCGCGCCGCTGTTGCAAAAAAATACGCGGCCGGGCGCGATTCGCTCGACGATCCGTTTCGCAAGCCGGCCCTGGGCTTCCGTATAATAGAGATTGGAGACGTGGATCAGCTTTTCGGACTGGTCGGTCAGGGCCTTTGTGATTTCGGAATGAGCGTGGCCTAACGAGCAGACCGCGATGCCACCCGCCAGATCCAGATAGCGTTTACCGTCAATGTCCCAAACGTAGCTGCCCTCTCCGCGTTCGAAGACGAGATCGAATCGCGAGTAGGATGGAACGACGAACCTATCGAACAATTCGCGAGTCCGCTTCGTTTCACTTTGCACGATCGCTGAAGGTGGCGCGGAAAGGACTTCTTTCACAGCACAACCTCCGTTCCAACGCCGGCGTCCGTGAAAATCTCGAGCAATACCGAATGCGGAATCCGGCCATCAACGAACTGCACTTTTTCAACACCGCTCTCGATTGCAGAGACCGCGCTGTCCACTTTCGGTATCATCCCCTCGCCAATCACGCCTTTCTCTCGCCAATTCGGGACCTCGTTCACTGCCAGATGCCTGAGCAAACTGGAGTCGTCTTTCGGGTCGCGTAGCAAACCCGGAACGTCGCTCATAAAAACCAAACGGCGCGCTTTCAACGCGATCGCCGTTTTTGCCGCCGCAATGTCGGCATTGCAATTATAGACCTTTCCGTCGTCCCCGAGCGCGGTCGGACTGATTACGGGTGTAACACTGCGGCGAATACACTCGCGTAGCGGTTCGACGTTCACGTCGCAAACTTCGCCGACGAATCCAAGATCGACGTTCGGCTCTGGGGTAAATTTGCGGCAGCGAAAAATCTCCGGCCCTGACAGTCCGCGCGCCTTCCCGCCGAATTCGTGAATCGCATTCACGATTTCGGGATTGACCTCGCGCGACAAAACTCGGTCCACGATTTCAGCGCTCGCGGCATCGGTCACGCGATATCCGTGAAAAAACTGCGATTTCACGCCTGATTCTTCGAGAGCGCGCGTGATCGCCTTGCCGCCGCCGTGCACCACGACCGGATTAATTCCAACCGCCTCGAGAAAAACGACATCGCGCGCGACCCGGTGTCGTTCTTCTGGATCGGGCGAATCCATGAAGCTTCCGCCGTACTTCACAACGAAGATCTGGCTCCGAAAACGCTGAATGTAAGGCAACGCTTCGAGCAACGTCGCCGCCTTTGAAATAATTTTTTCCATCAGCCGCCGAGCGTCGCGGGATCGTTAATGTCGCCTTTGTTCAACGCGACGTAATCTTCGGTGAGATCAGCGGCATAGATTACAAACTCGCCGCGGCCGCGGTGAAGATCGACACGCAAATCGAATTCGAGCTGTGAAGTAATTTTCGCGAGCGCTTTCAAGGCGACATTTGTCGGACGCCCTCGCCGAAATGCAAAAAGAATTTTGCGAGAACCAGTCGGAGCGTATCCGACATCGATCACGTTCTCATTGATCCTCGCTTTCGAATAACCAAGCGCGCAAAGAATTCGTCCCCAGTTCGGATCGCCGCCGCACCAGCTTCCTTTCACCAGGGCGCTGTTCGCGATGGCACGCGCCGCCGCTTCGGCTTCACCGTCGTTCCGCGCACCGCGAACATGCAGCCTAACAACTCGCGAAGTGCCTTCGCCGTCGCGCACGATCATTTTCGCGAGCTCGAGGCAAACGAAATTGAGCGCGCTCTGAAAACTTGACCGGTTTAACCGGTCAAGTTTGACGACTCGATTGTTGGCTAGCCCGTTCGCGAGCCCGATAACGCTGTCGTTGGTGCTCATGTCACCGTCCACCGTGATTCGATTGAAACTTTGTTCGACGGCGATTTTAAGGGCGCGCTTCAGCGCCGCCGACTCGATTGCAGCGTCCGTGGTGATGAAGCCGAGCATCGTCGCCATGCCGGGCTGAATCATTCCCGCACCCTTGCAGATTCCGCCGATCCGAACGGTCGATCTGCCAATTTTGAGTTCGATCGCGATTTCCTTGCGACGCGTGTCTGTGGTCATGATCGCTTCCGCGACTTTTTGCGCGTTCGATGTCGATCTTGCAATCCGCAGCGCACAGGCGCGAATTCCACGCTCCACGTTTTTCATCGGCATCGGCACACCGATTCGACCGGTCGAACAAACGAGCACATCAACCGCAGACAAACTTCGAGAACTTGACTGTTTAAAACAGTCAAGTTTCGAGAGTCCTTCGGCGACGAAGCGAGCCATCGCTTTTGCGTCTTTCATGCCTTGCTCGCCGGTCGCGGCGTTTGCGTTTCCCGAATTCACGACGATCGCGCGCGCAAATCTATGGCGAGCGTGTTGGCGGCTGACCTGTACTGGCGCGGCGCAAACCTGATTGGTCGTAAACATTCCCGCAACCGCAGCCCGCGTGTCGGAAACGATCAAGGCAAGATCGTCCTTGCGTCCTTTCTCGGATCCTTTCCCCGTCCCGAGCTTCTTGATATCGCAGAAAACGGACGCGCATTTGAATCCTCGCGGCGCGCAGATCGAACCTGAAACTTCTCGGAAAGGACTTTTCAAATCAGGCCCGCAGTTTCGGGCAAGCCGAGCAACAGATTCATGCATTGCACCGCCTGGCCGCTCGCGCCTTTGACGATATTATCGAGCGCGCTCATCAGGACGACGCGATTGGTCCGCTTGTCGATTTTCCAGGCGAGGTCGATGAAGTTTGTGCCAACAACGTTCTTGGTGTCCGGCAATCCTGTCTCGCCAAGCAACCGCACGAACGGTTCATTCCCGTACGCGCCCTTGAAGACCACCGCGGGATCCATTTTTACGACGTTGCCCGCAATATCGGCATAGATCGTTGTCGCAATCCCACGGTTGATCGGGACCAAATGCGGCGTGAATTGAATGACCACTTTCTCATCGGCCATAATCGAAAGCTCCTGTTCGATCTCGGAAAGATGTCGATGTTTTGGAACACCGTAGGGACGAATACTTTCGTTGCATTCCGAGAAAAGGTAATCTACCTCCGCTTTCCGGCCGGCTCCCGTTACTCCGCTCATACTCGAGACCACAATCGATTTGCGATCGATCGCCTTTCGACGAATCAACGGCCGAAGTGGAATTAAAATACTCGTCGGGTAACAACCCGGACAGGCAACCAGGTTTGCCTCGCGGATTTGATCCCGATAAAGCTCGGGCAAACCGTAAACCGACCGGCCCAATAAATCGGACGCCGGATGCTCCTGACCATAAAACTCGCGATATACCGCGGCGTCCTTGATCCGGAAATCCGCACTGAGATCGACAACGCGCGCGCCGGCGGCAAGCAGCGGTTGGGCGAATTCCCCGGCAAGACCATGTGGCAAGGCAAGAAAAACAACGCTCGCTTCCTGCCCAATTTGTTTGGGGTCCGAATCGGAAAACTTGAGCGTGCTCGCCGTCTTATGATGGGCAAATCGAGGAAAAACCTCGGCGAGCGTCTTCCCGGCCAGCTGTCGCGACGTCGCCGCGACCAGATCAACGTTGGGATGCCTGAGCAGCAGGCGAACCAGTTCTTCCCCGGTGTAACCGGAAGCGCCGATTACTGCCACTTTCGCTTTCGTCACAACGAATGCGTATTTCGTCTCGGGCGGATTGCAACGAACTTTCTTGTTACGATTAAAACTTTTCGCGTTCGGCCGTTTTCAGTAACGTCCGGGCATGGAACCTCTTTATCTCGTCGGCATCGCAGTGCTTGCGGTCTTCGGTTTCGTTTTCGCGATCATTCTCTTCAATTTTTTTGGAATCTGGCTCCGCGCTCGCATTGCCAACGCGCCGGTCGGCATGGGAAAAATGATTGGCATGCGACTGCGGCGTGTGCCCGTTGGATTAATCGTGGATAATCGGATCACCGCGGTGAAGGCGGGTATCGACGTGCCGAGTGATCCATTGGAGGCCCACTTCCTCGCCGGTGGCGACGTGACTCAGGTAATTCTCGCGCTGATTGCCGCCGACAAGGCCGGGATCTCGCTCGATTTCAATCGCGCCTGCGCAATCGATCTCGCGACGAAGGGCACCGGAAAAACTGTGCTCGAAGCGGTGAGAACGAGCATCAACCCGAAAGTGATCGACGCGCCGAATCCGGCGATGGGCCGAGTGACGATCGATGGCGTGGCGAAGGATGGGATCGGCGCGAAAGTGAAGGCCCGCGTGACCGTGCGTTCACACCTGGACCGATTCGTCGGAGGCGCAACTGAAGAGACAATCATCGCACGCGTAGGCGAAGGCATCGTCAGCGCGATTGGCTCTGCCGATTCCTACAAGGACGTGCTAGAAAATCCGGACCGCATTTCAAAAGCAGTTTTGGCGAAAGGCCTCGACAGCAATACCGCATTTGAAATTTTGTCGATCGACATCGCCGATGTTGACGTCGGTGACAACATTGGTGCGAAACTGCAAAGCGAGCAGGCCGACGCCGACAAACGCGTTGCGCAGGCAAAAGCAGAAGTACGTCGCGCGGCTGCGGTCGCAGTTGAACAGGAAATGAAAGCCAAGACCCAGGAGATGCGTGCGAAAGTGGTAGAAGCAGAGGCGCAGGTGCCGCTGGCAATGGCGGAAGCCTTTCGCGCCGGTCATCTCGGGATCATGGATTATTACCGGATGAAGAATGTTCAGGCCGACACGTCGATGCGGGAATCGATTGCGGGCGGCGATAAACCACGGACAGAAGGGAGCTAAAGAAGTAAGAGATGATTGCGGCGGCACATTTCGACAATCTGCTGGTCCTGCTTTTTTTCGGAGTCGCGATCTTGTTTCAACTACTGAGCGCCGCAGCCGCCAAAAATCGAAAACGGCGCGATGATCCGAGACGAAGATCGCCGTCGCAAACGTCGCGTCAGCTTACAACCGAAGAAGAGAGCAGTGACGAAGACCAAATCCGGAAATTTCTGGAGGCGCTTGGTCAACCGACAAGTTCAAAGCCACCATCTCCCGCGAGACCGCGGCCAACATATCGCAGGCCTGATGTTCTTGCGGGTCCGTTCGGCTCATCTTTGCCGCCGCTGACAACCCGTCCGCCGGACTTGCCGCAACGCACTGAGTTGGCGCGCGCGGTCAGACTCCCACAACAGATTCCGCCGACTCGTCAGGCGAAGACTTTTCGTCCGACACCCCAGGACGCATCGTTTGAAGTTCATCGCGGTCCGCAACCGCTCGAAACTCCGGCCCAAATCGCAACTTCAGCTGAAGCATACGCTCTTGCCACTGCCCCGCTTGCAAAAGCGACCCAAACAAAGACCGATTTCGCGGCGTTGCCCAGATCGAAATCGGGCTTGCGGGACGCGATTATTTTGCGCGAAGTTTTTGGCCCGCCCCGCAGTATGCAGCCGCTCGATTTGGTCGGAAGCGTTTGAGCTTCGCGACGAAGTCCGTATTCTTTCGCTCCTTCCAACACGCCGGCGTGGCGGAATGGCAGACGCGCTGGACTCAAAATCCA
>Ga0066903_100003212_pt1 | contig 13241 bp, 11 predicted proteins | sample PanSoiMetaGPlot1_FD_67491 | JGI IMG/M metagenome (GOLD analysis project Ga0066903, IMG submission 67491) | Tropical forest soil microbial communities from Panama analyzed to predict greenhouse gas emissions - Panama Soil - Plot 1 (version 2) | ecosystem: Environmental > Terrestrial > Soil >... | reverse complement strand
GATTGTGGATCGGACCTAACGGTCGCGCGGCTGTTCGGCCGGATTTGCGCAACCGTATCTTCCACGCTCACCGCAGTATGCGAATTCGGTGAACTCGCCGTGGACAGGTCGACCGCACCGGTGTTGATACGAACTGCCGTGGTCGCCTGTTCGCGGGTCACATTGTTTTCTTCGACGGTGACCAAGGTGTCGGCCTTGATCGTGTACGAAGTTGTGTCAGCAAACGTGATACGTGCTGCGCCATCTGAACCCGTTTGGATGAGATCGCCTTTATCGAGCGTAGTGCGATAGTCCGCATCCACCCATTGCACCGAATTCACTTTCTTGACCTGCACACGGCCATCGAGATTTACAAACTTGGCTTGCGTGTTGGCTAGAGGCGCGACCTCTGCATCGCCCCCTCCGACGGCGTTCGTTACCTTTCTGAGGACGGCTGCGTAAAAGCCGGGAGTTACGAAATAGGCTGCGGCAAAGATGACGCCGCCGAGAATCAAGCCATAAACAATTAGGGTTTTGTAGGTAACGGCGTGCCAATACACTTCCACCCGTTTCACTTTTTCAGGGTTATGCAGGCGTCTCGGATCGTTTTGGAGTTGGCTGTTCACACGTAGGCGCAAGCGGCGCCAATTTCGCAATTTAGCATAGGGTTTTCCGAGCCGAGCGAACGCCGAGTACAGTCGTAGTCAAACTGCAAATAGCGAACGTGTCACAATGCGGGGGCATTGCAGGCAGAGCAGTTTCGCGCCAAGTACGGCCGGTCTGCGGTAACCTGTAAGCAGCAAGAATTAGGTTCGCTTGTCTATTAAGCCCATGCGACTCATTGCGCCTATGTTCTTTCTCTTGCTGGTCTTGATTGGCGGAACCGGCGCGGCGCCGCGCACACACCAAGTTTCCACTGGGCCGAGGCTAGAGACTCTGGATGCAGCCCAGGTGTCGTCGCGAGCCGACACTTGGTTGACCACGTATGAGAAGGCGGGTGACTTCAGCGGCGTCGTACTGCTGGCGCAAGGCGACAAGGTTCTATTCGAAAAGGCTTATGGTTATGCCGATCCTCAAGTGCGCTCGCCGAACCAGCCAGAGACCCGATTTCGCGTGGCCTCGCTCAGCACGACCCTCACGGCAGCAGCGATCGAGCAGTTGGTTGCGCAAGGGAAATTGCGCTATTCCGATGTATTGAGTCGTTATGTCCCGGCAATCCCGAACGGCGACTCCATTACTGTAGAACAGCTTTTGACGCATGAATCCGGCATCGGCGTTCTGGACTCCGAGGACGTCTATCGTGAGTGCATTCCTCACGATGACCTGTTGCGTCGTCTGACTGCGGTGAGACCGCTCTTCGCTCCGGGCAAGGCCCAGGCCTACAGCAATGAGGGGTATTTCTTACTCAAAGCGATCGTGGAACGGGTGAGTGGCGTCTCCTATCAGGAATTTCTGCGCCAAAATATTTTCGCTCCATTGCAAATGGAAAATTCCGGCGTCGCATGCCGTGACCTCCCCGAAGGTCGCAATGCTTTTGGCAGCGTGGCCACCGCCTCGGAAGCACGGTTGCGGCCACTGGCGTATAACGAAGCGGCGCTAGACGGAGCGGGATCGGTGTATTCGAATGCCGACGATATGCTGCGCTGGTTGCGCGCAGTAGATCGTAATCCAGCATTTAGCGTTGCCAAGCTTCCTTATCCGTATGGCTGGGGAAAGCGAAAGTACAGCGCGCATGATCTCATGGAACAGTCGGGACAACTGGAAGGGTTCATAGCGCACGTCGCCATCTATCCGAAGGATCATATCTACGCGATTGTGCTGGGCAACATTCAATCTGGCTTTTCGCAACGCATTGCACAGGATCTCGAGGCTGTCCTGTTTGGCGGAAGGGCTTCGAGTCCGCCCGCGGTTACACCGATCGTGCTCGGCGAGCGATCGATGCGGCAGTATGTTGGAATTTATCATTCAAAAGAAATCGCTTATCCGCAGACATTAGCGATTCGCGACGGCCAGCTGGCAATGCATTGGGGAAAAGATCCTTTCTGGCGCGAAATAGTGATGACCGACGGCGATACGTTTTTTCTACGGGCCGAGTACGCGCAAGTTCACTTCGAGCGTGGCGCAGATGGCGCGGTTCACCGCATGGTGTGGACTTGGCCGGGCGGCGCTCATCTAGCATTCGACAAAGACCAGATCCTTAAAGACAACGCGCCTACCGCGCCTTTCAATCCATAACCGAGTAAGTAACGAATCAATTTCCCTCCGGCTAGCCGCATATCATCAGGGTTAACCTAGACAGGCATTCGGTTATGCAGGTAGCACCCTTCGATGAGGCCGCAAAAAAAGGAGGCGGCGACACGTCGCGGGAACTACCGTAGCCGCAAGCGGCAGCGACAAGCCGAAGCGCGCAGGTACTACCGTACTACGCGCTGGTTGGGGCCTTCTGGTACCGCTATGCTATTGTCTCGGCCCGGTAGGACCGCGAGTATTGATACCTGCAAGGACGCCTGTGTCTTGTCAGCGGCCGGTAGCAGGGCAGTTGAGGCAGTTTGACAGGCGGCTTGCAAAGGCGCTGGCTCTCCCCGAAGCGTCCTAAGATCGAACCTTGGCGGAGCTTGGTTGCGCGTATGTCCCTACTTCATTTTCGTTGCAAAGAACGCCGGCGCACTCAGCGCGTTTGCCTTACCGTCCCTCTCGTGATCAACGGGCAGGATGAGAACACGGAAAAGTTTTCCATCAGAGCCAAGACCAATGCTGTAAGCCAGCACGGGGCGCAGATTGAGACCGAGCACCCGGTAATCGTCGGCCAGGTTCTGCTGCTAATAAACGAAAACAGCGCACGCAAGGTTGAAGCCCGCGTGGTTTCCATTCAGCGCAAGCGCGACGGCAAGAGCTATGTCGGGGTGGAGTTTCTTTCCACCGAAATCAATTTCTGGAACATGACTTTCCCGTTGCCTGGCGCCAAACCTCTGCGCCGGGTTTTGTCGAAAGTTGCTGCAGACAAAGTGACTGCGTAATGTCAACTATCTCCTTTTTCGCTTGGGCATCCGGCGCCTTTTCGGTCTGCGAATCCTCTTCAAAGAAGACCCCCTTGCGGGTCTCGCTGGCGTGGCTCCCGTCCGCTTCAAACGTTTTGGCAGCTTGGCCAACACCAGTTCATAGGATGTTCGCAGCAAATGCGCCAGCTCGGCCGGTGCGATCGCGTCCCGCTTCTCCAACGCCACCCACTTGGCCCGGGCCAGGTACGGTGCCGGAATAATATTGGGGCGTTCCGTTAGTTCGACGAACTCTTCGTCAGAACATTTAAAAGCCAGGCAAACTGCTGCCGGTTCTAGCGGCGTGATTGCAAACATCTTCCCGTGCACTTTGAACAGCAGGTCGTCGCCCCACTGAATCTGCTCGGTCGTGTGCGGAAACGAGAGGCAAAGCTTGCGTAGCCATTCAATATTCATGATCTGGCCTCATTACGCGCTCGCGCTGCTGCAGAGCTAATTGCCAGAGCCGACCGCGTAGCGTTTGAAAGGTGAATCCGCCTTCCACTGCGGACGCTGCGCATCGTTCGCGGTTTCAACCAGCAAGCGCCGGACAATCTGCTCGTACAGCGCTGCTGCGTGCATATCGACCGGCTGGTCGGTGTCATCGCTCGGAGCGTGGTAACGCTCTGTCAACCAGTCTTTAAAAATCCGCGCCTCGGACGAATTCGGCTCGTAGAAGACATCCATAATCACTGACGGGATTCCGTGCCGGATGAAACTGTATTGGTCGCTCCTCACAAACAGATTGCGAAGCGGCTCCGGGTCGGGTACTGGCTTCACGCCGAATGACTTTGCAATCGCCGCGGCGTCGTCACCCAGTGTCGAGTCGTTGAGTCCCTGAACGCGCAGCACTTTCAGCGGCACGATTGGCAAAAACATGTCGATGTTAATGTCTGCGACCAGCAACTTTGCTTCCACCGTAGGCCGCGCCGCAAAATATTTCGAACCCAGCAGCCCCTTTTCCTCTCCAGTCAACAGCAGGAAGATTACCGAGCGCTTCAGCTTTTCGGGATGCCTCTTTAACGACGCCGCAATGTCCAGCACCGCCGCTGATCCGCTGCCATTGTCCATCGCGCCCTTGTAAATTCGGTCCCCGTTTACCGGCTCGCCGATCCCGATGTGGTCAATGTGGGCGGAGAGCACGACATACTCGTTCTTTAGCTTCGGATCGCTTCCCCCCAGCTTGGCCACGACGTTCGCCGATTCAATTTGCGCCTTTGTAATCACGGCCTTCGCTTTCAGTGAAACCGCTAGTGCAAACCGCGGCAATTCCCTGCGGTCGCGGGCCAGTGCTGCCAGCTCGGCAAAGCTGTGCCCGGATCCTTCAAACAACGCATCCGATGCCGCCGGATTAAAGACCATTCCGACTTTTAGGCCGGCCACTTCATTGAACTCGGGATCGGCCAGATCCACGGTGAAGTGCGTGCGGTTCAGAGACATTCGCGACCATGGAATATCCATCGACGCCGGATTCGGGATCACGATGATCCCCACCGCCCCCCCGGCCGCGTACGCCTTCCATCGCTGCGCCAGTCCGCCGAAATGCGCGGCTAACGGGCCGGGAACGCTTGCCGGCGTTCCCGCCAGATACACAACAATTTTCTGTTTCAGATCGAGCCCCGCTAGCTCATCCAGATGGCTTTCTGGAACTTGCAATCCGTTGCCGGCAAACACGAGAGGCGCGTTCACTTCCTGATCTGAGCCTTCCACGCGCGTGGAGAAGTACGCATCGTCGCCCAACGCAACCGGATTTACCTGGTCATTTTTTGTCAAAAAGGCGTAGGAATTTTTTTCGTCAATCTGCCGTTGCACAAATTGGAGGTTCTGATAAAAACCATCCGTGCCCGCGGGATCCAAACCCGAGCGTCGCAGCTGTTCGACCGCATATGCTTCGGCTTTGCGCAATCCGAGACTCCCCGTCTCGCGTCCTTCCATGCTTTCATCGGCGATCACCTTGACGTGATCCCACCAGGTCTTCCCGTCAAAGAGCAGTTTCCGGGATTTTTGCGCCGCGGAAGCCACTGTGCCGATTAATAACAGGCAAACCGCTGCCGCGCAGCGGGCGTTGGTGTTCTTTGTCATTACAGCTCTCGATGAGCAAACATTTAGTTCAAATCTGGACTGCTTCCGGTCGGGACGAATAATCCGATCTATTTGGTACGGCTGAACTCGACAAAATCGCGGCCCATGTAGAGCCGGTATTTTATGCCCTCAGCAGCGACGACCTGAAGCGGCACAGGCCGCTTCATTTCCGTGTCGCGCCGGGAAACCACCTGCAACACTTCATTTGCGGCCAGGTCCATTAGCACGAAGTTTCCGCCTTCAAGAAAACCGATTCCGTACGCGCCTGGCTTCAACTTCTGCCCGCCGATCTCCAGGTTTACTTCGGTCAGAAAATACGCTTGGTACTTTTCGCGAATTCCGGTTGAATAGCCGGAGTTGTCGACCAGGCCCGCAAGCACATAAAAATCATCGTAAAAATGAACGCCACCGGTATTTCGCATCTGAACTGGCGCCGATTGCCCGCGAAAGAATACCGTCTCTGGAAAGAGCTTTGGCTTGATATCGGCCGCCTTCAACACCGTATCTTTGTCGGGTTTGGGCAACGCCGATTGAGCAGCGCCAGCTGTGGCCAGACCCAGCAGCATGGCAAAAGTTGTAAGGAACCGAATGGTGTTGCTCATTGCGCCTCCAGGCTGGAGAAGCGGCTAGATGGTACACCAGGAAACGCGAAGTTGGAGTGCAATAGAGTCCTGCTGGCGTTTTCCCCGGCGCGGCGAAATCGTCGATTCAATGGCTCGGAGGACCGCGCGGCTGCTCTTTATCTCTGCTGGTCTTACGGCTTTTCGCCTTTGTGAACCGGAAATCCCTTCTCTACCCAATCGATGTTGAAACTGGTCGGCAGGATCAGGACCCGCAGTCGCGCGAACCCACTGGCTTGCAGTGCGGTGAATGCAGGCCTGAGGTTAGGGCACTTCTCGAGTGGACAGCATCCGCAATACAGCACAACGTCCGAATTTCTCGGTAGCGTGGACGCAAACTTTTTCAGCTCAGCTAATCCCCGATCCGTTGAACCCGGTCCGTAGAAGACTGCTCCGGGAATGTGTGCGCCCTCGTACAGCGTCTTCACCCCAACATAGATCACGGTCGGATAGGAGTCCTTCTCCTGCTGCAGCTCCTGGGCGAAATCGGCCGGTTGTACGGTTTGCTGCGCGGTCCACGGATCATCGGGCTTGGCACGCAGCGTCGCCGCGGGGAAAAGCACCGATAGTACAGCGAGTGTGCTCGAAAGCAGAAACCACTTCTTTGCGGCCATGGTAGAGTTTGCCTTCCTATTTTTTCGATTCTGCCCGCTGTCGCTGTAATTTGATCGCTGTGGTGCGCAGTGTTTCCGGCACGTTTTTGTTCATCGTTAGCTTTTTGAGGTCCATCGGATTCAGCATGGGAAGCAGATTAAGCGTAACGTCTAGCGGCGCTTTAGCATTGTTCAGCAGGTTCCGTACCACCGCATAATTCTTGCGGAAGTTTCGATTCTTGCCGATCAATCGCAAAATCTCGTCTGTCAGATTGGCCATTGAGGCGAATGCTTCGACTTCCTGATCAGTGAGCCGTGGCGATTGCAGAACCGCGCGCTGCACCACCTTGTTGGTATCGCGAATAAGCACACGCCTCGCATCCGCTCCGCCCTTCATCGCGAACTTTACCCGCTGCGCCACGGTCATGGCCGAAATCTGCTGCAGCAGGGTTTTCCGTCGTTCTTCGTCCATCTCCAGGTCTTGCGCCGCCAAGGCGAGCGTTGCTTCGTCCAGCTTTTCATCGCTGAGCAGTTCGTTGAGTTGAGCTTTTTGCTCCAGCGTCACCGAACTTGATTTCTCCAGCGCGGAAACGAGTTCGCGCGAGTCCACCACGCGTTCCAGCTCATCCATCAGCGCCTGGATATCGAGCGTGGATAAGCGCGGCACAACGGGAAGCAAATGTTCCGGCCCACAGTTTTTGTTCTTAATCATTGCGTTAAGTACGGGCGGCCTGCCGGCTAGATTCGTCGCGGCATACTGAAACAGCGGCTCCAGCGCTGTATCCCGGTTCAGCGCGTCCACAAAACTCTGAATCGGAAGGCCAAGAATGGATTCGCGCGCGCGGCTCGCCACAAGTTCGTCGGAATCAAGCGCCATCACGGAGAGGATCTCGGCTAGATCAGCGGGCGGAACCCGTACGCCGCCCGTACACACAGCCAATTTGTGTTCGCGGCTGGCTCGTCCCTGCCGCAAATCCTCGAGCACTTCAGCGCTGAGTGTCTCCACCAGTTGCCTGCCTCAAGTCGTTCTTTGACAACACAATTGTACCGGAGGAGCCGGAAGCGCCGAGCGGCGCTAAATTCCGCCCGTTCAAGTTCAGCAATACCGCGGAGGATTTCGCAGCGCTGACTTCCAGCCGGTCGGTCGCGGCAAAGTTCCGATGTTCGCCCGTTTCAAAATCGCCATCAAACACCGTGTTGCCGTCCGCCACAACTCGCAGGTGGGTTGCGGATGTGGCTGCAATGAGCAGGCTGAGCTTTGCAGCAGAATCTCCCTCTATCGGTGCAAACGGCTTTGCGGCTGACGCAGGCAGGGTTTCTGTTTGCCCAGCAGCCGGCAAGCTTACAATCGAGGACGAACTTTTTTTTGCGTGGTGGGCCTGGTACGCCTTCCAGGCGTAAAGTCCGCCTATGACCAGCGCCGTAACCAGTGCAACCAGTGCCGCCGCCGCTAAAGCCGGAGTCCATTTTGCAGGCGAAGGGATTCGCTCCTCCGGCTTTTGGGAAGCTGGATTGACGCCTTCGCCGCGGGCCAGGTCATATTCCGACAGCAGATTCTCTTCGCTCAATCCAAGATAGCGTGCAATGCTGCGCACAAACCCCCGACCAAACACGCCGCCCGGCAGCTTGTCCCATTGTTCGTTTTCCAGCGCTTCCAGAAAGCGTTCTGCGATTCGCGTGCCCTTAGCCACTTCCTCCAGCGAGACCTCGCGCAGTTCTCGCTCTCGCTTTAAACGCTCTCCAAACGTGCCTTTGGCCATTCTGTCGAACCGTTCTCCGGCACTAGCTCATCTGTCCCAATGCGGCACGATGCGCGTATGACGCCACAAAAATTTTCTTCGCATGACTATAGGTGTCACTCAGCGTGCTGTCAAACCAGCGCCAACTCCGTCGACTTCCTAACGCTCGTTCATGTACCTATTTCGCGTCGCTTCCGCGGGCGGAGGGCTTCTGCTGCCGGCACCAGCCAACCCTGTAATTTCTCCATTTTCCACCATTCCCAACTGAGAGTCTCGGCGTTTCGCTCGGTCCCCAAAATCCGCCTCTGCAGGTCCAGGTCCGGAACTCGTGCGTCAGCAACCCGCCGGCTATCGGCGTGCTGTCCCCGGCCGCCAGCTGGCGCTCGGCCCTTGCGGTTAACACCTCGGGATGGCGAAATAGCTACGCCTGTACTACGGACTGGTTGCGCCCCGTTTTGCGCGGTGCCTATACTGACGGGAAGAAGCAGACTCAACCAGGCTGCCAACGGCGTGGTGTTTTTTGCAGACGATTTGAGCCGCGTGCGCAGAGGACAGGAAATGCCCAGCGTGGAAGAGCCCAAACAGTTTCCGGCCGTGGACCGCCGTCGCAGCGCGGGTGGCCCGGAAGCACGACGCGAAGCAGGCGAGGTTGCGGTCTTCCAGGAACTCGGCAAGGCACTGACGTCGTCGCTTCAGCTCGACCAGGTGCTGCGGACGATCATGGAAAAGATCGATGAATTCCTGCGTCCGGACAACTGGTCCTTGCTGCTGCTCGATGAAGCCAAGCAGGAACTGTATTTTGAGCTGGCGGTGGGTACGGCGTCGCAAGCGCTGAAAGATGTACGCGTAAAAATGGGGCAGGGCATCGCTGGCTGGGTCGCGGCGCATGGCGAAACGGTGGTTGTGCCCGACACCTCGAAGGATATGCGCTTCTTCGGCAAGGTAGATGAGAAGACCAAAACCGAGACGCGCTCGATTGTGGCCGTCCCGGTGAGGTTCCGCGACACCTGCCTCGGTGTGATTGAGCTCATTAACTGCATTGGCCCCGAGGGTTTTGATCCTCGTGACTTGAAGCTGCTGGAAGCGCTTTCTGATTTTGCCGCGATTGCGCTGGAAAACGCACGGCACGTAAAGCGCATTCACGAGCTGACGATCACCGACGACTGCACTACGCTCTATAACGCGCGGCACATGAGCTTCATTCTCGAGACCGAAATTTACCGCTCTCAGCGCTACAACTATGAATTTTCGCTGATCTTCATCGACCTGGACCATTTCAAGCAGGTGAACGACACGCAGGGACATCTGGTCGGTTCGCGGCTGCTCGGTGAAATTGGCAACTCATTAAAAGGGCACTGCCGGCTGATTGACTTTGCGTTCCGTTACGGTGGCGACGAATTTGTCTTGCTGCTACCGCAGACCTCCAAAGAGAACGCGATGAATGTCGCCAAGAGGTTGCACAGACTGATTCGCGACTCTACCTGGCTGCAGAACGACGGGCTCAACATCAAGCTCACGGCCAGTATGGGCGTGGCCTCCTACCCGGTGGACTCACGCACTAAGGAGGGCCTGTTGCATCTCGCCGACGAAGCAATGTACTTGGTGAAGAACACGAACCGCGACAGCGTCGCGGTGGCTAACGTAGGAATCTTGCCGCACCTGCCTGCAGCAACCGCCGAGACAGCGGGCTGAGCCTGCCACTCGACCGTTGTGCTTTAGCCTGAAATCCCATTCAGGCCCTCTCGAGCATTCCGCGGAGATCAAGTCTCGGCTTCGATCAGGGTAGCTTGGCGGCAATTCTTTGCGCCATGGCCTTCAGCGCGTCGGACGATGGGCTTTGTTCCGTCACGGAAATCAGACGCAAGTGCCATGTGCTCTTATGGACCCAAAGTTCGGCTTCAAAAGCATTCCGGTTCGGAAGGACTTGCATATAGGCTTCCGAGCCGATTCCGCTTAGTACGGTGAGATTTCTCCGGCCCGGTTCGAGATGGCGCAGAATCTTGAGGTCGCCCCAGGCGGAACTTTCCTCAGCCGCCGATTTGTATTTAGAGACGTTTGCGGCGATATTGCGGCGCCAACCGCCGGAGGTTGCCTTGGCGGCTTCATACGAGCAGCCGCCCACATTTGTAATCGGGCGTACCGGCACACCGAGCACTTGTGCTGCGTCGGCGGCGCTGAAGACCGTACAGGCATCAAAGTTAAGCGGTTGGGGATCGCCTTGTGCCGTGGCGGCCGCCACGACAAGGGCCGAGGCTTGCGCCGCAAAGGAGTGGTAAACCAAGGCCGCGCCGAGAACCAGCGAGCCAGAGAAGAGGAATGTTAAAACTCGCCGGTTTCGCGTGCCACGAGCGTGCAGGTCGAACGAGCCAGAGTGGAAAGACATGGATCCATCCTTTTGCGTGTGAGCTTTGGTGTTTGCGCAGCGCGGCAAGAAGCGCTGCCGCCGGGCATGGTAGTCACCGTGATGGGCAAAGGAAAGCTTTCGAGCGCGGGCGTTTGTTCATAGAGGTAAGGCCAGGGATGCAAGCGGTGCGTTGTGTACAGTGGCCGCCAATTCTGATTAACTGAAAAACGGTTGATGAAAAAGAGTTGACGCTTGCGGAAAAACTGACTGTTTAAGTATAAATCATGGAAACCAGCCGATGAAGAAGAGCCAAGCAGCAAAGTATGCGCAGTGGAGCGCGGCAGCGGCACTGGTGTGCGCCAGTCTAACCGTGGCTGTGTATCTGAAGCGCGGCTGGACTCGTTACAACGAGCGGAAAAATGCTCCGCCGCCGCCCGCCGTGAACGTGGAGCGCCAGTCCACGAAGCTAACCTTTTCGAAAGGTGAGGGCACTCGGACGGTTTTTACCGTGGAAGCGATGAAGTCCACCGACTTTAAGGGCCTGAACGCGAGCGATCTGGAAGGCGTAAAAGTCACGATATTTGGAAAAGAAGGCGCGCGGCACGACACGCTGGATACCCACGCATGCCGCTACAGCAAGGACAGCGGCGACATAGATTGCTCAGGCAACGTGGAAATTACACTGATGAGCAAAGAGGAGTGGGAGGCGGCGGCCGGCAAACCGGATCTGGCGGCGATGAAAGTGGAAACGCGCGGCATGGTGTTCAATCGCGCGAGCGGCGAAGCAAGGACGGAGCAAGAGGTGCGATTCACCTTCGCCAGCGGAAGCGGGCAAGCTGTGGGCGCGACGTATCACTCCGAGGAAGGGACGTTGACGCTCCTTAAAGACGTGAAGTTGAAATTGGATCAGCCGGTGGCCATGAACGGAAAAGCGCGGTCGAACGTGAAGCTGGGACCGTTGAAGGAACCGGTTGAGGTTACCGGTTCACGGATGGAGTTTCAGCGTGACGCCGGAACCATGTACCTGAGGGGGCCCGCAGAGGCGAAAACGAAAAGCGACCGGCTAACCGCATCCGGATTTCTTCTCAATCTGGACGAAACCTTCCATGCGAAGCGATTGGTTGCGAAGGGCGACGGGAAAGATATTCTGCCGGAGTTCACTTCGCAGCAGGGGTCGGGCAGGCAGAGGTTGGTTTCGGAAGAAATTGTGTCGAATTTTGCCCCGCAAGGATGGATCACGCGTGCCGAAGCGAAAGGTCGCGTGATGGCTGAAGCCGTGCAGGGCGAGGGAAGCCAAATCGTAACGGCACAGAACGCTGAAATGGAAATGATGGCCGGATTGAACGAGCCGAGGCTGCTAGTGCTGAAGGGCAACGTGGATGCGAGGACACGAAACGGTGCTGGCAAAAGCGGCGCCGGAGATACTCGCAGGCTGACGACAGAAGAGCTGCGCATCAGATTCGCGGAAAAGGGAATTATGAAAGGTACCCGCTTAGAGAATGCGGAAACGGGCGGACCAGGTCGGTTAGAGCTGAATGACGGCGCCACCGCGACCACAAAAAGCGCGCAAACGCTGCTGCAAGCGAACCAACTGATGATGAGATTTGACAAGACCGGCGCGGCCTCGCGTTTGGACGCGAAAGGAAATGTCCAGACCGAACGCATTGTCGCGGGCGGAAATAAGCAGACGGCTGCGGCAGGCAGCGGTTTTGTAGAAATGGCCGCAAACGGCGGGTGGTCGCGTATGGAACTGAGCGAAAACGTGCAAATGAACGAGCTGCAGCGATCAGCACGCGCGGACCACGCGATATTTGATCGCGCGGCACAAACCGCAACACTGACGGGGCATGCCACCGCGCGTGACGCCACCAGTCAGACATCCGCCCAGAAGTTAACGTTTTGGCAAACCTCAGGCGACGTACGCGGCGAAGGCAACGTACGTTCGACTGACTTGTCTGCCAGGAATACGACCGTACATCTGGCGCCGGCGGCCTCAAACATCAGTGCGGATAGTCTAGTGGGCAATTCTAAAACCGGCCGAGTCGTGTACACCGGCCGCGCACGTCTGTGGCAGGGCGATTCGGTGATGGAAGCGGAGACCATCGAGCTGCTGAGAAGCGAACGCTTGATGAACGCATCAGGACACGTGCGCGCGGTATTTCCGCAGGCGCCGGGCAACAATGTCACCGCAGCAGCGGGCAAAACTACTGCGCCCGCAAAAGCACCGGTGTTGTGGCACGTGCAGTCAGAAAAGTTGACGTACTGGGATGCAGAAAACCGCGCCCACCTTTCTCAGGATGTTGTCGTACAGGCGCCCGACCAGAAAATGAGCGGACAGGAACTGGATTTGTACTTCACCCGCGCGAAAGGAACCGCTCAGGGTAACGGCTCGCAACCTCTGCAGGGCGCGCAACAGATCAGTCGCGCAGTCGCAACTGGCGGCGTGACCGTGGTACAAGGCGATCGCAAAGCGACAGCCGACCGGGGCGAATACACGGCAGCGGATGAAAGATTCGTGATGAGCGGCGGAACGCCCACAATTTTCGACGCCAGCGAAGGCACGACCAAGGGTCGTCAATTGACCTTCTTTTTAGCGGATGCTACGATCATCGTGGATTCTGAAAACGGATCGCGCACACTGACGAAACACCGAGTCGAAAAGTAAGGGTTCTGCCCCGAACCCGTATGGTGGCCTCTGGCGGTCACGCGTGACGAGGAATGCTGAAGCTCCAGGCCGTCGAATTGCACAAGTCGTACCGCGGTCGCAAGGTCGTTGACGACGTTGAACTGGAGATAGGACAGGGCGAAGTCGTTGGGCTCTTGGGTCCCAACGGCGCGGGCAAAACGAC